>Ga0105095_10000266_pt1 | contig 24464 bp, 14 predicted proteins | sample PPLLak2March2015_2_FD_79180 | JGI IMG/M metagenome (GOLD analysis project Ga0105095, IMG submission 79180) | Freshwater sediment microbial communities from Prairie Pothole Lake near Jamestown, North Dakota, USA - PPLs Lake P8 Core (3) Depth... | ecosystem: Environmental > Aquatic > Freshwater >...
AGGAAGGAATGACTGGACATCAACTCTTGCAAAAGGCAATAACAATTATTTCTACCCGTCAGTTGGATTATCTTTTGTACTGACCGATGCTATAGAAGCTCTGAAAAATAATGACATCCTGTCGTTTGCAAAAGCAACTATAAGTAATTCCACTGTTTACAACGACCTTTCTCCTTACGAGATTAATGAGACTTATAGCAAGTCCTCCACCTTCCCGTATGGAGCGATTAACGGCTTTGCCCTTGGTACCACGACAGTTGATGCTAATATCAAAAAGGAAAAACTTAATACTACTGAGTTTGGTTTAAACCTGGGATTTCTGAAATCAAGAATTTTTCTTGATGCATCATACTATATAACCAAAACGACCGATCTTATTACAAATACAACACCCTCAATTGCTTCTGGTGCACTCTCATTTCTTACCAATATCGGGGAATTACAGGGTAAAGGTATTGAACTAACCATAGGGGGAACAGTACTCAAAGCAAAAGATTTCAGCTGGGATCTTGGTCTGAACTATACTACTAACGAAACCATCGTAAAGGAAATTAAGGAGGGTTTGAATGAGGTTGCCTTATATACTTTTACTACTGGTCAATACGGAATCTTCGCCATTAAAGATTTACCATTTCCGCAACTTAAGACCAATACTTATGTCAGGGATTCGCAGGGAAGACTCGTTGTTGATGCTGCTTCAGGAAATCCAAAAACAAACGCTGAGCTTTCACCTATGGGGAGAACAACGCCCAAACATATCTTTGGTTTGAACACCTCGATAAAATTTAAAGGATTTGCCCTGTCAACTACACTGGATTACAGGACAGGTCATGTATTCTTTTCTCAGGGAGCTGAAACGACGGAGTTTGTGGGAAGATCTTTAACAAGTATTTCTTCTAACAGACAGGATTTTGTAGTACCAAATTCAGTAATTGAAGTTGCCGACGGCGTATATGAACCGAATAACAATATCCAGGTTTCAGGCGGCCGCCAGAGTTATTGGACCGATGTGTACTATGAGGTTAAAGAAAACTACGTCTGGGATGCTACAGCATTCAAAATAAGGGAACTGGCATTGAGCTACACGCTCCCTGCATCACTTCTCAGCAAGACACCTATCGGGAAAGTGAGTGTTGGTTTTATAGCAAGGAACCTTTATACATTGCTGCCTGCAGAAAATTATTTTTCTGACCCTGAATTTGGCAACCCGGTTTCCGGGGGTAATTATCTTGCCCCTGTTGGTACTAACACAGTTGGTATCAGCGGGTATTTCCAGTCTCCGCCAACAAGATCCTTTGGATTTAACCTTAACATAGAATTTTAAAACAAACCAGAATATGAAAAACATTATAAAATTCGCAATATTGCTGATGGTTTTTGGACTGTTGGCATCATGTAGTGAAGATTATCTGGATGTAAACACCGATCCTAATAATCCGACTACAGTATCACCAGATCTTGTACTGCCTGTTGCTCAGTATTATACTGCCTATCTGCATCAGCGCGACAGAGGGACAAGTCACCTCGGAAATATGCTGATGGTTAACTGGAGTCAGAGTGATGGTTACTCCTGGTATACTGATGAATTCAAGTATTTGGTTACCTCTACATTTTATGCGAGGATATTTGAATATTCATATAGCAATATCCTCAAACAGTATAATATCCTCGATAAACTTAATGAAAGTAAATATGATTATTATAAAGCAATCGGTAAAATAATGAAATCATATCATTTTCAGATACTGGTCGATACGTACGGTGATGTACCCTATACTGAAGCTCTTGGCAGAAGCCTTGAAGCTACTCCGAAGTACGACGATGCAAAGACTATTTATGAAAGTCTGATGGATACGCTGACCAAGGCAATCGATATTATTGACAATGCAACTACTCAGGAAGCCCCTGCTGCTGATGATGCAATATTTGGCGGGGATATGCTGAAATGGAAACAATTTGCCAATACATTGAAACTGAGAATACTGGTACGCCAATCGGATATATCAGGCAGAAGCGCTTATGTCCAGGAGGAAATTGATGCGATCGAAGCTGAAGGTTCAGGTTATATCACAGAGGATGTTGGTATTAACCCTGGATTTATAGCCCGCGAGACCGATAGACAGAATATAATATGGGATCACCTCGGCTGGGATGCAGCCGGAACTCAGACAATGTCGAGTAAAGCAACCTGTGCCACAAACTATATCCTTAATTATTTTTTATCTACAGATGATCCAAGGATAAGTTATATCTATGAGGAACCTGCCACAGGTCATCTTGGAGTTCCCCAGGGATTGCTGGATTATGATACACCTGTTCCAGATGCATTCGTAGCTGAAAAAGTCTCAAATATTGGCCCTGGCATTCTCAAGTCTGCCACCCAGGATGCTGTTATCTTCACCCTGTCAGAAAGTTACTATAACCAGGCTGAAGCTGCAAATAAGGGTTTAATTACAGTTACTGATGGTGGCCAGGATCTGTATGAAAAAGGAATTACCGCTTCATTTGAATATCTGGGATTAGATGCTGATGATGCTAAAACATATTATGAATCGGAATTAAGCTTGGTAGACTGGAATTTTTCAACTAATAAAATCCAGACTATAATAACCCAAAAATGGATCGCAGTTAATGGTATTACAGCCGAGCAGTCATGGTTCGATTATAGCAGAACCGGGTATCCGAGTGGCCTGCCGATACCGCTGAACTATACGGCAACTACCGACAGACCGGTAAGACTTTTCTATCCGGCAAGTGAATATACCTCAAACGGGGATAATGTTCCTACTCAGCCAAATGCTTTTACTGATAAAATATTTTGGGCGAAATAATTTTAATGAAAGAAATAGATATGAAAACAACAAAATATATTTTAATATTGTTGATCTTAAGCCTGAGTACATTTAACTCTTGTCTGGTTGATGATAAAATCAGCTACGATCTGAATGATTCTACTACAAATGTTGTAACATTTGAAGTAATTACCACAACTCTGGCATGTGTTGCAAATGGCGAGGAATATACTTTCGCGCTTAAGATGAAACTTGTCGGTCCAACTGCAAAGGATATTCAGAATGATATCACTGTTACTGTTACCCCATCTACAAAATCAACTGCGGTTAACAATGATCATTACAAAATTGTTCATCCCAGTATTACTCTTACCCCGGAAGATAATTTCCTGGGATTATTGGAAGTTACTTTACTTTCCGAGGGTAATTCTGCTCCTATGGATGATGATCCTGCATTCCTGACTTATGTAGCTCCGATTTTAGTTTTAGACATTAGTGCAACGGGCGATCCCATGGTAACAGGGAGCGGAAAATCCGGTACATTCACACTTGGCTTTAATCCGCCAAACCCGTATGCAGGAGATTATATATCACATATTATTTACAGACATCCAAGCTACGGAACATATCCGGATAACATTTATACAGAAGAAGATAACGCAAAAACCCTATCTCCAGTTACCGGAAGAAAATGTGAAACATGGTTTGGTGTTTGGGATACTGATTTATGCTGGATTACTGTTAAAGCAGATAATTCGATTGTCTTTGAAGTCTGGAGTGCATGGCCATATGAGGTAAAATTGGGTGATCCATTTGATTCAAGTAAGATTTCTTATTACGATCCTGCAACAGGTATAATCTATTTGTATTATCACTACTTTGGAACCGGCGGTCCCAGAATTTTCTGGGAAGTATTTACACCTGTCCCTTAATTACCAATTTCTAACAGAGAAAGGAATGCGTTTTGATTCTTTGAAAAATTAAAAAAATATTATAATGAGAAAGTTTATGAAATATAAATTAATCGGACTTGCATTGATTGTTATAGGTTTTGCAGCATGCGATACAGCATCCCAGGATGTAGAGCCTGTAATAAGTCCTGATGGTAAGCCGGCGGCTACATTCACAGCGAGTTCGACAAGCCAAACGTTAAAAGAAGGCGACACCCTTATCTACACGATTAAAACGGATAGGATGATAGACAGATCGATTACTTTCAGTGCCGATATCCTGAGCGGAACAGCCGATGAGAGTGATTATGTGATTGAACCGGCAACTTTGCTGCCTTACACAAAAGAGGTCAAAATGTATATTATTGGCGTTGAAGATAATTCCCCGGAAGCAGAAGAAACGGTCAAATTTGACATTAATGTACCTAGTATTGCTGATAAATATCTTCTTAATACAAGTGTGACATTTCCGACGGTTGATCTGAAAATAGCTAATGTCAATGATCCCACTCTGCTGACCATCGTCTTTTCCTGGCCAACAGAAGATGATATGGATATCGTCACATGGAGCGATACCGATGAGAATCCACTTACAGAATGGGGTGATGGAGGTGCAACTAGTTCCAATCCTGAGATTGATAACGCCATCTGGCTTACAGATCCTGTCGGAACTTATTATGTGAATATCATGGATTGGGATGCAGGGATAGATTTTACCTACACTTTCACGCTCGGACATCCTGATGGTTCAGTCCAGACAATTACCGGAACATTCCAGGGAACTGACAAGAGCATCTATACCAATGATCCCTGGACTGCCTGGGGTGACAGTTATGACTCCTACAGGGTACTGAAAGTTGAAAACGATGGCACCAAATTTACGGTAACAAAATTGTAATATTAATCCTGAAACAGGATTTTATTTGTCACAGGGGCGTTGTTTGCAGCGCCCCTAATTTTTTGCCTCACCCCCTCCCGTCCCCCGCTCCCGGTGAGAGCGGGGGAGGCTTATAAAAATTTTTAAAGGCCCTCTCCCCTGGGATAGGGCCTTAGGGTGAGGTATAAGAGCGGTTATTCAATCTTCAGATTCACCAGCTCCAGCCTGGTTGCCGTTACCTTCAGTACCCTGAAGACATAATTACTGACCCTTATAACGTTATTATTACCCGGAATGCTCCCGTGAAAAAATAATATCATGCCGGCAAGGGTTTCATAATCGTCCTCCTCCGGCAGCCCCAGGTTATATTTCTCATTCAGGTAGTCAATCTCCAGCCGGCCTGAGAAAATATATTCGTTATTGCCGAGAACCCTTTCTATAAGCTCACTTGTATCATGTTCATCCTCAATGTCCCCGACGATTTCCTCGAGCAGATCCTCAATTGTGACTATTCCCGATGTGCCGCCAAACTCGTCAACGACAAGGGCTATGCTTTTCTTCTCCTCAACAAAAACCTTTAACAGCTTGCTGGCAGCCATTGTCTCCGGAACAATGGCCAGCTTCCTGACCCCTGATCTTATGTCAGGCTGGCTTTTAAAAATCTCCTTTAGCTCAAAATAACCAATTATGTTGTCAATCGATTTATGATAAACAAGGATCCTTGAATGCTGGGTGCCGATAAATTTCTGTCTGAGATCCTCTAGTGAGCTGGCACATTCTATTGCCTCAATCTCTGTCCTTGGCACCATGCATTCTCTGAGCCTGACATGTGAAAAATCCAGGGCATTCTGAATTATCTGGAAATTCTGATGATCGTCGCCTCTCTTTTCATCATTCTGAATTCCCTGGTTAACATAATTACCGAAATCGTCTTTGCTAAAGGCCATACCCATGTAGTGCTTTTTCCAGGACTTTATTCGGGAATTAAGTTTGAAAAACAAAGAAAATGCTGCAAGAGTTATTAGAAATGCAAATAATAATGATCCCAGCAGTATGATCAGGATATCCATCATTTTTCAAAGTTAGTTCTTTTTTCCCTGCCTGTGACGAACCGGCGTAATGAGGAGTGAGGAGAGCAACCCTTATTCTTCTTTCAGATACATGGTGGCTGTTACATTTTTTATTTTACGGCGGGTCAGTTTATGGTCTGATTCAAAACCGGTTCCCATAACTGTCTGATCTTCATTGGTGATCTTAATAAACCTGTCGGTATAGATCTGATCTTTCTCCTGGTCCCAGAAGAGCTGTTCAGTTTCAAGCTTGTCGCTTGATTCGTTGACAACAACCACGGAGTCTTTAAGCTCCCACAATTTCTTCTTGTCGGTGTACTTTGCATATTTTGCAAAAACTGTCCCGACAGGCACTTCCTTTCCATCATAAAAAATGACTTCGATACCATTTCTGAATTCAGAATAGGGTGGGTCGGCATTGTTGAAGGATTCCATTAACCGGGTGGTCATTACAAGCTGAACTTTCCCCGAGTCTGTAAAAACAGTCCTGATATTCTTACCGGTAACCGATGGAAGTGAAAGGACCTCGGCTTTTTTTATTGTATCAATTTTTCTTTCGCAGGATAAAAGCAATAAAGTAACAGCGAGAAAAGCTAAAACCAGGAAATTATAAAATACTCTTTCCAGATACAAAGGATTCATAAAGGATTAACAAGGTAAATAACTATTCAATATTTAAGGCAAAATATTAATCGTATTGCCGTTTCATGAACCAGCGGTCGTACAGATTCAGGCTTGCACCCACTGTAAAATAATTCTCGGTGTGAAGTAATTCTCCCCCGCCGGATCTTTTTGTGTAGTCTATGAAAAGGTTGGCTTTGGAAAATGTACGCCTCAATGGTAAACCAATTCCGAAGCTGATGCCGAATTCCTTTATTTGTTCGCCGTTAATTACCAGATAGTTATCTCCAATATGAGTACCGATCCGGTATTCCACCCTCCTCAGGAAATTGTAATTTGAGAATTTCTCAGGAATATATTCAACACCAAAATGTATTACCCTGGTATTTCCAAGGTATCCTTCACTGTCTTTCAGCGTGGCTTCGGACCAGTTTGTAAATTCATAATCGAGCGCTGCTGTCAGTTTATTTTTAATTCCGAACGCCAATCCCATACGGATCGTTGCAGGGACAAAAATCCTTGAAGAATCTGTTGAGCTGAATACTGTATCAGATGCTCCATAGTAATTATACCTGAATGAATACTTTTCGTACTTTGATCTGTAATTTTTACCTGAACTCATGGAAGCTCCCACGTTAATAAAATAATTCTTTTTCAGTGAGGCACTGTACTGAAGTCCGTATTCAAAATTCAGTCCGTTCAGCTGAAGTCGTTCGGTATTGTTATTATGGTACACATTCAGATAATCAATAAAATCGAACTGGTTAATTCTCCTTACAGATCCAAAAAGAAGTGTCATGTTTACACCGGCCGATAAATTTTTGGAAAGTTTTAATCCTGAACCGGCAAAAAAGCTGGAAATACCACCCTCACCCCTGTGAGACTCATTGTATGCCCCGGTTATCGGGTTAAATTCCGGATCGCCTTCAAGGACTGATTCAGAGATTGAATAATAACCGTTGCTGAAGGGGATTATACCTGCTCCAAATCCCCATCCTTTTAACAGAGGAAATCCGATTATAAGGTGGTCAAAGTTCATATCATAAGAAGAATGGCTGGTAGTTCCGTCAGACATCAGATTTATCCCGTAGTCAATTCCGAAATCAAAAAGGAATGAAATGGTATCTATGCTGCTGTATGATGCCGGGTTGGTATAATAAACAGAACTGTTATCCCTTATTGCCGTACCGGTGCCTCCCATTCCAAGACTTCTGAATGAACCCGCCGGTTCAAGAGTTCCAAGATTGAATCTTGCATAAGGCGAGTTGACCATTTTTTGTGCAGAGGCATTATAAAAAGCAGTGGATATGATAATCGTAAAAAGAACTGCTGCAGTTTTATTTTGCATTGTACTCGAGAATATAATTTAGTCCATCAATTACAATATCAGGCAAATATGTTACATGATGGCCGATTTTTTCCTTTAAATATCCGCTATCTCCGCCTGTAAGGATTATTTTAAAATTTTTATACTTTTTTTCAAACGTGCGAATATACTCATTTATTTCATATATAAGTCCGTCGATTACTCCGGCAGTCAATGCATCCATGGTATTCTTTCCGGGTGATTTATACTTTTCAGTGGTTGAGGCCAGCGGCAGTTTGCGCGTGAATTTGTGAAGAGCCTTAAATCGCATACTTATTCCCGGTGAAATGTTCCCTCCTTTATATGTATTTCCAATCAGATATTCATATGTTATGGCACTTCCTGCATCTATAATAAGAACTTTCTTACCGGGAAACAGCAAATGTGCTCCTGCTACTGCAGCAATCCTGTCGGGGCCAAGGGATTCAGGAGTTTCATATTCATTTTTGAAAGGCAGTTTGGATTTATATGACAGTATATGTACATAGGGTATTTTCTGGGTCGCCAGGTCAATTACAAAATCCGGCGTATATCTTACTGTGGAAATAATTGCCCTGTCGATCTTATAAGGTGAGAACTTCTTTCTCATCTCATCCCAGCTGAATTGTTTGGTCCGCAGGGAGAATAACTTCTTCGGGCCGTCGAATACAGCCACTTTGGTGGTGGTATTCCCAATGTCAAATATCATGTTCATAGTGAGATATAAAATATAAAGGTAAGAAATTAATAAAAATAGTGCATAGAGTGCCTGGAGTGTTCGGAGTACTCAGGCTGGCGCGGATTTACAATCCGTGCCACAACAAGTTAAGTCTTTTTAGGCACCGATTACAAATCGGCGCCATCGGGGGCTGGCGCGGATTTCCAATCCGTGCCAGCAGAGGCGTCTCAGATTCCTGTTACCATTGTGGTCAATACGGAAATCGCCGATTTGACTGATGTTATATTCGACACTGTCAGACTCAGCTTCGATTCTCTCTGCTTTACCGCCATCTGCTTTGGATGCCTGTTTACATAATTCATCATTGATACGAAAAGCGGACTACGGTAAAACCCCGAATCCGGATCAGAAATAAAATTTGCGATCAGCAGATTATTCCTGAGGAGTATCTTTTCCATACCCAGCCTCACGGCAATCCACTTTATTCTGACAACATCGAGGAGAGCTGTTGCAGGTTCAGGCAGGGAACCGAACCGGTCAATAAGCCTGCTCATATATAACTGGAGGGATTCATCATTTTTAATCTCATTCAGCTCTTTGTAGAGCCTGATCCTTTCGGAAATGTTTGATATATATTCATCGGGGAACATTATTTCAAGATCAGTGTCTATCTGAAAATCAGATACATATGATTTACTTTTTCCTTCCCGGACATCAACTTCATCCTGCCTGGATTTTGCAATAACTTCTTTTTCACCGCTTTCACGCAATTCTGCCATAGCTTCATTCAGAATACGCTGGTAAGTCTCAAAACCCACATCGGCAATAAAACCGCTCTGTTCCCCTCCCAGCAAATTGCCCGAACCCCTGATGTCGAGGTCCTGCATGGCGATATTGAATCCGCTACCGAGCTCCGAAAACTCCTCAATTGCTTTAAGTCGCCGCCGTGCCTCGTGAGTCAGAGTATCAAGGGGAGGGGCGAGAAGATAGCAGAATGCCTTCTTATTGGACCGGCCGACCCTTCCCCTCAGCTGATGAAGTTCCGAAAGCCCGAAATGATGTGCTTCGTTAATAAATATGGTATTGGCATTAGGAATATCCAGGCCGGATTCAATTATTGTGGTAGCAATCAGAACATCATAATCGCCCTGGATAAAATCGAACATGACATTCTCTATGGACTTTCCATCCATCCTGCCGTGAACGATAGCTGTTTTAACGTTCGGGCAGATCCGGTGGATCGAAGCCTGGACCTCCTTTATATTCTCGACCCTGTTGTGAATTACAAAGACCTGTCCGCCACGGGCGACTTCATACTCGATACCCTCCTTGATTATTTCTTCATTGAAGCCGTGAAGTTCGGTCATAATAGGCATTCTGTTTGGAGGAGGTGTGTTGATAATTGAAAGATCACGGGCACCCATCAGCGAGAATTGTAACGTTCGCGGTATTGGAGTGGCAGTCAGAGTAAGCGTGTCGACATTTGTTTTGAGTTTCTTCAGCTTTTCCTTAACCGAAACACCGAATCTCTGTTCCTCATCGATTATCAGAAGCCCAAGGTCCTTGAATTTGACCTCCTTACCTACAAGTTTATGCGTCCCGATAATAATATCGATTTTTCCTTCCGCCAGTTGTGATACTATTTTTTTCTGGTCGGCAGGCTTTTTATGGCGGGTAAGGTATTCCACCGTACAGGGGAAATCCTTCAGCCGCGATGTAAAAGTCTTATAGTGCTGGAATGCCAGGATTGTCGTTGGTACAAGGATAGCAGTCTGTTTGCTGTCGGCAGCTGATTTAAATGCGGCTCTGATTGCAACCTCGGTTTTTCCAAAACCGACATCACCGCAAACAAGACGGTCCATGGGATGAGGAGCCTCCATATCGCCCTTGATCGCAACAGTTGCTGTCAACTGGTCGGGCGTATCTTCATATATGAAAGATGCTTCAAGCTCACGCTGGAGGTATGAATCGGGTGCAAATGGGTATCCATCTGATGCCATCCTTTGGGCATAAAGCTGAATAAGGTCTTTCGCAATATCCTTTACCCTGCTCTTTGTACTCTGCTTAAGCTTCTGCCAGGCACCTGAACCGAGCTTGTAAATTTTCGGCTCTGAACCATCCTTCCCCTTATATTTCGATATCCTGTGCAGAGAATGGATGCCCACATAAAGGATATCATTGTCCCTGTAAACGAGCTTAATTGCTTCCTGGATCTTCCCATTCACTTCTATCTTTTCAAGTCCGCCGAACTTGCCGATCCCATGATCGATATGAACAACATAATCCCCGGGATTGAGTCCTGTTAATTCTTTAACAGATAAACTTTCCTTGCGGGTGAACCAGCCCTTAATCCTGAATTTATGGTAACGGTCAAATATCTGGTGATCAGTATAAACCGATATTTTAAGATCATGATCAGTGAATCCGCCATGGAGATTCTGCAACAGAGGAGTGAAATGAACGTCAGGATTTATTTCGGAAAATATATCGCGCAGCCTGTCAATCTGTGACTGGCTTTCGGAGATTATGAAAGTCTGGTATCCGCCGAGATTATTAGTTACCAGTTTTTCGGAAAGGAGTTCAAAGTTCTTGTTGAAGACAGGCTGTGGTTCTGTGTGAAACTCATACTTAAAATCAGATTCGAACATCACAGTCTTTCCGAATTCAGCTATCCTGAATTTTTCGCACTCTTCAATGAAACGACTTCCGGTCATTACCATTTCTTTTTTACCGGTTATCTGGCCTGATTCTTCTCTGGACACAACCTGTGAATAAATATTGTTGACCTTCTCTCTGATGTAGGCTGCATCCTCAATCCAGATGATTGAAGATGGCGGCAGAAAGTCAGTAAATGAATCACTTACTGCTTCAATTGAAATATCCTGAATATTGGGGATCACCGAAATCTGCCTGCGAATGCTTACAGAGAGCTGATCATCGGTATTAAAGGTCCTGATTGAATCGACTTCTTCTCCAAAAAAGTCGATACGGTAAGGCAGATCGGCAGAATAGGAAAAAACGTCTGCAATACTTCCCCTTATTGCGAACTGTCCTGGTTCATAAACAAAATCAACTCTTTCAAAATTATACTCATGCAGAACCTCCTCAAGGAACTCCAGTGAAAGTTTATCGCCTGATGAAATATTAAAGGTGTTCTTTTTAAGATTCTTTTTGTTGATCACCTTTTCCATCGACGACTCAGGATAGGTCACAATTATTCCCTTTCGTTTTCCGGAGGCCAGATAATTAAGGACTTCGGTCCTCAGGACAATATTTGCAGGTTCGGTTTGTTCGTACTGAACGGAACGCTTATATGTTGAAGGGAAGAAAAAAACTGAATCTTCTCCGGTAAGGGCAACAAGATCGTTGTAAAGATATGCAGCATCTTCTTTTTCCGGTGAAATAACAACATGAATGAGTTGTGTGTCCAGGAAGACTCTCGAAATTGCAATGGCCTTTGCAGATCCTGATAATCCGCTGACGCTGATTCTCTTTGACGTGGAGTCTCTTAGTGCCTCTGTTAATCTTGAGAGGACAGGGTGGTCATTAAACAGGACGGTTATTTCGTTCTCTTTCATTTGCCGTAGTGAGGCAACAAAATTAATATCAATTTCCCGGAAATCCTTTCAATTCTGAAAGGTCATACGGAATACTGTCTCACTATCAGGGACTGAAAGGACCTTCAGACTTCCTCCGTGAGCACCCATAATCTGTTTTGAGATACTCAGTCCGATACCTGATCCGTTCTCTCTTGTTGTAAAGAAGGGAATAAATATTTCTTCGAGGTTCTCCCCGCTTATTCCAGGTCCGTTATCGGTTACGGAGATCTCCGGATGATGGTTAAAGTCGATTCCGGAATTAATCTTAATCCTGCAATCGGGATTATTTTCATTTGCTTCAACCGCATTTTTGATAAGGTTTATCAGCACAAGCGAAATCAGGTTCTCGTCAGCAAAGATTTCCAGATCAGTATCCTTCATGCTGAAGTTAATTATAGTATGGCTGCCCTTTTCAAGGGAATCACAAATGATTTTTACTCTTGAAAAGAGATCAGAGACCCTGAAAAATTTCATCTCCGGCTTCGGAATACGTGTCAGCTTACGATATGATTCGACGAATGCCATCAAACTGATTCCCTGCTTCCGAATTACATTTAGCCCCTGGAGTGTAGTTGTGATGGTTTTTTCAGTTACCTCCTCCGGAAGAACCCGTTTATCACCTGAATAATATATTTTCGAAAGAGATTCGGATAAAGAAGTGATCGGTGTGATTGAATTCATTATTTCATGCATTAATACCCTTATTAGTCTCATCCATGAATCAACCTCTTTCTCATCAAGTTCATGTTTAATATCCTGAATGGATAATATTATCAGTTCGTTTTCATCTGATCCGAAGGATGTTGATTTTAATGATAACTGGACTTCCCCATCTCTGGTATTTATGGCTACCAGCCTTCTTTCAAAGGGTTTCAGGTTACTTATTATACCGAATAGTTTCCTGTCAACCCGTTCTATCTGCTTCAGATGAGTAAGCACCTCTGTTGAAAGAATCCTTTTGGCAGCAGAATTTGCATGATGGATAAATCCCTTATTATTATAGGTAATGATACCTGTTGCAAGATGTTCAAGGATTTTCCGGAAATATTGTTCCTGCTGCCTGTTCTCTATTTTCAACTGCTGTATCCGGTGATTGACACTATTCATACTCTGGTGCAGTTCCCGGAGGTTCCCGTTCTTTATATCAGCAGGAAATGTGAGGTTAGAATCATCATTCCTTACTGATTCAAAAAAGAACCTTATATTCCTGTTTGTCCGGTTCAGAAATGAAATAAGGCTTATTGTCAGAATAATGATTGTTGCTGAACAGATAATTGAAAAGCGTAGTGCCTGGTCCTTAAATAATAGATACCCCAGCAGAATTGAGAGTACAACAATAAGGGATACTCTTATTATAATATTAATATATAAGTTCTTACTGATCATTTTTTCTGGTTTTTTTTAAGTCTGTTGTATAAGGTTTGCCTCGTAATGCCAAGCTGTTCTGCTGCAGCTGTCAGATTGCCGTTGTTTTTGTCAATCGCTATCTGAATCATATTTTGCTCCATCTCTTCGAGTGTGGCAATTGAATCAATATTCTTTATCCCTGAAGCTGGCCGGAGATACAGGTCTTCAGGTTTTATTACAGTTGTTTCGCTCAGTATAACGGCCTTTTCAATGGTATTCTGCAGTTCACGGATATTTCCCGGCCAGGAATAACTCGTAAGCTTCTCAAGGGCTTTCTGATTTATTTTCAGATCCTGCTTATTATACTTCTGCGTATATTTCCTGAGAAAGAATTCGGCAAGAGTAATAATATCGTTCCCCCTTTCCCTGAGTGGCGGCAATTCTATATGAATTGTGTTTATGCGGTAAAGGAGGTCTTCCCTGAACACTCCTTCCCTTACCATAATTTCAATGTTCTTGTTTGTTGCGCATATCAACCTGATATCTGTCGGAATGAGGTCATTTGATCCAATCCTGGTGATCTGTCTGTTCTCTATAGCTGCCAGTAATTTAGCCTGAAGATGAAAGGAGAGGTTACCGATTTCATCAAGGAAAAGTGTTCCCTTGTGTGCTATCTCAAACTTCCCCTGCCTGTTCTCACGGGCATCGGTGAATGCACCCTTTACATGCCCGAATAGTTCGCTTTCGAAAAGTGTTTCGGTTAATGAGCCCATATCCACGCTTACAAGAAGCTCATCAGCCCTGTCCGACAAACGATGTATTTCCTGTGCTATTAATTCCTTGCCGGTGCCGTTTTCACCCGTGATAAGCACATTAGCATCGGTCCTGGCCACCTTCCTGACAAGATTGAGAACATTCATGATCTGTGGCGATGATCCGATGATTTTACGCTGGCCCCGATTCATTTCTTTCTTGAGTTCAGATTCTCTCTCCTGCAGATGTTTGATCTCTTTTTTTGAAAGATTAAGCTGAATTGCCAGTCTGAGGGTTGCCAGGAGTTTCTCGTTATCCCAGGGTTTAAGAACAAAATCCGAAGCGCCTGCTTTAAGGGCTCTGACTGCCAGATCAATATCTCCGAAAGCCGTGATCATGACCACAGAGACATCGGGCTTTGTTTCTTTGATTTTTCCAAGCCAGTAAATACCCTCGTTCCCGGTTTTAACTCCGGCATTAAAATTCATGTCAAGTATTACCAGGTTATAGTCCTTCTTTCTGAGTTCAGAAAGTAACTGGTTAGGATTGGAAATCAGAGTAACATCACTGAACTCGGGAATGAGCAGGATCTCCAGAGCACTGAGGATACTTTTGTTATCGTCGACCACCAGTATGTTTCCTTTTTGAAGTGCCATTGTTAATCTAAGTCAGTCATATTAATAAACCAAACAAATGTAAAAATATTTTACACATAATCGTAAAAAATATTTACTTTTCCGTATGCAGTAAATACTTATGTGGCTTTATATCAGGCACATAAAACTATGGCATCATTATAGTAATTGAATATCTTAAAGCAAAGAAATATTAAAAACGGACTATAAGAGAACTCTGTTATTGATGCAGAATCGAAATACAACAAAAGATTGTGAAGTATCTATTTAATACTATCATCAGGAATTTTACCCGGAGACCTGTAACCAATCTGATCAATTTGTTAGGATTGACTATTAGTCTGGCTCTGGTGATTATCCTTTCGACCTACTGTTATAGTGAACTCACAACTGATAGTTTCCATGAGAATGGGGACAATGTCTATTTATACCTGCCATCAGATGATCGGGTCTATACACCCGGGATCCTGAAGGAGAATATTGACATTAATGTACCGGGAGTTGAATTATCTATAAGGATTGCAGGCACATGGGAAACTCCTGTATTTCAAGCTGAAAACAGGGAACCTGTTGCTTCCGACCTGTTATTTGCTGACAAAGATTTTTTTAAATTCTTTACCTACAATACTGTTTATGGTGATCCTGAGTCTGCCATGAATGAACCATTGACTGTTGTTTTAACAGAAACACTGGCGGAAAAGCTTTTTGGTCAGGGGAAAGTTATCGGGGAAATAATAAAGCTAAACAACAACCAGGAACTTACAGTAAGAGCAGTAATTGAAGAGCCAAAAGCCAATTCATGCCTTTCTATTAGTGCAGTAGCTTCAATGGCCACCCAAAAAATTGTTCAGGGTGAAGGAGGGGAGTTCACGCAATGGGGATGGTGTGATTTTCAGACCTTTCTCCTTTTAAATAAAGAGAACAATCCCGGCCAAACGGAAAAAACAATTCTGAACATCATTCCGGAAGACTTTCGGGAAGATTATAAAGACGCAAGGCTGGTTCCGTTGGAAAAGGTCTACTTTTCGAAATTCATGCTTTACGGGAATGATTATCTTGTAAGCGGGGATAAGATGAAAGTCATGCTCCTGTTAATGGTAACCATCCTGGTACTGATGATTGCCCTTATCAATTTCATCAATATATCATCAACTCAATGGCTGGATAGAATCAAACTAACCGGCGTTTTGAAGATCCTTGGAGCTAAACGATCAACGATACTATTTAATATGCTCTCAGAGTCATTCATTTTATTCCTGGCTGCTCTTCTAATTGCATTTGAAATTGTAAGTTCAATCAAATCCTTAATCAGCGTTTATACAGGGATACACTACAGTCAACATTTAACCTATTCTCCCGGTTTCATTATTATTTCTTTATCAGGTATCTTTCTCTTAAGTATGATTTTAAGCATTATTCCGGCTTTGAGAATTTCTTCCTCAAAACCTGTTGATAACCTGAAAAACACGGTAAAGCCAAATCAAACCAATTTCTCATTCCGTGGCTTTCTTGTAACTGTCCAGTTTACCATAGCTATTGTCCTTATTGCATTTACTGTATTGGTGCAAAAACAGATCAGGTTCGGCAGCACCAACCTGGGTTTGAACCAGGAAAATATAATCGGGCTAAAACTAACACCACAGCTGGACCAGAAAAAAGATGTGCTTAGAAAACTGCTCATGGAAAAACCGGCTGTCAGTGTTGTTTCCTTCACGCAGTTTTATCCCGGTAAAGACATCTCCCGGTGGAGAACCCAGATGGACCTGAACGGAGAAAAGAAACAACTGAATTTTGACACATTCAGTGCCGATGCCATATTTTCTGAAATTATGGGATTGCATTTACTTTCTGGTCGTTTTTATACAGACGATTTTTCTACCGATAAAGAGAAAATTTTAGTCAACGAAACATTCCTTCGTGAGCACAATATCACTAATCCTTTGGGAAGAAGTTTTATAATGGGCAACCGCACTTTTGAGATTATCGGAGTGGTAAAAGATTTTCATTTCCGGCCTGTCAGCCAGCCAATTGTATCCCTTGCGATAAGGAATGAGTCATATGCCTCACATTGTCTGGTTAAGCTCCGGACAGCCAGTTTTAAATCCCTGAACAGTGTGATTCAGGATATAAAAACAACAGCTTCAGAACTATCGCCATCTTTCCCTGTTGATATGAGTTTTTTTGATCAGGCAATCGGGAACATGTATCAGCCGGAGCTCCGGTTCCAAAGGACCTTCTCCCTGTTTGCCGGTTGTGCTATTGTTATTTGTTGTCTTGGGATATTGGCCATGTCTCTTTTTTCCTGCCAGCGACGTGTAAAGGAAATCGGTATCCGTAAAATAAATGGAGCCAATATAACGGAGGTATTGATCATGTTAAATATGGATTTTATAAGATTAGTAGTAATTGCTTTCATCATCGCCACACCTGTTGCATGGTATTCAATGCATAAATGGCTTCAACACTTTGCTTATAAAACAGAATTAAGCTGGTGGATCTTTGTCCTGGCAGGATTGATCGCCATGGGAATAGCTTTATTAACCGTCAGCTGGCAGAGCTGGAGAGCAGCGACAAGGAATCCGGTGGAGGCTCTCCGATACGAATAGTAAGAAAGCAGCTAAAATCTCCGAATTTAAAAGACTGCTTATGAGAAATAATTTGAAAATAATAATCAGGAACCTTATAAGGAATCCGGTATGCGGATTTATTATAATTGCAGGATTTGCTTTCAGCCAGGCTCTTGCATTAATTCTTGCATCATATGTTTTCAATGAATCAGATTATGACAAATCATTTCCTGAAATCAACCGGATCTATCGTTTATGTGTCGAAAAGGGAATTACAACATTCAGAGCCGATATGGCCGGTGAATTGAAAGAAAGGTATCCTGAAATAGAAGGGATATGCCGGTATGACAACGGTTCTACAGAAATTGTTTTTGAAAAGTCTCCCTTTGCGGTCACTAATCTTGTTAAAACAGATAATGATTTTTTTAAGATATTCTCAGTTAATATCAGAAGCGGAATAACTGATAATCCTTTACCCGACAATAAAAGTGTTGCAATCAGCTCATCTCTGGCCCGGACTATTTTCGGGAATTCTTATCCTGTGGGACAGACAATAAACATCCAGCACAGAAAGGACTATACAATCAATGCTGTATTTGATGACTTACCTGAAAAATCAAGTATTCAGGCACAGGTTATCATCAGCTGGGAAAATGTGAATGATTTAGGTGGAGAGTGGAGAGATGGCATTTTCTATTCCCGGTTTTTCTTCCTTCTAAACGAAAAAAGTGATCCTGGCAGGCTTGAGGAGAAGATTACACAGGATTATATGCAGGATCATTATATGAAGCAACCCTTTAAACTGTTAACATTTAAAAAATCCTATCTGAGCTCATTAACCACCGATAATACAAGTGCCACTCTTCACGCCAACATGCAGTCAATTTTACTTTTCAGTATTGTAACATTTTTAATACTGATCATTTCAATTCTGAATTTTGTGATCCTGTTTACTTCCAACCACCTGGGCCGCATAAAAGAGATTGGTATTAAAAAGGTAACTGGCGCCGGAAGTAAAGAAATATTTAAGCAGTTTATTTTCGAAGCTGTCATTATCAGTTTTATTGCTTTTATACTTGGAATATATTTATCAGTTCTTTTAGAAGTTCCGTTCACTTCATTAGTTCAGAAGGATTTTCCCGTATTGATTGCACTTCATTTCCCGAATATTTTACTGGTGATAGCAGGTGTGATAATTGTAGGTATCCTTGCAGGATTTTATCCGGCTGTCATCATATCCAGATATAAACCTGTTTCAATGTTCGGTTACTCTGCAGTAAAAGGGAAACTGCAGATGAAAAGCGGTTTATCCGTGGTGCAATATTTAATTTCAATCGTAATGATTGTTGCCCTGGTTGTAATGACCCGCCAGAACAACTTTTTAACTAATAAAGATCTGGGATTTACAAAAGAACAGCTTGTCAATGTTAAAGTTCCGTGGGAAGTAAAAGATAAACTTCCGGTAGTGAAAGAAAAACTACTTGACAATCCTTATATAAAATCATGTGCTGTTTCGCATGGTATACCAGGAAGAGTAAATCTGTGGAGTATGTGGAGTGAAGCCAGGGAAAAATATGGGTATAACGGTAACCTTCCATGTTTTACTGTCGATCCGGACTTTTTCAAGGTTTATGATGCGGAATTCCTGCAGGGCAAAGGCTTCGAAGAGAGAGATTGGAAGAAGTCAGTGATAATAAATGAGTCGGCGTTCAAACTCACAGGGTGGGAGACAATTGAGGGAAAAGTACTGAAAGGTATCCCGACACCCGGGCAGGCATTCGGCCAGGCAGATCCAACTGAAATAGAAAATAATTCTCTTGATGTTGTTGGTGTAATCAAGGATATAAACGTTGAAAAGCTGAACCAGCCAGTTTCTCCAACCGTTTTTGAATGTTCCGATCATTTTGGCGTAAGTTTTTTAACCTGCAGGATTCTCCCGGGTGATTACCCGGTAGTGATTGACGACATTAAGAAAATATGGAATGAAGTTTGCCCTGAGTCTGTTTTTGAATATCAGTTTTACGATGAATGGCTTGACTCGCTTTATAAATCTGAAATGCATTCGGCATATATTATTCGTGTATTTGCCTTTTTCTCAATAATCCTTTCCTGCCTCGGGACATTTGGAATTATCCATTTTATTTCGCGGCAGAAAACAAAGGAAATCGGTATACGAAAAGTGCACGGAGCAAAAATCACAGATATTATAAGGATTCTTTACTGGAATATTATTAAGTGGATAATAATAACTTTCATTATAGCAGTCCCGCTATCATATTTTTTAATGAAAATGTATCTGCGCAGTTTTGCTTTCAAAACCACGCTTAACTGGTGGATATTTGCACTAGCCGGATTAATGGCACTGGGAATAGCTATTGCTACAGTGAGCTGGCAGAGCTGGCGGGCTGCATCGAGGAATCCCGTCGAAGCTTTGAGATATGAATGAACAATTTGAAAATGTAACAATTTGAAAATTTGAAATTGAAAAATAATTGTGAATGAGTAAATCAGGCTCTTAAAGCATTAATTATTTACAAAAGCAGAAAATGATTTATAAAAACATAAAGCTGGCATTCAGAAGCATCCTGAATAACAAGGGAATCAGCAGTATAAATATTCTGGGGCTTACTATTGGAATGATGGCTGTTTTACTGATCTTCCAGTACATCAGCTTCGAAAAAAGCTATGACAAATTTTTTGATAATACAGATCGTCTTCACCGGCTCGTATTTTACAGGTATTATAAAACCGGACTTGATAAAAGTGTGGGTAACAATTTCTACGTGGGACAGATGGCTTTTGAAAGAATACCTGAAATTGAGAACTTTTGCCGTTGTAAAAGAGAGACTCAGTTTGTGGAGGCCGGTGATCAGATTTATAAAGAGGAAAGAACGCTTTTTGCCGACAGTTCTTTCTTCGACCTTTTTTCACATACTGTTATCTCTGGTGATAAAAGAAACTTTCTCAGGCAACCCGGTATGGTAATACTTACCGAATCGACCGCAATTAAATACTTCGGCGATTCAGACCCTATAGGGAAAACAATTTACGGAGTCAATCCCGGGAAGAAGCCGGTTACTGTTCAGGGTGTCGTTAAAGATGTACCGAATAACTCACATCTTAAATTTGATCTGGTCATTTCATTATCAACATTAACCAGCAAGTCATATTGCTATACCTGTAACAACACTAATACATATTTTCTTCTTCGCGAAGGAGCGGATCCCAAAAAAATTGGCAGTGAGATTGCTTCTCTTGCGGATGAATACTTCAAATTGGCGAAAGTTGAGATAGATTTTCCCATCGAATTTCACCTGCAACCGGTTACAAGTATTCATTTGCATTCCAATTACCGTTTTGAACATGAACCGAATGGAAACAATAAATATGTGATCATATTGCTGATTATTGCCATATTAATCCTCATAAGCGCAAGCCTGAATTACTTTAACCTGTACTCCTCAATTACCAGGAGGAGGATTAATGGGATCGGAATCCGGATCGTTAATGGAGCATCATCCGGGAATATAATTTCTGAATTTATTACCGAGTCTCTTGTATCCGGAGCTTTAAGTCTTGTTCTGGCATTTATTTTATTGGACCTGTTGTTTCCTCTCTTCAGGAGTTTTCTTGGTCTCGATTTTACAAAAGACTCACTTTATCAGATCCGTACCTGGTTATTACCTGCAACAATTCTTGTTTTACTTAATTTTCTGACTGGTTTAAAGCTTGGATTAAAAATTTACGGTGTTGTGCCTGCTTCGTTTATCAGGAAGGAGGTGCAAATAAAAAATAATAAGATCACAGGGAAATTTTACAGCATAGGGCAGTTTATCATCGCTATAATCCTCATTGCAGTGACAATAGGTGCATTAAAACAGATAAGGTACATGCAAAAAGAAGCATTTACCATGAATATTGATCAGATACTTGTTGTAAAGAGACCCATGGCGAAAGAGTTCAACACATCTCAGAGTTCATTCCAGGAAGCTCTTTTGAAATTTCCTGAAGTTTCTGAAATAACATTTTCAACTATTACACCGGGGGAGAAAAATACCTGGGTAAAAGGCGGGATTTCGTTAAAAGGCAAAGAAAAACTGGATTATCAGTTTTTTCAGTCTGATGTAGCTGCAAATTTTTTCAGTTTCTTTAATGTCAGGCTCCTGGCCGGCAGATATTTTTTCCCGGATGAAAGTAACTGGCTGGGAGGACCACGTCATCTGATACTTAACAAGGAGGCGGCATTGGCGTTAGGGGAGGATAGTTATCCGGATGTGATAGGCAAAACAATGTACGACTCTGATAATAACGAAGATATTGGTGAAATTGTGGGTGTGATAGATGGCTATTTCCAAAATTCACTTGACCAGGAAATTAAACCCACAATTTTTAATTGCGACCTGGGAGGTTATTTTATTTTCATCAGGATCATGAATGCAAACGTACAGGATGTTGTGAGCAAGGTGAAAGTCGAATTTCAGAAATATTTTACAGATCAGTACTTTGAATTTTTCTTCCTTGATGATTATTTTAATACCCAGTATAAATCACATATACAGTTATTCCGGTGCTTCATCCTTTTCAGCATCATGGCAATTATCATTACTTCGCTTTCCCTCTTCGGACTTATTATGCAGTTGTCTGTATCACGAACCAAAGAGATCGGGATACGCAAGTTGAACGGAGCCAGGGTGTTCGAAATCCTTATTATGCTTAACAGGAATTTTATTTTCCTGGTTTCAGCTGCCTGTCTGGTTGCATTACCTATGGCCTGGTATGCCCTGTACAAATGGCTTCAGACTTTTGCTTACAGGACAGAGCTCAACTGGTGGATATTTGGTCTCTCAGGAATTACAGCTTTTGGTATTGCTATACTGACAGTGAGCTGGCAGAGCTGGAGGGCAGCGACGAGGAATCCTGTAGAGGCTCTCAGGTATGAATGACCCCCCAACCCCCCAGGGGGGGCTTTTAAGAGGTTAATGAAGATAGATTGATGATGGAAGAACTTGAAAAATCTATGTATTACGGTGCAAAAACTTCAACTTTTGAAGCCGCCAGGATACTTCGGGAAAATATGACCTTTTATGAAAAATTAAAAACAGAATTTAAAGTCCCCCTTGGGGGATTTAGGGGTAAATAAACTTGTTTGGGAAGAAGTTTGATATGAAAGAAATAATTTTACGATGACAAAGTTTAAAGTCCCCCTTGGGGGATTTAGGGGTGGATTATTACCTGAGCTGGCTGGCAGCAACAAGGAATCCCGTTGAGGCTCTCCGTTATGAATAAAATATATAATTCATAAGATGAAAAAACTGAACATCATCCTTCGCAGTATATTAAGACAGAAATTGAATTCTGGCATCATCATAGTCAGCCTTTCAGTTGGAATTGCCTGTTTTAACCTGATAATATTGTTTATCAGCCGTGAGTTGAAAACAGATAATTTTCATGCTGAGAAGGACAGGATCTTCGCATTAAAATGCGAAGATCCATGGGTTCCCGGAGGTAAGATGTATCACTGCCGTTTTGGCTCCGCGGAATACCTCAAAGCGAATTTTGCCCAGGTGGAAGACTTTTGCAGAATAAGCAATGCTTCCGTACAAAAAATAACAGTCAACGCTGAAGAATATTTTGACCAGCCCAGAATCATTGCCACATCAGATAATTTTTTCGGGTTTTTTTCTTACAAACTACTGACCCATAATCCCGCAACAGCTCTGGAGGCACAGAACAACATTGTCATTTCAGAAGATCTTGCGAAAAAATATTTTGGATCGGATGAGGCTGTGGGACAGGTTATTAAACTGAATAGAGGTGGCAAAGATGAACAAATGGTGGTAACAGGGATCTTCCAAAAACCTGCTGAGAATACCCAGATAATTTTCGATATGATTCGCCTTATCGGTGAGACAGACAGCCGTTGTTATGTGCGATTAACCGCAGAGGCTCGTCAGGAAGAGCTGGAAAAACTAATGACAGAACAAAAAGAATCTATCCCGATAGTTCATATGGGAACTCCGGGCTCATATTATCTTGAACCACTTAAATCCGCATACTTTGATACTACCAGAGGATTAACCATCGAAGCTAACCGCAATAAGACAGATCTGTGGATCGCTCTTTTTATCGGACTGATGATAATTGGTGTTGCATCTTTTAACTACCTTGGATTACTGAACAACAGATCAGTTGAAAAGAACAAGGACTATATTATACGACGGATAAATGGCGGCTCAAAGAACCGACTGATTCTTGACTTCATGATTGAAAATGGAATAATTATCCTAATCTCTTTTGTAATAAGTATCTTTCTTATGCTGGAAATGCTGCCATTCTTTAATGAATTGACCGGAAGTAAGATAGCAGAAAGTTTCATTTATAAAACTGAAATTCTTCCTGTCCTTTTTGTTGTTGTTTTGTTTCTGGTAATATTAACATTATTGTTTGGATTGTTCAGAACCCGTTCAACTGTAGAGGTAAATGCGTTAAAACCCGGCAATATTCAAATGGCTGACGGTATGCAAATTCCTGCTTTCAATATCTTTCAACTGGCAAGCTCTGTTACGCTTATAATTTGTTCTGTTGTTATCATCAAACAAATGAGCTTCATCTCCAATAAAACGATCGGCCTCGATAAAGATGTTATTGAAGTTAAATTACCCGCTCAACACTCTGACAAGATATCGGTTTTCAAAGAAGAATTGATTAAGAACAGCTCCGTAAGTAAAGTTTCGGTAGTTGGTGCTTCTCCTTTACTTGAACATTTTATGCTCTTACTTGAGTATGAACAGGATGGCGTAAAGAAGCAGTATGCGCCATCAGGATTTTCCGGTGACGAGAACTATCTTACCACATTAGGGATAGAACTGGTTGAGGGCGAACGTTTTTCTGATGATCTCACGGCAAACAATAATAAATGTCTTGTAAATCAGACATTTGCTAAATATTTTGTTGACCGGGATCTTATCGGGGAAAAAGTACCGGGCATGGATGATAAGATAATTATCGGTATCGTAAGGGATTTTCATTATTCCGGATTAAACACACAGATTGAACCTGCTTTTATTTCATATACCAGTAAAGGGAGCCATTTGATGGTCAAATCTTCCGGAGGCGATGTTGCAATGGCACGGGAAGCAATAGCCCGGGTCTGGGAGGAATTGATACCTGGCTATCCGGTTAATATTGAATCAACAGGTGATCGTTATGAATGGTATCACAGGGGAAAC
>Ga0105095_10000267_pt1 | contig 24386 bp, 17 predicted proteins | sample PPLLak2March2015_2_FD_79180 | JGI IMG/M metagenome (GOLD analysis project Ga0105095, IMG submission 79180) | Freshwater sediment microbial communities from Prairie Pothole Lake near Jamestown, North Dakota, USA - PPLs Lake P8 Core (3) Depth... | ecosystem: Environmental > Aquatic > Freshwater >...
CGGGAAGAGACTCCCCACCGAAGCTGAATGGCAGCTTGCCGCGCAGGGTACCGATATGCGCAAATGGCCGTGGGGAAATGAATACCATGGTACCCTGTGCAACAATGCCTTTAACAAACCCACGCCGGTGGATGCATTCCCCAAAGGGATGAGTCCCTACGGGGTGGTTGACCTCGTGGGCAACGTGTGGCAAATGACCGGTGACATGTATTTCAACGGTTCTTACTATTTTACAGTGATCAGGGGGGGGAGCTACTATAAGCCCGATTCCAGCGGGTGGTATATCCAGGGAGGCCCGCAGGCGCTCGACAAAACCCAGATCATGCTCCTGGTTTCACCGGGATTTGACAGAAATTCAACGGTGGGATTCAGATGTGTTAAGGATATCAGCAGCCGGAATTTTAAGGACAGAAGGTGATTGACAGACGTCAATCACACCCTAAGCTTCTTTTCAATATCGTTGATCTGATTCCTGAAATGCTTATCCGTATCGATCAGGTTGTTTACAGTTTTGCATGCATGCAGAACAGTGGCATGGTCTTTCCCCCCGATGTGTGAACCGATGCTTGCAAGCGAAGCTTTCGTCAGGTTCTTGGAGAAGTACATCGAAACCTGTCTGGCCTGTACAATTTCCCTCTTTCGTGTCTTGCCCTGGATAAGATCGATAGGTATCTTGTAATAATCGCAGACAATTTTCTGGATAAATTCGATTGTAATCTCCCGCCTTGAAGTGCTGACAAGCTTTTCAACCATCTGGCGGGCAAGGTCGAGGGTGATCTCTTTTCTGTTCAGGGTCGACTGTGCGTACAATGAGATCAGTACAGCTTCAAGCTCCCTGATATTATTTGAGATATTTGCTGCGAGGTATTCAAAGATCTCGTCAGGCAGCTCTATTCCGTCGTTATAGGCTTTCTTCTTGAGGATTGCCAGCCTGGTTTCGTAATCGGGCCTCTGCAGATCAGCCTGAAGCCCCCATTTAAACCTGGAAAGCAGTCTCTGTTCCATTCCCTGCAGCTCAACCGGAGGTCTGTCGCAGGTGAGGATCAGCTGTTTACCCGACTGGTGAATGTGATTGAAGATATGAAAGAAGGTGTCCTGTGTCTTCTCTTTTCCGGCAAATTCATGAACATCGTCAAGGATCAGAACATCGATCATCTGGTAGAAGTGCAGGAAATCATTCTTATTGTTATTCCTTACCGATTCCACAAACTGGGTCTGAAATTTATTGGCGTTTACATAAAGTACAACCTTATCGGGGTGTTTTTCCTTTACAAGTATCCCTATTGCCTGTGCAAGATGTGTTTTTCCCAGTCCTGAGTCGCCGTAAATCATCAATGGATTAAATGCTGTCCCCCCGGGATTGTTTCCGACTGCTATACCTGCCGATCGTGCCAGCCTGTTGCATTCACCTTCAACATAATTGCTAAAGTTGTAGTCGGGATTTAATTTAGGATCAAAGTGTACTTTTTTTATGCCGGGAATTACGAAGGGATTTTTTATTGAAGGCTGTGTAACATCAAATGGAACCTGAACGGGCTTGTTTTTAAGGTCCGTTTTATTTCTTGAGGGATATCTTACTGTATACGGCTTTCCGTCAGAATAATTCGCATTTTCAAGTACAACATTGTATTCGAGCTTTGCATCTGTTCCGATCTCACGCCTGAGTGTCTTGCGAAGGATATCAATATATTGTTCTTCAAGGTATTCGTAAAAGAAAGGACTGGGAACCTGAATTGTAAGAACATTGTTTTCAAGTCTCAGGGGAATAATTGGCTCAAACCATGTTTTAAAACTGACGGATGGAATAATATCCTTGATTATTTGCAGACAGTTATTCCAGACATCAATGTGCGATTTGTTCATGAAAGTTGTTGTATTTAGTTTTAAGGTTCTGTCTGGCTGATTCAGCTAGCAATATTTGTAAAAAAAAAAGTTAAAAAAAAAATTATTTTCGCTTGATTTTCTCAAAAAATGTATATGTTTTTAATCATCAGTAACTTATATGGCGAATTATTTTTTTTTATTTTAAAACATTGAAAATTAGTTATTTGCATCATATGTACCGGGTTTGTTAGTGTATAACAATTCATTATAAAAGATTGATCAAAATTCAACAAACTGCGATAAAAATGACGAATATTTTGCCATTAGTTTTACGGCCTATGTCAAGATCAAGATAGTCAGATTTTTAGAATATTCCTATTGGGCCGGGATATTTTTTTTGCCAAAAACAGAAAAATGAACATATCTCTTTGGATTTGCCTTCATATCCTGCAAAAGCAGGTTCAAACTCCCGAGACTGCCCGATAAATTCCTGTAAAGAGAATCATTTGTCATAAGCTGACCGGCTGTTCCCTTACCCTGATTAAGGCTTTCGAGCAGGGTAGTCGTTTTTTCGAGTGTTGACTTCAGGTTGTTGATGGAATTGAAGAGATCGGCAGCTGCGAGAGTGTCGGTAACCGACTCGAGATTGTTGAATGTGTTTGAAAGTCTGCCGGTGTTTTCAGCAAGCATTACAGTGAATTTATTTATGTTGTCGAGTGAGTTCTCAAGATTGGCGTCATCAAGGCTCTTTGCAGTGTTGCTCAGGCTTGCAACACCAGTTTTAAGGTTCTTTTTAAAATCATTGTCCATGACCTCGTTTACTGATCCGATAACCGAGTCGAGGACTCCCAGGAGCTCCATCACCTTATCCTTGACCGGCACCAGCTCATTCTCAACTTTTGAGATCAGTGATTCGGCAAGGCGTCCGGGAATCGTATCCCCCGAAGAATATGTTCCGGGTCCGTTCCCGTAAACCAGCTGAACTTTCATTCCTGCTATCAGCGAAGCCGTTGTAATCTCTGCTATTGTATTGACAGGCAGTTTAAAATCTTTTTCAACCGATAATACAACAAGGAGTCTGCCGCTTTCAGCGCTGAGAAACCGTATTGACTGGACCACGCCTACTCTGTATCCGTTTACCTCAACGGGACTCGACTCTGCCAGACCGCTGACCATGTCATAAACTGCATAATAGTGTGATACCCTGCTGAAAAGATCCTTCCCCTTAAGAAAATTGTATAGCCAGATAAATACAAGAATGGTAATAATGGCAGTTGCGCCTACCTTGACTTCATTAGAGATTTTTTTCATTTGGAAGGGTTTTATTATTCTTGCTTTGACCCCCTTGCTTCCTGCAAAGGTACTATTTTGTTGTCTTTTACTGCAATAACAAATGCATCGGGAAAACTGCTTAAAATTTCCTTCCTGTATTCAACCGCGTCGGAGAATTTTTTGAAGCTTCCTGTAGCATACCTGAACCTGGTTTCGGAAGCAAGTTCAATTACGTCGGATCTCCCTTTGAAATTGCCTGGTTTCAGATCTATTCTAACAGTTGATGAAGCTATCTGGATCATGAACGAGATTTCATCGACGGGTGAAGTTTCCGGAACTGATGTGGTCTCTGCAACAGGGACGATTACATGGTCGATGCTTGTTGAACTGAGGCTCTTCTTGTCAACATAGGTTATGTAATCGCGGGTTGCCCTGAATATTGCAGAAGCAAGGTAATCCTGTCCGTCTTTTGAGATAAGGTATTTTTCCTCATCGGGGTTCGTAATGAATCCTGTTTCAATCAGTACGCTTGGCATCGATGTCATGTACAATACCCAGAAGCCTGCCTGTTTTACACCCCTGTCAATTCTGCCTGCCCGGTTCTTGAACTGGGTCTGGATCTTGGCGGCCAGGTCGAGACTTTGTTCCTGGAACACATTCTGCATCAGGGAAAATATTATGTACGACTCGGGCGATTTGGGATCAAACCCTTCATATTTGGTCGAGAAATCATCCTCCTGAAGAATTACCTCGTTTTCCTTCATAGCCACTTCAAGGTTCTGCTCATCTTTTGACAACCCCATAACGTAAGTCTCCGCTCCCCTGATAGTGTTTTTGCTGATCCAGTTGGAATGAATTGAAATAAAAAGGTCTGCCTTGTTCCTGTTGGCAAATTCAGCTCTTTCCTTCAACCCGATGAAAACATCGGTCTTCCTTGTATAGAGCACTTTAATATTATCTGTGTTATTTTCGAGGTATTCCCCGGTTTTCAGAGCGATTGCCAGGTTTATATTCTTTTCTTTGCTGACAGGTCCGACAGCCCCCGGATCCTTTCCTCCGTGACCGGCATCGATCACTACCACCCATGTCTTTTCACTTCCGCTGACTGCAGTAAATCCTGCTGTGAAAAACGCCAGCAACAAAAGAAGGATCAATCGCGGTGTATATATATAATTGGTACGCTGTTTGCGGTTTTTAATACAGGTATCCATGTTCAGTTCATGTTTTTTACTTAGTTTTGCGCCTGATATCGGGACGTCACACAAAAACTGTACAAAAATAGTATTAAAGTTGTATTTTTTGAAAGAAAAACGGTTGCTGATAGTATTCCTTGTGATGGTCCAATCAATTCCATTGTTCTCTCAGGAAGGAATTTCCGCCGTTGACACTACACTTGCAAGCCGTGACACCCTTGTTTTTGACTCCGATACCATCAGTTTGAAGGGGATCTCCCCCGATGCCATTGACAAGCAGGTGACCTACACTTCACGCGGGATGAAGAAAAACGACCTTGTCAATAAAACCTCGACCCTTGTTGACGGCGCCGTTGTGAAATACGGTGAAATCGAGATCGCAGCTGATTCCATAGTTTTTAACATGCAGAACAGTACTGTTTTTGCCACAGGCCGGAGAGATTCAACCGGAAAGCTGGCCGGCACTCCGGTATTTAAGGATGGAGGTTCCCAGGAGATCGCATCCGACTCCCTGTTCTATAATTTTGTGACCCGCAAAGCGATTGCTTATGAGATCGTCACAAAACAGGAAGAAGGCCTGCTTCGCAGCGATGTCACCAAACTACTTGAAGATGGAACCTCAAATATTGCAAGAAGCACCTATTCAACATGCGATGCTGAGGAGCCTCATTTCTACATAAGGCTTCCGAAAGCAAAGATCTACCCGGGCAAAAAGATAATTTCAGGTCCCGGCTACCTTGTCCTTGAAGGGATCCCATTGCCTGTAGCGCTGCCGTTTGGTTTTTTCCCGATCCAGACTAAAAAGGCTGCTTCGGGCATTTTAATACCAAAGGTGGGGCAGGAGCAACAGAGGGGTTACAACCTGACAGACGGCGGTTACTATTTTGCGATCAACGATCATTTTGACCTTGCACTGAAGGGGAGCATCTATACTAACGGTACCTGGATAATTACCGCAGAGACAGATTATAACAAGATCTATAAATACAGCGGCTCACTTTCTTTCAGTTATGCAAATAATATCTCGGGTCACAAAGGCCTGCCTGATTACAGCAAAATAACCAACTACAAGCTCGGCTGGACCTACACCCAGCATGCCAAGGCAAGGCCCGGTTCAAGATTTTCGGCTAATGTCAATATGAGTTCAAGCGGTTATGATAAGACCAACAGTTACCAGGTTATGGAGCACGTCTCGACCCAGCGGCAGTCGAGCGTAAGTTATTCAAAGACCTGGGAAGGAACCCCCTTCAACCTGTCGACAAGCATGAACCATAACCAGGATATCAGGACAAAAAAGGTAAATCTGAACCTGCCGAAGGTCAATTTTAATGTCGGGCGCATATATCCGCTGAAGGGCAGGAGCGCCGGCACCAAAAAATGGTACCAGGAACTGCAGTTCCAGTATTCGGCTTCGATCGACAACCAGATCAGTACTTATGACAGTTTGCTGTTCACAAATAAACTGTGGAATTCCATGCGGAGCGGATTCAAGCATGAGGCTCCTTTGAGCCTTCAGATACGCCCATTCAGGAATTTTTCAATTTCACCGCAGGTTTCCTATTCCGGTGTCCTCTTTACCCAGAAGTTTGATAAACAATGGAAGACCGATTATTTTGATGAGGAAACAGGAGAATATGTTTCAAAGATTATTACAGATACAACGCGCGGTGTTTTTTATGGTCATGCAATCAACCCTTCAATAGGTGCGAGCTTTAATCCCCAGGTATACGGGACGTACGATTTCAAATCACCTAAATCGAGGATCCAGTCGGTGCGACATGTCATGAAGCCGTCAGTAAGCTTCAGCTATACGCCGTCGCTCAAGGGACTCAGCACCGACTTCTACAGAACGGTCCAGTATGACACCCTCGGGCACACAAGGGATTATTCGATCTTTGAAGGTAATATTTATGGTACGCCTTCATCGCCAAACCGCAGCGGCAGGGTCTCATTCAACCTGGGTAATATCATTGAAGCCAAGGTGTTCGACAGGAACGACACAACCGGCAAGCCAAAGAAGGTCAAGATCATTGATAATCTGGGAATCAATACATCATATGATTTGTTCGCCGATTCAATGAAATGGTCACCGGTAACAATGTCGATGAACACAAATCTTCTGGACAATATCGGGATCTCGGCAAGGAGCAGCTTCTCTCTTTACGGGCTGAACGACAAGGGCAGGATGGTGTCAGACTTCGCACTGGAAGAGAACAGGAAGCTGATGAGGCTTACCAACTTCAATGTCAGTCTCGATTTTGACCTGGCCTCGCTTATACGGGGCGACAAAGGCAGGGAGAGCCAGGGGACTCCCCGGCAGGGGACAGGCCAGACCACCCCGGGTCTGGGCCAGGAGGGACCGGCCGGTGTCAGGCCCGGTTCGGCCGCCGAAAACGCCATCTTCGATGAATACGGCTACGCGGTCTTCGATGTTCCATGGTCGATGAGGGTGAGCTATAATCTCAACTATAGCAAGCCGGAGTTGGTATCGAGGGTAACGCAAACCCTTTCCCTTAGCGGGAATGTCAAACTTACAAAAAAGATGGATGTTACATACACCAGCGGATTTGATTTTACCCAGAACGAGATCACGATGACCCAGATAGGGATTACCCGCGACCTGCATTGCTGGGATATGAGCTTCAACTGGATACCCAACGGCACCATGAAGATGTGGAATTTCACGATCAGGGTAAAGGCAGCAGTCCTTTCAGACCTGAAGTATGAGCGAAGAAAGGATTACCATGATGACCTCTATTAGGGAATAGCTGCAAAAAAAAGGCAAAAAAAAAAGACCGGATCATTTCCGGTCTTTTTTATGACTCATTCGTTAATTATTCCGCAACAATCTCAAATCCAACTTCAACCCTGACTTCCCTGTGCAGTTTTATAACAGCTTTGTACTTGCCGACTTCCTTGATCTGATCTTCAGGAAGTGAAATGCTCTTCCTGTCTATATCAAATCCTTTTTCCTTCAGAGCCTCGGCAATCTGGATTGTGTTGACCGATCCGAATATCTTACCCGATGTGCTTGTTTTGGCGCCGACGACAAGATTAATCACTCCGAGCTTTGCTGCCATCGCCTGGGCTTCTACCTTGATCTTTTCCTCCTTATGGGCCCTTTGTTTCAGGTTTTCTGCATGCATCTTCTTTGCTGATGGTGTGGCAGCGATTGCATAACCTTTGGGAATGAGGTAATTTGAGCCGTAACCATCCTTTACGATAACGGTATCGTCCTTTTGTCCGAGCTTGTTAACGTCCTGTAATAATATGATTTTCATAGATACCTCCTTATTTTAATAGATCAGTTACATAAGGAAGGAGAGCAATATGACGGGCTCTTTTAACGGCTTTAGCCACTTTCCTCTGATATTTGAGTGAAGTCCCGGTAATTCTGCGCGGCAAAATCTTACCCTGGTCGTTCAGGAATTTTTTCAGAAATTCAGGATCTTTGTAATCGATATACTTGATCCTGTTCTTTTTAAACCTGCAGTATTTCTTTTTCTTGACATCAACCGTCGGTGGAGTCAAATATCTGATTTCTGATTCGTTCTGTGCCATATCTTATTCCTCCTTCAATTTTCCAGATTCTTTTTGTTTCCTTTTCTTTTCTGCATATTCGACGGCAAATTTTTCCATCCTGAAGGTTAAAAACCTTATGATCCTCTCATCCCTGCGATATTGGACCTCGAGTTTTTCGATCAGGTCACCTTCGCCTTTGAATTCGATAAGATAGTAGAAGCCTGTCGACTTCTTCTGAATAGGATAGGCCAGTTTTTTCAGGCCCCAGTTCTCTTCATGAACGATCTCACCACTATTGTCGGTGATGACCCTCTTGAATTTTTGTACCGCTTCCTTCATCTGGTTCTCAGATAAAACGGGAGTTGCAATGAAAACGGTTTCGTACTGATTAAACATAGTAATTAATTGTTTTTAGATTAATGTTTTTGAGCTCGCAAAAATACGATAATTTTTCTAAACTGCAAGGAATTTTTCTCCTTCACTTTTTAGCTATATTTGTAACTGAACTCAAAGAAAGGAATCAGAGCTTAAAACTTATGGAAAACTTCATAGTTTCAGCGCGCAAATACCGCCCGGCAACATTCGAAATGGTAGTGGGACAGGATTCGATCACGAATACCCTGAAGAGTGCCATTAAAAACGGCCATCTGACGCAGGCTTACCTTTTTTGCGGACCGCGCGGTGTTGGGAAAACTACATGTGCAAGGATTTTCGCCAAAACGATAAATTGCAGTAATATTCAGGAGAATGGCGAAGCATGTGATAAGTGTGAATCATGCCTTTCGTTCAATACCTTGCGGTCATTTAACATCCATGAGCTGGACGCTGCTTCAAATAATAAGGTTGATGATATCAGGAGCCTTACCGATCAGGTCAGGATACCTCCGCAAATAGGGAAGTACAGCATCTATATAATTGATGAGGTGCACATGCTCTCCCAATCAGCATTCAATGCATTTTTGAAGACCCTCGAGGAACCGCCGTCTCATGCAATATTCATCCTGGCAACTACCGAAAAGCATAAGATAATCCCGACAATCCTTTCAAGATGCCAGATCTTTGATTTCAACAGGATAAAAATCGAGGATATTGTAGGACGCCTTTCATATGTTGCAGGTAATGAGGATATAACCGCAGAGGAGGACGCCCTCCATATAATAGCCCAGAAGGCCGATGGCGCCCTAAGGGATGCACTTTCAATCTTCGATCAGATCGTCAGCCTGTCAGGCAAGAAGATGACTTATAAGGATGTTATCGAGAACCTGAATGTGCTCGACTATGAGTATTATTTCCGGACTGTCGATGGGGCTATGAGGAGCGACATTTCATCAGTCTTGTTGACGTTTAACGAGATACTTGAAAAGGGATTCGACGGTCATAATTTTATCTCAGGACTGAACAGTCATCTCCGTGACCTGCTGGTAAGCCGTGATGAAGGAACACTTCGTCTCCTGGAAGCCACGCCGACGGTAAAGCAAAGATACCTGGTGCAGACAAGGGCATGTTCCGAAGAGTTTTTGTTAAGTGCACTGGAGGCAGGAAGCAATTGTGATATCTATTTCAAATCAAGCAAGAATCCCCGCCTCAATGTGGAGCTGTTCCTCATACGTTTATGCCGTCTGGCCGATCTTTCAGCATCAGCCGGCGAAAAAAAAAAGCCTGAAGTAAAACAAGGTGTACAGGAAGAGGAGGAGCTACCGCTTCCATCAAAATCCGGAATCGTAAGGGAGGATCAGGGTGAGACTGAACCTGAAAGCAGGATTCCCGGGGTATCGGAAATGAAACACATTCCCATCATTGAAAAGCCAACAAAATCATTCTCAATAAGGGATATTATTTCGGAAGAAAAGAAAGCATCTGAAAATGAGCTCAAAACGGTTAGTGATCCGGGGGTTTTAATTCCTCCGGGACCCGTAGAAGAATTCAACCCGGCTGCATTTGAAAAAGCCTGGAACGACTTTACCGATCAGCAGAAAAGTGATGGCCCGAGAATATCAAGCATGTTCAAATTAATTAAACCTGACGTTGAAAGTGAAGAGAACATAAGAATTCATCTGAGCAATGCCGCACAAAAGGATCTTTTCATCCAGAATTACAAGCAAAAGCTTATCAACTTCCTGGAAGGTAGATTTGGAATCCATGACTTTGATGTTGAGACTGTTGTGGACGCAACTGAGTCAAATGACATCTTGTATTCAGATGAACAGAAATATAATCACCTGGTTGCGAAATACCCTGAACTTAAGGAAATTAAAAAGGCATTCAATCTTGATATTACCTGATCCAGCCGTAAAATAAAGTACTATCTGCCTTTAGCAGCCACTTAAACGATCCCGCTTTGAAAAAAAACCTTCAGAAAACTGATCCCGGACCCGGCCGGAAACTTAAAAATAAGGAGAGTTTCTTTTCAGAACATATAATCGACAATTCAAGGTCGATGGTAAGCATTATTAACCGAGATTATGTGTATGAAAAGGTAAACAGGCCATTTTGTGCGGCTCACCGGGGTGCCTTTAAGTCGTATGTCGGCAAATCACTCTCGGATATATGGGGAACGGAAACATTCAGGAATAAGATTAAAAATAAGGTTGACCTCTGTTTCGCAGGTAAAACGATAAGGTATGAAGCCTCATTCAAGACAGCGAAATCAGGAAACAGGTATTTCCAGGTGGTATTCAGGCCATTGAAAGAGTCTGGCGGCAGGGTATCCCACGTAATGGCCGAGACCTTTGATGTAACGGATCTCAAACAGTCGAAAAAAGCAGCTGCCGATCTGGAGAAGGAATTCAGGCAGAAAGAGACTGAATTTGAGGCCAGGCTGGAGCAGTCCCGGCGGCTCGAAACAATCGGGGTTCTTGCAGGAGGCATCGCACACGATTTTAATAATATCCTGGCAACTATCTCGGGATACACCGAAATGCTGCAGGAAGACCTTCAGAAGGAACCGGCGCTGGCTGAAAGGACCGGCAGGATCCTTTCAGCTGTAAGAAGAGCACAGTCGCTTACAAATCAGATACTTACATTCAGCAGGCAGGAACCGAAAGAAAGGATGCCGGTCGATGTAAATGAAATTCTTAAAGAGACTGTTGGCTATGTAAGATCTTTCGCACCGGCGAAGATTATAATTGAAGCTGATCTTTCAGAAATACGGATCCCAGTCCTTGCAGATCCCACAGATCTTTTCAGGATCTTTTTGAATCTGATGACAAATGCCATTCAGTCGATGGAACAGAAACCCGGAACATTATCGGTGAACACCCTTATTGAAGACGGTACCCTTGCTAAATCAGGCAAGATCGGAGAAAATCTATCCGAGGAGTATGTTGTCATAACTTTCAGGGACAATGGTACAGGTATGGACCAATACCTTATGTCGAGGATTTTCGAACCATTTTTTACTACAAAGGAAGTCGGGAAAGGGATAGGCCTTGGCTTACCGGTTGTTTATGGGATCGTAACCGGAATGGAAGGGGAGATAAAGGTCTCAAGCAGGGTGAATGAAGGTTCGGTATTTGAGGTTTATCTTCCGGTCTGGAGGGATCTCCCTGCTGACCCTGGTGCAGACTTAAATTATCGGGATCAGTGATAATAGTCACCCCTGATTTGAAGAAGAATGTATAATTTTGTGTCAATTATATAAACAAGTAACTAATCGCAGATCACAAATCGCCAAGCACCAATCACCAATCACTAATCACCACCGATGCCTGTAATACTGCTAGTAGAAGATGATAATGAGCTCAGGGAGATGCTGAGGATTGCCCTTGTCAGGAAGGACTATGTAGTGCTGGAGGCGGAAAACGGCAGGGAGGCTCTTATACATTTTAAGCCGGGAGTCACCGACCTGGTGATAACTGATCTTATAATGCCCGAAGAGGATGGTCTTAAGGTGTTAATGAAAATCAGGGAGATGAAGCCCGGGATAAAGGTTATAGCTATCTCCGGAGGAGGGAAGGCAGGTCCGGGAAGCTACCTTAACCTTGCAAAAGCACTCGGGGCTGATGTTATTTTCTCCAAGCCATTCTCAATCAATGATCTGACTTCAAAAATAGAAGATCTACTGAGAATTGAACAATCGACATAGCAATTACGTTAAATATTGTTGAACAAAATCTGACGACCATGTTAAAAAAGAAAATTGAAGAAATCTGTAACCGACAGATTGAAAGAGAAGGCTATTCATCAAACCTGTATCTTGCCATGGCTTCATGGGCTGAAACCAACGGATTCAGCGGCATCGCTGACTGGCTCTACGTACAATCGGATGAAGAAAGGCTGCATATGCTGAAATTTATAAAATATGTGAATGAAAGGGATGGTAGCGCAATCGTTCCTGCCTTTAAGAAACCGCCCGTTGATTTTGCCGGTGTTGAGGAAATGTTTAAAGAGGTATTGAAACACGAGGAATTTGTTACTGCAAGCATAAACGAAATTGTTGACCTTACTCTTGCAGAAAAGGATTTTAATACCCACAGTTTCCTGCAATGGTTTGTTAACGAACAAGTTGAAGAAGAAAGTTCGGCTCGTTTGATAATTGATAAATTGCGTCTGGTCGGTAAAGATAATCTGTATCAGTTCGACCGCGATATAATGAGCCTGAGGGGACCTGCTTCAGGTGTTTCTGCAACTTAATGAAACGAATTTTACTTTTGTCCGCCGGCCTTTTATTCATAATTTCGGTAATGGATATCATGGCCCAGAAACTGATATCCAATTCATCGGTTACCGGCGTCTGCTATGCCGGGAATAAAATAAACAGGATCTATATTCCGCCCCCCAAAGGTGTTATTGAAAGAATTGGCTCCAAGGGAGGCGGAACAATTAAGGTGAATTATTCGGGATTTACTCCTTCAGCGCAGTCTGCCGTTGAATATGCCGTGGGAATCCTTGAGGCAATGCTTCCGGCCGATGCAAATGTATATGTCAAGGCATCCTGGACAAAAATATCATCAAGCGGTGTTCTTGGTAATTCATCAATCACCGGTTTCGCAGCAGGATGGGGAATAGATGCTCTCCTCCCAAATGCGTTTTACCCGGTCACCCTGGCAGAGAAAATAGCAGGGGAGGGGCTTAATGAAGATTTTGAAGCAGATGTTGAGCTTGTGATCAACAACTCGGTAAACTGGTATCTTGGTACCGACGGAAATACACCCACCAACAGGTATGACCTTGTAACCGTAGTTATTCACGAGTTATGCCACGGGTTGGGATTTTTTGACAGCATGAGCGCTGAAAATTCCCTGGGTACTTACGGGCTCGGATCTATTCCGATTGTTTATGATACATTCGTTGAAAACCTTACCGAGGAACGGTTAACCGACACTCTTGAATTCAAACTAAATTCAACTGCTCTTTATCAGGAGCTGACAGGCGGACAGCTCTATTTTGCCGGACCGCTGACCGCCAGGTATTTGTCCGGAGTCCGCCCGAGGCTTTATGCTCCCCCGACCTGGGATCCGGGGTCAAGCGTCTCACATCTCGATGAGTTGAGGACCCTTCCTGAAAACTCACTGATGACCCCGTTTATTGACCTTGGAGAAGCCATACATGATCCGGGAAAGCTTACATTTTCAATTCTCGGTGACCTCGGCTGGATAAACACGAGAATAAGTCCCGGGAAACTGAAGGATACAGAGGAATGTATAACTGAGATTGAAGTCACGGCCAGTATACGGTCCGATACTGTTTATAACAGGAACAATGTCGGGCTTGTTTACTCATTTGACGGATTCACGACTGCTGATACCCTGTTGATGACTTCCATTTCATCCGATGACAATTACTCACGGACGATACCAGTACCGGGTTACAATGTGCGCTTCGAATATTATATTTTTGCCGAGGATGATTTTTTAAGACTTTACAAATCACCTTCCCGGGCTGAAGAAGAACCTTACACTGTTTTTATTGGCATCGATACCGTAAAACCGGTCATTTCCCATATCCCCAATGAATACTATTTTGAGAGGGTCGATTCGATACTGTTCAATGCAACAATCACCGATAACCTTGGTATCGATACCGCCTGGATCGAGTATAATATTAATAACGGACCTGCACGTTTCTTCGGATTGTCATATACTGAGAAGGATATTTTCAGCACAAATTTCAATGTAAAGCACGAAGAATTGCAGGGAGGCGACCTGTTAAATTACCGGATTGTGGCAATAGATGAAGCTGCAGGCAGAAACACCAGGATCTCTCCGTCTGCCGGGTTCCACACCATAAAAATAGAAGCGCTCGGGTCAGTTGCGAAAGACTATTCAACTGATTTTACTTCAGCAGCTGGTGACTTCTTTAACTCAGGCTTTGAAATAACGCAACCCTCCGGCTTCAATTCTGCAAGCCTTAACAGTGCGCATCCTTATGTGAGTCCGGAACAGGATGATGTCACACTCGATTTCAGTTCGGTTCTCCGTCATCCGATAATATTTGATGCATCAGGGATGGTGATATCCTACAGGGAACTGGTACTTGTTGAACCCGGTGCTGAAGGTTCGATTTATGGATTCTCCGACTTCTACGATTATGTAATCATTGAAGGGTCGAAAAACTTCGGCAAAACCTGGTTCGGCCTTGCCGACGGATATGACAGCAGGTTTCTTTCGACCTGGGAAACAGCTTACAACAGTGAGTTTGACGAACAGAATTCGACCTTTAAAGGCACTGAATCAATGATGATAACACATACACTGTATCCCCGGGTGCCGGAATATATCTCTTCGGGAGATTCAATCCTGCTAAGATTCAGGCTCTTTTCCGATCCTTATGCAAACGGCTGGGGATGGGTGATCGATGACCTGGAGATCGGACCAATTGTCGACGGGGTGGAAGAGCCCGTTGTGAATGACCTGATAGTTTATCCAAATCCGGGGAGAGGCCTTGTAAATATTGGTACGGGGAATAATAACAGCTTTAATCCGCTCAGGATAAGTGTTTATAATTCCACAGGCCAGCGCCTTATCGACAGGAAGGTTTCACCTGACGATGAACTGCAGGTGGATATTTCAAACTATCCGTCCGGAATATATTTTATTGTGGTTGAAGGCAGTGCAGGTATCAAGACATTTAAGTACAGTCTGATAAAATAGAAAAGCAAAACCTGGTATTTTATAATCACTGCCCATTGTCCTGGGGTTGTTGATTAAGTCAAAATCCTTTAACTGCAGAGGGCGCAAAGGAAAGACGCAAAGTTCGCAAAGAGCTGAATTTATGTTTCTCAGCTTTGCGTTCTTTGCGACACCTTAGCGTTCTTTGCGGTTAAAAAGGACTTTTTCAACAATTCCGAAGAAATCCGTGTTAATTTAATACGAACATTTTTTAAATTCCTGTTCTGAAAAAAAGCTAAATTTGCGGGGTATTTTCAAAATCTGTAAATCAGTTAAGAAATGAATATTGTCAATAAGGTGCTGGGTTTGTTCCTGGGGAACAAGTACGAGCGTGACATTAAGGAGATATCCCCTTTTGTTGAGCAGATCCAGAATGAATATATAAAGTTGAAGGATCTGTCGAATGATCAGCTCAGGGAGAAGACCTTCGAATTGAAAAAGGAGATCCTTTCGGAAATAGAATCGGATGAAAACGAGATAAAGTCCCTGAGAAATAAGGCTGAAGCTGAAGAGGATGTCTATAAGAAGGAAGAGTTTTACAATGAAACTGATAAGATAGAAAAGCAGATCTATGAAAAGCTTGAGGCTAAGCTGGACCAGCTGGTCCCAAGGGCGTTCGCCATTGTCAGGGAGACAGCACGGAGATTCAAGGAAAACAGCGTTATTGAGGTAACCGCTCTTCAATACGACAGGGAACTCGCTGCAACAAGGGAAAGCATAACCATAAAGGGTGATAAGGCTTTTTGGAGCAACAAGTGGATAGCCGGCGGCAATGAGATTGTTTGGGACATGGTCCACTATGACGTTCAGCTTATCGGCGGGGTTGCCCTTCATAAGGGGAAGATCGCCGAAATGGCAACGGGTGAAGGAAAAACGGTTGTGGCCACTCTGCCTGTATTTCTCAATGCCCTCGCCGGGAGAGGCGTTCATATTGTGACAGTCAACGATTACCTCTCAAAACGCGACTCCGAATGGATGGGACCCATGTATGAATTTCACGGCCTGTCGGTCGATTGCATTGATAAGCATCAGCCCAATTCGACTGACAGAAGGAAAGCCTATAATGCGGATATAACTTTCGGTACAAATAATGAGTTCGGGTTCGACTACCTGAGGGATAATATGGCGATCAATCCTGAGGACCTGGTGCAGAGAAAGCATCACTACGCGATTGTTGACGAGGTCGACTCGGTCCTGATTGATGATGCCCGTACACCCCTTATTATCTCAGGACCGACTGCCAAAAGCGATACACAGCAGTTTGATGAGCTTAAACCGAAGGTTGATAAGCTTGTCAATGCCCAGAAAAAACTCGTTACCCAGATCCTCGTCGATTCCAAAAAGCAGATCGCGGAGGGGAAGAACGAAGAAGGAGGACTTTTGCTTCTCAGAGCATATAAAGGACTTCCGAAGAACAATGCACTTATCAAATATCTGAGCGAGGAAGGAAATAAATCCCTCCTGCTGAAGACTGAGAATTTCTATATGCAGAACAACAGCAAGGAGATGCCCAAGGTGACTGAAGAGCTCTTCTTTGTTATTGACGAAAAGGCCAATTCGATAGAGCTGACTGAAAAGGGCCTTGACCTCATTTCAGATTCCGTCGAAGACGCCAGCTTCTTTGTTCTTCCGGATGTGGGCTCAAAAATAGCCGACCTTGAGAAATCTTCACTCAATGAAAGGGAAAAGCTTAAGAAGAAGGATGAAATGCTCCAGGATTATGCAGTGAAATCGGAGCGTGTTCACACTATGACACAGCTTCTTAAAGCCTGGACACTCTTCGAAAAGGATGTGGAATATGTGCTTATTGACAACAAGGTAAAGATTGTTGATGAGCAGACAGGACGCATTCTCGAAGGAAGGCGATATTCTGACGGACTCCATCAGGCTATTGAGGCCAAGGAGAATGTTAAGGTCGAGGAGGCTACCCAGACCTATGCAACAATAACTCTGCAAAACTATTTCAGAATGTACCATAAGCTTGCCGGTATGACTGGTACGGCTGAGACCGAAGCCGGGGAGTTCTGGAATATTTACAAACTTGATGTCGTAGTAATCCCGACCAACAAGCCTGTTACAAGAAACGACAGGGAAGATATTGTTTATAAGACCAAGAGGGAAAAATACAATGCTGTAATAGACGAAATTGTTTCCTTGAATAATCAGGGTCGTCCTGTTCTTGTCGGTACCACTTCAGTTGAAATTTCCGAATTACTGAGCAGGATGCTTAAAATGAAGGGACTCAAGCATAACGTTCTTAATGCCAAGTTGCATCAGCGCGAAGCTGAAATTGTTGCTGAAGCAGGAAAGAGGGGTACTGTCACCATCGCCACCAACATGGCAGGGAGGGGGACCGATATAAAGCTGACTCCTGAGGTACGCGAAGCAGGCGGACTTGCAATTATCGGTACCGAACGGCATGAATCGAGGCGGGTTGACCGTCAGCTTCGCGGACGTTCCGGACGGCAGGGTGACCCGGGTTCTTCACAATTCTTTGTTTCGCTCGAGGATGAGCTGATGCGATTATTCGGATCCGAAAGGATTGCCGGTATAATGGATAAGCTGGGATTGAAAGATGGCGAGATGATCCAGCATCCGATGATTACCAAATCGATAGAACGCGCCCAGAAAAAAGTGGAGGAAAACAACTTTGGAATAAGAAAGAGGCTGCTTGAATACGATGATGTAATGAACTCCCAGAGGGAGGTAATATATAAGAAAAGAAGACATGCCCTGTTGGGAGAAAGACTGTCGCTGGATGTTGCAAACATGATGTACGATGTCACGGAGAACCTTGTCGAAACATACCATAAAGATGGCGATTTTGAAAGTTTTGACTTCGACCTTATCCGCTCTTTCTCAATGGATTCACCTGTCCCAAACCAGGATTTTCTTAAAAGCACTTCCGAACAGGTGACGGAAACAGTCTATGGAAAGGTGCTGGATACCTATAAAAGAAAGGTAGACTCCATTTCGCAACAGGCTTATCCTGTCCTGAAGGATGTTTATGATCGAATGTCGCATGTATATGAAAATGTTGTGGTTCCGATATCGGATGGACTAAGGGTCTTCCAGGTCGTCACTAACCTTAAGGCAACTGCTGAATCAGAGGGGAAGGAGCTTGCGAGATCATACGAAAAGACTGTTGTTCTTGCAACAATCGATGACGCCTGGAAAGAGCATCTCCGCGAAATGGATGAGCTTAAGCAATCGGTACAGAATGCAACATATGAACAGAAGGATCCTTTGCTTATATATAAGTTTGAATCGTTTGAACTCTTTAAAACAATGATCGCAAAGGTTAACAAGGATGTTGTAAGCACCCTGATGAAAGGCCATATTCCTACACAGGATCCCGAACAGGTAAAAGAAGCCCAGCGGAGAAGGCAGGTGGATATGAGCAAGTACCGGACCTCTAAAAGCGATTTTTCACAATACAGCAGCACAGGCGGCGGGGGAGGACCTGATAAAAATCAGAAAGTCGAACCTGTCAGAGTTGAAAAGAAAGTCGGAAGAAATGATCCGTGTCCCTGCGGAAGCGGAAAGAAGTATAAAAACTGTCACGGGCAGCAACAGAATGTTGCCCCCGCACCAGCACCAGGCAGGTGATCAGCTTTTGTTCACTTCGTCAATGGCCTTCTGAATTCTTGAATAGGTTGGTCTTGTTACAGGAACAAGAGGCAGCCTGAGTATATTCTGACATATATTCATTGAGCCCAGCATTGCCTTAACACCTGCCGGATTGCCCTCCGTAAAAAGGAGCTCAATAAGTTCCAGGAAACGAAACTGATTTTCCCTTGCTGCTTTAAAATTATTCTTTAACGCATTGGTGACCATTTCTGTCCATTGGGCAGGAAATGCATTTGCGATGACCGAAATCACTCCTACACCACCTGCTGCAATAATGGGCAGGGTAAGCAGGTCATCTCCGGAGACCAGGCTGAAATTTTCAGGTTTCCCCTTTATTATTTTCATGATCTGACTCATGTCGCCCGAGGCTTCCTTTATTCCGGTGATATTATCGCACGCATGCGCAAGCTCGAGACACGTTTCTGCCGTTATATTACTGCATGTGCGTCCCGGAACATTATACAGGATCACAGATATGGGACTGCATGTAGCGATAGCTTTAAAATGCTGGAGAAGACCTCGCTGGGTCGGCTTATTGTAATAAGGTGCAACGGAAAGGATCCCGTCGATTGCCGAGAGGTCGGTATGGCGGATATTATTGATGACCTCCTGGGTATTGTTTCCCCCGATGCCTGCAATTATTGGCACCCTCTTGTCGACGCTTTCGACCACATACGAAATCAGGGCCTGCTTCTCATCTTTTGTCAGGGTAACTGATTCACCGGTTGTCCCCATCGCAACTATATAGTTTATGCCACCTTTTATAACATGTTCAATAACACGTCCCAATGCGGCAAAATCAATGCTGGAGTCATTCTTAAATGGTGTGATAATGGCTACACCGGTGCCCTTAAGTCCTTTCATCTTCTGGTTTATTAAACGGCTTTTTTTTCTGCTTGTGAATTAATCATCTCGAGGTAGCATAGAACCTGCTCAAGATATCTGTCAACTGTTACAGGGTTTTTAAGCGAAATCATAAGGTCGAAAGGAGATGATCCGGGATCGGCATCTGCAAGCCCTACTTTTAAAGCTGCCTGTGAAAGACTGGAAATGTAACAAAGCGGCTGAAGCTTGTTGAAATTAATGTCGATCAGGACATCAAAACTTCGCCCCGAAAAGGCAGCGGCATCCTGTGTTGTCGGCTTGTAGAAGAAATCAACCTCCTGCCTTTTAAGACAGTATAGATACCTTATGGCTGTATATTGATTTGGAAGTTCATTTCCCGGAAAATAGCCAAAGATTTTTACTTCAATATTTTTTTCAGCCATTCTTTGATAAAACCCCGATAATTTAATGAAATCTTCAGTTTTTGATGCATCCCAGACAATGCCAATACATTTAATACTGTAAAAATTGATATAGGAAGGTTTTCTTTTAATCCTGGCGACCTTGCCGGCAAGCATTGACCTGCTAGCCTTCACCCTCAAATTTCTGAATAATTCCATGATGCAAACCTAATAGTTTTTTATCAATGTAAGCAAATTAAAACTACTATTCTTCACCAATTATTTTCAGGAATTCAGTCTCGCTCATAAGCGGCACGCCAAGTTCATCGGCTTTTTCTTTTTTCGAGGGACCCATATTGTCACCGGCCAGGACAAATGAAGTGCTGCCTGAAATTGAAGATGCATTCTTCCCTCCGTTCTTCTCAATGATCTCCTTGTATTCATCCCTTGAATGGACCTTAAATACTCCCGAAATGACGATTGTCTTTCCACCCAGCAGACTGCCGGAAGGCTGAGCGCTTTCCCCGGCAGTCAGGCTGATCCCGGTAAGCTTGAGACGCCTGATGATCTCAAGGTTATCCGAGTCAGTGAAATATGAAACTATACTCGATGCAATTTTAGGTCCTATCTCCCGTACGGCTGTCAGTCCTGCAATATCGGCATTCATAAGGTCATCGACTGAACTGAATTTCTGCGAAATCGTCTTTGCAACTGTTTCTCCCACATGACGGATGCCAAGTGCGAACAAGACCCTGTGATACGGAACTCCAATTGAATCCCTTATGCTTTTCAGGATGTTGGCAGCCGATTTCTTACCCATTCGGTCAAGCTCGACCAGCTGTTCGGATTTCAGATCATAAAGGTCAGCAATATTCCTGACCAGACCTTTGCTGAAAAGCAGGTCAACAGTCTCTTCTCCAAGACCTTCAATATTCATAGCTTTCCGGCTTATGAAATGTTCAATCCTTCCTTTTATCTGGGGAGGACAATGCAAATAGTTTGGACAAAAGTGATTAGCCTCACCCTCATTTCTAACAAGCTTTGTTCCGCATTCGGGGCATGTGTCTATGAATTTTACCGGTTCACTTTTTTCATTCCTTGAATCCTGATCAACCCCTACGATTTTAGGTATTATCTCTCCTCCCTTTTCAACATACACCATATCATTCACATGCAGGTCGAGAAGGAAAATCTGGTCGGCATTGTGAAGGGAAGCACGTTTTACTGTTGTCCCGGCAAGGAGTACCGGTTCAAGATTGGCAACAGGAGTGACCGTTCCGGTCCTGCCAACCTGGTAAGCTACTGAAACCAGCCTTGTCGAAGCCTGTTCAGCCTTATACTTGTACGCGATAGCCCATCGCGGCGATTTTGCAGTAAAGCCTAATTCCTTCTGAAGTTCAAGTGAGTTGACCTTTATAACAACTCCGTCGGTTTCATAGGGCAGGGTATCACGTCGGTTCTCCCAAAAATCAATGAACCCGGTTACTTCCTCTAAATCTTTGCATACCCTGAGGCTGTCAGCAACCTGGAAGCCCCATGCTGCAGCCTGCATAAGATTTCCATAATGAGTGGTGTGAGGCAGGTCCTGACCCAGCAGGAAGTAAAAGAGGCATTCAAGATTCCGGGAAGCCACAATTTCAGAATCAAGCGTCTTCAGGGTACCTGAAGCTGCGTTTCGCGGATTTGCAAACAGATTGAGACCCTCCCTTCTCCGTTCCTCATTCAGGCGGTTGAAGGCCGGCCGCGGTAGAAGGATTTCACCCCTTACTATGAATTCATCAGGCACCTGTGCATTCCTGATCACATCAGGGATACTTTTTATCGTTCTTACGTTAGCCGTCACGTCGTCACCCTTTGTCCCGTCACCTCTTGTCAGCGCCCTTTCCATTTTGCCTTTGGAATATGTTATACTTATGGAAGCTCCATCAAACTTGAGTTCACACACATATTCGACCGGACCGGTAACAGATTTTCTGACACGGGTGTCAAATTCCCGGAGTTCTTCATAACTGTAAGTGTTTCCCAGCGACAACATCGGATACCGGTGCTCATACTGACGGAACTCCCTCGTAATATCGCTTCCAACCCTGCTGGAGGGAGATCCTTCATCCATAAATTCAGGAAAGTTCTTTTCGAGTGCTTCGAGCTCATTCAAAAGCAAATCAAACTCAAAATCTGAAATAACAGGTTGATTAAGAACGTAATACCTTCTATTATGCTCCTCTATTTCCCTGCGAAGTTTTTCAATTCTTTCCCTGGCTTCAGCTTGTTTCATATACCTGAAATCTTTGCGATCAGAACAAATAATACAGAATAAGAATTTTAACTCCAGATACCGTCAATTACGCTGCTGCAATTGTTGCATTTCCCGTCCTTAAGATTATTTACTGTAATCCTGTAACCCATCCTGGTAATTAAGGTGCTTTTGCACGATGGACATTTAGTATCAGAAAGTTCATTTCCCGGGGCATTTCCGGTGTAGACATACTCCAATCCCTCACTCATTGCTAACTGCGATGCCCTATTGAGGATATCAACAGGAGTGGGAGGCAATTGTTCAAGCTTGTAAGTAGGATGAAATCTGCTGAAATGGATCGGTACCTTTTTAAATCCGTTATCACTCAGCCATCTGCACATTTTACCGATCTCATCAAGGTTATCTGTCCAGGTTGGAATGACGAGATTCGTGATCTCAAGCCATACGCCCATGTCTCTGTAAATTTTGAGAGAATCAAGAACTGGCTGCAGTTTCCCCCCTGACAGTTTAAGATATGTGCTCTCACTGAACGCCTTGAGATCGATGTTTGCTGCATCGATCACACTGCAAAGTTTTTTCAGGGGCTCGGGATAGATATAACCGTTAGATTTTACTATATTTTTTATTCCCGCCTTTTTTGCAATGGAAGCGGTGTCATACACATATTCATAAAATGTAACAGGCTCAGAGTAAGTATATGCAATTGATTCGCAGCCTTTAGCAACGCATTCCGTTACCACCTTTTCCGGCATAAGGTCAAAGTTCCTGCTTTTATCCGGACTGGTCTGTGATATTGTCCAGTTCTGGCAGTTAAGGCACACAAGATTGCATCCGGCCGTGGCAATTGAGAAAGCCCTTGTCCCCGGAAGAAAATGATATAGCGGCTTCTTTTCGATAGGGTCGACATTTACCGAACACGGATTGCCATATGCCAGGGTGTACAACCTGGATTTGATCACTCTCCTGTTATTGCATTTGCTGAGTTCACCCTCCTTTAGCACGCATTCATTCGGGCAAATCCTGCACATTATACCCCTTGCAGTCTCTTCCTGGAACATAGCCTCTTTCCTGAAAGCCTTCTGTTCTTCATTTAAGCCGGCTGTAGCAAGGAGTTCATAACCGGGCAGACAGAACACTCCTGCCGACAGGGAAGCGCATCTTTTCAGGAATTGCCGTTTATTTAAACAATATTTCCCGTTTTGCATATTTATGTCAGTTGAGATGCTCAAATTTAATTATTCTACCGCTTGATTCTTACTGAAGCGATCAGAAATCCTGCAATAATCATGACCGGTAAAAGGAATAAGGAGGATCGGATCCCCAGAACCGGGATAATAAATCCGGAGAAAATGAGAAATCCCAGTGCCGATCCGGAAAGATCGGCACTATAGACTGATGAAGTGGTTGAGATCTCATACGGATTCAGAGTCATTTCTCTGAAAATTGCACCGGTGATCATAGCGGGGAAAAAACCTGATATCAACAGCAGGAGTATAATCACTGCTTTACCGTTCAATGAAAGGATGGCTTCGACGGCAACCCCTGTCAGAATGTAAATTGCTGTTAAAAGGATTATCCTGATCAGAAGGGAGTTTCCGGCCGGTATCCTGATTCTGATACCAGAGCCTGCTGCCAGACCGGCCATTATCGCGGCTATAACCAGGCCTGTTAGCTGATACATGTTACCGGCAGTGAGTTGCAGTACCAGAAGGAGAATAATTTCATAGCCCGCCAGAGCCGAAGCGCTGAAATACATTACCATATTGGTACGTTTTACAGCCATGACCGGAAATAAAAAAATTATGGCAAGCAGTATCATTGCAGGCACTTTTTCATTCACGCTTTTGCTCAGATTATATGCCTGGTAATAAAAACAGGCGATCGGTACGTCTGACCTGTTTATTTTTACTTCTTCATCCATCAGTGCCACTATCTCATCCGATTTTGCCTTTATCAGGTCATCAGAAAGATAATCGGGCCCGACATAGACATTGGGAATATTCCTCTTAATGACAAGCTGACAGACTGAAGTTGTAATTTCATTGTCAGAAGCAACAAAATAGAGCTTGTTGCCGCCAACAGGCATCACATTCCTGAAGACTGATCTGAGGGTGTTGTATATTGAGGAATAGAGGTTGACTGATTCTTTGTTGAAATAGTTCGGATTGGTCCCGGGCGAGCAGGCAAAAACGCCTCCCGGTGACAGTGTCCCCTTAATGCGGCCGAAAAACTCATATGTATAGTAGCGGTTGAGTAAGAGAGAAGAGGGAGGAGGCAAAAGCACTATTGCAACATCAAATTTTTCTGAAGTTGTTTTCACAAAGCTGAAAGCGTCGTCATTTTCAATAACCAG
>Ga0105095_10000268_pt1 | contig 24368 bp, 14 predicted proteins | sample PPLLak2March2015_2_FD_79180 | JGI IMG/M metagenome (GOLD analysis project Ga0105095, IMG submission 79180) | Freshwater sediment microbial communities from Prairie Pothole Lake near Jamestown, North Dakota, USA - PPLs Lake P8 Core (3) Depth... | ecosystem: Environmental > Aquatic > Freshwater >...
AAGAAGGTACTGCCTCGTTGCACACGATGTTCCGCCAGTTTGTGCTTCAGATCATCGGCAGTCTGGACGAAGTGCGCAACTCCCGACTCGGGAGCATCCCGGTGCATAGTCCCCGGGCAAGCTCCACTATTCTCCGGCAGCTCGTGGAAGGAGACGTTGTGCCGTTTCATGGAACCCCGCTGAAAGGACTACAGGTCCTGGGGTGGCTGGAGACACGGAACCTCCAGTTCAAGAGGGTGTGCGTACTGGATCTGACCGATGATGTTCTTCCCGGAGGAGCGGATATGGATCCCCTCCTGCCGCCCAGTGTGCGTTCCGCGCTCGGGCTTCCCGGACGCCGCGATCATGAGCGGGTGATTGCGCACCAGTTTGCCGTGCTGCTCGGCGGGGCAGAGGAGGTGCATCTGTTCTACCGCGACGGGGGCGGCAAGGAAAGAAGCAGGTTCGTTGAAGGCATTATCTGGGATCGTGAACAAGAGCGACGGAGAATCGGGGATGCCGGCGATGTTCGCCCGGTGGACATGCAGCTGACGTTGACGCACCGGGAGCCTCCGCCCGTAGCAAAGACCGAAGTAGTGCGATCCCTGGTGGGCCGCCTCGCGTACAGTGCGACAATGCTTGATACATACCTTGCCTGCCCGCTCAGATTCTACTACGCCCACGTACTGGGTCTCTCAGAGCGTGGGGAAGTGGAGCAGGAAATCGATCGAGCGGAGATCGGGACTTTTGTGCACGAGGCCCTGGCGGAGTTTCACCGGACTCTCATCGGCTCCACGACGCGCGCGAGTCTCGTCGATCCGGAGCGGATGGATGCCGTCGTGAACGGCGTTTTTGCCACGCGTTTCGGTGCGAACCCCCGGGGACAGCGGTTGCTGATGAAGATGCAAGTGGAGCGACAGCTGAGACGATACCTGGCGGACTGGCGCCGCCCGCTTGTGGATGGACTACCGGTGAGGGTTATCGATGTCGAACATCGTATGCAGTGCGAGGGCCGCGGGCGCCGATTTATCGGCAGGGCGGACCACGTCGAAATGCGCGGCGACAGAGTCTTTATACTGGATTACAAAACTGCAGCCGACGAAGACCGGTATCGCATCCGATTCGACGCACTTGACGTTCATGATCGCGAAGGATGGGAGGCTTCCATCGGCTCACTGCAGTTGCCGTTTTATGCGATGTTGTACAGCCGGACGACCGGCACGGGTGTTGGGCAACTCGTGCCGGCCTACGTGATGCTCGGGAGGCAGAATCTGGGCTCAAACATTGAGTACTCCCTCTTCGGGGACACCGACGATGGGGCGGACCTGTTCGACAGGATTGAATCAGTGATTCACGGACTTCTTGATGAAATAGGTGCTGAAGAAACGCCTTTTGTTCCGACCACCGACCTCCGTCGGAATTGTCCCAACTGTGCGTTCGTGGACTTGTGTGGTACGCGCTGGGTACGGTGATTCTTCGCCTTCCGACACCGGTCGATTTCGCGGGTGTGCAACAAGATCACCCCGCGGGCAGCATGACCGGCACGGCCATGGAACAGTTGTCTAGCCGAAGCTCTTGCATCTCGTCCAGGCCTGCTTGAGAGGGGTGCGCAAGCCGCGGCAGAGGTAGATGTTCAGGTTGTTCTCGTACGGCATGCAGTACTTGGTGCTGACCGTGCCGACGATCTCCACGCGAGAGAAATCCTTCTGTTTTCCCTGCAGGTCTCCGCCCAGAATCAATACCAGCTCGCCGGTATACTTTCCGGGCCCCCACATCCAGTAAGAGTTGTGCCCGCCGATCGAACGGGGAAGGCCATAGTGGCGTCCAAAGAAGTCCAGGGCACCGCACCGTCCATAGTTGTCGGCGAAAATGGCGCACCGTGCCTGCTCTTCCGGAGTGAGACGGTAGAATGCCGCAGCGACCGCTGCTGCTTTTTCGGGCCAACCGAACATGTCTGCGTAGAATTGCGGCAATGGTCCGAGTTCATGATCTTCAGCGGTTGACGGCGCAATTCCCATCTGATCGGCATAGGCGATATATGTCTCGACGGGAAGAATCGGAATGGCCAATGGAACGAACACGAGTCCGCTCAGCGCCAGCAGTCCCGTGTACGCCGGTACCATCCAGCGCCGGGGGGGGTGCGCGAAGAACCTCTCCAACGCGATCCCCCCGGCGGCAAAGAGCATGGGGTACGCCGGCGCGAGGTACTCCGCCTTGCTGTTCCAGTTGAGTATGAGAATCCCGAAGACAACCAGGTACGCGATCCCGAGTGCACGATATCTCCGGAGCGGTGCCCAGAACATCAGGGCTGCAATGCCGGCCAGCCACAAGGGCAGCGCGAACGGATTTTGCAGAAGGATCTGACCACCGAGAAACGCCAGCGGGTTCAATCCGCTGTACTTGCCTGAAAGTGCGTTCCGCATGAATTCAAGATGAGCGAAGTCATGTGTTACATTCCAGACGACGTATGGCAAGAAGCAAAGCAGGGCAATCCCTCCGGCGATATACGGCCACCGCGTGGTGAACCATTTTCGCGCCGGAGTGAGCAGCAACCCCGCAACAATGCCGGCTCCCAACCAGAGGATCCCGGTCTTGTTCAGGGCACCGACCCCGAGTGCGGCACCGAGAAGCAGCAGGCAACGGGGAGATTCCGTTCTCAGAAGACGTATTGTCGCGCAGGCGACGAGTGACCATGCGAGGAGATCCAGGGAATTCATGGAGTAGATCCCCGTCATGCCGATCATGATCGGCGCGACCGCAGTCCCTGTCGCCGCAAGCAGCGCCGCAGTCTTGCCTCCTCCCATCTGATTGGCCATGAATCCCGTCAGGAGAATAAGTATCGCTCCGGCGAACGCCGGGACCAGCCGGAGTGCGAACGGGGAATCGCCGAACGCCCACCTGCTCACGGCGAGAACATAGATTGAGAGGGGAGGCTGGTCAACATACCCCATGTCGAGGTGCTCGGTGCATGCCAGATAGTAGAGTTCGTCTCGGAAGTATCCGTAACCGGCGAAGGCATTCGTGTAGAAGTGAAGACCTACGAAGAGGACTGCGATCACGAACGGCGCGGCGGCGCCGTCGTTCCAGGACTTTCGGATCGCTGCTGTTAGTGTCATGAGATGCCCGGAGCTCTGTGAGATATGAGGAGGTGAGAGGAGTAAAAACAGGACCTCCCGGTCCTACTCTCTGCATACGGAAGGAACGCCGGGTGGTTGCAGAGAGCCCCCCGGGCCGCTGGCAGCGGCCCGGAAGACGAGGATTACTGAGCCAGTGACGGCAGGCCTTTGAGATCCGCCAATGCGACCGAGATATCCCCGGGCTGCATTTCATGGTTTTCGAGGCGTCCTGCAAAATAAGCGTCATAGGCACCCATGTCGAAGTGTCCGTGTCCGCTCAGGTTGAAGAGGATAACCTTCTTCCTCCCTTCCTCGCGGGCAAGGAGAGCTTCATCGATGGCTGCCTTGATGGCATGCGCAGCTTCAGGCGCCGGGACGATTCCTTCGTTCTGTGTGAAGAGCACGGCGGCCTCGAAAATGTCATTCTGCATATATGCGCGCGCTTCAATCAGATTGCTTTTGAGAAGCCGGCTGATTATCGGCGCCATGCCGTGGTAACGGAGCCCTCCCGCATGGATTGACGGAGGGACAAAAGTATGGCCGAGCGTGTACATCGGCAGAAGCGGTGTCATCTTGGCGATGTCGCCGAAGTCGTAGCGGTATTCGCCGCGCGTCAGAGTCGGGCATGACGCCGGTTCCACAGCGATGGCACGGATGTCCTTTCCTTTGATCTTTTCCCGGACGAAGGGGAGGGCAATCCCACCGAAATTCGACCCGCCGCCGACACAGCCGATGACGATATCCGGAAAGCGATCGACCTTCTCCAGCTGTTTCATCGCCTCGAGACCTATCACCGTTTGATGGAGCAGCACATGATTCAGTACGCTGCCGAGTGAATAGTTGGTGTCCTCCCGGCCTGCCGCATCTTCCACCGCCTCGCTTATTGCGATGCCGAGACTGCCCGGGGAGTCCGGATGCGCTGCGAGGACGGCGCGGCCTGCCGCCGTGTCGTTGCTCGGGCTCGACACAACCTCACCCCCCCAGGCGTGGATGAGTGAGCGGCGGTATGGTTTCTGGTGATAGCTCACCTTCACCATATACACTTTGCACTCCAGCCCGAATAATCTGCATGCAAAGGCAAGAGAACTTCCCCACTGGCCGGCGCCGGTTTCCGTGGCGAGCCGCTTGATCCCGGCCTGCTTGTTGAAGTATGCCTGTGGGATCGCCGTGTTGGGTTTATGGCTGCCGGAAGGGCTCACACCTTCGTACTTGTAATAGATCTCGGCCGGCGTGTTCAACACCCTCTCGAGCGCAAATGCCCGCATCAGGGGGGTGGGGCGGTAGAGTCTGTAAATGCGTTGAACTTCCTCGGGGATATCGATGTAGCTGTCCTGACTGACCTCCTGTTTGATCAGCTCCATCGGGAAAATGGCTGCGAGGTCCTGGGGACCGATGGGGTTGCCTGTCCCAGGATGGAGCGCGGGTGCCATCGGTTCGGGGAGATCCGGCAATATGTTATAATACGCCGTCGGCATCTCCCGCTCTTCGAGAAGAATTTTCTGCTGCATGGTGTGTACTCCAGTTTGTTGAACGTGATACTGACTTTGGGGGTGGTCAGCCGCCACTGGAGTCCACGGTTTTCGTCCGAAAGGGCACAAAAAAAGGTGGGAACTCCGCGTGGCGTTCCCACCTTGTGACAATACTCTCTACGGTCAATTGGGCGGGGACACCGTCGGGCGGCGCCACCACCATGCCTGCTGCGTATGAAGTTTAGCTTTCATGACCGATGCTCTGTGCATACTATACGAAATCAGGGAGCATTTGTCAAGGGCGGCAGAGAGTTTTCTCCTCGAGTAACGCTTCGATTCTGAGTTCGTGTCTCCCCTCGTTCCCCAGCTTGCACCTTCCTCTGCGGTGCTCTATATTACACAACCATTCCACAGGCAAAGGAAAACTCATGCGATCCCCCGGACGTGTTCTTCTCGTGCTCCTCACTGCACTTCCTGCATCAATCCTTCCCGTTTCTTCATGTGCTCCTACGGGCGAACAGCAGATTCACCAATGGATTGCCGGGGGAGACTTTGCCAGGGCGCAGAGTGCGATCGAGGAGATACTCCGGCAGGATACTGTGCTGGCGCCGTCGCAGCGCCTGCTGTGGGAGTTCGAGATCGAACGAATGAACCGCATCAGGCTGGATTTCCGCCAGACCGAACGGGAAGTCAAAGAGTATGTCGGAGCCCGCCTGCCATCCCTTACTCCGGAAGACTATGCCCGGTTCGAGGCCTCACATGCACTGGAGGCAATGACCATTGATGGGCAGAAGCTGTACTTCAATAGTGCGGCGAGAAACCTCTTCCGGCTCGATCCGCACGCGCGGCAGGTATGGCAGGAGCAACACAAAGACGCTCCCGCTCCCACGGGACTCGCCAGTGAATCCGGTCTCGATGCGCACATCGCCCTCGTCATGGAAGCCGCCGTAAAATCCGGAAAACCATACGTCAAACCTGTACGCCTTCGTGTGAAGCAAAGCATCACAGTGGATGGCGGGGAGGTGCCCGAAGGGGAAACGATCCGCTGCTGGCTTCCCTATCCGCGAGAGATTGCCGGTCGCCAGGGGGGTATACGTGTGCTTTCCACTGATCCGCCCCGCTCCATCATTGCCGACAACAGTGCGTTTTTGCAGCGGACCATCTACTTCGAAAAACCGTCTGCCGGCAATGCCAAGACGACATTCAGCATCGAATACGAATACACAGCGAACGGTGTCTACCTTCCCGTTGATCCGGGGCGCGTGACGGTGCCGCGGGTCACCCCCGAGCTTGCACCGTTCATCCGTGAAGAGCCGCCGCACATTGTGTTCACTCCAGAGTTGAAGAAGCTGTCAAAGGAGATTGTGGGGGAGGAATCAAACCCGGTTCTGGTTGCGCGCAAGTTGTTCGCGTGGGTGGACACGAGTATCACATGGGCGTCGGCCCGCGAGTACTCCACGGTGCCGAATCTCGGCCTGTACGCGTACGAGAATCGTCATGGTGACTGTGGGATGCAGACATTGTTGATTGTCACGCTCTGCCGTTTGAACGGTATCCCGGCCCGATGGCAATCCGGATGGGAATTCCGTCCGCCCGGGCAAAGCATGCATGACTGGGCGATGATCTACTTCGAACCGTACGGATGGGTACCGATGGACGTGACCTACGGGATGAGGGAGACAGCGGACGAATCGATGCGGTATTTCTATGTGAACGGAATGGACAGTTACCGGTTGATATTCAATGATGCCTTCTCGCAACCCTTCTACCCGGCAAAGGTCTTTCCGCGTTCAGAGACGGTGGACCTGCAGCGGGGTGAAGTGGAATGGAGGGGAGGCAACCTTTATTTCGACAGGTGGCATTGGAATCTGGTGTGGGAGGAAAAGCACGAGTAGGACTTGACGGCTGAAAACGGGGGATCCCGCGGCTCACCCATACGGTGACGCCTGAGCGGGGGCCGGCGGGAGTGCAGGAGCACCCGCACGGCGCTGGTTTTCGGTCGTGACAAAAATCCCCGCCTGCCCCGGAAGCGGACATTTTGTTTCACAGATGCCGCAGCCGATGCACAAATCCCGTATGACATACGGATACTTGACGATCCGGATGCCGCCGTCGCGGAGGGTTGCGGGCTTCAATTCAAATTTGATTGCTTTGTCCGCGGTCGGGCAGTGCTCCTCGCACACGATGCAGTCTGAGTTCTGTGCGTAGGGGATGCAGAGGTCTTTGTCGAAGTGCGCCAGACCGATCGGGGTGTGCTGCTTCGTCTCGAGCGCCAGGGGCATGATCGCGTCGGTTGGGCAGACCAAACCGCACAGATTACAGTTGAATTCGCAGTAGCCCTCCCGCATCACTGCGGCGGGCAGCCAGAGATCGAGCACGGTTGTCCGGATGCCGTCCGGCTGCAGGCACCCGCCGTTGGACGCACAGATTCGCACGCACTCCTGGCAACGGATGCACTTGTCGGCAAACAGGTCTTCCGGAAGCGCGCCGGGCGGCCTGACCTGGCGGTCCTTCGCATCACGGTTGATCAATCCCACGCTCAACAGTCCAAGCGCGACTGCACTTCCCGCCGTGGTACGCACAAGCTGCCGCCGCGTGAAATCAACGGGTGTGTGGTAGGGTTTCCACCGCCAGCGATAGGTTATGGCGTTGACTTTGGGCGGGCAGACGGCACCGCAGTTGAAGCAGTCGATGCACTCGGCCTTGTTTGTGTGCTTGACATCGCCGCGGGGGATTGCATTCATTTTGCACTCGGTCTGGCATTTGTTGCAGACCGGGCATGCTTCGCCGACGATGCGTTCGAACATCCGGAACTGCGAGAGGAAGCCGAGCCACGCACCGGCGGGGCAAATGTTCCTGCACCAGAACCGCCTTGACAGCTTCTCCGCACCAAGGATGGCGCCAATAAACAACGCGATCCAGAAGAGCTGCTGCGAATGGGCCTGCATCTCCGGCATGATGTGCGTTTTGAACAGATCGTAGAGAAAAAACACAGGTGTTTCGAGGAATTCGACCTTCGTTGCCGCAAGCATCGCTTGATCCGCAAACAGCGTCCCGAGGGGATAGAATACAACTGTGAGGGCCCGATTGAAAATCGAAAGGGGATCGAGATACCCCCAGACGTGCACCGAGAAGAGCGCGAGCAGGAGACATCCAACCAGAAGCGCGAACTTCAGGAACCTCAGCTTTTCCCACCTGTCCGAAACCCGATTCGAAGGAGATGCGATCAGCCTGCCCGCAGCATCGATGGTGGTTCCCAACGGGCAGATCCAACCGCAGAAGAAACGTCCGAGAAAGGGGGTCGCGACGAGAATGATCAGCGCGGGCCAGAGCACCAGGGAGAGAGAGAAATCCTGGAGAAAATGAAACAGCGGGATAAGCGGGCTGAACCGCAGAAAGAGATCCGCCTCCACATTTCCTGAATAGGGATATCGTGCAATCAGGAAGAGACTGACGAAGAACGCCAGAAAGACAATCTGTACGACCCGCCGCAGCTTCGCCATTGTCACGACAACCGCAGACGTTTGACGTTCAGGGTCTTACTGTCGAACTTGTTGAGCCCGTGCTTCAGCGCATCGGCGACCACATCGACTTGATCCACCTTTAGTCCGAAGAGGTCAAGCGCGAGGTAATCGGCGCTCACCAGGCAGGGGCTGATGATCAATGTGCGGGGGTGCTTCACGTGAGCAAGATTGCCGCCGACAGGTCCGTTGGCCGTGAGAATTCGGTACGCATCAATGATGGTCAATGTCGGAAGAATCGTTCTGCTGATATCCACGATTTTTCTTGTGAACCCGTTATGGATATCTCCTCTGTTGCCCCCCATCACTCCCATGAGATTCTTCATGCCCAGAGTCACTCGACACAGGCTGTGATGCTTGGCGATCGGTACGTTGATCACCTTGTCCGCCTCGAGATAGTCTCTGTACACTGGCCATTCCTTGACGGTTTCGCCGTTGATCGCCTTCGTGACAAACCGGTTTTCCCGGATATGTGTCACATCCGCGCCAGCGGATTTCGCTTTCTCCTCGATCTGAGAGTTTGTGTAGCAGCGGAGCGGGTTGTTGCAGGTGCGGTCGAACACCTTTACCGTCTTGGCGCCGGCAGTCAGGCATTCCTGGACAAGAGCAGCGACAAGATCGGGGTTTGTGGTGGCCGCGAACTGCGGTGCACGGTCCCATCCCACATTGGGTTTTACCACGACCACATCGCCCCGCGAGATGAAGCTCCCCATACCCCCCATTTCCTTGAGTGCCGCGGTCAAGAGCACAGCGGGTTCACCATTTTCCACCCACACAGCGTGAGGACGGGGAGGAGCTGCAAAGAGCGGTTCAAATACATGGGGGAAGAGTGTTCCTCCGACAGCGCTGGCGCCGGCGCTCAGCAAGAAATCTCGTCGTTTCATATTCACTCTCTCGTTGTCACTTCTCCTGAGACCGGACGTTTTCAGAAACCTCCCCGCCATTTGAGTATAGGAAAAATCTTTCATAAAATACACTTGATTATCTCGGGCTCTCACATTTCACAACGAAAGGTGTACCTATGACCCGTCGCGCCGGGACAACCGATCTGAGCAGACGAGATTTTGTGAAGCTTGCAGCACTGGGAAGCGTTGCGGCGGCGTGCGCCCCACTGACTTCACAGCCGGCAGTAGCACAGGGAACTACTTCGAAGCCCGCAACGAACGGGAAGGATGCGCTCGGCTATGCCCGAACATCCCGCTCGATGCCCGGGGCTTTCCCCGGCCGCGTCGTGCAGCTCTCCGATGAGAGAGCCATTGCCGGCACAACATTCGATGCCGCATTCCTGCATGCGATGCTTGCGAAAGGTATGGTCGCCCTCACAGGAACTTCTTCGGTCACTGACGCTTGGGGCATGCTCGTCAAGCCTGATGAGATCGTCGGTATCAAGATCAATCCTATTGCCGGGAAGCTTCTTTCCACGAGTCATGAACTCGTGCATGCAATCATCCGTCAACTGGAAGCCGCAGGCATTCCGCGGAAGAATATCGTGCTCTGGGATCGTCGTGCGTTCGAAATGACGGATGCGGGGTTCACCGAAGAAACATTCCCCGGCATTACGCTCGCCGGTACAGAGCAGAAAGACGGGAAGGGGTCGTTCTACGATGCCGAGGGACGTCAATACGGCGAAAAGATGATCGACAAGCAATGGTATTACTGGGCCGACGTTGAAGAGAAGTACGATGCGGAGACTCTCCCGTATATGATCAACGAGGGAAAGTATTCCTACTTCAGCCGGATCTGCACCAAGGATGTCGATTGCATCATCAATGTTCCCGTTCTGAAAAACGCCGGTTCATCCGTCACCCTCTGCCTCAAGAATCTTGCGTACGGGGCGATCACCAACACCGCACGGTTACACAAGCAACTCTGGGCGGAAACATGTGCTGAAGTTCCGGCATTCCCGCCCCTGCGTGACAAGGTCGTGCTGAATATCGTCGACGGCATTCGCGGGTGCTATCAGGGCGGACCGGCGGCGGATCCGCAGTACATCTGCAATTTTAATACTCTTCTCGTCGGCACCGATCCGGTTGCCGTTGACCGGGTCGGCTATGACATCATCCTCAAAAAGAGACTCGATGAGAAGATACAAAAGGAAGAGTCTGCCAAAGGCCGGCGTTTCCTGGACCTGGCTCAGGAGATGCAGCTCGGGGTTGCCGATCTTTCCAGGATATCGCGGGAACAGGTGAACCTCTGATGAAGGCTCCCCTATTTCTGTTCCTCCTCTGGTCCGGAATGTGCTCTGCAAGCGCACAGGTCATCGATACTCCATCACTCAGGTCCGGGGACCTGCCCGGGTTGGAGGTGACGCGGACAGGCCATTTTGATGGGAAAGCCCTGTACGGCTACATCGACGGGGGTGCAGAACTCTATCGCGAATACGGCTTTGTGGATTTGACGGTACAGGAATTGGAGATCGAGGGTCACCAGCTGGTTGCGGAGCTATACCGCATGCGTGATTCACTGGCGGCGTTCGGTATCTTCAGCGCCTTCCGCGGCAATTGTGCAGGGGATGATACCTACCGGCTGTACTGGTGTCTTACCCCGGGACAGGTGCTCACGGCGACAGGATGCTATTTCCTCCGTGTGCAGAGGCTGACGGGTGGATCCCCCGGTCACGGCATTACAAAGATGGTCGCGCTACGATTCCTCGATCTCCTGCCGCCCGCAGGCGGCGTTGTGCTTCCCTGGTTTACCTCCAGTCCCGACATCCAGGTGTGGCAGCGGAAGGCTGCACTGGTGTGCGGCGTGTTGGGGCTACAGAATGTCTTCCCGGACTGGGCCGACGCGCTGGAGAGTGGCGGTTATCAATCGATAACCATCGTGCCGTGGAATCTCGACGGAACTCCCGTCACCATCGGATGGATTCTCTGCCCCTCTGCGGAGTCGGCGTCGGCGTTGGGACGCCGCATTGTTACCCAACGAAGGCCGGGATGGCAGTACATCCGGACGTGCGAAGGGAATGCGTTCATGGTCATTGCCGCCGATCTCCCGACGGAACGGCTTGCGCGATTTGCCAGCACGCTGCTGCCCCACTGAACAACAACCCCGGAAAGCCGGAGGGCAACGAAGCGTGCACGCGAGACCCCCCGGTGTTGCAGCGAGAACCCCCGCGCCTGCGTGCTTGCCTTCCATGGCAAATCATCGTAACTTCACTGACACACCGTGCATTCTTGAATCTCCCCATCGTTTCCTGGCACAAGGGTACCTGTATGCGCTCCATCATCTTCCTCTGCAGTGCGTTGCTCATCTCGTCCCATCTTCTTGCCTGTACATCGGCAGTCATCTCCGGCAGGGCCACCCGTGACGGCCGGCCCATCCTGTGGAAGCAGCGGGACACCGGGAGACTCGAAAACAAGCTCGTCTATCACACGGGCGGCACGTATGCCTTTCTGGGCGTGCATGATGCGGAGGACTCCGCGAATGCCGAGATGTTCATGGGCAGCAATGCCGTCGGTTTCTCCATCATCAATACTGCCTCGTACAATCTTGCATATCCAGAGTACAAGGGGAAGATGGATGAGGAGGGGATCCTGATGAAGAGAGCGCTCGCCAGCTGCGCCACTCTGGCCGAATTCGAGGCACTGCTTCAGGAGACGAAGGGGACGCGGGGTGTCGAAGCGAACTTCGGGGTCGTGGATGCGAAGGGCGGCGCTGCCTTCTATGAAACCGATCCATATTCCTTCACGAAGTACGATGCGAACGATCCGACGGTTGCTCCGCACGGCTATCTGCTGCGCACAAACTTTTCCGCCTCCGGAACTCCCGAGAGGGGACAGGGATACATCCGGTACCAGACGGAAACCGATCTCTTCCAGTGGGGGTTCCTGGGGGAGGGCCTGACGGTGAATTTCATATTGAACGAGGCCACCACGTGCCTCCGCCATTCTCTGACCGGCGTGGATCTCGCCCGCGGACCACTTCCGGAGTCGGGCGTGACTCCCTCCATTGTGAGCTTCGCCGACTTCATTGTGCGTTATTCCACGACCGCCTCCCTGATCATTCAGGGTGTGGCACAAGGAGAACCCGCATCACTCACGACGCTCTGGACAGTGCTCGGATCGCCCTTGACAACGCCGGTCCTTCCCGTGTGGGTGAAATACGCCGATCAGATCCCCCCGCAACTTTTTGCCGGGCACAACCGATCCTCCGCGCTGAATGATGCATCTCTCAGACTTAAAGACCGCTGTTTTCCACTGAAGGTGCCCGAGGGGCGATCGTACCTGGATTTCGGGAAAGTGATGAACCGTGAGGGAACCGGTACGCTGCAGAAGTTGAGAGCTGTGGATGCCCTCCTGGTCGGGGAAGGATCCCGCCTCATTGAGTTGATGCGTTCGGGAAAAGCGAAAGACTCCGATGTGCGTCAATCGTACCAGGAGATGATGAAGGCTGTCGATGGATACTATGGATCGTTCGGTGTGGATCTCTAGAGGAGCCGCACGGTCATGATGTCAACAACTCTTCCGGACGGGTGAAGGTTCATGGCGACCGAGAAACGTGCAAAAGTCACCGGTGCGGTGGTGATCACCGTGGAGCGGTGCAAGGGGTGTGGCTTCTGCGTAGAATTCTGTCCGGCAAATGCGCTCAGGCTGTCGGATCAGTACAACGCCAAAGGATATCACCCGCCGGTCCTGGTGTCGCAGGACCTGTGTAACGGTTGTAACATGTGCGGGCTGCTTTGCCCGGATTTCGCGATATACGGGTACATACAAAAGAAGAAGTCATCGAAGGGAGGAACCCGTGAAGGCTGATCCTGCCGGTGTGCTGACGGGCGCGCATTTCATTGACGGCGACCACGCATGTTGCGAGGGCGCGATCGCAGCAGGATGCCGGTTCGTCGCGGGGTATCCCATCACTCCTTCGACGGAGGTTGTCGAGCGCATCGCCGAACGGTTTCCCCTTGTCGGCGGGGTGTTCATACAGATGGAAGACGAAATCGCGTCATCCATCGCCATCCAGGGGGCGGTGTGGGCAGGGAAGAAGGCGATGACGGTCACATCGGGGCCCGGCTTTTCGCTGATGATGGAGCACATCGGGTTTGCGGCGATGACCGAAACCCCTTGTGTCTTCGTGGATGTGCAGCGTGCCGGCCCCTCCACCGGGCTGCCCACACAGCCTGCGCAGGCGGATATGATGCAGGCGCGATGGGGTTCGCACGGCGATTACCAGGCGATTACCCTTGCGCCGAATTCGCCGCAGGAGTGCTTTGATCTTGCCATCATGGCATTCAACCTCTCGGAAACCTACCGTGTTCCTGTTTTCCTGATGATGGACGAGTGTGTCGGACACATGACGGAACGCGTGGTCATTCCTGCGGCGGAGGATATCGAGATTGTCCCGCGCCGCTGGTTCCGGGGAGCCGCGGATGCGTATGAGCCGTTCCGTGCCGGCGAGGAAATGGTACCGCCGATGGTACGTGCGGGTGACGGTTACAGAATCCACGTCACCGGGCTCACGCACGATGAACGCGGGTACCCGGCAATGACTGTCGCCGCGCAGGAGCGACTGGTGCGCCGGTTGAACGACAAAATCCGCCTGAACGTGAATGCAATCACTGCCTATCAATCTGATCAGGTCGAGGACGCCGAGGTGGTTGTCGTGAGTTACGGCATCACGTCGCGCACCGCCATACCGGCGATAGAGCAGGCACGGAGGGAGGGTATCCGGGTCGGGCATTTCCGGCTCATCGTTGTGTGGCCCTTCCCAGAGGAACAGATCCGGCGGCTGGCGGAAAGTGCACGGGCACTCATCGTGCCTGAACTCAATCTCGGGCAGATAGCACTCGAGGTCGAGCGGTGTGTGCACGGCGCAGTGCCCGTGACGCTGGTCGGTCACACGGGCGGCACCGTGCACCGTCCTGCCGAGATCTACGAAGCAATCATCAGGAGTGTGAAAGGGGATTGAGGCATGCCGGAAGAATTGTACGAACTGGAATCGGAGATCCCCGCCAACACGGTGGAGGATCTCCTGCGGATGGACCGGATGCCGCATATCTGGTGTCCCGGATGCGGTATCGGCACGACGATGAACTGCTTTGCCCGCGCACTGGAGACCAGCGGCCTGGATCTCACCCGGGTGTCAGTAGTGTCGGGGATCGGGTGTACGGGCCGTGTCGCCGGATATCTCAACCTCGACTCGTTTCATACGACGCACGGGCGCGCGATACCGTTTGCCACCGGGCTGAAGCTGGCGAACCCATCGCTCAAGGTTGTCGTCTACAGCGGCGATGGGGACTTGAGCGCCATCGGGGGGAACCATTTCATCCATGCTGCGCGGCGCAATGTCGACATCACCGTCATTCTCATCAACAATTCCACGTATGGCATGACCGGCGGGCAGGTGGCGCCGACGACACCCATGACTGCCGTAGCCTCAACAGCGCCGTACGGCAACTTTGAGTCGGCCTTCAATCTTCCCGCACTTGCGGATTCCTGCGGTGCAGTCTACGTGGCGCGGTGGACCGCATTCCACGTCCGGCACACCACGAAAGCCATCAAGGAAGCCCTGGCAAAAAGGGGGTTCTCGTTTATCGAAATACTTGCTCCGTGTCCGACGCTGTACAGCCGCAGGAACAAGCTGGGTGACGGTCGTGCCCAGATGCTGTACTATCAGCAGCAAAGCGAGGTCCGCAACGGAGCTGACACAAAGGACGTGGCGCTCGGTTTCCAGGGGAAAATCATCGTGGGAAAATTTGTCGACCGCGAGCGGCAGACGTTTGACGATGCGATGGTCGAGTACTACACTCGGCGTCTGGGTGACCGGTATGTAGCTCCCACGCTGACAGGAGCATAGGCAACATGGCCAGGAGTGAAATCAAGATCGGCGGATTTGGCGGGCAGGGTGTCATCCTGAGCGGGTACATTATCGGCCGGGCGGCGGCGATCTATGACAACAAGTATGCGACGATGATTCAGGCGTTCGGGCCGGAGGCGCGCGGCAGTGCGTGCAGCGCCCAGGTGATTGTCGATACCGACCCGATTGCCTACCCGTACATCACGTCGCCCGGGGTACTGGTGGTGATGTCGCAGGAAGCATATTCCCGTTTCCTTCCGGAGCTCGATCAGGGAGGGACGCTCATTACGGAGGAAGACCTGGTGACAGTCCGGAACCTTCGCAAGGATATCCGGCATCGTGCTGTCCCCGCAACCCGCTTTGCAGAAGAACTGGGGAAACGGCTGGTGCTGAATATCGTGATGATGGGATTCTTCTCGGCGGTGACCGATATCGCCGGCAAGGATGCGATGCGCAAGGCCGTCCAGATGTCTGTGCCGAAGGGGACAGAGGAATTGAACCTCAAGGCCTTCGACCGCGGATGGGAATACGGTATGCGCCTGATCGGCATGCCTGCTGACACCGCGCACTGAGCGCGAAGACGCAAATGATGTGTGGCGGAGATGCACCCGGACATCCTGTGTACTGAAGCGAGCACCAATGGAGTGGAAATACTGTCTCCCGATTCCATGGACCGACCCTGCGTCGCGTGTTGCGCTCGAAGACGTCTACCTCATCCCTCCTGCCGGCAGTACACATCTCATTCCTGAATGGTTCACTCTTGAAGGGCTGCACTCATTCACCGGCGGCACGCGCGAAGAGAAACTGGATCGCCTCGGCCCCGCCGATTATATCATCGACGATGCGATGGACATGCTCGTACGCCAGGAAGATTTTGACAAGCATGAATTGCTGGAGTGGACACGACTTTTCATCAAAATGCAATCCGGGGATCCGAATCCTGTTCTCGTGGAGGCTTCGCCGGCAGAGTGTGCGGAGCGATTGTCGGGAACCTCCATTGTTCAGCGAGGCCGTGCCGGGATCGGACCAATGAAGCTCCTTTTCGTCCATGCGCGCGGCGACCCCTCCCGCAGCTTTCCTGAACAGGTGCTGAACGGTGACCCACGGGTCGCATTCCGGACGGTCTCATTGGGCGATGAGGAGTTTTCCGCCCCGGAGGAAGAGTTGATATCATGGGCGGACGTGATTGTCGTGATGGAGAAACGGATGCGGCACATTATCCGGCGCCGGCTCAAACCCGCCGGCAGAACGAAACGCGTCGTCTGCCTCCATCTTCCTGAACAGTATGACATGCAGGACCCCACCTACCTCAGGCTGTTCCGAGAGCGCATCGAAGTATACCTCGCGAAGCTCTCCCTTGAGGGAGTTCCCTGACGCCGTCTATGAGCACCATTCCGTTCTTCGGTGAAATCTGCGGTCTGCTTACGGCCATGTTCTGGTCTGGCAGTTCCCTTGTTTTTTCGGCGGCAACGGTACGAGTCGGGTCGGTGCTTGTAAACATATCGCGCCTGATCTTCGCGCTCGGCTTCCTGGTTCCGGTTCTGCTCGTTCTGGGATGTGATACGGCTTTGAACCGCGCGCAGCTTGTGTATCTCGGCACAAGCGGTGTCATCGGGCTGGCGGTGGGTGATTCATTTTTGTTTCGTGCATACCGGCACATCGGCCCGCGCATCGCGATGCTGGTCATGTCCGCCTCTCCCGCCATCGCCGCTGTGCTTGCGTACGTTGTGCTGGATGAGAGGCTTCCGGTGCTGGGGGTGGTCGGAGTGGTCGTGACTCTCACCGGGATCGCCATCGTTGTGAACGAACGGCGGCTCGGGCCCGCGCACACGACGGAAGGGTTGGCATCGGGTGTGCTTTTTGCGTTTCTCGCGGCGATTACACAAGGAGTCGGTCTCATCTTCGCCAAGCTGGCGTTTCTTGAAGGAACCATCAACGGGTTCGTCGCGACGGCACTGCGCATCTCAGCGGCTCTTCTAGTGCTGCTCCCCGTAATGATACTCCTCGGTCGTGTTACCCACCCCGTGCGGACCTTTGCAAACGACCGTAAGGCGCTCGGTCTCACGTTGCTGGGTTCCGTGCTCGGTCCGTTCCTTGGCATCTCCGCAAGCTTGATGGCGGTGGCCTACACAACAGTGGGAGTCTCCGCCACACTGATGGCCACCGTCCCCATCATCATGCTTCCTATGGTCCGGATCATCCATAAAGAGCGCCTGACCTGGGGGGCGATTGCCGGCGCCTTCGTTGCTGTCGGCGGCGTCGTGATGCTGTTCCTGCACTAGTAGGTGACAAAGACCGGAGCGTGAGCAGGCTTGTCGTGTGAGCCCGGTCACAATGACGCAGTCACCTTCCCGTATATTGATGTACTACTATCCAAATTCCCATTTCTTGACAGACTGGTGATTTATTTGTATCTTTTCTTAGGAAATTTGCAGGTTTTAGTGCTTCTTCTTCGATGGCACCTTGGTCGCCAGACGAATGGGGGCAGAGTGCCCCCGCCGGGGAATCTATGGCACACACCTCAGGCCGATGGTGCTTTCGGTTTTTTTCCGACCGAACTGTTCGATGTTGTCCCTTTTCGACGTTACCTGATGCCTGCTAATGGTCTCAATCACCGTGATAGACTGAGAGACTGATATGAGAAAGCTTTCGACCTTTGTCCTTGCGGGAGCGCTCCTCACTTCTGTGTTGGCAGCAGGTGCCTATGCGCAAGCGACAAGGCTGGTTCTTCGCATTGCGGGAGACTCGACGGTTACGTGGACAGCTGGGCAGTCGAAAAACCTCACTATTACGGCCAGGACTGCGGCCGGGGCAGTATTCACCGGATACAACGGGTTGAAGAACCTGGTTTTTTCGGGAGCAAATCCGTCCCCCAACCCGGTCACTGCGCCGAGCGTCGTTGATAGTGCGGGAGTAGCGCGCAGTTTTTCCACAACAACAACGATAAAGTTCACGAATGGCGTCGCGAACGTTGCAGGGTCGAGCAATGGCGTGATGAGTCTGTACTCCGCCGAAATCGTCAACATCTCAGTTACCGACGGTTCCATAAGCTCGAGCGGGACAGACCGTTTGTCCGTCACGGTGAATCCGGCTGCCATAGGGAAATTCGTCTGGAACTTGACATCTCCGCAAACGAACGGTTCGGTTTTTGCAGGTACAAATACGCTTACCGCGCAGGATGATTGGGGGAATACCCTCAACTCGTATGATGCCGGATCCGGGTCCAACGCTGTTACCGTGACGTCGTCGCTAGGGGGCAGCATCACCGGTCTGGGTGCCCTGAACACGAATGTCCTGAATCAGACGGCAAATTTTGTGGGCGGTGTGGCGAATTTGACCACGCAGGGGATGACCTACACCGGAGTCGGGGGGACAGGGACATTCACAGCCACCAGCGGGACTGGAAAGTCCGGGACTTCGGGTTCCATCCAGATTAATGCCGCTCAGGCGACACGGCTGGTCCTGCGTACCGCAACGGGGGATTCATCAATCAATATCCAGGCAGGAAGCGCTCAGAACCTTAGGATCACCGCAAAGGATGCGAACGGAAACACAGACCTCACGTATGCGGGGTCAAAAAGCCTGACATTCTCAGGGGCCGACCCTTCGCCGAGCCCCGTGACCGCACCAACTGTCTCAAACAGTGCCGGGTCCAGCATTGCATTCGGCAGCGCGACATCAATCAACTTCGTAAACGGGGTGGCCACCGTCAGCGGTGGCAACAACGGCGTCATGCGTCTCTATCGCGCCCAGAGCAGGACGATAACGGTCACGGACGGTTCCCGCAGCTCATCAGGGAATGACGCTCTTGCCGTGACGGTGACTGCAGGAGCAGTCGGCAAGTTTGCATGGAGTCTGACCTCGCCTCAAACAAACGGGGTAGCCTTCACCGGGACGGATATTCTGACTGCGCAGGACGATTGGGGCAATACGGATTCTTCGTTTGATGCATCGGTAAAACCCGTTACCGTGACCAGCTCACTCGGCGGGATTATCACCGGTCTTGGTTCAGGGAATAACAACATTCTCAACCGGTCGACGGATTTCGCATCCGGTGCTGCCGTGCTTGCCGGCAAGATGAAGTACACGGGCGCGTCGGGCTCCGGCACATTCACGGCATCCGGAGGAGGGAAGAGCGGCACATCCTCCAGCATCCTGATCAACGCGGGGGCAGCCACCCGCCTCGTTGTCCGGACGACCACCGGAGACTCAGTGATCGCGTCGGCCGCCGGCATCGGCAGGGGTCTTACGATCACCGCCCGTGATGCATCCGGCAACACCGCGACGGGGTATTCCGGGTCAAAGACATTGATCTTTTTCGGTGCAGGAATTTCACCCGCTCCCGAGAGCAAGAGCCCCAGTGTGAGTGATGCAGCGGGCAATCTGCTCAATTTCTCCGCGAACACTCCGATCACGTTTTCCTCGGGTGTTGCGACAGTCAGCGGCGGCAACAATGGGGTGCTGCGTCTCTACAAAGTGGAGGTCGCTTCTGTCGGGGCGAGTGACGGAACGATCACAACGGCTCCGGCGGATCAGTTGACCGTCACCGTGACACCAGGCGGACTCGGACGGTTCGCTGTTCTCCTGACGTCGGGTCAGACGAACGGAGTACCGTTTACCGGCGTCAACTCCGTGACGGCCAAAGACAGTTTCGGGAACACCGCGACGAATTTCAATGCCTCCACAAACCAGGTCACCGTCACTACATCGCTTTCCGGCACGATCTCGGGACTCGGTTCCGCATCGAACAATATCCTTAACCGGGCTGCCGATTTCTCAAGCGGGGTGGCAAACCTGACCGGGAGCATCAAGTACACCGGAGCGGTGGGATCAGGAACGTTCACTGCCACAGCTGCGACAGGGAAGTCGGGGACTACAGCGGGGAATGTAACGATCAATGTGGGGACGACATCTCGTTTTGTCGTTTCAGGGAGCAGCAACCAGCAAGCAGGGTCCAGCCAGAATCTCACGATAACGGCCATGGACAGCTCCGGGAACGTTGCGACGGGTTACACGGGCGACAAGACGTTGCGGTTCAGCGGATCCAGTGCATCGTCAAATCCCGTCACCAATCCCACGGTGTCGGACAAAGATGGGTTTGCCATTCAGTTCGGCGCACAGTTAAGCATTACCTTTGCCAGCGGGGTTGCACAGGTTTCGGGCGGGGCCAATGGTGTTCTCCGGCTCTACCGGGCCGGGAAAGACACCATTGCCGTGACCACAACAGACGGCACCATCAGTTCCGGAGGTGGCGATCGTTTGATTGTCACGGTCACCGCGGATGCGTTGCAGAAATTTGTCTTCACGCTGGCCTCCCCGCAACAGAGCGGTGTTGCTTTCACCGGTACGAACACCTTGATTGCCCAGGACAACTACGGCAACGTCGTCACGGGCTTCAATGCGGCGTCGGACAACGTCACCGTCAGTGCGCTGGCCCCGTTGTCAGGCACAGTGACCGGTCTCGGGTCCGGATCGAACAACATCCTCAATCAAAGCTCGGATTTTTCCGGCGGGGTCGCGAATCTTACGGGGAAGCTGGTCTTCACCGGAGCGACGGGGAGCGCGCCGTTCACCGCCGCTTCATCCACAAGCAAGGCGGGCACATCAGGTGCAGTCCAGATCGTTGCGGGGGGCGCAACGCGCCTCGTCATTAACGGTGTTCCCTCCATGGCCGCCGGCGGAACGCAGAATCTCACCATCACAGCCAAGGATGCTTCCGGCAATACGGTCTCGACATACGCTGGGTCGAAAAGTCTGATTTTCTCCGGGGCGGATTCTTCGCTCAGCGGCTCGGCACCCACGGTGACGAATACGTCCGGTACAGCCATTGCGTTTGGCGTAGCGACACCGATAGTGTTTACGAACGGCGTTGCGACGGTCACAGGCAGCAACAACGGCGCAATGAAATTGTATCGGGCGCAAACGGCAATTATCTCCGTCACCGACCAGACAATCAGCGCAAGCGGTGCTGACCGACTCACGGTAACGGTGAGTCCCGCCGGGCTTGGCAGATTCGCCTGGAATCTCACATCGCCTCAAACAAGCGGTGTGGTGTTTGCGGGCACCAATGCGCTGGCCGCCCAGGACGATTGGGGAAATACCATAGCGACTTTTGATGCCTCGGCCACGCCCGTTTCGATCACGACGTCGCTTGCCGGCACCATCAGCGGGCTCGGTTCGGGGGGGAACAATATTCTGAATCGGGCAGGAGACTTTGTGGCCGGTGTTGCCAATCTGACCACGCTGGGAATGACATACAGCGGCGCGATCGGATCGGGAACCTTCACTGCCATTGGAGGGGGGAAAACGGGTGTCTCTGTGAGTATTCAGATTGCGGCGGGGACCGCAACGCGGCTTGTTGTTCGCACTTCTGCCGGAGATTCCGTTCGCACGATGGTCGCCGGAGCCGTGCAGAACCTGACTATCACTGCCAAAGATGCGTCGGGCAACACGGTGGCGACCTATGCCGGCGCGAAGACGCTGACATTTAGCGGGGCCGACTCCTCGCTCAATCCCGCCGCGGCGCCAACGGTGAGCAATAACGGAGGAACGGCAACGTCATTCGGCGTCGGGACGGTGTTGACGTTCACCAACGGAGTCGCCACAGTCACCGGCAGCAGCAACGGCGTCATGAAATTGTACCGTGCCCAGGCCGCGCTGATTTCTGTGACCGATGGTACGCGGATGTCAAACGGCACAGACAGGCTATCGGTGACGGTAAATCCTGCCGCACTCGGCAAATTTGCATGGCTCCTTTCCACGCCTCAGGTTAACGGTGTGGCTTTCACCGGGACAAACACCCTGGCCGCGCAGGATGACTGGGGAAATGCGCTGACGGCTTTTGATGCCTCGGCGAGTAATGTCACAGTCACCACGACGTTGACCGGCACCGTCACCGGTCTCGGAACAGGAAACAACAATACTCTGAACAAGCCCAGCGATTTCATCGCCGGCGTGGCGAACCTCACTTCCATCGGGATGAAGTTCACCGGGGCCATCGGCACCGGTACGTTTACGGCAACTTCGGCCGGCAAGGCAGGGACGTCGCTGCAGGTGGTCATCACACCCGGCGGGGCCGGCAAATTCGTCATCACCGGTTCGGGTACGCAGACCGCCGGCACACCACAGAATCTGACCATTACCGCCAAAGATGCGTCGGACAACCTGGTCCCGACGTATTCTGGGCTCAAGCCCCTCAAATTCTCGGGTGCGAATGCATCTACGAATCCCCTTACGCAGCCGACAGTCAGAGACAACACGGGTGCGCAGATACCGTTCGGATCGGTCACATCGATACTCTTTACCAACGGTGTGGCCACTGTCAGCGCCGGCTCCAACGGCGTGATGACGCTCTACAAAGCAGAAACAGCCACCATCGCGGTGTCCGACGATAGCATCAGCGCCGCGGGTCCGGATCGCCTGACCGTCACCGTGGCTCCAGCCACAATGGGCAAGTTTGCCTGGGTATTGACGGATCCGCAAATCAATGGTATCCCATGGACGGGCACCAATACGCTCACGGCACAGGACGCTTGGGGGAACGCTGTTCCGACGTTTGATGCGGCGACGAACAATGTCACGCTGACGACGGGTCTTTCGCTGTCTCCTTCCGCAATCACCGGTCTGGGGACTCTTGACAACAACGTTCTGAACCAATCGTCGGAATTCGTGCTCGGCGTGGCAAACCTGACAGCCCTCGGCATGAAGTACATGGGCATCGCGGGCAAGGGAACTTTTACAGCCACGTCCACCGTCGGATCAAAGTCCGGAACGTCTGACTCGATCACCGTCGGGAACCCTCTCCCGACTTTTGTTGACATTTCGCCTACCGAGGGAAGCCGCTCCCAGACTGTCGCGGTCACCGTCAACGGCACAAACTTCCTCCAGGGTGTCACGGTCCTCAGCCTGGGACAGGACGTCAAGGTCGATACCATCCGGGTTGAATCACCCACGCGCCTTACGGCGCTTGTCCGGCCCGGACCGACGGCGACACTTGGGCAGCGCAATGTGACGGTTTCCAACCCAGCGCCTGGCGGCGGTGCCGCCACGTTGACAGGAGCGTTTCGCGTGAAGAACATCCCCAGTATCATCAGTCTCACCCCCTCTGTCGGTGTCCGGGGCCAGACCATGGATGTGTTGATCACCGGAACGAACTTTGCCCAGGGAGTGAGCGAGGTCGGGCTGCAGCAGGGCGTCAATATTACTGTGAACTCAGCGACAGTCACCAGCGATACCACTATTATTGTGAATATCTCCATTAGTCTTTCCGCGCTTGACGGCGTACGCCAATTTTACGTGACCAACTCGGGTGCCGAGGGAGGACCATCGAACCTTTCGGGCTTCACGGTGGGGAGCAATCCCCTGCCCGATGTGGCAAGCATCTCTCCGGCAACGGTCACGCGTGGGCAGTCGATAGAATTCACCCTGAAAGGGACGAACTTTTTCAATGGTATTACTTCGGTGAATCTGGGCTCCGGCATTATTGTCACGTCAGTAAGCATCGACAGCACCACGCAACTGCGGATAGCGGCGACCATCACTGACACTGCCGCAGGCGGGACGCGCGATGTGGTCGTGATCAATGCCCCTCCCGGTGGTGGGCCCGATACGTTGAAGAACGGTCTCGAGATTTCCAATCCGCCACCCACACTGACCGGGGTATCCGTCCAGAACGCGGCGCGGCTTCAGACACTGTATATTTCCCTCACCGGGACACGGTTCCTTAGAAATGTAACCACGGTCGATATGGGGAGCGGTATCACGTTCATCTCCACGGTGGCCGAGAGTCCCACGCAATTGCGCATCGGTTTCTCCGTCGATTCAAGTGCCGCGCTCGGTCCCAGAAACATCAAGGTGACCAACCCGGCGCCCGGGGGTGGGAGCGACTCTCTCGAGGGAGCGCTGACCATCAACAATCCAGCGCCATCGATCACCACAATATCACCAGAGAGCACGAAGGTCGGCGGGGGCCCTCTTGTCTTGACAGTGAACGGCAGCAATTTTGTTCCGGGTGTAAGCATCCGGTTCGGCGGCAGAGTGCTGACATCGGCGCTGGTGAACCGGACGCGGATGACGGCCGCGTTGGCGGCTTCCGACATCGACACAGCCCGGTCGTTCGTCGTCGATGTCTTCGCTCCGACACCAGGAGGCGGCACGTCGAACGCCAAGAATTTCATTGTGCAGAATCCAGTGCCGACACTCGCGAGCTTCACCCCCTCGTCCGGGAGCAGGCTGCAAACCCTCGATCTGACGTTTACGGGCACGAACTACGTCCCGGGCTTCACGCTGGTGGACTTCGGCGGACCGGACATCACTACGAACAGCATCACCGTCACTGGCTCGACGCAGTTAAAAGCCAACGTTACGATCAGCTCCTCCGCAACGATGGGACCGCGCGACATATTCCTCAAGAATCCATCTCCCGGCGGCGGCAACTCGGAGAAGCGCGTGTTCACAGTTGCCAACAATCCCGTTCCCACCATCGCCGCCGT
>Ga0105095_10000273_pt1 | contig 24243 bp, 22 predicted proteins | sample PPLLak2March2015_2_FD_79180 | JGI IMG/M metagenome (GOLD analysis project Ga0105095, IMG submission 79180) | Freshwater sediment microbial communities from Prairie Pothole Lake near Jamestown, North Dakota, USA - PPLs Lake P8 Core (3) Depth... | ecosystem: Environmental > Aquatic > Freshwater >...
AGAAATTGCCAGAGAAATATCCACGAAGGGTGTTGGCAAGACGCTTCCGGGACTCGAGGGATTCCATATGGTTGGGCAGTGGGCAGGAGCCATATACTCCACAACCCAAGCCTGCCTGATGGGGCGCGATGTTGTTCGGCAACTCTGCAAGGGAGACCGCAAGGAATTTGTGACTGTGACCCCAGATTGAAACACTAATCCTCCGGAATCTGCTATTTCTTTCAATTATCTGCCAAACAGATCAACCCGCGCCCTCGACACCCTTTTTTATATGTGAATAATGGTACAGTCATGTTATAATGAAACTGATTAAAGATATTGGAGCAATCTATGGATATCACATTAAGAAACGAAACAGAAAAAGACTATAAAATCGTTGAGCAACTGACGAGAGAAGCATTCTGGAATGTGCATGTACCGGGATGCAACGAGCACTATCTGGTGCACATCATGAGAGACTCGGAGCTGTTTATCCCGGAGCTTGATTTTGTGGCGGAACTAAACGGCGAGATCGTCGGCAACATAATGTACATGCATTCTATGATAGCCGGTAGTGACGGTAAAATGTATCCTGTCATCACCTTCGGACCGATAAGCGTGTTGCCCAAGCATCAGAACAAAGGGATCGGAAGCAAACTGATAGAGCACTCAATGAAACATGCGCGAGAATTGGGATATCCAGCGATATTGATCTACGGTGACCCCGAATATTACAAGCGCTTCGGATTTGTTCCCGCGGAAAACTACGGAATCAGAAGCAGCGCAGGAATGTATGCCGCGGCTTTACAGGGTTGCGAATTGTCACACGGCGCGCTTAACGAAATATCGGGTAGATTTGTTGAAGGTGACATTTACGAACTTGATGAGAGAGAAGTTGCGGAATTCGACAAACAGTTTCCCGAAAAGGTAAAATGCCACACGCCGACACAGGACTGGTTCGCCGAAGTTTTGAAAATGACACATGAATAAATTTATTGACAGACCAGAATTACCTTATGCACGCGCGCCATGTCCTATTTTGTACCGCTATTTTCCACCTGAATGTTGTACGTATGCTCTTACGCCTTTGCGCAGCAGCATTTCGATGGTGTTGCTCCAGTCGGGCTCGGCACAATCCTCATCTCTAGCCCGCATGATCTCTCGTTCGTGAATAAACTTCATCTCCTTGCACAGTTTCTTATCCACGGTGGCTACGACGCGGACTTTGGTGTGGGGCGGAAATTCAAAGTCGTCTTCAAAGCCTCAAAACGTTTTCCTCAAGTGAAGACTACAAAGCATATATCTTTAGGTATGGTGTGTCAGAAGGGTACAGGTTTGATATAGGCCTTGGTCAGTCAGGAAGATGAAGCCGAAGAGAAACAGAGTGCGGCTGAGTTCAGTTTTCCTTTGCTAATTCTCAGGACGCAAAGGTTTACAAGATTTTTCGACAAGCTCGGAGCATTACGGTTTTCAGGGATGATTTCTTGGCTTTCTCCATTCATCGTTCCCGTCGTGGCCGGGATCGGGCTGTACATGCTTCTCGGGAGCTTGCTCGCGTTACTCTGGACGCCTGCTGTGAGGGAAATCGGTCGTACATTGGGACCAGCAGCCTATCTTCTTATTCCAGGAATTAATCCTATTCTGCCCGTGTTCTATGGTTTGCTTGCTATAATTGTTGCACTCACAATTCACGAAACTGCACACGGAATCATTGCAAGAAATCTTGGCCTGAGAGTCAAGTCAAGTGGTCTCTTCTTTCTCCTTTTCATACCAATAGGCGCCTTCGTGGACGTTGATGAAAAGCAAATCGCAAAGGCCAAGCCCAGAAAATCGTTAAGGATCATGGCTGCCGGAGTAGGAGCAAACGTTGTTGTAGCTATTGTTTGTATTCTCAGCCTTCTCTTACTTGTCAACGGCCTCACACCTCGCGTAGAGGGTGTATATGTCTACGATGTTGTGGAAGGATTGCCAGCTGATCAGGCTGGATTGCTGGCGAATGACGTTTTCGTCTCTGCAGACAACATTCAAATCTCCAATTATGAACAACTGAAGACTCTGCTTGAAAGCAAAAGCTCAGGGGACGAGATACACGTGACCGTGGCTAGAGGAGAAAAATGGGAGAACAGGTTTTCCACCAATATAACGCTAATTGAATCTGAGGGACGTGCAATCATGGGAGTAAACCTGACCGAACTCATGACCAGAGAGCAGTTAAGTTATTATCAGAATTTCTCCATCACGTCGCTTTCGCTCTACCTGATTCCGCCAACTCTGGCTCCAGGCTTTGTGCCTTTCTCAGATTCGGCAGCCCCATTCTATTCTCACTGGGTGGGAGACCAATGGTATGTCTTGGCGAACGTACTCTTCTGGTTGTGGTTTGTCAACATCAACCTTGCAGTGTTTAATTCCCTACCACTTTATCCAATGGATGGGGGAAGAATTTTCAACATCTTGTTGCAGAGCACACTGGGTCGAAGGGTGAGCGACAAAACCATCTACAGAATAACCATTGCGGTAACGGCTTTGTTGGCTACCGTAATTTTGCTGATCTTTCTCATTCCGTTTATACTTTAACTATCTCAACTCATCCCATGTCCAACGACGGACACATCATAAGTATTGCTCTAAAAATGCAACTTTCCTGAGACGAAAATCGGTCTGCCTGAACAAGGATATGGTAACTGCACAACTTATGCCCAAGCACCTACAAGAAAAGGAAAAAAGAAAGGAGTCGGTAGGAGGTGAGCCGAACCGCCCCTCTCTTTTTTCCTCCCGAACGTGATGGTATAGGTTCAATAAAAACAATTCGTTCAGGCGACCTCAATCATAAAAAATGTAGACAGCTGAGTCTTTCTGAATTTGGATTGAAGGTTGAATTTCTTTCAGCTGTGTCAATAGAAGGCAATGCATTAGTGATGTTGCTTGGGTAATCAGCTCTGGACTAACAACTTCAAGAGCTTGTCAATTTCAGAGTGCAGGTTGTCGATGGTTCCGTCGTTTAGAAGAGTGAAATCAGCCATAGCTATCGGCCCACCTTTCTCAAGGTTCTCAATTTCTGCAAAATCGCGAGCTTCGGCCTCTTCATGTGACAATGGGCGCACCTCTCTATGCAACAGCCTATCATAGCGTATTTGTCTAGATGTGAAGACGTTGACATCGTAGAATCGCCTCGACAACTGGTTCCTGAGAAATTTGTATTCCGACCACGAGTACAAACCATCAATCACAGTCGGACCTTTCGATAGTCCGTTCAGCACCTCTTCCATCGAAAGTTTGGCAAAAGCTTCCATTCCGTGTCTTTTCCTGAGATCTTCTCGTACAGCCCGCTCATTTTTCTCGTTAACGGCGAGACCTCGTCTTTCAAGCTCTCGCATAGTCACGCCCCCAAAGTGTACAACAATCCACCCTTTTCCTCGGAGATAATCAACAACCACAGACTTGCCTGCGCCAGGCATACCGACAATCGCCAACAGTTGACCCTGAGTTCCAAGACTGGCCTTCGATTTTTCCGAAGCAGCAGATGATTTTTGAGTTATGCGTGCTTTTCCCATTCTCATCCCAACCTTTCCTTGACAAATTAAAGGGTTACTATAGTGGGACATACTATTAAATTATCGACCTCAAGCTTACGTAGTTCTTTTCTTGGAGGATCAAACGGGAATACTCGCTCAATTGGAGCTTTTGGTGATTTTGAGGAAACGGAAAGAAAGCGCAGAAAAGACCGTGAAGAAAATTCCTGAGAAGACAAACACGGGCATATAACCAAAATTCTGTGCAACCACTCCGGCGTACAAGACGGAAGAGAATTCAGCAAACCTCATAGGCACATGCAATAACCCTATGTCGAAAGACACGCTCTGTTTCTTTTTGGTGGCTCTGGCGATTATGGATTCAAAAAAGCCTGTTCCGAGGCCTTCTGTCACGGCTAACATTACTAGAAGGAGAAAGAAATAGCCATTCGAATTTGCAAGGAAAATGAGAGCAATTAGAGAAAGAGCGCTTTGAATCACCACTCGTTTAGCTCCTAACGCAAATCTGAGCGTGCCCAGGGTCACGATTGACGCTATGACGTTATAGACCATGTAGGCTATCCCTATGGTGGTGTAGTCAAAGCCCAATTGCTGAGACATAAAGACTGGCAGAAGCAAGGTTATCAAGGGGTATCTTGCCAAGCTGTAAAATAGAATTATCAGCGAAACCGACCAGAACCCTCTTCCTTTGCTTCTCAGATTGACCAAATCTCGCATTTTTGGAGAAGGGAGTGCTCTTGCGTTCGGAGCCTTCCATAAGAGCAACGCAGGAATTCCGATTAGGGCTGATGCCGAGCCGAGCAAGCTGAGTGTAGATGAAAAACCAAGGTACGCCATCCCGAAACCTGCCATGGCCCCTCCTAAGGCTGTTGAAAATAGTGAAACAGCGGTGTTTCGTGTGGCTTCTTTCTCTTCTCTTTTGGGAGACAAGGAAAAAATAGCGGTTCGATTTACTGCCCAATAGGAAGATTCCTTGAATGCTTCCGCTATTTTTCCCACGAGAAAAATCGGAATGGAATCCGCAACGAAATAAATTATGGTTGAGATGAGGGCGCTAGGCCAGTTCATCAGAAAATAGAAGCGGTTCCAGCCTTTCAAATCTGCGGCCAAAGCAAGTATCAAACGGATCATCATAAAGAACAATGGCAGAATAGATATCACAATGCCGATCTCGATTATGTCTACTTTTCGCTCCAAAAGCAGCAGTGGAATTGTTAATGTGAGTCCTCCAGAAACGAGGAAATTTAGGAAGGTTATTGACAGTATTCTCTTCATAGTCGCGTCAGCTACAATAGCGCCATTATTTTTGGCACGTATAGATTAAACTTTTTGGAGCAGCCCGGAACGAACGGATTGTAGAAAAGTTAATGAAATCCCATCAAAAAATAGTATTATAGGCAGATCCAGTGTCAAAACTAGATTTTTCTAAACTGTTCAGCTCCCTGAAAACAAGTAGATTGAATCTTGTAATTCCAATTTTCTTTACGATTCTAATAGCTATTGTTTTTTCGCAGTTGGTGTTGCTTTCCCAGCCCTATAATGAAGAGGCGTTATTCTTGCTTTTCAACTATGAAATTTTCTCGCCCCTCAACCTATTCATAATGACAATATCGATTGTCATCATCCTGTTTCTTTTCCTGCGTGCGGTCAAAACAGGAAAGGAAATTGCCGTGAGAATCTTGGTCTCCTTCTACATATTAGCTGGATGTTACTCTATGCTCTTGATTGGAAGACTTGTATTCTTCATGTCGGGGTCAGATTCTCAACTTCTACTCCTTGTCCCGGCTGCTGCAACTTTTGTCGGGATGTTTGGGGCATTTCTCGTTTTTATAGACAGCATCTCACGTAAAGCTCGAAATAGACTGTTTGTTGTTTCAAGTGGAGCTTTCGGAGCACTTATGGGAGTCGTGGTTCCTGCGACGTATGTTCTGGCAACGCTAATAGCGCTGTCAATTGCTGACATGATTCTAGTCCTGAAAAGATCTGTTCAGAAAACTTTCGGTGAAACCAAATATGAGGAATTGCTCCAGCAACTGACCTTTTCTACCCGAGAGTGGGGCATTGGGATAGGAGATCTTGTATGCTATTCTATCATCGCCGCCAATACCTCTGTATACTTTGGAGTCTATGCGGGAATCATATCACTGGCCTTAATCCTCTTCGGTTCCTACATCACTATAAAAATGGCTGCCAAACAGACACGATTTCCCGGACTTCCTATTCCCATTGGGTTGGGTTTGCTGCCATCAATAATTCTCCTTCTGCTTTCCTGAGAAATGTTTTCGCCAGACGTTCTGAAATAGTATGTGCGATGTGTCATAGTGAAGAGAAGACATCAGGTTGGCGCGTTGAACATTGGGACTAATATTTCACTGTTTCATCCCGCACTCAGGGCAAAATTTTGATGAGACAGGGATCTTGTGTTTGCAGCGAGAACATATCTTCAGCACAAGTTGAGGACGTAAAGATGTGCCGCAAAAACTACAGTAACTGGAGAGCGACGACACCTGCGATCCGCATCGCGGGCATGCTAAATACTGAGAATACCCCGGAATAGGAACCATGATGAAGAATGAAAGAATGATTCAGCCGCCCCCCTTGTAATAATGGCGCATTCCACTTCTTGTCTTTTTTGCTTTATCCAAACTGAAAGAATAAAATCTCTCAATTTCATGTTAGACATGAGGAAAAGATCATTCTGACCGCTGATTATATTGAGAGATTGAAGCCAGTCCGAACATAACCCAAGTTAGATAAAAGAATAAAACGAACATTATCAGTAGTTCTTTTGGCTTGTTAAGATATGCATGAAGATGGGGTTGGTTCCGTTTTCGATTTGCTTTCTAAGCCCGTTCGTAAGGCTTTGGCAAAGCTTGGATTTTCAAGTCCTACTCTTCCTCAGAGTATGGCTTTTCCCCTGGTTTTTGCGGGGAAAAATGTTCTGCTTATCGCTCCCACGGGTACTGGAAAAACTGAAGCTGTCCTCCTTCCCATCCTTTCGAAGCTAAGCGAGCAAAATGGAGAGATCGAAAATGGAATTAAGGTCATCTACATCACGCCGCTGCGAGCATTAAATCGTGACATGCTTAGGCGTTTGACATTCTGGTCAGAACAATTGGGAATAGGAGTTGAAGTTAGACACGGTGACACAGAAGCAAAAATTCGTAGAAAACAAGCACGCCAACCTCCCCAAGTTCTCGTCACCACGCCGGAAACGCTCCAAGCGATTCTTCCAGGCTCGCAAATGCGCAAAAACTTGGCCAGTGTTCAACATGTCATCGTAGATGAAGTGCACGAGCTAGCTGAGAGCAAAAGGGGAGCACAATTAACAATAGCACTTGAACGCTTATGTGAGGTCACCCAACGTGAATTCCAGCGAATTGGGCTATCGGCCACCGTTGGCAACCCAGGGAAAGTAGCAAAATTCGTCGCGGGAAAAAATAGACGTATCAGCATTGTTCAAGCTGTCCTCCCCAAAAACTATCAGTATCACATAGAAAATCCTGCACCAACTGAAGCCGATTACGAAATGGCTGGAAAACTAGAGACCAGCCCCGAGGCTGCGGCAAGAATAAGGCTACTACTGCAACTGATAGACAGCCACAAGTCAACCCTCATTTTCGTAAACAGCCGAACGATTGCCGAAATGCTCGGACACAAGTTCAGCATGCTCAACCGCACAGACGTGGCAGTTCACCACGGTTCACTCTCAAAGGAAGAACGCGTTAACATCGAAGACCAGTTTAAGGCTGGAAACCTGAAAGGCATAATCTGCACTAGCACACTTGAGCTTGGCATCGATATCGGCAACGTAGACTTAGTCGTCCAATACATGTCGCCCAGGCAGGTCAGTAGCCTGATTCAACGAGTTGGAAGGAGCGGCCACAGCCTTGACAGACTTTCCGAAGGCGTGATAGTTACAGTCTACCCTGACGACACTCTTGAATCGATAGCAGCTGTGAATAATGCAGTAGCAAACCGTATTGAACCTGTTCTGATTCATGAAAACGCGTTAGACGTCCTAGCACACCAGATAGCTGGGATCCTCATGGACAAACAAAGTATACCCTTGAAGGAACTGGTCGCCATAGTGCGCCGAGCCCATCCCTACCGAAGGTTGCCCCAGGGGAAGCTAACTGACGTGATAGATTTTCTTGAAAGCCTAAACAAATTACGCATTGACCCGGATGGAAATGGTTTGAGGAAAACAGGAAGAACACGTGAATACTACTACGGAAACCTGAGCATGATTCCGGATGAAAGACGATATCCAGTCATAAACGTAATTTCAGATAGAAGAATCGGCACCTTGGGCGACGAATTCATGGCGCTGGATGCCCGAATAGGTTTGCACTTTATCATGCGAGGAAAAGTCTGGCGCATAGTCCAAATCGAAGAGGAGACAGGAACCGTTCACGTGGTCCCAGCTGAAGACCCATTCGCTGCGATCCCAGGTTGGGACGGAGAAATCCTGCCTGTGCCTTTTGACTTGGCACAACAGACAGGCTCTTTCCGCGGAAGAATAGGCAAGATGTTGGCAAAAAACAAGGCTCCTGACCAAGTAGCGGAAGAAATGGCTAGAGAACTAAAGACTGACAAAACAACACTCATCGAAACGGTGAAGGAGATTGATGAACATATAAAAGAAGGCTCACCCTTGCCGACAGAGAATCGGATCCTCCTTGAAGCTTTCGATAGATATTTGGTCATTCACGCATGTTTCGGCGAAATTGCCAATAAAACTCTAGCCGGAGTCTTGGACTCTGTCCTTTCAGAGAGAGAACTGATTACCGGTTGGTGGGCAGACGGTTATCGCGTCTTACTGGAAACACCAAAGAAAATAACAGCGTATGAAATTCAAAATATGCCTCAACAGCTCTTTGGCTTGTCGGACACTGAGGTTGATTCTGCATTCAGGAAATACGTCAAAGCCAAGTTTCCTTTTGCTTACAAAATGAAGTTCGTGGCTGAAAGGTTCGGAGCTTTGCCACGGGGAAAAACCATGAGTTACGAGCGTCAAGCCACATTGAGAGCTGCATTTGAAGGAACACCAATTTACGATGAGACATTGCGTGAAGCGATGCTTGAGAAAGCTGATATATCAAGAGTCAAGCAGATAATGCATGAAGTAAAAGACGGAAAGATTATTGTCAACACGATAGTTCGGCCTGAGAAGCCAACTCCGTTGGCATATCATATTTTGGCGCAGTACGGAGACATCTCAGAGTTGATGGCACCTGAACGCGTAATTCTAAGCAATATCGATAAAATGAAGAACGCCATAGAAGCGCGAACTGCTACTTTGTTGTGCATGAACTGTGGCAGCTGGACGAGTCAATTCAGGGTCAAAGACTTGCCTGAGAGACCAGAATGCAAAAAATGCGGTTCAAACCTTCTGACACTCTTGTATCACGGACAAGACGAAAACCGGATAAGAGATCTCTTGCTAAAGCGACGCGAATGCAAACAGCTTAACCCTGAAGAACTCAAAGAACTCACTCAAGCCCGAAGGAAAGCGGATTTAATACTTAGTTACGGGAAACAAGCCATAAGAGCTTTAGAAGTCAAAGGCGTAGGACCAGAGACGGCCTCAAGAATTCTAGGGAAAATGCATCCTAACAAAGACGACTTCTACTTAGACCTGTTGAAAGCGAAGATACAATATTTGCGCACAAGAGAATTCTGGGAAAACAGAAATGATCGGAGATAATTTGCGAAATCCCAAGGAAATTTGAGGAATAGCCAAGAACAAGATTGAATATTAAAGCACTATCAGAAAGTACAGATTGAATATAGCGTGGGCTTAACTTGTTTAAATTTGACCCAACGTGCGCTTAACTTCATATTCTGGGCTTTTCCTCACGAGTTGCCGCGTGAAGTAACCTTTGTCAACCTTTATGAAAATCAAGGGGCCCGTATTTTGCGCCATCTCGCGAGCCTTGCGCAATGTTTCATTCAAAACCGCTATCAAGTGTCTAACACAATTAAGGTCCTGGTTGTTTTTCTTGACTAACTCCATCTTTAGAAGGTGCTCAGCTAGAATTTCTGTTCCGCAGATTTCTGCATTCTTTATTAGAACAGAAACTATAATTTCAATCATTTCTTCTCTGCATTTTAGTTCTTTCCACAGTGGCTCCGCCTTAGATAAGGTTTCAGAGACTTTGCTGGAACTTTCTTGACCTTCGTTTCCTAACAAGAGTTTAACTCTGCTTTTCCACTTCGTTAGCCACATACCAGTCCAAACGGTTAGAAACGACTCAAGCTCCCCCTTCTCTTCCATTGACTGCTCTGTTTCTTCCATAACGTTGACAGCTGCATTTCCTGTTCTGTGTCTATCCGAACTGAACTTTAGGTAGTTGGCAAAGTCTTGATTTGCCACCTGAAGAATTTTACGGTCGGGGCCGAGAAGGTCTAAAGTTGGGTCCAGCTTTTCGAGTTTCCTCGATAATATCTTTTCTACGGAATTCATTTTGTCCAAGTCCGGCCTTGTTGTGGGGTCATCATATTCCAGTTCTGCTTCGCCATATAACTGGCTTAGGCTGCTTTCGGAAATAATACGATTCAAGAATATTTTCTGTCATACAAACTAACACTAGCAATGATTTAAGCAAAAAAGGATCCTTGGTTTTCATGTAAAGCGCGTGCTAGCAGATACTTGAGCAAGAAATGAACGAAACAAAAGAGAACTTTCTTCAATTTAGCGCACTAATAGAATGTTGTATCCTTCAAGCATACGTATTTGTTATTAAGCAATTTCGCACATTATAGTAAAGGGGCACACATTGGTAACAGATGAACTGCAGACTCTACTCTTGAAATTTGTAAATGCAAACGCCAATGTGGCTGACGTTCAATGGGACCGTCGAATGAGCCCGAAGTTGCTATTTAATCCGTATTCGAACAACTACGAGGAAAAAAAGACAGCAGCACACTATTTTCTGCTGGCATCATCGATGCTTGACGATAACATCATAGGCTTTTCAGAAAACGCCCGAAGAATTCTTGTTCATCTCCACCAAAAGTTCGGCAATCGCCTCTTCGAAATTCGCAAACCTCATTTGTTTCAAGAGGAAATCATAAAGTGCACGTTTTACCGTGATCTCGGGCGCTTCAGAGAAGCAATCCCGGAAATCTTGACCTCCGTCAACGAATATGTCAGAAACACAATTGAGAAAGACTTGATAAGGCACTCTCAGAAGTTTACAAAGCCCAAAGATTTTGTGGACGATATTTCCCGCAACATCGAGAAAATGAGGGGACCAAACAAAGAAAAAGCATGGATTTACATGAGATGGATGGTTCGTCCTGAACCTGACTTGGGAATTTTCAGTCATTTTTCACCTCAAGACCTCTACGTACCTCTAACCAGGGAGAACGCGAGTGTTGCAGCAAGCTTAGGTTTGATAAACTCGGCCGCTCCATTTTTGTGGAGAGACGAGTATACTGCGACCAGAGCCAGTGAAACTATCACAAATTTTGCCAAACAAATGTTTCCTAAAGACCCTGCTAGGGTTGATTACCCTTTCTTTCTGATGGGCAGATGGCTCAAGCAAAAAAACCTGAACAGGAACACGCTGAAAGATGCACTGCAATTCTTTGAACACGTGCACGAAGAGACTGGGAAACCGCATTCATACTATCAAAGTCTAAGCCGCTACAAGAGCGGATGGGAGAAAAAAACCGCAATAACACTTTCCAGAATGAAAATTCCTTATGGCTATGAACCGATCAGTTTCCCGCTTCCGGGAGACACCTACACACCAGATTTTATACTTGACAAGTCAATACAAGGAAGAAAAATTGTCCTGGAACCTCACTATGAAATGTCCCGGAGACAATCGCTAAAATACTCTCTTTTCAAACGGACATACGGACAGGAATTCCTCCTGATACTTTTATTAAAAAATGACCTTATCCCGTTCTATCACCAGCGCAATATACTCAACGACGATGTGTGTGATGACGTCTGGCCAATAGAATACGTTGAACTGCTCGTTGAGAAAATTAGAACAGGAGCTTACGGGCAGTAGAAGAAGAAAGCCTTCGACGAGATATTAGCCATTTTCTGAAGGCAAACTGTTGGGTATTCCTGCGCAGAATAAAGACTGCGCATCGCTCAGCCAATCGTGCATTCAAAATGAAAACATGGATAGATTATTTCTGGAATCGGTAAGTTGCACTTAAACATGCAATGGGGCGCGCTAACAGCGTGCGATGGTTTTTTTCCACAAACTATAAAAACCAAACATTGTGCATACTGCAACGATACAATATGATTAGCAGGGTAGCAGTAGTTGCCTTACTCTTGGCACTTCTATGCTTCAGCACACCCCAAATAACGTCAGCTCAGACAGCCCCGGTAGGGGTCAGCAAAGGGAACACGTTCACTTATGAGATAAAGGGGCTTTGGACTTCTAGCAACGCCAGCTTGCCAATTGGACAGAATATCCTTCAGCTTAACGAGACCGAATATTTCAAAGTCAACATCACCGATGTCTCAGGCTCAGATATCTCCATGCATACATTGTGGCGCTTCACAAATGGGACCGAAAACGAAAGTGACAGTAAGATCAACGTAGCGACGGGAATATACAACTACTATTTCTGGGCAATCTTTCCTGCTAACCTAAACGTTGGAGAAAGAATTCACCCTTACGGACCAGACCAAATTACAGTTAACGGTACATCTACGCGTGACATCGTTAACAAAACAAGAGAGACGAATCGATTTATAGTGACTGGGGAATTCGCCAGTACGGACAACACCAACCGCACCTATAATGACTATATGACCGTTCACTTCGACAAGCAAACGGGTATGCTTGTTGAACTATATGACTACAAAACATACACTAACCCCGCATATTCAGAAACAGTCATCTGGGAGATTATAGATACAAACGCTTGGACTGATCCGGAGTTTCCCACAGTACTTCTTCTTCTGCCAGTTTTCATAATAGTAGTTCTCATAGCATTGATTGCTTACAAGAAAAGAGCCAAATCACGAAGAAAAAAACACTAGCAGATTTGTTCAATGATTATATTCTCTTAGTCAAGTTGATCCAGAACTGTCTGTAGAGACAAGCTTAGGATTTTGTGTTGTTATATGCATGAAATTAGATTTCGGCTTTTTCTAGAAGCTTTTTTGCGTTTCCCATGGAGACACGATAGAAAACCACCGTCAATGCGGAGGCTATGATTCCACTGATTACGGCGACGATATAAGGATCAAGAAAGCTCGTAATGCTCAAGTTCGGCACAAAACCTGAGATTATGGATGATATCAGGTATGGGACAAAAGGTGCCAGTATTGCCAAGCCTCCTAGAAAACACTCTAGCAAGTTGAGCAGACTGGTGGACTGGCGAATCATTCTTGGCCTAGGCGTCTCAGTGAAGTCTGCACCTTTTATGCCATTTGACAATGAAACAGCACCCAACGCAAAAACCAAGAAGGCGCCTTCGAAAAAAGCTATAGATGTTGCTCTGAATGACAGATGATACATCAATGCTCCAAATATTCCCGTGACCACTAATATGATGAGCGCGAACAAAACAATGAAGAAATACTTACTTCTAACCAGATTTCTTTCCGACAATGGTGATGAGTAGATTCGCCAAACGGCTTGACCTTCTTCCCCCATCATGAAAGTGCCTAGGCTCATGGCCATGACAGATGCTGGAAAAAGAAAAGTCATGGCGGCGAAGAAAAATGAAATCGAGGAGGGCATGGCTTCCGTTTGGCCTAAAGATTGCATAATCGGAACCAGGATTAGTACAATTGGAACTATGAAAACGGTCATAAGTTCTCGACGACGCGTAAAGGCTCTTAGGTCTTTTCTTATTATTGCTGCCTCCTTCAAGGAGAAACCTAATCTGCCTAAGAACCCGGTTTTCGGCGCGTAGATTCCACGGGAAACGGTTATTGCAGGAGGCTCATATAGGCCGAAGCTCTTGTTTAACGAAGTTGCGAGCATAAACAAGGCACCTATGAATACTAGAGAGAGAGCTAAGAAAATGATTCCTTGAAGAAGCAGCCCGCCAGCTAATGAATAAAGAGTCAGTCCCAGCCAGACAAAAGGGATGAACCAAGCTGAGTTCTGCGCTGACGCTATAGTTTGGATGAAACTTAACGCTCCAGAGCCGCTGACTATGTAGAAATAAAATATATAGAAAACTATGAAAAACAACAAAGATCCTATGAAGCGGACCCATACTGCGGCGCGTCCTGTGGACTTGTAGACTGCGCCGATAAAACGCACCTGTAGTATTCTAAGTATCTCTGTTGTGGTGCTTGCCATGAACGCGGCAGCGAACACTGCCAAAGAAGAAGCAAGGGCAGGGATTACTAGTCCACTGAAGAATGAGAAAATCACTATAGAAAATGTGAGGAAAAACACTGATGCAAGTGGAAACCCGAGAAGGCTTGCTAAGACGGAAGCCAGAGTGTGCTCTTGCCACGTCATGGGGAGCCAGTACTGGACTTGAGAGGAAACCTTGACGCCGCTTTTTTGAATCTGTTGGAGCATTGTGAATACTAGATTGTAAATTAGAACCAAAGTCGGTAATGAGAAGAAAAGGCTTAATGCTACTTGCTGAAATTCTTGGGCACCGAGCAAGTCAGATGCGAAGGCCGAGTTGTAAGCCAAGCCGGTAATTAAGCCTACAACTAAACCAATGATCGAACCGAGCCAGTAAGGCCAATAGGCAAAGAAAAGGTTTTCGCGGTATCTTGTGAGTTTCTGTCCTCTTATGAGCCTGCCGGATTTCCTATCAACCCGCATCAGGCTAAGCACGCGCTTCCAATTCATTTCGAGAGTTCCTCAACAATAGCTCTCGTGTCACCTGTGCCAGTTAACTTCAGGAAAATCTCCTCTAAACCCGAGTCTGGAAGCTTTGACATTTCCCTGAGCTCCTTCATGTTGCCTAGAGCCAAGAGTTTTCCCTGATACATGATGCCTATTCGGTCACATACCGCTTGAGCGATCTCCAACACGTGTGTTGACATTATTGTTGTTACGCCTTGAGTCTTTAGTTCCTGTAGAAAGTCTTTCACTATTCTCGCGGACCTAGGATCTAGAGCGTTGAGCGGTTCATCCAAAACAAAGAGCTTGGGTCTGTGTAGAAACGCGGATATTAAAGCGATTTTCTGTTTCATTCCGTCCGAATAACTGGTGATCATATCGCCTTCTCGGCCTTCAAGTTGGAGTGCTTTCAAATATTCAGTGATTCGATTCTTCTTCTCATCCGTTTGCATACCGTAGATGTCGCCTATGAAGTCCAAGTACTCGATCCCTGTCAAAAATTCGTACAATCTAGGAGATTCGGGGACGTAGCCCACCTGTTGCTTTACAGAAACAGGGTCCTTTTGCACGTTAACCCCCAAGACGTTCACCGTCCCAGAGTCAGGCGTAACTAAACCTAGAAGCATTTTCAGAGTAGTTGACTTGCCAGAACCATTCGGCCCGAGCAGACCAAAAATTTCGCCTGCTTGAATAGTTAGGTCCAGTTGATTCACAGCTATAATCTCGTTGTAGTGCTTCACGACTCCTTTCAGCTCAACAGCAGCCGAACCGTCTTTCGACAAAGAAATCACGGATGCTATAATGAAGAATGACGATATTTAAGCATAATGCGAAAGCGTGAGGGGCTTCGGTCTTCCGGCCAGATTGGCGCACCAGAATGATGTAGATCCAGATTTCGCAGCACGTATATGGAAAACGAAAGTCTATAGGCATAGATGAGAAACCATGACGTATATCGACACTATCTAAAGATGTGGGCAGCAGGTATTCTGATCACTATTTGTTCATGGGTTAAACTATATCTTGTCTTTAAGGCAGTTGGCGGTGACCAAGTTTCTTCCATCATTAACCTGAGCCTGGGCGTCGTCGTGGTTTTGGCAGTTTTGGTTGCTGGAGACTACTTTAAGAAACGATTTTAGATGGGGCAAGCCTCAAACCCAAATTTGCTGGAAAGCTTTCAAAAGAGCTTTAGGAAAAAAAGCCAATGGTCGTATGTGCTACTTGTTTGTCATCTCGTTAATTTGTTGCTCCATGGCATGCCCGCGGCAGTAAATCAAAGCTTTTTTTACTCCCGGTACCTTCTTTGCCGCCTCTCGGAGATCCGAAGCGAGTTTGAAGGCTATGGGGCAAAAGGGGCTGGTAGGGATAAACTCCACTTCTACCACTCCTGGCTCCTTTTCTTTCACACTCGTTATCATTTGCATTTCAGCAAAGCTCATTCCGGTTTCTGGATCAAGCACCTTGCCAACTTCATCGCGGACTCTGTCTTCTAATTCTGTCAATAATTTCACCTTTGGATCTGTTTCTCTGTGTTAAAGAACTAATTAGGAGAGCATATAATTGTTACGTTGATTTCTGCCGTCTAAACTTCTGTGTTCATTAAGCTCAAAAGTCCATATTCAGATTGTCTCCTGAACCTGTTCCAGTATCGAGTCTCACACGGCCTTCATTGATTAGAAAATAAGAAAGCTTTTCTTGAGTAAAAATGCATAGGTAAGGCTGAGTATTGAGGAAAATGGCTGATTCAGAAGAAGAAATTTACTCAATCATGTTTAGTTCCTTGAAACATCCAGTGCGCCGGAAGATACTAAGAATGCTTTCCGAGGAACCGATGAGTTTCTCGCAATTGCTTGATGCGCTCGGAGTATCCAGTTCTCATCTGACTTATCATCTTGAAAGCCTAGGGGAACTCTTGGCTAAAACCGAAGACGGAACATATAAGCTTTCTAGCTTTGGTCAGGCTTCCGTTGCGACGATGAAAGGGGTGGAAGAAGCGCCTAGTATTCCAAAGAGACATTTTGTCTCTTTTTCGCCGAAATGGAAGACCATTTTTGCCACATTAATAATAGGCATCGTGCTCCTTGCCAGCATATCTGTCGTTGAGTATAACTACTTGAACCAGTTATCTTCGGGAAATGAACGCTTGCAGACAGATTTGGAGAGCGTCCAAGGCGAAAATGAGCGATTGTTAGCATGGAGCACCCCTGCAAGCATTGTACTGCCTATTCTGAGGGATGTAATTCATCTCGACATGACAAAGTACAAAACAAGTCTGTTGGGCGACACTGTAGAATACCGTTCTGGTTTTGGAAACGTCATTGAGGAAACAATGAGATATTCATTAACGAGTGATGGAAGCAGCATCGAAGTCTCCCTCAGATTGAGAAACAACCATTTCTCTAGGTATCAACTCTTCATAGACGAAGAAGGAGGTTCACCTATAACCTCTCAGCCTCAACCAACAAACCTTCTGACAGCTGCCAAAGACATTCTTCAAAGATACAAATCATACACAAACGAGTCATATCTGGAAGACATGATCAGCTTGTTGTCCTCTGCGAACATGCTGGAAGGCAACGGAACCATTTTGGATCACACGAAACTGACTATTTCAACTTCCGGCGATACGGTGGAAATAATGTTACTATACATAGAAAACGGTGTAGATTTCGCCCCGAAGAGTGTAAGACTCGTATTCGAAAATCAGATCTTGAGAGAGCTGCTTGACGGTTGGTTTTTGTTCAGCATAGGAAACACAGAAATTAATTTCTCGCAGTCTGAAGCTATTGAGATCGCCCGAAACGCAGCCCTGTATTTTACCTGGAATTATAACGGTGTTGAAGTTGGGAATTTCACTGTGTTGCAGCAACCTGTCTCAGTTGATTTTCACCCGAGTCCTAAGAATGGGCTAGCATTGGTTCCCTATTGGTTCGTCACACTTTTCCTCGACAAAACGTACCCAGGCGGAGTCAGCCGATTAGGCGTTGGGGTTTGGGCTGACACTGGACAAGTTGACTCAATAATAACACTGACTTGATAAAATAATACAGCTGCATACACGCTCCGCTGTGTTTCTCTGGCGTCCGAATCAGAAGAAATCTCGCCAACAAATCTCGCACCCAAAAAGGCTTTGCGTAATATCTAAAAAGTGCCAATGTCATAATGTGTGCCTGTGGCCGACATGAAGGATGCCTCATGCATTTTCTGCAGGATAGCAAAAAAACAGGCGCCGGGAAGCATCATCTATGAGGATGAGACCGCTATGGCTTTTCTAGATACAAGGCCGCTCAGTGAAGGACACACCCTTGTCATTCCTAAGGAACATTACAAAGATATTCTTGAAATTCCTGAAGAGGTCTTATGTCATGTTCACAGAATTTCAGGGAGAATTGCTATAGCTCTGAAGAAGGCTTTCAAAGTTGACGGAATCAGCATATTCCAACAGAATGGAAAAGCAGCCAATCAGGAGATTTTTCATTTGCACGTTCATGTCGTTCCTAGATACGAAGGACAAAAATTGGGGCGTTTTGCCGAATTTTCAGAAGCGAATAGGGAAACACTGGATAAGGTGGCTGCTGAAATAAATCGATACCTGTAGCCTAGATTACTCTCAAGAAGTACTTGACCGAATGTGGCATTTGAGTTTTGACGTAGTGGATGAAAAATCGAGAAAAATCAATTTGCCTAGGGGGCAAACTCCAATGTGCTTAATCGCTACAAAGAAAAAAGAGAATGTAACTCTTTTTTTGGGATTCGTTTATTCATCAACGTTTTCTGTTTCTGTTTCTTCGGCCGCTTCTTCGTCGGAATCGATCTCTTCCGTCCCAGTTTCGTTGACTATTTCCGGTTGCGCCTCCTTGGGCGCTTCCTGAGGGTGGGCCGCATCTGCCCCCTCTGCAGGTTTAACTATTTCCTCCAGCGGAGCTATTTCCTCTACTATCGGTGATTCCTCTATGTATGGCGTAACTTCTGCTTCGATTGACGGAACCTCATCGACTTGAGTTTCGTCGTCCACGATGATGGTCTCTTCCAAGGGCGATTCTGCTTCAGTAACCGTTTGAGTCTCCTCGGTTAATGGCATTTCAGCCACTGGTGAAACTTCTTCTTGTACTGTTTCTGGGACGATTTCTATGACCTCAGCTGGAGCTTCAGTAGGCACTTTAGGTGGAACATCAGCCTGGGTTTCAACTGGGACCTCAGCAGGGACTTCAACAGGAACTTCAACCGGGGCTTCGGCTGGCACTTCAGTGGGCATTTCAGTAGGAACTTCAGCTGGGACTTCAACAGGAACTTCGGTCGGAGTTTCAACTGCGACCTCAACTGGAGCTTCAACTGAAACTTCAAGTGGAGCTTCGACTGGCACTTCGGTTGGCATTTCTGCAGGAACTTCAACTGGCGTTTCAGCTGGGGTTTCGGCGGGTGTTTCAGCAGGTACTTCGGCAACCACTTCAGCGGGCACTTCAACAGGCATTTCAGTTGTTTCAGGAATAGTCTCCTCTGGTGCAACCACTTGTGGTTCAGCAATCTCTTGCTCGACAACAACTGGTTCAGGAGATGGAGCCTCTTCATTTGACACGGGTTCTTCAGGGCATGGTTTTGCAGCAACTGGCTCGGGAGCGATATCGATGTTAATCGGAGTTTCTGAAACGATTTCCTGAGGGGCACAGGCTTCGGCGACTGTGTCCGCAGGTTGTTCTTCTGCTGCCGGTTCGACTTCCGGCAATGATGTTGGCGATTCAATAATCGTCGGCGTCTCCGCAACAGGTGAGCAAAGCTGTTTCGTCGCTTCTTTTATGTTCTCCAGTTCATGTCTTGCACTATCAAGACCATTGGAGAGTAGAACAATTTCGCGCTGGTAAACGTCCTCGTCAATCTCGCCCACTACATGTTGGATTTCGTAATTGGCAAGAAGAGTCTCCAATGTTTTAACCTGACTCTCAAGTTCATGCACCTTACCTTGCATTTTCGCCAGGAGTTCCTTCTGTTGTTTTTCAATTTCTGCGATGGCACTGGTTAGGTCACCGTCAAAAGAATCGCGTGTATCCTGTGAAATCTTGCCTGTTTCGTATAAGCTGTCCAAGGCTTGCTTCTTTTTCTTTGCTATTTCATATTCTTCGTTTAAACGTCTAAATGAGTATTTCCATGAAATCATTCTGGCACCGTGGCTTTTTTTAAGCGTAAAAGAACAAATAACGTTTGTTAACATGCACATATATCGCTGAATAGTAGAAAAAGCTGCAAACATCTTCAAAATCGCAGCATGCATTTAAAATTTTGCTCGTTTCTCTCAAGTTATATAACTAAAAATGTAAACTAAAAGTGGGTATATTGTTTTCTTTAGCTCTCAATCTGTCAACCCCCGACAACATCCACGAACAGGTTTTCAAAGATTCAGTCAGGCGCTATATTCTGCGTAGCGCTTCATCATAAAATTCGATCTTTTCTAACAGGTTTGCACGCGTTTTGATAGGAGTTCTGTTAAGCGTTTGATGTGATCTTGCTTGTCTTTTTCAAGGTATTCCCAAAATTCCTTGACTTCTTTGTCTCCTCCAGCATCTTTCTTATAATGGTTCTTGATTCTCCAAAGACTCTTGTTTTCCTGAGTCAACTGAGCCATCAAATTATAAGTATTATTGCTGAAAATACCCTCTTGCTTAGGCTCTTTTAAATCCATAATCTATTTTTCACCTCCAAACAGATGCTAAAAGTTTCGTCTCAGTATTAGAGGTCGAGATCGTGCTTTATCTCTAGCTTACTCGCTTTTACTGTGCTGGCCTAAGATAGATATGAAGTTGGCCCTTTGAGACTTTAATGTCCACTCCACGGCTTGTGCAGCAAGCAACACCTTTCTCTAGCGCTGAAATGGCCAGCATGTTCCGCACCCCACCCTTCTTTGCGCCAAGCACCGATTCAGCCACATCCTTTTCCAGTTCGATTTCAAGATGAGTTATCTTCCATTCTTCAGTGTCAATTACAACGTCCTTGATTTTTCCGATTTTCATATCTTCTACAAAAACATCCTTGTCCACTAACTCTTGAAATTTCATCTTTTATCCTCCTGTCTATGAACAGTCACTTATCTGGTTAACTTAGAATAAAAAAATATGTGATTGTGATTACACAACAACAAGCGCGCTATTCTCTTTGACGCTTTTTCTGGGCGTTATATCTACGTCAATAAAGATGTTTTCAAAGTAGCAGTGCGGGCAAACCAAGTTTCCACGTATAAACCAAAAAAATCTTATAAGTGCTATCCGCCAAAACAGTATCTATGCAGGAGGTGGAACGGATCAAATGGCGCAAACCTCTCTAGGGCAAGTGGCCTATTACTTAGCGCTCATTGGCGGCATTCTGCTGGTAATCTTTGGGTTGCTCAGTCTATTTTCAATAGGATTCGGAGGACCATCATTCTTGTATTGGAGCGTCTACTCTTTTGCGTATAGTGGAATTGTCATGTTAATCTGCGGCGTCATAGCGGTCATTGGTGCAAGAAGCGTCACTACTCTTGTCTGGGCTATAGTGCTGATAATTGTGGGACTCATCGGCGGTGGACTCGGCGGCTTACTGGTTTTACTCGGCGGAATAATTGGGTTGCTTGTAGTTTTAACTCATAGCAAATAATGACCTGCGGAAAATTTCAGGTCTCCAATTTTTTTCCAATGCAAAATCTAATTTACTAAATAGTGAAGTTGCATTCTCGAAAACGGTTATTTTTCGCTTAAGCCACAATATTACCTGAGGGGTTTTGAGAAGGTAAGCGGGCTAAACAAAGAAAGCCCCTCAATACATGTAATGTCTTCCTTCAACCCTTCTCCCCCTCCCACGAACTAGAGGTTCGAGATCGGTCTTTTTCATACTGCAGCTATGACTTTTCTTTCTTGTATGTCTGGGGATCAACTTCTTTGACTCTGTTAATCCTAACCGCTATTTGGCGTGTTCTATGGTTGTTGTTGTTCTTCTTCAACGAATTTGGCGATTTTCAGCTTGATTTCGTTTGCCCAAGGTTTCGCTTTCATTATGAAGTATTCTCCGCCTTCTAGTCCGAATAGTTCTCTCACTTCTTTAGGGATAACAACGTAGTAGGATGTTTTGTCGGGACGCATGTATCCTTTGACTATTACTCTCCCAATATGCTCTTTTGGTCCTTCACAGTGATGTCTCATTCTCCCATGATGTTCTCTCATTCGTTCATGGTCAGTTTCTTCTGGGTGTTCTTCATTATGTTCTTCCATTTGTTTCACCTCTCTGTATATGTTTAGCATACTAAGTATGCTGAACATACATTTAAGGATGTTGGAGTCACCTCCAAAAAACGCCATTAAGAGGGGCACTAGTGTGCACCTGTGAAAAGGTAGAACTGCCGTAAGTCTATTCAGGATTCATTGCACTCGCCAACATAAATGAAGTGGACGCTCTGCTCCTTTTCCTTTTTACCTTGTTGCTATTGTGTTCTGACTGCCTCGCTCTCTCGCGCTTGCTTCGCTGTTTAAGGTTTAGCTAGAACCAGGTAGAGTGACCAAACGCCGTTAGCACACGTGAAGAAAAGTTGACAACTAACGGAAGCAGTCTTCTCAAAAGGGTTATCTTAAAGTTTGCGATATTGATTGGGGGGACAGCAATGAAACGAGTAGAGGCGATCGCTCTATTGAGAGAAATAGCTTCTGACAGAGCCATCATTCCTACTTGGGTTTCTCTGGAACATGCAAAATCTGACGGGTATGAATTACGCATCAAACCTGAAAGTAGTGACTCCACTTCTTTAAAGCCTATTGTCAAGGAACGTAATTTAGCATTAAAAGAAGTCAATGGATTTTGGATCATTTATAGAAAACGGGGTGTTCATAAGAAGCACCCCTGAATTATTAGGTATCCCTGTGATTTATGGATTCCAAGTTTGTGTGGTCCAACGATTTCTTCAAGGTAGTCATGATGTGCTTCAGTAATCAATTTTGCTTTTGCACACAAAGTGTAGCCTTGGATTCCGTTATCGAAAATGGTGAACTTTGGTTTTTCCTTCGATGGTTCAAACTGGAAATCTGAAAGAACTCCGAGTAGTTTTATAGCCTCATTGAGTCTCAACTGTTCTTAACCACGATTGCCATTTTCCGCCTCAGGCTCACCCTGCTACATCTTCCTTTTTACTCCGGGTAATATAGTCTCCACAGGAGTTCTGTAGCCTTGTCGGTTAATCCAAACTTCGCCAGGGTCTTCTTAAATTCCTTCTTTTGGCTCATTTGAATCACAATTATATGTTGTCTTAACACTTAATAATTATTTGTGGTTGTGCTCAGTCAATCACAAATCCACAAATCTTGGCAAAAATTATCTCACCATAATTCTTCTTACTAACCGTTTTTACGTTTTTCCTTTTGGGATACGAAGGGTACACTAGAAGGCGCGTTGGCCTCATTTTCTTCGCCATTTAAGAATAGAAACGCTAAAAAACCTCCGTCCTGTTTCTCCTATGAGAATAGAACACAGGGGCCCGTAGCTCAGTAAGGCTAGAGCACCGGACTTTTAATCCGGGGGTCACGGGTTCAATTCCCGTCGGGCCCGCTTTTCCAGACTGCGTTAGCTGTTTTAGAGTGCATTTCAGCAATGTTTTGTTTTCTTTCAGACGTTTCGAGTCTGGATGCTCTCTTTTGCTTTTCAAAGGTGCAGCTTGGATTGGAATTAACCGCAGTTCGCGTAGCTATCTGGACGACTACTACTTTCAGAGAGAAATGACGACGGCAGATTTGTTGTTGTCTAGTTACTTAGAAGAAGACCGATGGTTTGCCTGTTCCTGCTTTTTGTTGAGGATGGTTTTCAAGTTGGCTGGTTGTTGTTGTGCTATAGAGTTGCGCCACAACAACTTCTATTCAAAGATCCTTGAACTGGAGCAAGCTCAGCGATTCCTCTCTTCTGTTTTCGTTATCTGTTAGCGCGCCCAGCAAACCTTCCAACATGAATCGCGAGCGGAATCTTGAAAACGACTTCAAGTTGTTTGCCTTAAAAACACCGAATCAGGCAAAAGAGAACCCAGCAGAAGTCAAGAAAAACTTAAAAGCCAGATATCACCTATTACCGCGAAAATAATAGGCGGTGAAGTCGCACGTTTGACTATAGCACGATTTACGTGGCAGGCATAGGCTTGGTCGCCTTGGCTTTTGCCTTCCTCGAGTATGCTGTATCCAAAAAGAGGATCAGAGCTTAGACACCATAAAGAAAAATGAAGAACAGTGAAGCGAGCAATCGCATTCATCTATAAGAGGCATTCATTTTTCCATGAAAGTGACAGGCAGGAATCAACTCAGACTAACCCTTTTGGCACCGAGTTACTCATGGTTTGAGTGAAATTTCTTTCATCTCATCTAAAACCTTACTGTACTTTTCATGAATGAGCTTTCTGTCAAACTCGTAGAACTCTTGCAACATTGCTTCCTGTTCATATGGTTTAAAGTAGTCCATTGATGGATGGAAAAATGAATTGTCCTCTTTGTTTATGTGCTGCGGGTAGAGTTCTGCTAAGTCATTTAGGCATTTGCGAATGTCCGTCAATGATCTTGAGTCCCCGTTGAGGTAGTTTTCGTTTGCCTTTTGAAGTTGCGTTGTTGTCTTTCGTGCATAAACATGCTCTTGAATCAGCTCTCTGATCGTTTTGGAGTGCTCTTGTGATATGTCTCGTTTTCCTAATTCTCGAAAAAGTATACCCTCTTCTTTGCCATGGTGACAGTGGTCAGCGTATGTTCTGATGAAATCCACGATGATTTCGATGAAAGCAGAGTTCACCTTCTTGTTTTCGTCGATTTCCGTCATCTGCTTCTTTATCGGTTCGATCATTTGTTCAATTATTTGATGTTCCTTCATAAGAAGATCAATGGGTAGCAATTACCAAAACCTCTGGACTCAAATGAGTGGCACAATACCTTATAAGTGTAAAACCTTCTTCT
>Ga0105095_10000274_pt1 | contig 24207 bp, 20 predicted proteins | sample PPLLak2March2015_2_FD_79180 | JGI IMG/M metagenome (GOLD analysis project Ga0105095, IMG submission 79180) | Freshwater sediment microbial communities from Prairie Pothole Lake near Jamestown, North Dakota, USA - PPLs Lake P8 Core (3) Depth... | ecosystem: Environmental > Aquatic > Freshwater >...
AGCGGCGTGCGGGACCTCGAGTGCGGCGCCCTGCGGGACGACGCGGTCCGCATCGGGTTCGACGAAGGCCCGGTGTTTCCGGAGTCCTGGGACTACCTCGAAGCGCGGGGCGTGCGGGTGCGCCGCGGCATCCGCCGCGCGGCCGCCGCCGCGGTGCTCGAGGAGTACCGGCAAGGCGGCGGCGGCATCTACAACGGATGACCTCGTCGCTGCCCTCCCATGCGTGACCCGCAACCCGAGCTGCCGACGGCACGCCTGCGGCTGCGCCGCACGGGAGCACTTCAAGCGGTGGAACCGGTACGAGGACGTGAACGAGTACGGCATCCTGCAAGAGGAGTTCGAGAGATCATGACCTGGCGCATGATGGCGTTGGCCTTGCTCGGAACCGCCCCGTTGGCGGCGCAGGAGATCGTGCTGGTCCCCGGCTTCACGCAGGAGTTCCGCGGCATCTCCTCGCGCGGGGACGAGATGTGGGCCAGCGGACGGGGCGGCGTGTTCGCGCGGTCCCTCGATGGCGGCACGTCGTGGAAGGCCGGGAGCATTCCCGGCGCCGAGGGGCTGTTCCTGGTTGACATCGAGGTCCTCGGCAGGGACACCGCATGCGTGCTCGCCACGAGCTTCGACGGCGGTTTGGGGCGCGCTTACCGCACCACCGACGGAGGCCGGTCCTGGGCGGTCACCTTCGAGCTGGCGCATCTGGACGCCTTCCTCGACGCCATGGCGTTCTGGGACGGGCGCGCGGGGGTCGCGTTCGGGGATCAGGTGGAGGGCGCGTTCCTGGTTCTGCGCACCGGCGACGGTTGCCAGACGTGGACCCGGGTCCCGGCTGATGCGCTTCCCGTCCCGCTCGCGGGCGAGGCGGGGTTTGCGGCCAGCGGTACCTCCATCGCCACCGCCGGGTCGCACCATGCCTGGATCGGTACCGGGGGCGGCAGCGCCGCACGTGTGTTGCGGACCGCGGATCGTGGAGGCTCGTGGACGGCCGCGATCACGCCAATGCCGGCCGGCGCGGCCACGGGCATCTTCGGCATCGCGTTCCGCGACACGCTCGTCGGCATGGCCGTGGGGGGTAACTACCAGGAGCCCACCGGCGACGCGGCGACCGTGCTCACCACGGTGGACGGCGGGCGCTCCTGGACGCTCGCCGCTCCCGCGGCCCCCGCGGGCGTGCGGTTCGGCGCCACGGTCCTCGCCGACCTCGACCTGTTCGTGGCGGCCGGTCCGTCGGGGTTGGGATACTCGCGCGACCGCGGGTTGTCGTGGACGACGGTCGATACGCTTGCCGCGTTCGCGTTGCATGCGGGCGGCGGCCGGGTATGGGCCTCGGGCCCTTCCGGCTGGATCGCGCGCGTGGACCTGCGCACGCTCGTGCGCTGACCCGTTGACGTGGATGCGCCCGCCCGCCAGGCGGCGGGCGGGCGCATCGACCCGTGCGGACCAGGCGCGCGAGTGGCGGCTACCGCATCCGCTGACCACCCTGGCCGTGACGGTGCTGCATCCCGCCGCCCGGCATGGCCGTGTCCACCTTCGCGCGCTGGGCGTCGGTGAGCACCGCCTTTGCCTTGAGCCCGGCGTCCATCGCCGCCCAGTGGGCCATGCCCATCGCGGCATGCGCGGCCATGAAATGGGTCTGGATCGTCTCCGGATCCGGCCGCTCGCCCTGAAGCACCTGCATCATCTGCTCGTGGTGCTGTTCGTGCGTCGCCATGGCCTGGTCCTGCGCCTCTTTGGCCGCCGCTCGGATTGCCTCGAGGCGGGCCACCTGCTCATCCGTGAGGGCGAGTGCTTCCCGCTGCTCGAGCAGGCGCGCAGGCTGGAACGCAGGAAGCGCCATCCCGGCCATCATTCCCATCTGGCCCATCTGCCCCATCCGCGCCTGCGCGGTGTCCTGCCCATGCTGATGCTGCTGCGCCGCCAAGCCTGATGCGCTCACGATCAGCAGCACGCCGGTAATACCTGCCAGGGACTTCATCATGCTGGTGTTCTCCGATGTTTCGGGTCTTCGGGGAGCGACGAGTGCGGTGACAACGATCCACCGGCCTCGTGGGCGCTCCCGCGTCTGGTAAATGTACATCCCCTCGCCGGTTCCACGGGCCTCGACGTCACGCCGCACGCACACGGCTCAGTCGTGCCGGTCGGCCGGTCGAAGGTCCTCGGCCCCGGGCAGTCGCCCCGAAAGCCCCGCGGGATCGTGAATCAGGATCGGCAGATGCTGCGGGCAGATCCAATACGATCCCCCGCGGTACGTGAGCGCGATCAGCGGAGTCGTGTCCGTGCTTCGATCGCAGACCAGGCAGGCGGCACGAGTGGTCATTGAGTGCGAAACCGGAGTGTAAGCCGAGGAGATGGCGCGATAGCACTATCGCGCGATGGTGTCCGACCGCCCGGATGCTAGCCGAGACGCCGCCGGCGCGCTATGTATGAACTGGCTGAGTGATGACGGGCAGCGGCTGCGCTTGCCGCCGCCGGGGACTTGGCCCGCAGGAGGATGCATGTCCGACGAACCGTCGGCGGGGACCGCGCTCGCCGGCTACTCTCCCAACCCGCTGAGCAGGAAGCTCGGGCTCAAGGCGGGATTCCGCATCGCGGTGATCAGTCCGCCCGATCGCTATTGGGACCTGGTGCATCCGCTGCCGGAAGGCGTCATGGTGGCGGGTCCGCGCGCCAAGCGGCTCGATTTCGCGCATGTGTTCATCGAGCGGCGCGCGGAGCTGGCGCGCGCCCTTCCCAAACTGATCGCGCGCATCAAGCCGGATGGCGTGATCTGGGTGTCGTGGCCCAAACGGGCGTCCGGCGTGCCCACCGACGTCACCGAAGACGTCATCCGGGAGATCGCGCTGCCACTCGGTCTGGTGGACACCAAGGTCTGCGCGGTGGACGAGACCTGGTCCGCGCTCAAGCTCGTCATCCGGGTCGAGCTCCGACCCGCGTAGTGCGGCTCCGTCCCCAGTCCGCGGCCCGCGCGCTCAGCGTGGTGCTCGTCACGGCCTCGTGCTCCGCGTCTCCCGAGGTCCGGACGCCGGCTGCGGACTACACCCGGGGTACCCATGTCGTGCTGCTCGGAACGGGCACACCCAATGCGGACCCCGATCGCTCGGGACCGGGGCTCGCGATCGTGGTGAACAACACCGCGTACCTGGTGGACGCGGGGCCCGGCATCGTGCGCCGCGCAGCCGCGGCCGCCCGACGTGGCGTGTCGGCACTCGAGGCACCGCGCCTCACGCGCGTGTTCATCACCCACCTCCACAGCGACCACACGACCGGCCTGCCCGACCTCATCTTCACGCCATGGGTCCTGGAGCGTGAGGTGCCGCTCGACGTGTATGGGCCGGCGGGCATCGAGGAGATGTCGGCCCACCTCGAAGCCGCGTGGACCGCCGACGTGCGCCGGCGCATCGACGGACTCCAGCCGCAGAACCCCACCGGCTGGGAAGTCCGGGCCCACGTCGTCGCGCCCGGGGTGGTGTACCGGGACGCGAACGTGACCGTGTCGGCCTTCGCGGTCCCGCACGAGGAGTGGCCGCAGGCCTTCGGCTACCGCTTCGAGACCGCCGACCGCGTGATCGTCGTGTCCGGCGACACGCGGCCGAGTGACGCCGTGGTGGAAGCGTGTGCCGGATGCGATGTGCTGGTGCACGAGGTGTACTCCGACGCGGGCTTCGCCGGGCGCGCCCCCGACTGGCAGCGGTATCACGCCCAGGCGCACACCTCGGCCACGGAGCTCGCCGCCCTCGCCGCGCGCGCCCGGCCCGGGCTGCTCGTGCTCACCCATCAGCTCCTCTGGGGGGCATCCGTCGAGACGCTGCTCGCGGAGATCCGCGTGGGATACGACGGTCCGGTGGTGTCGGGGAACGATCTCGACATCTTCTGAACGGCACGTGGACATGCTCCGGCGCCCTTATAGCGGGCTTCACGCCCCATTCATGGGCGCGAGGCCACGATCAGTGCTGGAGGTGCGCATGCCAACGCCGTTGACGGAAGCCTGGTTGTTCGCGGCCTCGACGCCGGACGTCGCGCCGGAGGTGCTCCCCCTCGTCCGGGCGCGGGTGGTGTGTCCGGACACCGGCGGCATCCATCGCGTCCGGCTGGCGGTCGATCCGGTCGGCAATCGCCCGGCGGTCGCGTGGTGTGATCGATTCGACCAGCGGCCCATGGCCTGTGGCCGATCCTGCCTCGAGCCCGTGGTGCACGCCGAGGACTAGTCTCCGGCGCCTATCTTGCGCCGCTGGAAGCGCGTGAGCCCGAGCAGATCCACGAAGGTGCCCGCGAGCCCTGGGGCGAGCGCGTAGAACGCGAGCCACGCCCGCACCGGCATCGAGTTGACCACGATCTCCGCGCGGTCCTTCTCGATGGCCCGAACCACTGCCCGCGCCACCGCGGCGGGCGTGCACGATCCGAAGAGCGGGTGGGGGGCCACCCCCCAGCGTGCGAACATCCCCTCCCCGGTCACGTACCCGGGGCAGATGGCCGACAGGGACACGCCGCTCCGGCGCAGCTCGATGCGCAGCGCGCTCGTCCACTCGACGAGACCCGCCTTGGTGCCCCCGTAGAGGGCCTCGTATGGCACGGCCTTCTTGCCGGCCAGAGACGCGATGTTGACCACGTGCCCCGCGCGCCGCTCGAGCATTTCGGGCAGGACGAGACTCGTGAGGTGCAGAGGCGCGGCGAGGTTCGTCTCGATGGTTGTCGCGACGGTTTCGGGGCTGAGCGTCGCGAAGGCGCCGGAGCTGTCGATGGCGGCGTTGTTGACGAGGATATCGATCCCGCCCAGCGCGTTCCGCGCCTCGGCGACGAGACGCGCACGGTCGGCGGCAGACCGGAGGTCCGCCGACACTCCGACGGCGCGGACGCCCGATGTCTCGAGCTCCTCGACGAGGTCCCGGAGCGAGCCTGCGTCGCGGGCCGTGACGGCCAGCTGTGCGCCCGCCCGGGCCAGCGCCCGTGCGATGTGCGGTCCGATCCCGCGTGAGGCCCCGGTGACCAGTGCCCGCCGGTCCCCCAGGTTCTTCATGCGGCCACGTCCGGGCCTCACTCGAACATCCATCGGCGCCCGCCGCTCGCGGCGGCGTGAACGGCGTCTCCGAACCGCCGGACCTCCGCCATCCGGGCGCTGGCCAGCGGGCCGTCCCGCACGGCCGTGACGTCCGCCCGCAGCTGATTGGCGGAGCCGGCGGCGCACAGCACCAGGTCGACGCTGGGGTGGGAGAGGGCAAAGCGATAGCACTCCCCCGCGCTCATGCCGGCAGAAAACCCCTGATCCGGCAGCGGCTGGAGCAGCATCCCCCAGCGGGTTGCCGTGTAGGCGATGATCCCGGGCCGCGGCGTGGGGAGGCCGGCGAACACCTCCGCTTCGGCGCCGCGATGCGCGGCGTTGTAACGCAGCATCAGGACGTCGGGTCGCAGTTCGCGGGCGAGCTGTGCGGCCAGGCGCCGGTCGTGACTCGAGTACCCGATCGCTCGAACCGCGCCCAGCTCGCGAAGTCGTTCCATCGCGGGCCACGTCCTCCCGGTCACGTACCAGCGTGCCCGCACCCAGCCGAGCAGGAACACGTCGATCCGGTCCGCGCCGAGGGCGCGCGCATTGCGTTCCCAGGCCCGCCGGACGAATCGCCCGGTCGGGATCCCCGCTTCGGCGATGAGCACGAGGTCGTCGCGGTGGCCGCCCCGGATGAGGCGGCGCAGGCCCGCGACCATGGGCCGCATCAGGAAGTGAAAGAGGAAGGTGTTGATCCCGTGCTCGTGGTAGGCCCGTTCCACGTCGTCCGCCGTGAGGCTCGGCCCGCGCGGGCCCGTCGCCCGGACGGACCATGCCGCGAGCGCGAGCGGCGTCACGGCGAGATGCGTCTGTCCCAGCCGCCGTCGGGGAAGCTGCTCGTCGGACATGTGCACTCCTCTCCACCCCTGCCACTCCTGCAAACCTACGTCTCCGCCACATTGGCCGCCCGAGGTGGTGAGCCCCGTGAACCGGAGGTTATCGTTCTCGCGACCCGCTGATGGGGAGTTCCTCGTGACCACATCTCCCGCCGTGCCGGATGCGCAGCGCTTCGAGAAGCTCGGTGTGTTCTATCTCGGACGACGGTTCGACCTTGAGAAGGACGCGATCGCCGATGACCTCGTCCTGTATGACGCCAAGGACCTGACCACGCACGCGGTATGCGTCGGCATGACCGGGAGCGGCAAAACGGGGCTGTGCGTCTCGCTGCTTGAGGAGGCGGCGCTGGACGGGATCCCGGCGCTCGTGATCGACCCCAAGGGCGACCTCGGGAACCTCGCGCTCCTGTTTCCGGAACTGGCACCGTCGGAATTCCGGCCCTGGGTGGATGAGGCGGAGGCCGCCCGCAAGGGCATGACGCCCGATGCGTACGCCGAGGACGTGGCCCGGAACTGGCGCGAGGGGCTGGCGAGCTGGGGCCAGGGGCCGGACCGCATCGCGCGGCTCCTGGCGGCCGCGGAAGTCGCGATCTACACGCCCGGCAGCGCGAGCGGGCGGCCGCTCACCGTGCTCCGATCATTCGGCGCGCCGCCGCCCGCCCTGCGGGAAGACGATGATGCGATGCGCGAGCGGGTGACCGCGGCCGTCGCGGGCCTGCTGGCCCTGCTTGGGGTGGACGCGGATCCCGTCCGCAGTCGCGAGCACATTCTCCTGTCGACGATTCTTCGCCAGACCTGGCAGGAGGGTCGCGACATCGACATGGCGGGGCTCATCGCGCAGGTCCAGAGCCCGCCATTCCCCGCGGTCGGCGTGATGCCGGTCGACACGTTCTTCCCGCCCCAGGAGCGGTTCGATCTCGCGATGCGCATTAACAGCCTCCTCGCGTCGCCGGGGTTCTCGGCGTGGCTGGAGGGCGAGCCGCTGGACGTGCCCAAGCTCCTCTGGACCCCCGACGGCCGGCCCCGCCTCGCGATCCTCTCGATCGCGCATCTGTCGGAACCGGAGCGGATGTTCTTCGTCACGATTCTGCTCAATGAGGTCGTGGCCTGGATGCGCGCCCAGCCGGGGACCGGAAGCCTGCGCGCCGTGCTCTACATGGACGAGGTGTTCGGCTACTTCCCGCCGACGGCCAACCCGCCGTGCAAGGCGCCGATGCTCACCCTGCTCAAGCAGGCCCGGGCGTACGGGCTCGGCGTGGTGCTGGCAACGCAGAACCCGGTCGATCTCGACTACAAGGGGCTCGCGAACGCGGGCACGTGGTTCCTGGGCCGGCTCCAGACGGAGCGCGACAAGCTCCGGGTGCTCGAGGGTCTCGAGGGCGCGTCGGCGAGCGCTGGTGCCGGGTTCGATCGAGGCCGGATGGAGCAGATCCTCGCCGGCCTCAAGAACCGGGTCTTCCTGATGCATAACGTCCATGAGGACGCACCCGTCCTGCTCCACACGCGGTGGGCAATGTCGTACCTCCGCGGACCGCTCACCCGCGCCCAGATCCAGCGGCTCACCGAGTCCGCGCCGATTCCGAAGGCCGTTTCGGCGCGCGCCTCCCGCCCCGCCGCCGCGCCCGCCGGCGCACCGGCGCCGGCATCCGTGCCCCGACCGGTGGCTCCTCCCGACGCCGGAGAGTCGTTCGTGGTGCCCACGAGCCCCCCGCCCGCAGGGAGCCGACTGCTCTACCGGCCAGCGCTGCTGGGCGCCGCGGATCTGCATTTCGTTGCGACCAAGGACGGCGTGGACCTGTGGCAAACGGTGACCTTCCTGGCGGGACTCGACGCCAACGTCGGCGCTTCGCCGTGGGGGGAGGCCACCCGGCACGACGCGGTCGACACGCGCGAAGCGCCGGCGGGAGCGGCCGACTTCGCGGAGCTTCCCGTGCGGGCTGCCGATCCCAAGGCCTACCGGACCTGGGAAGGCGCGTTCAAGACCCATCTCTACCAGGAGGTCAGCCTGACGCTGCCGGTGTGCCCCGCCCTCAAGCTGACGGGCCGCCCGGGAGAGACACGCGCGGAGTTCACGGTCCGTATCCGCGAGGCGGTGCGGGAGCAGCGCGACGGCGCGGTCGAGAAGCTGCGCCGCCAGTACGCCCCGAAGCTCACCACGCTGCAGGAACGCATCCGCAAGGCCGAGGCGCGCGTCGGACGGGAGCGGTCGGAGTACGACCACCACAAGATGCAGACGGCGGTGTCACTCGGCACGACCGTGCTCGGGGCGCTGCTCGGGCGCAAGGCGGTGAGTATGAGTACGATCGGACGCGCCACCACGACGGCGCGCGGCGTGGGCCGGGCCGCGCAGCAGAAGGGCGACATCGATCGGGCTCAGCAGGACCTGGCGGCGCTCCAGGAGCAGCTGGCCGAGCTGGAACGGCAGGTTCAGGCGGAAGCCGCGAACCTCCAGGCGCTCGACGCGGAGAGCGTGGAGATCATCGAGAAGGAGGTCCGTCCGCGCAAGTCCGACATCACGGTGAGCCGCGTTGCCCTGGCGTGGCTGCCGCATTGGGTGGACGCAAGCGGCGTCGCGACGGCCGCGTATCACTGACGGGGTCCGGGACCGGAGGGCCGGCGCGCGGCCCGCGCCGTGATTCCGCCGTCCCCGGGGAGGGCCCCCTATCCGCCGATGAGGACGGTGGGGCAGCCCATCACGATCGATCCGCCATGGGCCGTCATGTCGCCCAGCCGGGCGGCCGGAAGGCCGCCGATGAGCACGGTCATCGAGCCCTTGGCGATCAGGTCCGGCGGGCCGACGCAGATGGCCATGTCCGTGGCGCGCGCCGCCGGCATCATCCCGATGAGGACGGTGGGGCAGCCGGGCGGGAGGATGGGCCCGCCGACGTGAGGAATCGGGGGCACGCCCGGCGTGACCATGGGGCACATGTGCATGTCGCCGGCGCGGGCTGCGGGCATTCCCATGGTCGAGCCTCCTTACCGACGCCGGGCGCCCGCGGCGGGCGGCGGCGGCGTCCACAGGGCCGTCTTCTCGGCGACCTCGAAGCCCTGCCGGAGGAACTCCTCATATCGCTCCGGGGCCTTCTCCGGCGGATCGGCCACGGCCGCAAGCGACACGCATCCCGCAATTGCGCGGGCCGCCATGTACTCGCCCGGCGGAACGGGGTCGACGCCCGGCGGGGCGAGGCTGTCGCCGCAGAAGAACGCGGCGAGTCCGGCGCACCCGGCAGGCGTGCCGAACTCGGCGGCCTCTGCCCGTGTCATGGCCGCGCGGCGGTTGGCGTCGCTCGGGTCGGCGATCCAGGCCTTGGTGGCGTCCAGGGCGGCCTGGATCACCGGCGGAGGGTCATCGCCATGCGCCCGCCGCGCACAGACCCAGGCCCACCAGACGGCGGGTCGGCGGTCGAGGGCGTACGCCAGGAAGCGGATGGCGGCCACGTGCTGACCGCTCGCGGCCAGCGCTTCGACGAACGCGCGCGGCTGCTCGCCGTCGCCCAGCAGGGCGAGGGCTTCCTCGCCCAGCTCGGCGGCCTGGCAGACCTGCAGCGCCGTCCGTCCGGTCCCGAGAATCGCGGCCATGTCAGTTGATCATCGTGATGCCGCCTTTGACCGTCAGCATGCCGTCGCCTTTCACGGTCGTCATCGCGCCCTTCACTTCGGTCTGGATCTGTCCTTCGAGCTTGAGCATCATGCCGCCCACGGTGATGCCCTGCTGTTCGATCTTCATCGAACTCTGGCCGACCTTCAGCTCGATGCCCTGCATGGCCTCGATGGTCACTTTCCCCATGGCCGCTTTGATCGTGACGTTCCCCATGTCGAGCTTGGTGGTCTGGTTGCCCATCTTGAGCGTGATCTCCTGGTTGCCCTGATTGAGGGTGACCGCCTGCTTGCCGGTCTTGACGGTGAGCGACTGGTCGCCCTGGTCGACGGAGATGACCTGGTTCCCCTGCTTCACCGTGACGGTCTGATTCCCCTTCTCCACCGTCGTGGTGTCGTCGCCCTCTTTGACGGTCCGCGTGTCGTTATTGGTGACTTCCGTGGTCCGGTCGTGCAGGACGGTGCGCTTCTCGTCGTTCTTCACGTTCACCGTGAGGTCCTTCTCCGCCTGCGTGAAGACGTGTTCGGACCCCTTCTTGTCCTCGAACCGGATCTCGTTGAAGTTGTCGGGGCTTCCGCCCTTGGAACTGCGGGACTTGATGCCGCTCTGGGTGCCCTGGTCCGGCAGGGCATAGGGGGGAACCTGGTCGGCGTTGTACACGCGGCCGACGATCAGGGGCCGGTCCGGGTCGCCCTCCAGGAACTCGACGACCACTTCCTGACCGATGCGCGGAATATGGATGGCGCCCCAGCTCTTGCCCGCCCAGGCGTTCGAGACGCGCACCCAGCATGAGCTGTTCTCGTCCTTCTTGCCCTTCCGGTCCCAGTGGAACTGCACCTTCACCCGGCCGTGCTTGTCGGTCCAGATCTCCTCGCCAGCTTTCCCGACGACTACGGCGGTCTGGTAGCCGACCGGGCCCGGCCGCGGCGTACGGAGCGGCGGGCGATACGGTACGCTGTGCGGAATCGCGACGAACGTGTTCTGGTAGTCCAGTGGCTCGGTATCCCACGCCCGGTAGTCGCCGGCGCGGGCCTGGTGCCGCACCTCGAGCAGCTGGTAGGCCTGGTTGACGTCTTTCCGGTAGTGCTCCTTGAGGTCGAAGCGGTGCCCGGCCTGCATGCCGCGGCACCCGCCGGCGCCGCGCACCACGTGCTGCCTGGCCTCTTCCGCCTCCAGGCGCAGCCGGGCGTACCGCTCGCCTTCGTCCAGCACCGTGAAGTTGCCCGGGTAGTCGTACCGCTCTTCCTTCTCCGCCCCGGTCACGGTCCCTTCCAGGCGAAGAGCGGGCTGCAGCGGATCGAAGTCCCGCAGCGTGATCTTCCCGGTCTCCACCACGTGCTCGCGCTCGAACTCGGTGACCAGGTCCTCGGACTGCCCGGCGGCCTGCAGGGCCACCCGCGCGGAGGGCTGGCCGGGGCACGGCTGGACGGCGCCGGGGCTGTCGCCCAGGATCATGGTGTGCTTGCCGTCCTCGTGCTGGAAGAAGTAGAAGATGCCCTCTTCCTCCAGCAGGCGGGAGACGAAATCCAGGTGCGTCTCGCGGTACTGGACGCAGTATTCGCGCTTCGGATAGCTCTTGGTGCACTTGATCTCGAAGTCGGAGTAGTTGTGGTCCGTGAACACCGCCTCGACGATCTCGAGCACCGACAGGTTCTGGAAGATCCGGCAGTCGCTGGACAGCGACAGGAACCACAGCCACGGCACGATCTCGGCGCGATAGAACGTCAGGTCGTCGCGCTGGCCAAGCTGGACGAACCGGCTGACGATCCCGTGGATGAACCGCTCTCCGCCGTCCGGCAGCACCACCGTCACGGTGGCCGGCGTACGCAGCACGCTCGTCGGATCCACGGCGGCGTTCTTCGAGAGCAGCTCCAGGGTGAACGTGTACGGCTGCGACACCCCCTCCACGCCCGAGAACCCGCTGAGCAGGAGCTCGTCGGCGCCGAGCGCCGTCTTCACCTTGATCGGGCGCTTGTCCTGGCTGTACGTGCCCATGGTCTGCCTCGCGGCCTTACGCCTGGGTCGAGTAGTCGAATCGCCCGCCGTCCCCCACGTCCACCGTGATCCGTGACGGCCGGACCCCCTCGGCCATGGAGGCCAGGAGGAGCTGGGAGAGGTCGGGCAGGAGCGTGTTCGTGAGAATGTTGTCCACGTTGCGCGCGCCGCTCTCCACCTCGGTGCATCGCGTCGCGATCTCGGAGACCATCGGGTCGCCGTACGTCAGGGTGACCTTGTGTGTTTCCGCGAGGCGCCGCTCGACCTTGCCGAGCTTCAGGCGGATGATCTGGCGCAGCGCATCGTCCCGGATGGGGAGGAAGGGAATGATCACGGTCCGGCCGAGGAACGCCGGCTTGAACGTCTTGTCGAGCTCCGGCTTGAGGGCTTTCACCAGTCCGGCGGAATCCGGCATCGTTTCCGGATCCGCGCAGAGCTTCATCATGGTGTCGGTGCCGGCGTTGGTCGTGAGGACGATGATGGTGTTCTTGAAGGTGATCTGCCGGCCCTCGCCATCCTCCATCACGCCCTTGTCGAACACCTGATAGAACAGCTCCATGACGTCGGGGTGCGCCTTCTCGATCTCGTCCAGCAGCACGACCGAATAGGGCCGGCGCCGCACGGCTTCCGTGAGCACGCCGCCTTCGCCGTAGCCGACGTAGCCCGGGGGAGAACCCTTCAGGGTCGAGACCGTGTGCGGTTCCTGGAACTCGGACATGTTGATCGTGATCAGGTTGTGCTCCCCACCGTAGAGCAGGTCCGACAGCGCCAGCGCGGTCTCGGTCTTGCCCACGCCGCTCGGCCCCACCAGCAGGAACACGCCGACCGGCTTGTTGGGGTCTTCGATGCCCGCCTTGGAGGTGCGCAGGCGGCGGCTGATGGCCTGCAGCGCCTGCTCCTGTCCGATGATCCGCGCCCCCAGGTGCTTCTCGAGGTTGAGCGCGACGTTGAGCTCGTCGCTCAGCATCTTCCCCAGGGGAATGCCGGTCCAGCCGGAGATCACCTCGCCCACCAGCCCCTCGTCGACGCAGACGCGGACCAGCGCCGTCTCGCCCTGCAGGGCCGCCAGCTCCTGATTGAGCGCGGTCGTCTCCTTCCGGAGCCGCTCCGCCTCCTTGGGGTCGATCACGCGTGACTGCCGCCCGCTCGTCGAGTCCTCGAGCTGCCGCCGCAGCGTCCGGATCCGCTCGACGAGGCCGCGCTCCTTCTCCCAGCGCTGCTGGAGCGCCGCGAGCCGGCGTTCCGTCTCCTCCCGGTCCGCCGCGATCTTGGCCAGCCGCTCCGCGTGGTCCGCGCCCACGGCGGCTTCACGCGTGAGCACGCGGGCCTGCACGTCCAGGTCCGCGAGCCGCCGCTGAGCGTCCTCGATGGCAGGGGGCGTGGCGCTCTGACCCAGAGCCAGCCGGGCGCAGGCCGTGTCGAGCACGCTGACGGCCTTGTCCGGCAGCTGGCGATCGGGCAGGTACCGATGCGACAACCGGACCGCGGCGGCCACACCGTCATCGAGAATGCGCACGCCGTGATGCGTCTCCAGCGCCGAAGCCATGGAGCGCATCATGAGCGTGCACGCGTCCTCGGAGGGCTCTTCGATCTTGATCAGCTGGAACCGCCGCGCCAGAGCCGGATCCTTCTCGAAGTACTTCTTGTACTCGGACCAGGTGGTGGCGGCGATGGTGCGCAGCTCGCCGCGCGCCAGGGCCGGCTTGAGGAGGTTGGCGGCGTCATTCTGACCCGCCGCGCCTCCCGCGCCGATCATGGTGTGCGCCTCGTCGATGAAGAGGATGATCGGGATCTCGGACGACTTGACCTCCTCGATCAGCCCCTTGAGCCGGTTCTCGAACTCTCCCTTGACGCCCGCGCCCGCCTGCAGCAGGGCGAGGTCGAGCGTGCGCAGCGTGACGTTCCGGAGCGGCGGGGGCACGTCGCCCTCGGCTACGCGCAGCGCGAACCCTTCGACCACGGCCGTCTTCCCCACACCGGCCTCACCCACCAGGATCGGGTTGTTCTGCCGGCGCCGGGTCAGAATGTCCACCACCTGCCGCACTTCGAAGTCGCGGCCGAGCACGGGGTCGATCCGCCCCTGCTTGGCGCGTTCCGTGAGGTTCACGGTGAACTGGTCGAGGTTGGGCGTCTTGCCGCCGCCGGGGCGCGGGGCGGCCCCGCCCTCGACCGGCGCGCCGGTGGTGCCGGACTCCTCCACCGATTCCCCGACGATCGCGAGGAAGTCCTTGTGCAGGCTGTCGCCCACGATCTTGGCGAACTCCCGGCTCACGTCCAGCACCAGGCGGCGCAGCTCGTCGTTGGTCGCGAGCGCGACGAGGGCGTGCCCGGTGCGCGCGCTCGTGTCGCCGTAGTCGATCGAGCCGATGCTCCAGGCCTCGGTCAGCATCTTGACCAGGCTGGGCGAGAGGGAGGGCGTGCGGGCGTTCCCGGACTTGAGCTTGTCCAGGCTCTTGGCGAGATCGGCCGCCAGGCGGGAGCGGTCCACCCCGAAGTGCTTCAGGATGAGCGCGCAATCGCCGTCGGTGCCGTCGAGCAGCTTCATGACATAGTGCTCGATCTCGACGTCATAGTGGGTCCGGGACAGGCAGAGTCCAGCCGCGGACTCCAGCGTCGCGCGCGCCTGGGGGGTCAGCTTGCTGATGAGCGATCGAAGATTGACGTTCATGCGCCGGGGCTCGGGATTACAGGGTCAGGATCGTATCGTCGGGATCGCGGGTCGGCGGCACCGTGCGCACCCACGTGCTCCATCCCAGCGGGAGGCCTTCCTTCTCGTCCCCGCCGAGGATACAGGGAGGGACGTGCTCCCGGGCCAGGACCAACTGCACGTCGAACTCCAGCGCGCCACCGCCGTAGAATCGGGTCAGCTGACGGAGTTCCTCGTGCCTCGCACCGCCCGGAAGAAACTCCTGGTACTGCCGCTGCGCGAGCGGCCCGAGCCGGAGGCGGACCTTGGCCTGCCGGTCCCACACCGCGTCGCCCACCAGCGCTCCGGCGCCCAGCCGCCCGGCCGCCTGGTCGTCGTCGCTCACCACGCACTGTGTCTCTCCGGCTGGGTGGTACCAACCACCCACGAACTGCTCGACCGCCACCGGGACGTCGAAGACGCCTTCGAGCAGCTGTTCCAGACCCAGCGCCGATCGGGGCTGGGCCAGAAGCAAGCCGGCGTAGTACAGCAGGGCGCCGCGGGGTGACGTCTCCGTGCCGGGGGACGCCGCGCCGCCGATCCCCACCAGGTCGCGCACGTGCCGGGTAAGCGGGTCCTGGCCGCTCCGCTCGTACGCGACGGGGAACCGGGACTTCTCCCAGCTCCGATAGAACAGGGACAGGATCCGGTGGTGGAAGATATCGAGGAAATCCCGGAGGGCGCGATCCCGCTTCTGCAGCCGCTCGGCCACCAGCAGCGTGTAGTGGTCGGGCAGCACGCCCTGGGGCCCGATCAGCCCAAGGAAGTTCACCGTCATGCGGAGCGGCCCATCGGGCCGCCGTTCAACCGAGCGGATCTCGGCGGGCGGGAAGGCCAGCGAGGCGGGGACGCTGAACCGCACCGGTTCCTCTGCCGGATCCGCGACATCGCCCACCTGGCGCCGCCCGGGGGACATGAGACCCAGGAGGCGCACCGCCTGGAAGAACTCGAACGCGGTGGGATCCCGTACCAGATCGGCCCGGACTTCGGACGCGCTCACAGCAGCGGCTTCCAGCCGGCGCGCGGCGGCCACTCGCGGAGCGGCCGCTTCCGCTGCCGGGTGCTGGCGGCCAGGACGGAGAAGCTGTTCATGGAGCAGTACAGGCCGAGGAAGTGCTCCAGCACGCTGGCCAGCAGGTACACCCCCCCGCCGGTGAAGTGCTCCTCGTCGAATTCGATCTCGACGCGATGGCCCCGCGCAAACGTGATCCCAAGCCCGCTGTCGAGACGCGCGTAGGAGGGGGCGCCGCTCAGCCGCCTGATACCCTGGATCTGCGTTTCCCCCACGGCCGATTCGCCGGTGTTGTGGAGGCGGAGGATCTCCTGTAATCCCTCGACTCCCTCCTCCACCAGCGAGACGTAGTTCAGGCTGAGCTGGGAGATGAGGCGCCAGAGCTGCGGCTTGCCCAGCGGCGGCTGGATGGTGGGGGTTGGCTTCACCAGGGTCGCGATGCGCCGAATGGGCCCGCCGCCCGGCATGTCGAAATCGCCCTCCGGCACGCCGAACGGAAGGCGGCTCGGCAGGTCGCTGTTGAAGCAGGTGAGCCGCGCCGTGACGACCTCGACCTCCGGGTCCGCCCGCCCGCCCGACGCGTCGGCGAACGAGAGGTACACGTCGGTGCCCTGATCGGTGCGCCACCCGGACGGACGCCGGGTGATGTGCCAGAACACCCGCGAGCCGGCGCCGTCCCGCGAGTGCCGGTACGAATAGAATGGCTCGAACTGGCGCGGCTCGGCAGTTCCCGGCGTCACGGCCGTGACCGCGTCCACCGAGTAGATCTCCGTCGTAGCGCGGCGCCGGGCGTCGGGCACGATGAGCGACTCGTACCGGGTCTGGGTCAGCGCGATCGGCTCGGAGGTCTGGGGGAACAGGTTGATGACCGGGCAGCACCCCAGCTTGAAGGCCTCCGCTGTGACGCCGTTCTCGAGCGCCTGCCGGCGTTCGGGGCGCTCGAACGGCGAGATCAGCAGCACCACCTCCGCCTCGGCGCCGAATCCCGCGGCCCGTACCCGATCGAACCCCGCCAGATCGATGAAGAAGAACTTCTCCGGGAAGGTGAAGTACTCCTGGAGCAGGCGATGGGCGAGGAGCGACTGCCGGGGATAGGGCAACATCCCCTCGTCCTTGGCGAAGCCGACGGGCCGGACCGCGGACGGGGGCAGCGTCACCGGGGCCCGCTTGGTCGTGGGCGCCGGATCGCGAACGATCACCTGGACACAGTTGTTGCACAGCAGCTCGTACAGCGTCGAGACCAGCGTGCTCTCGCCGTTGAGGTACAGCCGCAGGGTATCGAGCTCGAGCTTCTCGAACGTCACGTCGGGAAAGCAGCGGAGCATCAGGCGGACCGCCGCGACGGTCTCTCCCGCCTTGATGGGGGGCCGGAGCCGATCCGGCGCCACCCAGCCCGCCTCGGCTACGGTGAGCGGCCAGAGCGTCGTGTCATAGCAGGTGCGGAACCGGCATGGCGTCCCGCCCACGGGCTTGGAATACAGCGACGCGTCGCGCGGGATGGCGAACCCCGTGGTCATCTTGCCCTGCTCCGGGTCCAGGTCGAAGGCCACGATGGACATGGACGGAATGGGTCGGATGTAGTGCGGATGCACGACCTGCAGGAGCGCGTCGCTGATCTCGGAGAAGTCGTCGTCGAGCTTCAGGTGGACCCGCGCGGCGAGAAAGGCGAATCCCTCGAGCAGCCGCTCGACGTGCGGGTCCTCGCACTTGCTCGGCTCCAGCATCAGGCGGGACGCGATCTTGGGGTACTTCTGGGCGAACTCCGCCCCCAGGCGCCGCAGGAAAGTCAGCTCCTGTTCGTAGTGATGCAGGAGTTCGTCACGCATGGCCGTCCCCGCGCACCTGCATTCCCCTGGTGGCTTCCAGCACGGTGTCGAACGAGATGCGCTCGGGCACCGGGTCGAGCTGGAGCGTGCCTTCGATCACGAAGCGCAGCTCGCCGAACCGGGTCCGGTCGTCGGGCGTCGCCACCACCTTGACGGCCGTGAGCCGTGGCTCGAACAGGGCGACCGCTTCCTCGACCAGCCGCGTGAGACGCGATTGGGTTTCGGGAGAGTCGCGGCTCATGGACGAGATGTCGGGCAAGCCGAAGTGGTAGACCGACGCGGCCAGCTCGTCGAGGCCCTCGGGGGCCGTCTCAGCCGTGCGGCGGGAGTTCAGCAGGGCCTCGAGGTCGCGGCGCAGCGCCTCCTTGAGCGCGCGGACCGACTCGGTCCGGGACATCGGGCTTTCGGCCTGACTGGAGGGGTCGTCGTCCACCAGCCGGTCGAGCACCGACTGCTGAACGGTCCGCTCAAGCTCCGCTTTCGCCATCACCCTTCGTCTCCCCCGCCTCGATCCGATGCTGGCGATCGCGGCGGGAAATGCGGAGGAACAGCGTCTGCATGGCCGAGGGGTCACCGCCCGTCCGCTGGAGGCACCGGTAGAGGAGAGCCAGCGGCTCGGCCACGACCGTCCCCGCCTCCCACTCCTCCAGCTTCTGGGTGTCGATCTGGGTCACGAGCTGTTCGAGCGTGGGCGCGGCGACGGCGTCGAGCCCGGCCTCGAGCATGACCTTGGCAAGCTGCACCTGACGGAGAAACCGGCCACGCGGGCTCTGCTCGCGGTCCAGCTCGCGTTTCAGCAGCTCGAGCGCGGCTTGGGTGCGTCCGGCCCGCACCTCGCTCAGGGCCCGCTGAAGCGCCCTATCGTGAGGCGCCGCGGCCGCGACCGGCGCACGCGCGGCGGGCTCCGTCCGCTCCGCCGTCCCGTCCCCGAGCAGATGCTCCTCCCGCAGCCAGGTGAGCGTGGAAGGGCCGGCCGTGGGCATGTCGTCCATCAGCGTCATGTCCACGAGACCGGGGAGGTCGGCCAGGAGCCCCCGCAGCTCCTGGCGAATGGCCCGGGCCACGACGTCGTAATCCGCACCCAGGCCGACGCACGCGTTGAGGGTGTACCGCTGGAGATCGAGCCATCCCCGCCCAGCCGGCGTGGCCATGATCGTCTCAGCCGCCTCCAAGAGGCCCGGCCAATCCTGATCGAGCAGCAACGTCCTGAGCTGCGTGCGCGCCTGCGTTGGCGGCGCTTCGAGGAGGCGTGGGTCGAGCTCCGCGCCCTGGGCTCGCAGCTCGCCCCACCGCAGCACCCGGAGGATGAGATACGACACCGGACTGGTGGGCTCGCCCCGCCGGAGGAACCGCGCGGCGCCGACCATACGGGCGGTGGCGTCCGCCCGATCCACCGGCTCCGCAGGCAGGCCGCCACCGCCCGCGCCACCTCCGGCCGCCGCAGTGCCGGCCGCGCCGGTTCCGCCCGCGGCAACTCCGCCCGCCGCCGCGTCAACCGGGTCCGGATCGAGTTGCAGCTTCCGAGCCAGCAGGCCCTGCACGCCGCGATGCAGTTCCTCCAGAGCATCGCGCATCGGGATGAAGCTCGGGGCGTCCCGGCCGAACCGCTCCCCGCACAGTGTGTTCAGGGCCTCGACCGCCGCCTGCGCGCGTTCCACGTCGGTCACCAACTGGCGGTACCAGGGCTTGGGCGTGGCCCCGAATGCCTGATCGAAGTCCTCCGGGGTCAGCTTACCAGCCTCGATCGCGGTCTGCCGGGCCCGGCCCTTGGACTCTTCCTGTTCGGCCTCCTGCTCGCCCGGGACAGTGCGGGACTCCTGGCACTTGATCCAGCTCACTCCCGAGGCGGTGGCCGGGACAAGACGCACCGCGATGTTGAGGCGGGTGCCCAGCCATTCGAGCGGCGCGGCGCGCAGCTCGACATCGCCGTCCTCCAGCTGGGGATGGACATGATCCCAGAATCGCTCGACCAGTCCGTGGAGCAGGGTCAGGCCTTCACCCAGCCCGGCGCACCCGTCCCGGCGCAGAAGCGCCTCGGTGAGCCACACGGCGATCTGCAGGTCCTTGGACCGCTTCTCCAGCGTCTCGGTGGTGAGCTTGATGACCTGCGGCCAGTCGGCCACCTTGCGGGGCCGCTCCCACTCCCCCTGTGGCGCGTCGTCGTCCTCGCGCCGGGCCTCTTTGATCTTGTCGTACAGCGGATCGTATCGGAGATCAGCGCCGCAGGGCTGATCCCCGGGAAGGGGCGTCAGGAGGGTATCGGGCAGCGGCATTCGCCGATCACCGGCCGGCGCTTTGAACTGGGGTGAACTCGAGCTCCCGCGCTTCGAGCAGTGGGAATTCCTCCTCGTCCACCAGGAAGAGTTTCTGCCCGACGGGAGCCTCGCGGCCATCGGCCAGCTCCTCCCACTCGGTCGCGCGCCCCAGCTGCACCGCGGGATCGGCGTGTTTCCAGGCCCCGGGAGTCAGCACGGGAAGCAGGACCTCGCCCAGCTCACCGCCCTTGAAGGACGTGCTGGGGCGTACGATGGCCGGCATCCACATGAGGTCGCGGAGCCGTTTGGGCGGCTCCATCCTGATGGTCGCGATGTGCTCGAAGGGGATCCACAGATACTCCCCGGCGGCGAAGACCTCGAGCCGGCCCCCGATGCGTGGATCCCCGTCCACGAGGGAGGTGAACGACGTGCCGTTCAGCTTCCCGGTCACCGGCGCCGGATCCCGGGTGCTGAACGGGAGCTGGCCGGAGGCGAACATCAGCTGCCGGGTTTGCTCGGCGTGCAGGGCGGCTCGATAGAGCAGCATGCCCATGGCCGCTTCCTGCCCCCCCTGCCCCAACACGTCGAGCTGCTTGCCCGCGCGGTCGAAGGCCCCCGCGAAGCACAGCAGCTCGAACAGGAAGGTGCGGCGCTGACCGTCGGTGGGATTGCTCCGGACCTCCGCGGTCAGCACCTCGATGGCTTCGGCGAGCTTACCGGCCTGGTAAAGCTCCCGGGCGTTCATGCCGCGGTCACACCTTCACATTCTGCGAGAAGTCCCACCCGGTGCCCACCGGAGACATGCCGGCGCCCTTGGAGTCCTGCGCAGTGTAGGAGATCTCGACCTTCGCATAGTTGAAGGAGACGGACTCCACCGGCAGGTCGCCCGCCGAGCTGCCGCCCGCCTGGTAGCTCGAGACCATGACGTCGCTGAACTTGTAGACCAGGTACTCGAGCGGCGTCCCGCCCGCCTTCCGCACCGTCACCGTCATGACCTTGGTGTGCTTGCCGGAAGCGCACGCCGCGAACAGGTCGGGGCTCGACTTGTCGACCTTCTTCACGACCGAGAAGTCGGAGGGGCTGGACTTGCCGGTGGCCCGGCCCGCGCTGCCGGCGTATCCGGCCCCGCTGTTGGCAACGCCCCAGCTGAAGCTCTCCAGCACGATCTCGTCCTTGTGGGTCTTGTCGACCGACTCGCCTTTGATGCCGTCGATCTTGAGAAACGCATCGAATGCCATTCGCTCCTCCTCCGAAAGTGGCGCCGCTGCCCGGCTCCCGCGGTCCTGCGGGACGTGTGCCCGAAGGCGCAGGCGATTGGTCGTTACGCGGCCGGGGCGGGCAGATCCGCCACGAGCCGCATCGACATGCTCAGTTCGTCCAGCTGGAAATGCGGACGCAGGAACGCGACCGCGCGATAGGCGCCGGGCTTGCCGGCCACCTCCACCACTTCGATCCGGGCCTCTTTCAGCGGCCGCTGCGCCTTCATGGACGCCGGGGCGTCGTCGTTGGCGATGACGTAGTTCATGATCCAGTTGTTGAGGAACTTCTCGGCCTCTTCCCGCGCCATGTAGCCGCCGATCTTGTCCCGCATCATGGCCTTGAGATAGTGCGCAAAGCGCGACACGGCGAAGATGTACGGCAGCTGGGCCGAGATCCTGGCGTTGGCCGTGGCCGAGTCGGTGTTGTACACCCTGGCCTTCTGAGCCGACTGGACGCTGAAGAAGCAGGCGTTGGCGGCTCCCTTCTGCCGCACCAGCGGAGCGAAGCCCAGGTCGGCCAGCTCTTTCTCGCGCCGGTCCGTGATGTTGACTTCGGTGGGGCCGTTCATCGCAACGTCGCCGGCGTCGGTCCGGAAGTTGTGGACCGGCAGCTCCTCGACGAGGCCGCCGCTCTCCACGCCCCGGATGCAGGCGCACCAGCCGTACGCCGCAAAGGCCTGGTTGACGCGGGCGCCCAGTGCCCAGGCCGCGTTGCCCCAGAGGTACCGCCCGTGATCGCCGCCCCCGGCCGACTCCTCGAACTGGAACGACTCGACGGGCACGGTGTCGCTGCCGAACGGCTCTCGGAGCAGGATGCGGGGCAGGGTCAGCGCCACGTAGCGCGAGTCTTCCGTGGCCCGGAACGCCTTCCACTTGGCGAACTCGCTGCTGTCGTAGATCTTGGCTAGGTCCCGCGGGGCGTCCATCTGGGTGAAGCTCTCGAGGTTGAGCAGATCGGGCGACGTGCCGGTCAGGAACGGCGCGTGGGCGGCGGACGCCACCTGCGCGATCTTCTCCAGCAGCTCGATGTCCTGCCCCGACCGATCGAACTCGTAATCGCCCAGCAGCGCCCCGAACGGCGAGCCGCCGAACACGCCGTATTCTTCCTCGTAGACCTTCTTGAACAGCGCGCTCTGGTCGAACTCCGGCGCCCGCTGCAGGTCCCGCAGCAGATCCTTCTTGGGGACGTTCATGACCTTGACCTTGAGCGTCTCGCCCGTCTCGCTCTGCGTCAGCAGGTAGCGCAGGCCCCGCCACGTTCCTTCCAGCTTCTGGAAGTCGGGGTGGTGCAGCACCTCGTCGAGCTGGCGGGAAACCAGCTGGTCGATCTGCGCGATCCGGGCGTTGAGCATGGCCTCCGTGTCGCGCGCCATGGTGATGGAGCCGGCGAGGACCTCGGAGATGAACTGCTTGATCATGTCCTTGCCGCGGGCCTTGCCGGCGGCATCCCGTCCGAGGCGGCCCTGGTCGACGATCTGATCCAGCAGGCCGAGCTCGACCTTCTGCGCCTCCGCGGCGCCTTTGGCAGCTTCTTTCTCAGGCATCGCCGCCTCCGGTTCCCATCTCCTCCTTGAGCTTCTTCATCTTCTCTTCGTCGCTGAGGGTCGACTGCAGGATTTCCTCGAGCTTCTCGTTCCCCTGCAGGGTGCCGCGCAGATCGGCCAGCTTGGCGCGCAGGTCCAGCAGCTCGCGGAGCGGGCCCACCTGGCGCGCGACCGCGTCCGGACCGAAGTCATCGAGGCTGTTGAACGTCAACTCGACGCCGATCTTCCCGGCGTTGGGGTCGTCGCTCAGCTTGTTCTCCACGGAGAACTGCAGGTGGGGTTTCATGCTGGCTAGGACGTCGTCGAAGTTGTCCAGGGTCACCTCGACGAACTTCCGGTCCTTGAGCTTCTCGAGCGGCTCCACCGGCTGGCCCGAGAAGTCACCCAGCACCCCCATCACGAAGGGCAGCTGCCGGACCTCGATGGCCCCGCCGGTCTCTACGTCGTACGTGATGTTCACGCGCGGAGGCCGGACGCGACCGATCTTCTTCTGTGTGCTCTCTTTGGCCATACGGCAGGACCTCCCTACTCAGGGTCGGACAACGGCCGGCACCGCCGGGGAGCGTGCACCGCCCCTCGGCGCCGTGCTCTGAGGAATCGTGCCGGGAGGGCCAAGGTACGGGCCGTCTCGGAGGGTGTCAAGCAACGCCCGGCGGTCCTGGATAGGTGGGGAGCGGAAACTCGTCTATCCCCAGGATTCCGGCGGAGATCAGGACCTTCACGAGGGTCAGGAACTGGTCGTCCGGCACCTCCGGAGGCAGGGCACCCGATTCGCGGAAGAACGCGAGGTGCTCGGCCACGGGGATCCGGCCGTCGCATCGGCTCACCAGAGCGGCCGCCACCGGCGGTCCATCCACCGCGATGGCGAACGGCCAATCCGTCCGCATCGTGGCCTTCGTCGGGGCCCAGGGCATCCCGTCGCCGGCCCGGAGGGAGATGTCCACCTCCGCCCGGGCGGAGGACCAGGGCCGGGCCTCGCGGATCCAGGCCGGGAACTTCGGGTCCGCCGCGGCCGACTCCCAGCCCAGCAGCCAGTCTTCGCCCCCCGCGAACCCCTGCCCCGGGCCGAATTGCCGGCGGGTGGTAACGGCGGGCGCCTGGTTCCGGTGCCGTTGGATGACGAGGGTCCCATGGACGAGTCTGGTCACTCCCAGTCGCTCGAACAGGTCGTGCCACTCGCCGATCTCGGCGAACGTCCCGCGGTGGTTGACCGCCTTCTTGGCATAGTAGGTCAGCGGGTCAACGTCGCCCGTCGTGGCCAGCAGCACGTCGAATTCGGCCTGGCGCTCGCCCAGCAGGGCGCGGACCCGCTGCTCCAGCGGGGCGTCCTTCCGGTCGGTGGCCAGGCACGTGCAGTAGAAGCGGCCGCCTGGCTCCAGGAACTCGGGAAGACCGGCGACCGCGCGCCGGGTGATGGCCTCCCCGTCCTCGCCCCCATCCCGGAAGACGTACTTGTTCTCGCGGGCCGGTACGTACGGCGGGTGCACGACGATACGGTCGAATGTCAGTCCCCGGACCGGCTCGTAGAGATCCCCCCGGAGGACCACGAGATTCGTGATGTCGTTGAGTCGAGCGTTGAACTTGGCGAAGACCGTGGCCCGCTCGGTGATGTCGACCGCCCACGCCTGCCCGGCAAACCGCGACGCGCGCAGCGCGGCGATCCCCGTGCCGCTGCACAGCTCGAGGAAGCGCTGGCACGGCGTCGTCGCCTGGTTCGCCAGGAACCGGCGCGTGTTGTTGGTGATGGCCGGGTACACCACGTCGGGCGGCGACGGCTCGGCGGCGTTCCGGTCGGGATCGGCGTTCAGGTCCGAAACGACGATCCCGCCTTCCGACGGATACATGAGGACGGTGGCGTGGGCGTGTCCTGGAGATAGCCGCGCGCTCACGAGCAGTCCGAGCGCCGTCAGGGCGTCGAGCGCCGTGGCCGGGACGTGCTGCCGTACCACGGGCCACTCCACCATCTCGGCGTCCATGAAGATCCGGATGAGCAGGTCCAGGCCGTCGTTCAGGGCGGCCGCCTGCGTTCGTCCCTCGCGCAGGCTCCGGAACTCGTAGACTGTGGGGGTGCCGACGCGCTCGACAACCTTGGGTGCCGTGAAGTCGGCCGCGAGCAGGTACGCGCGCACCGCGCGGAACTGCTCCGGGGTTCCCAGGTGAA
>Ga0105095_10000278_pt1 | contig 24079 bp, 24 predicted proteins | sample PPLLak2March2015_2_FD_79180 | JGI IMG/M metagenome (GOLD analysis project Ga0105095, IMG submission 79180) | Freshwater sediment microbial communities from Prairie Pothole Lake near Jamestown, North Dakota, USA - PPLs Lake P8 Core (3) Depth... | ecosystem: Environmental > Aquatic > Freshwater >...
AACCGCTTCGTCCCACACGAGCACTTCGTCAAGGGCGTTGAAGGCGCCGACGGCCGGCGCCTCAAGCAGGTGTGGCTGTTCGTGTTCGCCATCGCGCTGCACAACTTTCCCGAAGGCCTGGCCGTGGGCGTCGCCTTCGGCGCCGGACAGCAGGCCGAGGCCGTCAGTCTCGCCACCGGCATCGGCATCCAGAACATGCCCGAGGGCCTGGCGGTGGCGCTGGCGCTCGCCACGCTCGGCTACACGCGGGTGGCGGCGTTTGCGGTCGCGGCGGCAACCGGCCTCGCCGAACCGGTCGCGGGGCTGTTGGGCGCGGCGGCGGTGACATTCATGCAGCCGATCCTGCCGTTCGCGCTCACACTCGCGGCCGGGGCCATGCTGTTCGTGATCTCGCACGAGATCATTCCGGAATCGCACCGCCACGGACACGAAGAGTCGGCCACGCTCGGCGTGATCGGCGGCTTCGTGACCATGATGTTGCTCGACACGGCCCTCGGATGAACCGGACCATGACACCGATCGCGTCAATATTCGCTTCGGCCGGCCACGCGCGACTCGCACGGCTGGGCGCCTGGGGCTTTGCCTTCTTCGCCCTGAAAGGACTGGCATGGCTGCTGATCCCGCTGATCGCCCTGGTGCTCGCGTGACGGGCGCACCTGTCATCAGGCCGCTGGTGCTGTTGCGACACGCACAAAGTCTGTGGAACCTCGAGAACCGTTTCACCGGCTGGGCCGATGTCGGCCTTACCGAAGCCGGGCGCTCAGAGGCACACCGGGCGGGCGCGCTGCTGCGGGCGCACGATTACCGCTTCGACCGCGCCTTCACTTCGCAGCTCCAGCGCGCCACGGAGACTCTGGAAATCGTGCTGCGCGGACTCGGCCAGGAGAATATCCCGGTGGAACGCAGCTGGCGGCTCAATGAGCGCCATTACGGGTCGCTCGAAGGACTCGACAAGGCGGCGTTTGCCGCCGAGCACGGCGCGGAGATACTGCATCGCATGCGGCGCGGCTACCACGACCGCCCGGCGCCGTTGGCCCCGGATGATCCGCGTTATCGGCGCCATCAGGAAACTTATTCCGATCTCGATCCGGCGTTACTGCCGGCGACCGAATCGCTGGCCGATACGCTGGCGCGCCTGCTGCCGTATTGGAACGGGACGATTGCGCCGGCGATCGCGCGCGGTGAACGCGTGCTGATCGTCTCGCACGGCAACACCCTGCGCGCGCTGCTCAAACACCTCGAGAACATGACCGAACACGAGGTCGAGCAATTTGAAATCCCGACCGGCCGGCCGCTGGTCGTGGAGTTCATGTCCGGGGGCGGGTTTCTGCGGCGAGACTATCTCGATGACCCTGTCGCGGCAGCGTCAGTCAAAGCCGCGGGATAAGGAATCCCGCGGGACGGCATCAGTCCCATAACCTGCGCCACCAGCGCTTGCGGTTCTCCGGACGGTGCGCGTTATCATAAAGCGCAACCGGCGGCAGCCGGCTCAGGACCCAGCCCGGCAGCGGCGGGTTGTCGCTGAAACCGCATTGCACGCCGAGGTTGTTCGGATCGAATATCTTGATCATGGAGGGCTCGGTTTTGTTGTCGGCGTAGACGATGCCGCAGTAATCCTCCTCATGCTCGCGGCGCAGCAAGGCATCGACCTCGGTGATAAAAGTATCGACCTGCTCGGCTGTGGCCGGCGCGGCCGGAGGCGGCTCGCCGATGGCGTACACGTACCAGCCGGCGGCGTTGTTGCGCACCACGTTCCAGAAGGCGTCGAGATCCTCCCAGCTCAGCACGCCGGCGAAATTACCGCGGAAGGCGGCGTGGAACGGGTCTTCTATCGGGGCGGGACGCATGGTTCATTCTCCGTGACGATTTTCATGGCGCTTTCCAAGAATATTCTATCTCCATTGCGGCAACAGATACGGCATTCATCGCTCCAGCGTTGTGATCTTGGGAATTTCATGATCTTGGTCCGCTGCATTTATGCGATTTCCTTGTCGCTGCACGTCTCAAGGGTCCAGACGGGCGCCGGACGTTCCTCCTCAAACAGTCGGATGGCATATTGCCCCGACAAGGACTGACAGATTCTCCCCGCGGTTGTCTGCATGGCAGCCGGCAACTCCTCCGGGCCCGGCAGCCAGACGCCGTAGCGGCGCGGAAGCGTAAACGGCGCCATCAGGCAGGCGAAACTCAGGTCAGCTGCCGTGAATCGATCGCCGAGAAGATAACGACGGCCATCGGCGAGCAGCGCATCGGTGCGCGCCAGGACCTGCCTGACTTGCTCGAGTCCCGCCTCCACTGTCTGGAGCGAGATGTTCAGCCGCTTCCTCGCGAATGCCTGCATCGGCCGCAGCAACCAGCGAGCCGCCAGGCGTTCATGTGCGGGAACCCTCTGCGCGATGAGCCTGAGAATCGCGGAGACCGGTTCCTGGCGGTATTGGAAATAGAACCAGCGGCGGCTCTCGACCCCGAGAACGTTGTCGAACATTCCTTCCAGCTCTTCGGCCCGGGCGCGAAGCGGTGGCGGGTCTGGATACAGTTTGTTCTCCGGGCGCGCATAACGCTCGAGATGCCTGAGGATGGACGCGGATCCCGTGATCGTTTCCCCGTTGTCGATCAGGACCGGGACCAGCGGCTGGCGACTCAGCCGCCAGGTCCGCCAATAATGAAACCCCTGGATATGCGCCTCTTCGTGATAGGCAAGACCGAGACGCTCCAGGCCCCAACGAACCTTTTCGCAGTAGTGACTGATCGGGATGGTTAGTAAACGAATAGTCATGGCGCCCCGTGAAATTATATAAACAGGCACACATCGGACTGCTGCGCGATCGGCAGGAAGCTGGCGGCGCCGATCCAGTCCTTGATCTCGGGAATGAAATCATCGCGGGTGTAGCCGAACAGATCAACCGTCATCTGGCATGCAACCAGATTGACGCCGGCCTCGACACAGACATCGCGCAATTCCTGAATCGAGGCGACGCCGTTGTTCTTCACGGTTTTCTTCATGAGCGTGGTCGCCAGATTCTCGAATCCCGGCACACCGGCCATGACCAGGTTCGGGATGTTCCAGTTGATGCCCTGGAACCATTTCGGTCCGAACGGCATTTTCATGGGCATGCCCGGGTTGCCGAGCGGGCTCACCTGAAGATTCAGGTCTTTTTTCAGCAGTTCCAGCCCGTAGAAGGTGAAGAACACGTTCACGTCCCAGCCCAGCGCCGAGGCGGTGGAGGCCAGAATGAACGGCGGGTAGGCCCAGTCCATGGTGCCCTTGGTGGCGATAATGGAAAGCGACGGCGTCTTGCTCTCTTCAACCTCTTTCAGTTTTTTCGAGAAACGTTCGTCGAACCAGGCGTCGAGTGCGGCGCCGTGCTTCTGCAACAATTCGTTTGAAAGATTGCCAGTGGATTTTTCTGCAGCGATGGACATGAGCCCTCCTCAAGAATTTACGCGATGTTCCGGTGAATGTCGCCGCACCCTCCGCCCCGAATGAATCTCTGCTCAGGCAGCCGGCACGGATTTGATATGAAGATTGGCATCACCTATAGTCAATCGACATATTCTGAAATGATTAAATATGCCGTACGGGCGAAGCACAAATCAGAGAATTTAATTAGTTTCGCTAACAAACCAGATTGGGGGCGCGGCATGGAAAGCCTCGATGTCGTCAAACTGCTCAAGGCGGCGCAGAACCTGGAGCGCAACATCTCTGTGTCGCTGATGTACTCGGGCCTGCGCGTGCCCCAGTACCGGCTGCTCGATGTGCTGGCTGGAATGGGGCAGGCGACGGTAACGGAAATGAGCGAGAAGCTGAGCGTCCGGCGCGCCACGGCCAGCGTGTTGATCAACGAGCTGATCGAGTCGGGGATCGTCGAGGTGACCGAAAACAACTCGGACCGGCGCTCGTTCCACATCCGCCTTACTCGCATGGGCGCGGGCAAGCTCGAAGCGGCACGCAAGGACATCGCCGTGTTCCGCGAGAAGTTGTCGCAAAAATATTCGCCGGAAATGATAAAGATGTTGAACGAATTCGCCGACCGGCTGGCCTGACCGGTCGGCGGGATCGAACGGCGTGATGCCCGTCAGTTTTTGCGTATCTGGAAGACATACTCGCCACTGCTCTGTTCAGAGGAAACCAGTTCATTACCGGTCTGTTTGCAGAAGGCGTCGAAGTCCTTGACCGCGCCCGGATCCGTTGCGCGTATGCGCAGAATCTGTCCATGCTCCAATCCGTTGAGGGCCTTCTTGGCGCGCAGAATCGGCAGCGGGCAATTCAGTCCGCGGGCGTCGAGTTCCTGGGCTGTGTTTGACATGGCAATCTCCTGTTTGGGTTGAGGGAGTTTTGAGAATTCAATCAGGCCGGCTGGCACAGGCGCGGCCACGGATAGCCTTCGGCCCTGAGATCGGCCAGGTGCTCACGCATCGCTGTGCGCCAGTCCTTGCCCGGCGCATAACCGAGTTTTCTCCGGGCATAATCGTTGGGGCAGACCCAGTTCTCACACAGATGCACGATGGAGCGGGTGAGAAACGGCGAGGAACCCGGCATGACCGGCTTGAGCGTTTCCATCAACCAGCCAAAGGCATACCCGGCCGGGTATGGGACGCTGTATAGCGGCCTGGGAAATCCCGTTTCCGCCGCGATGAACTCCACGACCTCGCGCAACGCGGGAAATTCCCTGCCACAGATGTTGAACGACTCGTAGTCATTCAGGCCGTCGGCCGTTGCCGCCAGCGCAAATGCCTTGCCCAAGTCGGTGTCGGCCACCAGCGGCAGGCGCTTGTGCCCACCGGCGAGCCACGGCACCAGCCGCGTTCGAAGCCGCGGCACCAGCGCTGGCAGCATGCCAAGGCGGTTGCCGGCACCAATAAAGTGGCCGAGGCGCATCGTGACCATTTGTGTGCCACGCTGGCTGTTGGCGCGCATGTGATCGTCCAAGTCGACCAGGTGATCGAGGTGCGGCCAGAAACCAGTGTGCCGTGTCTGCGAGAAATCATCGATGGGTTCGTTATCTTTCCTGACAGACCCGATTACGACCGTACTCGTCTGGATAAAGCGTTTTACACCCTGTCGAATGGATTGCTCGATGAGGTCACGGGTCGGCTCAAAAAAGCGTTCGCGTTCCTGCTTCTTGTGGTTCCACATGGATGCCCAGTTGCCGGCGCTGCATATGACATCGATTTCTTTCACTACTTCGCGCCGGTAATCCGCATCCATCAAATTACCGATTCGCACCTCGCCTTTGAAATTTCCCCGCAGCCACTCACGCCGGCGGCAGGCCGCTACAGGCTCGACACCGGGCTGCGTCATAAGGGCCTTGAGGACATTGCTGCCCAGAAAACCCGTGGCTCCCGTTACCAGCACCCGAAGCTTTTTTGTTGTGCCCATGATTTCTCCCGGTTGGCCAGAATTCAGTCAGCAGCCTTTCACAAACTGTCTACCCACTTTCTGAGCCTGGTAGTTTCCCGCAGAACCAAATCCGGCTCGTTGAAGGTATGCGTCAGCAGGCTGGCGCCCTGCAACACGGTTACCAGATGCAGGGCAAGGTCGGCGGCTTCCGCTCCCTTGCCAAGCTCACGAAATTGTTGCTCGGTCCACCCCAGAATCGCGCCCATCAGGTCCGCGGACTTTTCCGCCAGCAAGCCCCCATCCTTGTGCAGTTCCTGGCAAAGACTGCCGATGGGGCAACCGCTGGCGGCCAGCGCCTCGCGTTGGCCTTCCACCTCGCCGATCAACGCCTGGATGCGTTTTCTCGGGTCCGGGAGCCTGTCCCATTCCGCGGTGAGGCCACGATAAAAATTCGCGCGGTGCTCGATCAGCGCATGGCCGATGTCCTCTTTGGTTTTGAAGTAGTAATAAACATTACCCAAGGGGACCTCCGCTTCCCGGGCGATATCGGCCAGCGTGGTCTGGTTGAAACCCTGTGCGTGCACCAGCTTGTTCGCCGCTTCGAGCAGGCGAGAACGCTTGTTCGTTTCTTTAATAATCATTTAAATCAATTAATTGTATTAATAAGTAAGTTATCTAACTAAATTATGGATTGCCGATGTATAGCAGTCAAGAGAAAGTTATGGCGTTCGAGAAAAAATGAACCTCTGCCTGTATCCGTATCGGTTTTACGCCATCCCAATCACGATCACTGCCACTGATTTTGACGAGACTCACCACATATACTTTGAGGCGAAAACATGGATACCCTGACACATGCCCTGAGCGGCGCGTTGCTGGCGCGCGCGACGGAACCGAAAGACCCGCGACCGGGCCAGTTGCCGCGGCGCGCGCGCCTGTGGGTCGGGTTCTGGGCCGCGGCGTTTCCCGACAGCGATTTCATCACGCGCTTCATCGATCCCCTCACATATCTCACCGTGCACCGCGGCGTCACCCACTCGGTGGTCATGCTGCCGTTGTGGGCGCTGGGCCTGTCACTGCTGTTCATGCTGCTGGTGCGCGGAAAATATTCCTGGCGCGCGTTCGCGGGCGTGGTGGCGCTGGGCATCGGCATCCATATCCTCGGCGACGTCATCACCGCCTTCGGCACCATGATCTTCGCGCCGTTTTCCATCTGGCGCGCGCAGCTGCCGACGACCTTCATCATCGATCCGTATTTTACGGCGATCATCGTCGCCGGACTCGTGGCCTCGGCGGTATGGAAGGTCACGCGCAAACCCGCGGTCATCGGCCTGGCCGTGCTCGCCGCCTATGTGGGTTTTCAGGGAATACTGCATCAGCGCGCCGTCGCGGCAGGTGAGAACTACGCTACCCGGCATGGGTTGGAGGCCGGCACCGTCGAGGCGATTCCCCAGCCATTCTCGCCGTTCCACTGGATGATCGTGATCCCGCAACAGGACGAATATCACATGGCCTACGTGAGCCTGTGGCGTGATGAGATTCCGGAATTCCCGCCGGAGGGCGCCAATTGGCTGCGACAGGTGCACGCCTCATATTACCCGGTGCGGGATGCGGTATGGACGCAGGTGCCGCGTTTCGGCCTGGGCAAGGATGCCAAACTGGCGGAAGAGTTGTGGTATTCCGAAGTGCTCTCGTCCTATCGGAATTTTGCCCTGTTTCCGGCGTTGTATGGCATAGATCGCGTCCAGGGCCGGTTATGCGTGTGGTTCAACGATCTGCGCTTTGCCCTGGCGGGAAGAGACATGCCCTTCCGCTACGGCGCGTGCCGGACCGGCAAGGATGCGGCATGGCGTGTTTACCGCCTGCTCAATGACGACAACGGCCAGGAAATCTTCGAAGCCATTCCACATTAAATTTTATTGCCACACAGCACGTAAATGAAGCCCTACTCGCTGCGCTCGTTCGTCCTGGCACAAGATTAATCACAGAGAATAAAAATCAAAACTCCTCGCTGAAATTTTCTTTTTTGCTCTGTGTTCTCTGTGACCTCTGTGGCCATGAATTAATACATATCCACGGGATCGACGTCCAGCGACCAGCGCGTCTTCTTGGCGAACTTCGCCTCCGTCAGCTGCCGCACCCATTGGGCCAGAAATTCATGCAGCGGCGCGCGCTGGGCGGATTGCACCAGCAGTTGCGCGCGGTAACGCCCGGCGCGCCGCTCCATGGGCGCCGGCGCCGGCGACAAAATCTGAACCTCCTTCCCCGGTGACAATTGCACAGCCAGCACGCGCGCCGCACGCAGAAATTCGAGCGCCGCGCCGGGTGCGGGCGCTTCGGCCCGCAGCAGGGCCAGATGACTGTAAGGCGGGTAGCCGGTCTCGCGGCGCTCGTTGAGCGCGAACTCGGCGAAGCCGTGGAAGTCATGGCGCTGCAACGCCGCGAACAGGGGATGCTCCGGATGCCAGGTCTGGATCAATACCTCGCCCGGCTTGTCGGCACGGCCGGCGCGGCCGCTCACCTGCATGATCAGCTGGAACAGCCGTTCGCCCGAACGGAAATCGGTTCCGTACAGCCCCTGGTCGGCGTTGAGGATTCCCACCAGCGTGACGTTGGGGAAATCATGCCCCTTGGACAGCATCTGGGTCCCGACCAGGATGTCGGCCTCTCCGGCGTGGACGCGGCGCAGTTTCTCCTGGAGCGCGCCGCGGCGCGCGGTGCTGTCACGATCAATGCGCTCGATGCGCGCCTGCGGGAAAAATTTTTCCAGCGCGCCCTCGACCCGCTCCGTGCCTTCGCCGAGCGGATGCAGGTTTGCGCCCTGGCAGGAGGGACAACTCTTGACTACTTCCTGTTCCGCGCCGCAATGATGGCAAAGCAGTTTCTGTTTCCTGTGATGCAGGGTGAGCTGGGCGTCGCAGCGCTTGCACGGGGCCACCCAGCCGCAGTCAAAACACATCCACACCGGAGAGAAGCCGCGGCGGTTGAGAAACAGGATGCTCTGCTCGCCCCTTTCGAGTCTGGCGGCGAGCGCCTCGCGCAACGGCAGCGATAATCCTTCACTGGGCTTGAGCCGGCGCATGTCGAGCAGCCGCACCGCCGGCATGACGGCGCTGCCGGTGCGCTCCGGCAGTTCGATCAGGGTATAGGCGTTCTGGCGCGCGTTTTTGAGGCTCTCCAGCGACGGCGTGGCCGAGCCGAGGATGATCGGAATTTTCTCGCGCGCGGCGCGCATCACGGCCACGTCGCGTGCCGAATAGCGGAAGCCGTCCTGCTGTTTGTACGAGGCATCGTGTTCCTCGTCCACGACGATAAGACCGGGATGCATCAGCGGCGTGAATACCGCCGAGCGCGTGCCGAGCACGATGGGCGCGCGGCCGGCGCTGGCCCGGACCCAGGCGCTCAGGCGCTCCTGTTCGTTGAGACCGGAATGCAGCATGGCGATGGGGGCGCGAAAACGTTGCGCGAAACGCCCCACCAGTTGCGGTGTCAGGCTGATCTCCGGCACCAGCACCAGCGCCTGCTTGCCCTGCGCCAGCACCTGCTCGATCACACTCAGGTAAACCTCGGTCTTGCCGCTGCCGGTCACGCCGTGCAGCAGGAACGGGCGAAATCCGCCGAGCCCGGCGAGGATGCCGGCCACGGCGGATTTCTGGTCCGGATTGAGTTCCGGCGCGGTTTGCAGATCCCCGCCGATCACGGGCCGCGCCTCACGTTGGTGACTGCTCACCCACCCTTTGGCGCGCAGCGCCTTGAGCGCCGCCGCCGAGCGCTGCGAAACCCTGGCAAGCTGCTCCGCATCGAGGCCGTCCGCGTCCTTCGCCAGTGCCTCGAGTACCTGTTTCTGCACCGGGGCACGTTTCAGCGTCAGCGGATCCACTGCCTTTCCCGCGGGCGTGAGTGACCATATCTTCACCCCGCTGGCGACCGGCGGGTGACCCTGGCGCAAACGCACCGGCAGGGCCGTGTGAATAACTTCGCCGAGGGGATGATGGTAATAATCCGCCGCCCATTGGAGCAGGCTCAGCATGGGCGGCGCGAGGATGGCGCTGTCGTCGAGCGGTTGTGTGATGTTTTTCAGCCGGTTGGCGGGTAGCTCGCTTTGCGTCACCTCGCCCACCACCACCCCGACCAGTTCGCGGCGGCCAAAGGGCACGCGCACGCGCACCCCCGGTGTCAGTGCAACCGGGGCCAGGTAATCAAAGGCGCGATACAGGGGGGTGGGAACGGCGATCTGGTAAATACGCAACGATGCAACCATGCCGGCGACTCTATCACAGGCCATGGAACGAAAATGTTTTGAGCATTTTCTGTGCAATACGTGAAACACCCGCGCTCCACGTTCATAAATTTGTCATGAAGTGCTCGTAACCGCTTGTATCCAAAAGGCGCAGACGTTACTCACAGAATCTGTGGATAACAATGTTGATGAAGCTGACCAGCGCATTTTGCCGCACGGCAATTTCCGGCAATTCTGTTAATTTGATTAAAAAATAAACTGACGTATTAAATGATTTAAGATCAGCATGTTAAATAAAATCACCCGAGCTTTTTGAGGTATTTCTGGTGCCGGTCTCCGGGTTTTTTTACAGCGCATTTTCTCTGTGCATAAAGTAGACAAGCGGAGACATTTTCCCGCGCCAAAATGCCTGTGCTTCAACTAGGCAGCGGATAAAACAACGTTTACGATGCCGCGGATACCAGGGAACAGGAGGCTAAAACATGAAGGGTGCATGCAAATGGGCACAGCAATACGGACCGCTGCTCGGGCGCATGTTGCTGGCAAATCTGTTTATCGTTTCCGGCTTCAAGAAAGTGAGCGGGTTTGCCGCCTCCGCGGGTTACATGGCGGCCAAAATGCCGGCGCTCGATCCGAATCTGATCAACTTCATGCTGGTGCTGACCATCGCCATCGAACTGGGCGGCGGCCTGATGATCCTGGTCGGCTGGCAGGCGCGCTGGGGCGCGGCCATCATTTTCCTGTGGATGATCCCGGTGACCTGGCTGTTCCATGCCTACTGGGGGCTGCCGCCGGACCAGATGCAGGCGCAGTTTATTCAGTTCCAGAAAAACATGGCGATCATGGGCGCACTGCTATTCGTCGTGGCGCAGGGGACCGGCGCCTATAGTCTGGGCAGGGATAACTGCTAGCGAGTTCGCCCAAACAGAAAACGGAAAGCGGCAGATAGCGCCTTATTTACTTGTGCAATCGCAACAGCTTGGGATTGCGCTCGATCGCCCAGGAAGACTGCTTGAGCCAGACGGCCAGCTCTTCCGCCGACAGCGGGCGGCTGATGTAGTGGCCCTGGGCGGTGTCGCAGCCCAGTTCGCTCAGGCGTTTCAGGGTTTCCTCGTTCTCCACGCCTTCCGCCACCACTTCGAGCTTGAGGTTGTGCGCCAGATCGACGCTGGTGCGCACGATGGCGGCGTCGTTTTCATCGCGCTCCATGCCGATGACGAAGGATTTGTCGATCTTGATGGTGTTGACCGGCAGCTTCTTCAGGTACGAGAGCGAGGAATAACCGGTGCCGAAATCGTCGATCGCGATGCGCAGTCCCATCGCCGACAGGCGCGCCAGCACCTCGAGGGCGCGCTCGGGCTCGGTCATCACCGCGCTCTCGGTAATCTCCAGCTCCAGCCAGCGCGGCGAGATCTGCAGTGCCGCCAGCTGCTCGGCGAAGGCGTCCGCCAGGTACGGGTCCTGCAGGTCGCGCACCGACAGGTTCATGGAAATGGTGATCGGCAGCCCCTGGTCCTGGAGCTGCTGGCCCTGGCGCAGCGACTCGTTCAGCACCCAGGGCGTTAGGCTGCGGATCAGACCGGTCTGCTCCAGCAGCGGGACGAAAGTATCCGGCAACAACAGGTCATCGCGCGGATGGTTCCAGCGCACCAGTGCCTCGACGCCCGTGACCTGGAAATTCTTGAGGTCCACCTTCGGCTGGTAATACAGCACGAACTGCTCCTGCTCCACGGCATGACGCAGCTCTCCGAGCAGCGTCAGGCGCGTCGGGTTGTGCTGGTCGATCTTGCCGTCGTAGAAGGCGTGGCCGCTGTTGCTGTTCTTGGCGGAGTACATGGCAACGTCGGCGCGCTGGATCAGGATATTGGCGTCGACGCCGTGATCGGGATAGAGCGCGATGCCGATGCTGGCGCCGGTGTCGAGGCTCTGCTCTTCGATGCGGAACGGGGAGCGCAAGGCCTGCAGCAGCATGCGCGCCGCCATGGTGGCGTGCTTGTCGTTCACCGCCGGCAGCAGGATGGCGAACTCGTCGCCGCCCATGCGCGCCACCGTGTCGATGTCACGCAGCTTGCTGCGCAGGCGCGCCGCCACCTGTTGCAGCAGCTTGTCGCCGATCTGGTGGCCGAGGGTGTCGTTGATGTCCTTGAAGCGGTCGAGGTCCATCAGGAACAGGGCGAAAGGCTTGTAATCACGCTTGGCGTCCTCGATCGCCTGCTCCAGGCGCTCATGGAACAGCGTGCGGTTCGGCAGCTTGGTCAGCGGGTCGGTGAAGGCCAGGCTTTCCAGGCTTTCGTAGAGTTCCTTGAGCCGCGTTGTCATGCTGTTGAAGCCGGCACCCAGCTCGGCGATTTCGGTATTGCCTTCCACCACCACGTGCTGGCCGAGACGGTTCTTGTCCGCACGCGCCTTGCGCAGTTGCGCAGCCAGCGCCTGCAGCGGCTTGAGCGCGGTCTTGCGCAGCACCAGCCACACCAGCCACACCGCCAGCAGCAGCGCCGCGGCAGCGGTGGCCAGGAAGTTGTACCTTGCCAGCGCCAATTCGTCCCTGAACGCGCGGATATCCTGGCTGACGACGACATGGAACAGTGCACGCGATGCCATGCCGAAGGGCTGTTCCGCCACCAGATAATTTTCGGCGTCTTCGGCGCGCGGCCAGCTGGCGGAGCGGTGCAACAGCGTCCCGTCGGCGAAGCTCAGGCGCACCGGCAGGTTGAAGATGTTGTCAGGTCCGGTCAGGCGCGGTGTCATGTCCAGCGCCACCAGCAGAAAGCCGGACGCCGGACGTTCGCCCAGCGAATGAATCGAGAGATGATAGATGTTTTTATCCGCCACGCAGGTGCCGGTAACAGGCTTGGACATTTCCGTGTCTTTGCGTTTCGTCGCCACGGCATACAGGCTGGCGCAGGCGGGTTGAGTCAAAACCGCCTCGGGCACGCCGTGAGCGGTTGAGGCAACAATATGCATCCCGGCATCCAGTACTTGCATCTTGGCCAGCCGGGTGCGACCGGAGGCGAAACCCGGCCGATCGAACAGATGATCGAGCTGGCGCACCGCGGCTGCGCTCTTGCCGCTCGTGATCGCCGTCATGAGCCCAGGTTCCGAACGGGCCAACAAAACGAGTCGTTGCGATTCTGCCTCCAGTTCCCGACGCAGTTCGCCAATGCGCACCTTGACCTGTTCGCCGAGCACGATGCGCTGTTGCGTGAGACTCGCGTCACGGTAGACATCGCCGCCCGCCTGCACAAAATACAGGCCAAGCAACCCCACTACCGTCATGCCGGTGAGGAGGCTGGTACGCACGGACATCTGATTCAGCAGCATCGTTATTCTTGATCGCCAAAAGCGGCTGCGGGCGAATAAACGCCGATGCGAATCCTTTCGTTGTCGTTCCCGTTCCATTGGAACCCTGATCACCTCCTGGTATTTCCCCATCCCTGAACCGCCCGACGCAGACCTTCCCCTGACCTGAACGCTGTGGCGACCCGTAAATCCTGCAAATCCAGTGCCATTTACCGGCATCCATAAAATCCGGGGACTATGGAAAATAATGGCTGGAAACAAGGCAATTTTGGCGATTTTTTGCCGGCGCCGGAACCAGCGGCAGGGTTCGGCTGTTTTTCGGTCTTTCCGGTGACATTTTCCGGCGCCGCGCCGGACCAAAACAGGCTTTCCGCCCCCGGGGATTGGTCCTACATTAGCTTTCTCGAACCGGGGACAAAGAACGCATGGACAAAACCTGGGACGCGATTGCACAGCAGATTTCCGCTGCCACCGGCACCCCCTTTGCCGCCCGTGCGCGGGATACGGTCGGCGGCGGTTGTATCAACGCCGCCACGGTGCTGCAGGACGGCCGGCAGCGCTACTTCGTCAAGCTCAACGACGCCGCGCGTCTTGCCATGTTCGAGGCCGAAGCCGAAGGCCTGAACGCCATCGCGCAGACCCGCAGCGTACGCGTGCCGCAGCCGGTTTGTTCCGGCACCGCCGGTGGTTCCGCCTATCTCGTGCTCGAACATCTCGACCTGGAAAGCGCCGACGCGCGCAGCCTTGAACGGCTCGGACAGCAACTGGCGCAGATGCACCGCGCCACCCGGGAACAGTTCGGCTGGCACCGTGACAACACCATCGGTTCGACGCCGCAGGTCAACACGCCCGGCACCAACTGGGTGGCGTTCTGGCGTGAACAGCGTCTCGGCTTTCAGCTGCGGCTCGCTGCCCGCCACGGCCGCGACCTGATGCGCCGGGGCGAGCGGTTGCTGACGGACCTCGGAGATTTTTTCCGCCACTACCATCCCGTGCCTTCGCTGCTGCACGGCGATCTGTGGGGCGGCAACGTCGGCGCCAGCGGCGGACAACCGGTGATCTTCGATCCGGCGGTTTATTACGGCGACCGCGAGGCGGATATTGCCATGACCGAACTGTTCGGCGGCTTTTCCGCGCGGTTTTACCGGGCGTACGAGGAGGCCTGGCCGCTCGATGCCGGTTACCGGCAGCGCAAGACGCTGTACAACCTGTATCACATACTCAACCACTTCAATCTTTTCGGCGGCGGTTACGGTTCCCAGGCGGAGCGCATGATAGATTCGCTGCTGAGCGAATTGGGATAAGGAATAAAATGGACATCCAGTTCCACGGCGCCGCCCGGGAAGTCACCGGTTCCTGCTTTCTGGTGCGCGCCGGCGCGCACCAGATACTCATCGATTGCGGCCTGATCCAGGGCGCGCCCGCGGACGAGGCGCGCAACCGCCAGCCCTTCCCCTTCAATCCCCGCGACCTCGATGCCGTGATCCTGACCCATGCCCATCTGGATCACTCCGGCCGGCTCCCGCTGCTGGTCAAGGCCGGTTTTCGCGGGCCGGTTTACACCCACCGGGCCACGCGCGACCTGTGCCAGATCATGCTCAAGGACGCGGCGGTGCTGAACGAGAAGGACGCCGAGCACGAAAACCGCCGGCGTCTGCGCCAAGGCAAGCGCCTGGTCGAACCGCTGTATACGCGCCAAGACGCGGAGAAAGCCATGCGCCAGTTTCAGGCGCTCGACTACGACACCGAGCGCCAGCTGCTCCCCGGCGTGCGGGTGCGCCTGCGGGATGCCGGCCATATCCTGGGCTCGGCCATCCTGGAGCTGTGGCTCGAGGAAAACGGCAACCGGCGCAAGCTCGTCTTCAGCGGCGACCTGGGGCACGCGGACGCGCCGATCCTGCGCGACCCCGAAGCCGTGCGTGAAGCCGATCTCGTCGTCCTCGAAAGCACCTATGGCGACCGCGAACACCGCCCCTGGGATGAAACGATTGCGGAACTGGGCGAGGTGTTCCGCGAGGCACTGCGCGACGAGGGCAACATCCTCATCCCCGCCTTCGCCATCGGCCGCAGCCAGGAGCTGCTGTATTTTCTCAAGCAGCATGGACGGGAATGGGGTATCGACCAGTGGACGGTGTTTCTCGACAGCCCGATGGCGATCGAGGCCACCGAGGTCTACGGCAAGCACTGGAAGCTGTTCGACGCCGAGGCCAGCGGCCGGCGCAAAAAAGACGGCGACCCTTTCAGCATGCCGAACCTGCATTTCAGCCGCACCGCCGCCCAGTCCATGGCCATCAACCGCGTGCGCAGCGGCGCCATCGTCATCGCCGGCAGCGGCATGTGCGACGGCGGGCGCATCCGCCATCACTTCAAGCACAACCTCTGGCGCGAACAGTGCCACGTCATCTTCGCCGGCTTCCAGGCACGCGGCACGCTCGGGCGGAGCATTGTCGACGGCGCACAAACCATCAAGCTCTGGGGCGAAACCATCCGCGTCGCCGCGCGCATCCACACCGTCGGCGGTTTGTCGGCGCATGCCGGCCAGTCGGGCCTGCTGAACTGGTATCGCAACTTCGAACGCCATCCGGCGGTGGCGCTGGTGCACGGCGAGCCCGAGCCCATGGAGATGTTGGCCCGCCGTTTGCATTCACTACATGCAACAGTACTGATGCCTAGGGCCGGCGAGCGCATCGACTTGCTGTCGCCGCCGCCAAAAGCCCGGAAATAAAGGCTGAATCCGGATTGCGGACGCAACGGTCACCCGGAAAAATTCCGCGGCGCACGGCATGACAGCGACAGATTGACATGACAGGTTGGCAGGACTGGCATGGAAAAGACAAGGAGGCATGCGCTGTTTGGTCGCAGCTTGTCAGGCCCGGATGAAAGGAGTTAGATGATCATCAGGAGAAGCCCAGTCTCCGGCACAGGGAATTTCGGATGCGGCGAGTTCAGTGTGCCTGGTTATAAAAATTTTGAACAGTTCATGATGCAGCCGGCGCGCCCTGTGTGCGCCGGCGCTTTCCCGTCTCTCCAGCAGACGGACGGATGACAGATTTATCCACAAGAGGAGGTGCGTAATGCGGATCAAAAACCACACACTGACACTGTTGCTCGGAGCCAGCTTGTTCGGCTGCGCCACCGAGCCCACGGCACCGCCAGCCACTTCGGCTGCACCAGCACCCGCTGCCGCGACAGCGGCGGCGGTGGTAACCCCGCCGGCACCGCCGCCCACAGCGGCCGCGGTCGTGAACATGATCAACAACTGTTACTCCTGCCACGGCACCGACGGCCGCAGCGCCGGCGCCATCCCGAGCCTGACCGGCAAGAACGCCGAGCAGGCACTGCTGATGCTCAAGGAGTACAAGTCCGGCCGGCTGGCCGCCACGGTCATGACGCGCCACGCCAAGGGTTACACCGACGCGGAGCTCGAGGCGATCGCCAACTACATCGGCACCAACCTGAAATAGGGGAATGACATGAGCAAAATCACACGCAGAGACTTTCTCAAGATCGCCGGGGCGGCCTCCGCCGCCGGTGTGCTCGGTCATGCCCCGCTGGCAGGTGCCGCCAAGCACATGGGCAGCGGCAGCGCCCGCGTGGTCATCGTCGGCGGCGGCTTTGGCGGCGCCACCTGCGCCAAATACCTGCGCCGGCTCGATCCCGGCATCGCCGTGACGCTGGTGGAGCCGAGCACGAAATTCGTCACCTGCCCGTTCAGCAATATGGTGCTGGGCGGACTGCGCACCATGGATTCGATCACCCACAGCTTTGACGCGTTGAAAAACAAACACGGCGTCAACGTCATGCACGACACGGTGACCGCCATCGACGCGGGCGCCAAGAAGGTGACGCTCAAGAGCGGCAAGACCCTGTCCTATGACCGGTTGGTGGTTTCGCCGGGCATCGACTTCAAGTGGGATGCGGTCCAGGGCTACAGCGAGAAGGCGGCGGAAGTGATGCCGCATGCCTGGAAGGCCGGCCCGCAGACAGTACTGCTGCAAAAGAAACTCAAGGCCATGAAGGACGGCGGCACCTTCGTGATCGTCGCCCCGCCCAACCCGTTCCGCTGCCCGCCTGGGCCATACGAGCGCGCTGGCATGGTGGCGCATTACCTCAAGGAGCACAAACCGAAGTCCAAGGTGCTGATCCTGGACGCCAAGGATGCCTTCTCCAAGCAGGGCCTGTTCCTGGACGGCTGGAAGAAGCTCTATGGCGACATGGTCGAATGGGTCCCCGGCGCCAAGGGCGGCGCGGTGCAGGCGGTCGACACCAGGAAGATGATGCTCGACACCGCGCTCGACAAGCACAAGGCCGATGTCGTGAACTTCATCCCGGCGCAGACCGCGGGCAAGATCGCGCTCGCCTCCGGCCTGGCCGACGACAAGGGCTGGTGCCCGGTGGATCCGCGCACCTTCGAGTCGAAGATGCATCCGGGCATCCACGTCATCGGCGATGCCTCGATCGCGGGCGCGCTGCCGAAGTCCGGCTTCGCCGCCAGCAGCGAGGCCAAGATGTGCGCCGCCGCCATCATCGCCACGCTCAAGGGCGAGACCCCGGCCGAGAACTCGCTGGTCAACACCTGCTACAGCCTGATCGGGCCGAAGTACGGCATCTCGGTCGCGGGCGTGTACAAGGTGACGGAGAAGGGCATCACCGAGGTCCCGGGCGCGGGCGGCGTGAGCCCCAAGGAAGCGCCGGACTCCTTCCGCGAGAACGAGGCCAAGTACACCGTGGGCTGGTACCAGAGCATCACCGCCGATATCTGGGGCTGATCGCGGTTCAAACGTAACGCAGCACAACAAGGGCGGCGTGAGCCGCCCTTGTTTTTTGTCCCGTTCCTTCAAACATTAGCCTCATAATCGTTCCCCCCTCCCCTCGCGGGAGGGGGTTAGGGGGAGGGGGAGGGGGAAATTTTTGTGTTAGCTTTCCAAGTCGGATGAATGCCAAACCTGCCCTGTCCGCCGGCGTCGTCATCGTCCGCCGCTTCGGCGATCAATACCGTTACCTGCTGCTGCGCGCCGGCAGCTACTGGGATTTCTCCAAGGGCATGGTCGAGCCCGGCGAAGACCCGCTGGCCGCCGCCATCCGCGAGGTGGAAGAGGAAACTACCCTGACCGGTCTCGATTTCCGCTGGGGACCCCCGTTCACCGAAACCGAGCCGTATGGCAAAAATAAAATCGCGCGTTATTACCTCGCCGAATCGGCGGAGGGGGAGGTTTATCTGCCGATCACCGAAGAACTCGGCAAACCGGAACACGATGAATTCCGCTGGCTGGAATACGACACCGCACGGGGATTGCTGGTGCCACGGGTTTTGGCCGTGTTGGATTGGGCCGGGAAAATAATTTTGGGGCAAGCATGAATAAAGCAACACCAGCGCATCCCCCGATCGGACTGCTCCTGGTCATTCTCGGTCTTTCCACTGGATGCAGTGTCGCACCGCAGGCAGACTGGCCCGCTGATGTTCGGGCGTTCATCGCGCAACACGAGGCGTGCGGGCAGAATTGGGGCTGGGACTGCTGTCGCGCGAGATTATTCTGATCCATTGCCTACCATTCCACAGTCACCACGATCGAATCTCTGAAAAGGCCCGTGCCGACGTTCTGCCTTTCGTACAGCCTGCCATACACGGTGAGCATCCTGATCCCGCCCGTTCCAAGCCCCGACTGGAAAAAGGTGCCGTCGATACCGTCCCCCCAGACCTCGGCGTGAGTTGAATCGCGGTACAAGTTGTAGTTGAGCACCTCACCGAACGTGTCAGACCGCAGTTTCCTGGGATGGAAACCGCCGGTCGAGTTCTCGCCGGGACCCAGCTTCACGGTGTAAGCCGTGCCCGCATCACAGCCAATACTGACTCTTCCAACGGCATCAACCGGGAAGGGGTCAATAATATTGTATTGCCCGAACTGGACGGGTACCGCGGACACCGTACACCCTTCGCCCCTGGCCTGGGCTGCAACGAGCAGCATGACCCCGCTTAGAAGTCCGCTAATCCAGCGCACAGGATTTCTCCCCCATCTCGACCATGACGTCATCGCTTTCGGGAATGATCAGATCAAACTCGCACTTCTTGTCCTGCATGAACAGATTCGCACGGAACCTGCCCGCAGGAAGATTCTCGAGATAGAACTCCCCGCCATTGCCCACGATGAATTCCCTTGGCTCGTCCTCGACCCATAACCGGAGGCCCCAGTACTGGGCTGCACGCCGTTCGCCCTTTTCCACTATGAAGAGGCGGCCCGTAAAACCCTGCAGCTTCGTGACTGCAATGTTCACGATGCTGCCGCCCCGTACGGGCGGAGAGACATATTTCCGTAGATGGGAAACCTCATAGTTCACCGGCAGATCCCCCGTCTCGATGGAAAGATCATTGGGATAATAGGAAATCAGATTCGGCACGATGATCTCGCCGTCTTCATTCGTTGTTCCGACCTCCTGATTGCTGTATTTGACCTTCACGCCCTCGAGGCCAGCCACCTTCACCAGCGCGAAGCTGTCCGAAACGGGTCTGGACAGATAAGCAGAATTGCCGATGACGGCGATCCCGCCGGACATGCGAATGTCGTAGATATCCTGACCGGCGATCCTGTTGTAGTCAGCGGAATAGACTCCGTAGGGCGCGCGGTATTGCACAGCGAGATTGCCGCCGGTGTTGCGGTCGCCCAGGTCATCCTCAACGGTATCGGCAAGCAGCCGGTAACCGAAACCGGTCCCGAGCGGCGGGTTTTGCTGCATGGTAACGGCCGTGGCAATCCTGTCGTCCCGCATCCGGTAAGACAGGCCCCCTGATTTGCCAGTCCCCAGAAATACCAGAAAACTGGCAAAGACCTCATTGACCGTGACATCCGATTCCGTCCTGCTGGCCCGGAGCTGTACTGAGGCATTTTTCCAGAGCCCCCGCGAATAAAAAATGGATGCCCTTCGTTGGTCCGTCTCCGTGTAATAATCCGCAGATGAATAGCTCACGGATATGGCGCCGAAGGCCCTCAGGTTGTAGCCGATTCCGACGGTGCCCTCGCGACGCGGCCGGTCCTGGGACGAGGACAGCCCGAGGTTGGCATACTCCCGGGACAGGCCCCGCAACGAGAAACTTCCACTGATGCTCCCGTCCGAATAGAAATGGCTCAAGGTCCCGCCTTTGCCGCGATGACCTTCCTCGTTACTGATGGCCAAGGACATATTTGTTTCCCCCAGCCGCCGCCACGGGATGAATGTGGCTGAACAGCCGAGGTTGGTCATATCCTGGTCAACTTCGGCCCGCAGGCCCCCGGTCAATGCGCTGGTCAGTCCCAGCCGGTGGTAGCCCACAAAGGCCGCCTCGCCGTATTCAAAACTCTCCTGGCCCAGCGCTTCTCTTTTAAAACCGAAGTTATAGCTGTAGTCATGCAGACCCGGCTTCAGGAGCTGGGAGGAGACGTAAAAGGGATTCGTGATTCTCGTCTCCCGACCAAAAGCATCGCGAATGACAAGGGTCGTATCCCACAGACCGGTGGTACCGGGCAGGTTCAGGAACTGGAACTCTCCAGCGGGAAGATGCTCCCGGCGCAACAACGTATCGTTGACATACAATTCCACATCCGAGGAAGATTCGAGCACTCCGGCGAGATCGACACCCGGATACCTTTTGAAGTCCGGCCTGATGGAAAAATTCTTCGAAAGGCTCAGTCCACCGAAAATCCCGCCGCCCCCCAGATTGCCCGAGTAGGCGGAAAAATCCCCCGCCACTATCCTCCTCAGAGTCGTCCTGTCGTCCCAGGTCACATTGGAAAAAAGCCGGACATGTTTTTCGTCTTCACCGGTGTTTGTGTAGATGAAGCTGGAAAAACCGAGCCAACCGCCGATGCTGATTCCGGCTTCCCAGGGGAAGTTCAGGGTCTCGAGGTCGGAGTGACTCCCGGCACGATAGCCCAGGCTGTAATTGAGAAAGGCTGCGTTATCCCTGGTCGAAAGGACATCGCCATCCCGTTTATGGGCAAGATCGACCACATTTTTTCTGAGCATGCCCGGGTTGGCCGTGATACGCAGCGCCGATCCCCTTTCATCAATTTCAAAGTGCACGCGCGGAGCGAGAGACTTCAGGGACAGGTATTTCTCCTGTCCGATCATTGTCCCCATGTCTTTCGGCATTTCCTGGAATCCGATCGCAACAAGGTCTTCGTGACGCAATAGCGCATCGCCTCCCTCGGTCAGCAGTATGAAATAGTCTCCCTTGTCCTCGGCATTGAGAATGATCTTCAGCACCACTGTCTCCGACGCCTCGCTGCTGAGGGGGAGCAATAACCAGCACAGCAGGATCAGGGTGGCACGCTTGATCACTGTTTTTTTCAAAGGGGATGACGGAAAACAAATCACTCTCCGCCGGATACACCATTCATCTTCTTTTTGATTTGCTGATGTTTTGGCGTACACATCGTTCGGTCCACATTGAGTGTGGTATCACGGACGATCTTTCCCGCTTCCGCGGTCACATTGATGGTGCGGACGCTGAGGCACTCCTGGCGGGAAACGTCGACGGCAAACGGCTTCGATACCCCTGCCAGCACATACCAGCCGCTGATGTTCCGTGAAAAGACCTCTTTGCCCGATGCATCGAGGCCTGTGGCCATGATCTTGCTGACGACGGCATGGGTATTACCGCTGTTGTTAATGCTGACCCTGAGGGATTCCTCTGAAATCCCAACCTTGTCGACGGCCCATTCCCTGTTCTCCTTCCGGGGGCTGACGAAGATGGGGATGCCGAGCCGCAGGGCGAATTTCAGGGCAAGCTCCCCGGGACTGGTCACAGGCAGCTCAGCGAGATACAACCTGTAGGTCTTCTCCGTCGACGGAGCCTTCTCCCCCTGGTAGCCGATTCTTATGATCCGCTCCTCACCCTTTTCGATGTCAGCGATCTTTGGGAAGAAAACGATATCCTTCGTATCCGCGTATACGTCTTGACCCGTCTCGTCCTGGCTCCAGGCCTTGGCTTCAAGTTGGACGGTTACTTTCTCGTTGCCATCGTTCATGATCCTGAGTACCTCGGTCTTCGAGCGGCTGTCGATGGTGAGCTTGACCGGCACGGCCGTGAAAGAACCCGCCAAGGCAAGCGCAGGCAGCAGCAATAACGGAACAGCGAGGAATCTGAGCAATGTCCTTGTCAATTTCACACCCGGCATCTTCTGGTTCATATTATTTGGACGTGGGGCGGCTGAATCCGCCCCACGCTGTTCATGGTAATCAGTAGTTCACCGACACGGTGACCGCGTCCGTGTACTCACCGGGTTGCTCACCCCCGGTGAAACCCATTACACCCAATACTGCATGAGGCTGCGGCAATCCATTGCCCGTATCGGCAAGACTGGTGCCCGAAAGATAGGTTTGGCCATAGTCGGCGTCACCCCAGACGTTACCTCCGATTTGATCTTTGTAGAGTTCGTATGGAATTGAACTGGTATTGTTAACCACCTGCCGATACTGACCGTTGGAATGCTGCCCGGCGTCAAGGGCAATGGCATAGGGCATGCCCGCCGGGCAGGTCACCGTGACATCGCCATTGGCGCTCGCAAGGTCATTGGGAATATAGGGAAAGACAATGCCCGTTGCCGAAACCGAGCACGCCCCCTGTACGCTCACGCTCACGTCCAATGTTGTGGTTGCCGTCGCTGCATGGGCGTTCCCAGTAATGCCCAGCAACGTCGCCAATACTGCCACTGCCAGCTGATGCTTTTTCATCTTGTTGCTCCTCTAATCAAAATTGCGATGGATGGATTGCCGTTCGCGGTTGACCGCTCGATATACTCGTTTAGCCATTTTTCATGTGATCCTCCTCTTGTATCAGGTGACTGAGTGATGAGGTCTGGCGGAACCCACAAGGTCAGCGACCCTCTTACCCTGGCGCACGGCCCCCGGAAGATCGGAACAAAGAGAAATCGGTCCCGCGCCTAGAGCCACACAACCTGTTCAGAATCAGAACAACCATCCTGTGTACCCTCGGCGACAATGCGGTCGACCGTTGTCTGAAAATCCTCCTGGGTGGATGACGGCGCGCGGTCGATCGCGGCAAACGCGGTGCCGCTGCTGAACAGCAGAATGGCAATCAGTTTTGTGAGATATCCGTTCATGGCACTTGCCTCCAATTTGTCGGTTAATCCAGTGAATCGATGCAATCGCACTGCATTTGGAACAGGACAGAGTATGCTCACGAAAGTGGCATTCGGAAATCAGGCTCAAGAACTAGAACCAAGGTCGCAGGCAGGGCACGATGAGAGGAAATGACGGCGGTACCGACCCTGTTGCGCCACTTGTCCCGCGCGCGTAAAAAGACTGTAATAACTTCGTCTTAATACCTAAGAACGTATCGCTGTAAACGCCGGGAGGAGGTCTGTCGTCATGAAAATTCTGGTCGCCGACGACCATGCGTTGATTCGCGAGGCACTGCGGCACGTGCTGAAGGAACTCGACGGAAACGTCACCGTGCTGGAAGCGGGAGATGGCGATAGCGCCTGCCGCCAGGTGAACGAGCATGTGGATCTCGATCTGCTGCTGCTCGATCTGAATCTTCCGGGTACGGACGGATTCGCGACGCTCGCGGAACTGCGCCGCGAGCACGCCGCGCTGCCGATCGTGATCCTCTCGGCTCAGGAAGATGCAACGACCATGCGCGCGGCGCTCGATCGCGGCGCGATGGGCTTCATCCCCAAGTCGGCGAATAATGCGGTGATGCTGAGTGCGTTGCGGCTGGTGCTCTCGGGCGGGCGCTACGTACCTCCGGAATTGCTGAACGCGGTGCCCGTGAACATGCCGCCGGATACGAACTTGTCGGCGCCGAAGTCACCGGCGGAGCTGGGGCTCACCGAACGCCAGCTCGATGTGCTGGCGCTCATGGCGCAGGGGAAATCCAACAAACAGATTTGCCGGGAACTCGGACTCGCAGAGGCGACCGTCAAGATTCACGTCACCGCCATCCTGCGCACGCTCAAGGTGGCCAGCCGCGCGCAGGCCATTGTTGCGGTCAACCGCCTCGGGCTTGCGTTCGAGACTCCGTCGCCTTCGCCGGTGAAACGCTAGCGCGGGAAAGCGACAGCAGCTGCTCGAGCAGGGCACGCAGCTTGGCCGGGTGCACCGGTTTGTGCAGCAACGCGTGCCCGGCCAGTTTCGCCTCGCGCAGCCGTTCCGGCGCGGTGTCGCCGGTGACGAGCGCGCCGGCGGCATCGGTGGGGCCGTCG
>Ga0105095_10000279_pt1 | contig 24069 bp, 22 predicted proteins | sample PPLLak2March2015_2_FD_79180 | JGI IMG/M metagenome (GOLD analysis project Ga0105095, IMG submission 79180) | Freshwater sediment microbial communities from Prairie Pothole Lake near Jamestown, North Dakota, USA - PPLs Lake P8 Core (3) Depth... | ecosystem: Environmental > Aquatic > Freshwater >...
AGGCGTCGTGATGACGCTTGTTGCCGGATCTGTCCGGGCACATCGTCCTCTTGCAGAGGTCGCCACCATCTCCGTGCTCTTCTTCCTTGGCGTGACCGCCTTTGCCGGTGGCGTCGCCATGGTTTTCGGGCTCGGGGAAGACCAGCTGATGCTCCCGGCCGACTGGCTGGAAAGCATCCCGGTCATCGACAGCTGGGTGGTTCCCGGTCTGGTGCTGGGGATCGGTTTCGGGCTCGGCTCGCTGATCACCGGATATGGGATGTTGCGCCGGTCGCACTGGGGCTGGCTCGAGTTCGTGGAAGAGGCCACCGGGTACCACTGGTCGTGGCTGGCCACCATCTCGCTCGGTGCGGGGCATCTGCTCTGGATCGCTCTCGAGGTGATATACCTGCCGGAACTGTCCTTGCTCCAGATCATGTACGGGGCGATCGGCCTCGCGCTGCTCCTGCTCCCGTTCCTGCCTTCGATGAGGCAAGACCTTCGGGTGAGATAGGGCGGGCAGAACCCGTTACCGTCGGCGCCGATGAGCGACCTGTTCTCGGCGCGTGCCGACGACGCTGCGGCCCGTGCGGCCCCCCTTGCCACGAGGATGCGACCGAGGTCACTCGATGAGGTGGTGGGTCAGCCGGCCCTGATGGCCCCGGATGCCGCTTTTCGCCGCCTGGTGGAATCGGGGCGGCCGGTGTCGATGCTGCTGTGGGGCCCGCCCGGGACCGGCAAGACAACCCTCGCCCGGCTGGTCGCCTCACAGGCGGACGCCGTCTTCGAGACGCTCTCGGCCACCTCGGCCGGGGTCAAGGATGTCCGGGAGATCCTGGCCGCGGCCAGGACCCGTTTGGAGATGGAGGAGCGGCGCACTGTCCTCTTTCTGGACGAGATCCATCGTTTCGCCAAGAACCAGCAGGACGCCCTGCTTCCCGGCGTAGAGGACGGGACCCTGATCCTGATCGGTGCCACCACGGAGAACCCTTTCTTCGAGGTGAACTCGCCTTTGATGAGCCGGATGACCTTGTTCCGATTGGTTTCCCTGGGTGCAGAGGAAGTCTCGGAACTGGCGAGGAGGGCACTCGCCGACGACGAGCGGGGATTGGGTGACATCGGGCTCGGCATCGAGGCGGATGCCCTCGAAGAGCTGGGCAATCGGGTGGGTGGTGATGCACGTCAAGCGCTCAACGCGTTGGAGGTGGCCGCCCTGCTCGCTTCTGGTGACGACAGGACGACGATCACCCTGGATGACGTCGGCGAGGCCCTGCAGAGACGCATCGTTCGCTATGACAAGGTCGGCGACCAGCACTACGACGTGATCTCGGCATTCATCAAGAGCGTGCGTGGCTCGGACCCTGATGCTGCCATGTACTGGCTGTTCCTCATGTTGGAGGGAGGGGAGGACCCCGAGTTCATAGCCCGCAGGCTGATCATCCTCGCCGCGGAGGACGTGGGTCTGGCCGATCCGCGTGCCCTCCCCCTGGCGGTGGCAGCCTCGCAAGCACTGGCCTACGTAGGGCTTCCCGAGGCTGCGTATCACCTTTCCGAAGCGACCATCTATCTCGCCACTGCCCCGAAATCGAACTCGGTGGGCGGGGCGATGGCGAAGGCCAGGCAGATGGTCGACGAGGGTCCTGCCCCAACGGTGCCGGCCCATCTCCGTTCCACCGGCTATTCGGGGGCGGAGAAGCTCGGCCACGGGTCGGGATACCGGTACGCCCATGACTTCGACGGTGGCGTGGTGTCCCAGCAGTACTTCCCGGATGGTGTCCCGGCCGAGGTGGTGTACCAGCCCGGGGAGCGAGGGGACGAGGCGGGCATCCGGGCCCGGCTGGCCGAGATCGACCGGATCCTGGGTCGCGACGGACGCGCCCGATAGGTAGGGTCAGGTGGTGCTCGACAGGATGTGGTGGTTCCTGACCGGCGTGATCGCCGGGGGATGGGTGACTGTCCGTGCCCTTCGACGCCGTCCGACCCCGGGTGAATTGAGGGAAGCGGCCATGGCCACCGGGGCAGACCTCCTCGATCTGGCGGCACGCGCGGTCAGGCCTAATAGGGGCGGGTAGACGCCCGAGGCTCGTTAACCTCGCCTCCACCCCACCGAGGCCGATTTCGTTGGACAGCAACCAGATACGATCCGCGTTCACCTCCTTCTTCGCGGAGAGGGATCACGTCGTTCGCCCTTCGGCTTCCCTGATTCCCATCGACCCGACTCTGCTGGTCACCAATGCCGGGATGGTCCCGTTCAAGCCCTATTTCCTGGGGGACGAGCAGCCGCCATTCAAGCGGGCCACCACCGTACAGAAGGTGGTCCGGACCATCGACATCGACATCATCGGCACTACCCAGCGTCATCTCTCCTTCTTCGAGATGCTGGGCAACTTCAGCTTTGGGGATTACTTCAAGGAAGACGCCATCGCCTGGGCGTACGAGTTCGTCACCGAGCGACTGGGGCTGGACCCGGATCGGTTGTGGTACACGGTGTTCGAGACAGACGACGAGGCGGCCGCGATCTGGGCGAGACACGCCCCGGCCGACCGAATCCAAAGACGGGACGAGAAAGACAACTTCTGGCAGATGGGCGTTCCGGGGCCGTGCGGGCCCTGCTCCGAGATCTTCTTCGACAAAGGCCCCGAGTATGGGGAGGGCGGAGGCCCGGCCCTGGGTGACGAGGATCGCTTCGTGGAGATATGGAATCTGGTGTTCATGCAGAACATCCAGGACGAGCCATATCACGTCATCGGGGACCTGCCGGCCAAGAGCATCGACACCGGGATGGGTCTCGATCGGGTGGCGGCCATTCTGCAAGGGTTGCCCTCGGTTTTCGACATCGACATCATCAAACCGGTCCGTGACGTTGCGGCCGGCTACACCGGGCTCACCTACGGAGATAACGAGATGCACGACGTGTCTCTCCGCATCCTCGCCGACCACGGACGGGCGGTTACGTTTCTGATCGCCGATGGGGTGATCCCGTCGAACGACGGCCGTGGGTATGTGCTCCGCCGGATCCTGCGCCGTGCCGTGCGTCACGCCTGGCAATACGGGGGCGAAGGCCTGATCTTCCCCGGTCTGGTCGGGGCGACCGTCGACGCCATGGGGGACTGGTACACCGAGTTGGGGGACAAGCAGGACTTCATCACCCAGGTCGTCACCCGGGAGGAGGAGCGGTTCCGGCGGACGCTCGCCTCCGGTCACCAGTTGCTCGACGTCGAGCTGTCGAGGGAGGACGAAACGACCCTTTCCGGCGCCACCGTGTTCAAGCTTCACGACACCTATGGTTTCCCAGTCGAGCTGACCAGGGAGATCGCGGCCGAGCACGGGATCGAGGTCGACACCGCCGGGTTCGAGGCCGAGATGGCCGAGCAGCGTCGCCGGGCCCGGGCGGCGTGGAAGGGTGGCGACGAAGTGGCTGCTCAGGATGTCTACCGCTCCGTGCTCGATGTCGCAGGGCTGACCGACTTCGTCGGTTACGAGACCGAGATCGCCGAAGGGCTGGTCCTTGCCATCGTCGCCGATGGTGAGACCATCGAACGCGCCGACGAGGGCCGTGAGGTCGAATTGTTCCTGAACAGGACACCGTTCTACGGAGAGTCGGGCGGCCAGATCGGCGACTCGGGGACGATCGACACCGAGACCGGCACCGCAGTGGTCCTGGACACCCGGCATGCGATTCAGGGGCTCCACGGCCATCGGCTCCGCGTCCAGTCCGGTTTCATCGCCGTCGGGCAGCAGGCAAGAGGAGCCATCGATTCCCCGAGGCGGGAGGCGACGAGAAAGAGCCACACTGGGACCCACGTGCTCCACTGGGCTCTGCGTGACGTGCTCGGCCATCACGCCAGCCAGGCCGGTTCGCTGGTCGAGCCGGGGCGACTCAGATTCGACTTCTCCCACTTTTCCCAGGTCGCCCCACAGGAACTGGCCGAGATCGAAGCCGAGGCCAACGAGCGGTTGATCGCCAACGACCGAGTCACCACCACGGTCACCAGCAAGGAGCATGCGCTCGATATGGGCGCCATCGCCTTCTTCGGCGACAAGTACGGGGACACCGTGAGAGTCGTGCAGGTTGGGGGGTACTCCACCGAGCTGTGTGGCGGCACCCATACCCACACCTCGGCCCAGGTCGGCCCGCTCCTGATCACATCTGAGTCGTCGATCGGCTCCAACCTGCGCCGTGTCGAGGCTCTCACCGGTCTCACCGCATATGACCACCTGGTCGAGATGCGCTCGAGCCTCGACCGAAGCGGTCGTCTGCTCAAGGTCGCGGGGGTCGACGTGCCCGGCCGCGTCGAGGCGTTGTTGGAGCGAGTGGTCAACCTCGAGCATGACCTCGAGACGATTCGGTCTCAGCGGCGGGGCGAGCTCGCTGCCGAGCTGGCCTCGGAGGCGGCCACGGTGGGGGATGTCGCGTTGGTGGTGGCCACAGCACCGGATCAGGATGTCAACGCACTTCGCCAGCTGGCCCTGGGAGTCAGGGACCGCGTCTCCGGCCGATCGGTGGTCGTCTTGGGCGCGGCACATGCGGGGAAGGGGGCCCTGGTTGGTGTGGTCAGCAGGGACCTCGTCGAGGCCGGAATATCTGCCTCCGAGATAATCGGCGATGCTGCCGCCGAGCTCGGCGGTGGTGGGTCGCGCGACCCGGAGTTGGCGCAGGCGGGCGGGCCACACGGAGGCAACCTCGAATCGGCGGTGAACATCGCCAGAGAGACCGCGGGACGGCTGCTCGGGAGCCTGTGAGCCGGGTCCTGGGCGTCGACTACGGGGCGAAGCGGGTGGGCCTGGCCGTCTCCGACCCGCTCGGGCTCAGCGCCCGGCCATTGTCGGTCGTGCCTCGATCGTCGGCGGTCGTCAACGTGATGAACCTGGTCAAAGAACTGGATGTCGGTACCATCGTCGTCGGTCTCCCCACCGGTCTCAGTGGTGGTGAAGGGACATCCGCCTCGGAAGCCAGGAAGCTTGCGGATGAGCTCGGAACTGCGACCGGGGTAGATGTCGTCTTACTGGACGAGCGATTCACCTCTCGCATGGCGGAGGAAAAACTCGTCCAAACGGGTATGAAGCGCCGTGAGCGACGTCAGAAGGTGGACAAGGTGGCCGCCGCGATCATTCTTCAGGACTATCTGGACAGCCAAAGATGACATTCGAGCCAGCACCGGAACCAGCCGCGCCCTGGGTGCGAGTCGCCAAGATCGTCTCGGCGTTCGGGCTGGTCGTGGTGGCCGGGTTCGCCGTCGTCGGCGGTGCCTCCTACCTCGGACGGCTGGTGGGTTCCACGTTCAGCTCCGATGATGCCGGCGGCACCCCTTCATCCGTTGTGCCGGGACAGGACGTGACGGTTGAGATCCCAGCGGGCTCGACCGCCAAGGACATCGCCGCGATTCTCGCTGCCCAGGGTGTGGTCCGATCCGCCCTCGAGTTCGAGGTGGCGGTCCGGAACAACGAAGCAGCGTCCCGGCTCCAGGCCGGCACATACGAGTTCCAGACTCTCCTGGACCCCGGCGAGGTCGTGGCTGCCCTCGTGGTTGGCCCGGTCGCCGACACCTACCGGGTCACGGTCATCGAGGGTCTCCGAGTCACCGAGATCCTGACCAGGCTCGCCGAGGCCTCCGGTCATCCCTACGCGGAGTTCGAAGAGGCCCTTCTCTCCGGGACGGTCGAGACATCGCTCCGTGACATGCCCGACGAGCCAACCCTCACCGACTGGGAAGGCCTGCTGTTCCCCGACACGTACGAGTTCTCCAGGTCAGCGGAGCCGGCGAGCATCCTGCAGCGCCTCTCCTCCACCATGGAGCAGAGGATGGACAGCATCGACTGGTCGGTCGTGGAGGCAGCGGGCATGACCCCGTACGAAGGCCTGATCATCGCCTCGCTGATCGAAACCGAGGTGCTGCTCGACGAGGAGCGCCCGACGGTGTCGAGTGTCATCCACAACCGCCTCGGGTTGGGCATGAAGCTGGACATCGACGCAACGGTTCTCTACGCACTCGGCACCCGTGACATCTCACAGTTCGACAGCGAGGTGGATTCCCCTTACAACACATACATCGTGGGCGGCCTCCCACCGACCCCGATCGCCTCCCCCGGAAAGGCATCCCTGGAAGGTGCGGCCGCCCCGGAGGACACCGAGTACCTGTTCTACGTTTTGTCCGATCTCGAAGGCCACCACGCTTTCGCCACCACGATCGAGGAGCACAACGCGAACGTCGCCAAGGCGCGCGAAGACGGTGTCCTTCCCTGACCGGGAGCGCTGCCACACTCTCCCGTATGAATGCGCCGCTCCGGCTGGCCGTACTCGGTGACCCGATCGACCATTCTCGCTCGCCTGCGATACACACCGCGGCGATGCGTCATCTCGGAATCACGGGTAGCTATGTGGCAAGAAGGGCCGGGGTCTTCGAGCTCGACTCGGCGGTGGAGGAGTTGCGGCGAGGCACCTTGCACGGCATGAACGTGACGATGCCGCTCAAGCGGGCTGCCGCCGGGGCAGCGGACACACTCACCGAGGAGGCTCGGGCGAGTGGGTCGGTCAACACCCTCCGGTTTCGTGAGGGCCTGGTGGAGGGGCACAGCACGGATGTCGTTGCGTCCAGGTCGGCGCTCCATGACCCGAGGTTCGACTCCGAAGCGCCCGTCCTCATCCTCGGATCCGGGGGCGCTGCTGCGGCGGCATTGATCGGCGCCGCCGGGCGCCTCGTCTACCTGGCGGCCAGGAACGCGCATCGTGCCGATGACCTGGTCGATGAGGTCCGGGTACCGGCCAATGTCGTCCACTTCGGTGTCGGGGTGGCAGGTGCCGTGGTGCTCAACGCCACTCCGCTCGGGATGGCGGGACAAACCCTCCCGGAAGAGATCACCGACGTGGCTTCCGGCATCATCGACCTGCCCTACGGCGACGAGCCGACCCCGACAGTTCTGCGATCGGTCGGGTCCGGTGTCCCGGTGATGGACGGCGTCGAGTTTCTCGTACTGCAGGCCGCGGCGTCATTCGAGTGGTGGACCGGGGTGGAGGCCCCGGTCGAGGTGATGCTGGAGGCGGCGAGAAAGCTCTAAAGACACCTTCTCGATAGGCCGATCTGGTTGCGAAGTATCAGTAGGCAGGCAGGCAAGGAGTGGTTGAGGTGGCTCTTTCAGGAAATCTGGGTTTTGTCCCTCTGGACGAAGTGCTCCGGCTTTTGATGAGGTCCGACCAGCGGGGGTCGGTCGACGTCCGGGGCGAAGATATTCGTGGTCGCATCTTCATCGGCAAGAAGGGCATTTCGCTTGCCACCACCGCCGAAGACCGGGATCTGCACAAACATCTGGTCAACTCGGGGTACGTCGATGACGCGTTCTTGCGGAAGGTCGTGTCCGGCGAGTCGACGTTTGCCGATCTTGGCGATCGCGAGAGCGCGATAATCGATCTGCTTCGCGAGATGACCATTGAAAGCCTGTACAACCTGACCGAGAAGGGCGCCACTTTCGAGGTCGCCGAGGAGGCGATCACGGCGTACGGAAGCCCCCGGCCGTTCGAGCTGGAGGCTGCATTGGACGACGCGCGTCGCCGCGCCGAGGAGTGGGCAACCGTTCACCGTGCCATTGCCGATCTCGACACGACCATTCGCATGAACCGCGACCCGGGTGACCGTGAGGAGATCAAGATCAGCCGCGAGGCCTGGCGCCTGCTTTGCGAGCTCGGCTCGGGAGCGTCGGTGAGGTCGATGGCGGAGCGTCTGGGCACAACGGAGTTCTGGATCGCCAGGGTTGCCGCCGACATGGCGGAGCAGCAACTCCTGGTCATCACCGAGGAAGCGGTCGAGGAATACGCTCCCGCACCGCAACAGACCGAGCCGGAATCTGTCAGCCCTCAGGATTCGTGGTGGGTCGAGCCCCAGGACGAGGCTCAGGTCGATGAGTACGACGAGGCCCGGATAGTTGAGAAGACCGTGGCTCCGGCTGCGGAGGAGACCGTGGCTCCGGCTGCGGAGGAGACCGTGGCTCCGGCTGCGGAGGAGACCGTGGCTCCGGCTGCCGAGTCGACCAGCAGGTTCGGTGTGTTCAGCCGGTCGACCTTTGCTCCCCAGACCGCCGAGTCGTCACAGGAGAGCTACGAGCCGGCATCGGCAGAGGCCTACCCGACCCAGGATCAGGAGGCGGCCCGATACGGCGAAGCTCCGGCATACGAGCCCTCGGAGGAGACCGCTCCAGCCGCAGAGACCGAAGGCGTCGAAGAGGACACGGAAGCCTTCCTCGAGAAGGTGTTCTCCCAGCTCGAGGTCAACGAACAGGTCGACGTCGAGGAAGAGGGGCATGGCCTGCTCCGCCGGCGCCGCATGGGATCGGTGCTCAAGGAAATCGACGAAGACTGAGCGGCTGTTGTCCCCCTTGTCCGGGGGACAACACTCGTCCACTAACTTGCTCCGGCGGTGATCAACATCCTCGCCGGAGCATTTGGCTTTCTCGGAGCATTGATAGCCCACGACCTGGCGGCGCAGACCCTCAGCGAAAAGCCCCTCCGGCCCTTGGCCGGCACCTGCCCCAACTGTGGCAACGGGAGAGGCTGGGCTCGTCCGGTTTGTGGGGATTGCGGGCGACGGGTCGGCCGCGAGCTCCTGGTAGTGGTCATCTCCGTCGCCTTCGCCGTCGGATTCGCCAACACGACCGGGCCCGATTGGGCGCTGGCGGCATATCTCGGGTTTCTCACCTTGACGCTCGCCCTGGGCATCACCGACATCGACGCTCTTCGAATCGTCGACCGGCTCAACCTCCGCGGCTCGTTCGCCGTCATCGGCGCCCTAGGCCTGGCCGCCTTGCTGGATGGGTCCGGGGGCGACTTCATCCGTGGCTTGCTGGGTGGGGCGGCCTATTTCGCAGGGACCAACCTGGTCTTCCTGATGGCAGGCGGACGGGGCTTCGGGTACGGCGACGTGAAGCTCTCGGTCCAACTGGGTGTGTTCACGGCCTACTTCTCCTGGGGGACTCTGGGATGGGCTGTGTTCACGACCGCGTTGATCGGTGGACTCCTCTCCCTGATCGTGTTGTTCGTTGGCGTGGTGGCGAAGGCTCGATCCAGGCGAGCGCCTGGCGGGCAGGCCGAGCAGTCGATCCGCGATGCGATGAGAGTCGAGCTCCCATATGGGCCTTCGATGATCCTCGGTGCCTGGATCGCGATCGTGCTCGCCGGACTCGGAGCTTTCCCTCTACCGACGTAGCATCGCTCCGATGTTGCGCTTCTTGACCGCCGGTGAGTCCCATGGCCCTGGCCTGGTGACAATCGTGGAGGGTCTTCCTCGCGGCCTCGAGGTCTCGCAGGATCGCATTACCGCCGAACTGGCGCGACGACGCATGGGTTACGGGCGGGGCAAGCGGATGGCCATCGAGAGGGACCAGATCGAGATCCTGGGTGGGATCCGCCACGGTGAGACGCTTGGCTCCCCGGTGTCCGTCCTGATCAGGAACACCGAGTGGCCGCGGTGGTCGGAGGAGATGAGCCCCGAGCCGGCCGGGTCGAAGAAACAGGTGACCCGTCCCCGCCCCGGCCACGCCGACCTGGCCGGGATGCTCAAATACGGAACCGATGACGCCAGGGACATCCTGGAGAGGGCCTCGGCCAGGGAGACGGCAGCGCGCACCGTGGCCGGAATCCTGTCCAAGATCCTCCTCGAGACGGTCGGCGTGAAGGTGATCAGCCATGTCATCTCGATCGGTGCGGTCAGGAGCGAGGGCTCGCCACCCGGGCCGGGTGATACCGATGCAATCGACGACAGCCCGGTCCGATGCCTCGATCGCACCGCCGAGACCGCGATGATCGAGGCGATCGAAGAGGCAAAAGAGCAGCGCGACACGCTCGGTGGCATATTCGAGGTGCTCGCCTTCGGTGTTCCGCCCGGGATCGGCTCCCATGTCCACTACGACCGCAAACTGGACGGCCTCCTCGCCGGGGCGATCATGTCGATCCCGGCAATCAAGGGTGTCGAGGTCGGCGATGGCTTCGAAGTGGCATCTCTCCCCGGCTCCGAGTCACACGATGAGATAGTCCTGGGCGCCGCGGGGCTGGCTCGTCCCACCAACCGGGCCGGCGGGACCGAAGGTGGCATGAGTAACGGGGAGACCATTCGTGTGAGAGCCGCGATGAAGCCGATCTCAACACTGATGCGGCCGCTACGGACGGTGGACATGACGACCGGAGAGCCCGCCGAGGCGGTCAGGGAGCGGTCGGATGTGTGCGCGGTGCCGGCCGCTGCCGTGGTCGGCGAGCAGATGGTCGCTTTCGTCCTTGCCGCAGAGTTCCAGCGCAAGTTCGGGGGCGACAGCGTCGACGAGCTCCTCGCAGCCGTCGATCGATACCGGACCGGTCTGAACAGGCGTCCCGCGCGATGAATCGGGGCCCGAAGCCTCATTCGGGGCCCGAAGCCTCATTCGGGAGGATGCCCTTGGCCGTCCTGACTGTCGCAGGTGCCACCGAGCTGATCGTGGGCCATGGGCTTCCCGACCAGATCTTGCCGCCCCGGGCCGGTCGGCAGCGGGCTGCCATCATGACCCAGCCCGGCGCGACCCACATCGCCCTCGATGTTGCCCAGCGTCTGCGCGCCGACGGCTTGCGTGTCGAGGTGATCGGCCTACCCGACCGTGACGAGGCCAAGACGCTGAGCGTCGCCCAGTCCGTGTATGAGGCACTCGCACACTTCGGCCTCGGGCGCGACGACACAGTGGTCGGTGTGGGGGGCGGCTCCGTGTCCGATTTGGCGGGTTTCGTCGCCGGCACCTGGCTGCGAGGGGTCGAGGTGGTGCATGTGCCCACGACCCTCCTTGCAGCCGTGGATGCCTCGATCGGCGGGAAGACGGGGGTCAATCTCGCCGGGAAGAACCTGGTCGGGATCTTCTGGCATCCCACTCGCGTGGTGGTCGATGTGGGGGCCCTCGAGCAGTTGCCCGTGTCCCTGCGCCGGGAGGGCCTCGCAGAAGCCCTGAAGACGGGGATCGTCGGGGACCCCGAGTTGCTCGATCTTCTGGCCCGTGAGGGCGAGGATGCCCCTCTGGAGGAGGTGGTGACCCGGTCCGCAGCCGTCAAGGCCCGCGTTGTCGGCGAGGACGAGCGAGATGCCGGCCTGAGGACGATCCTCAATTTCGGGCACACCATCGGCCACGCCATCGAGTTCGCGTCGCCCCTCTCCCACGGGGAGTGCGTAGCGGTCGGGATGGTCGGGGCCGGTCGGATCTCCGAGCATCGCCTTCGATTCACCGGCTTCGAGCGGATGATCAAGGCCATCGAGGGTCTCGGTCTTCCCACCGGTGTCGATGGGCTCGATCGGGCCCGTGTCGAGGACCTGCTCCGCCACGACAAGAAGCGAGACGCGCAGGGTCTGAGAATGGTCCTGCTCCGCGCCTTCGGCGAGCCCGTGATCGAGCATGTCGGGGACCATGACCTGGCGCTCGGGTTGAGCGCCGTCGGGCTGTGATCCGGTTACCGTCCCCGCCTTATCCGCGAGCACGGAGAGCCCGATCATGATCAGCACCAATGATGTCAGACCCGGGATGGCCCTCCAGCTCGGCGACGGCCTGTTCACGATCGTCGAGTACCAGCACGTGAAGCCAGGCAAGGGAAAGGCTTTTGTGAGGATGCGCCTGAAGAACCTGGAGACCGGTCAGGTGCTCGATCGGACGTTTCGCGCCGACGAGAACGTCGACCAGGCGATCATCGAGCGGAAGGACCACCAATACCTGTACCAGGACGACGTGGGGTTTCACTTCATGAATCTCGACGACTATGGGCAGATCGCGCTCAGCCTCCAGGACGTTGGAGAGGCGGCCGGTTATCTGGTCGAGGGGATGACCGCCAGCCTCTCGCTCTACAAGGGCACACCGATCGGCGTGGAGCTCCCGGCCTCGGTCGAGCTCGAGGTCACGTACGCCGAACCTGCGGTCAAGGGTGATACCCGCACCGGCGCGACCAAGCCGGTCACCCTTCAAACCGGCATCCAGATCCAGGTCCCTCTATTCGTGGAGCAGGGTGACCGGGTCAAGGTGGACACCCGCTCCGGTGAGTATCTGACCCGGGCATGAGCCCGGACCCCGCGGCGACCCAGAGCATCCCGGCGCGAGTCACGGTGGAACAGCTCGCCTCGGCACTCGGCCGGGACCTGGTGGAAGTCCAGGCAGTGCTCTCCGCCCGCGACGAGCCGTCGGCTCCGGACGACGTGGTGGGTGCAGACCTGGCAATCGCCGCCGCCGGTGTGCTCGGCGTGGTCATCCACATCGAAGCCCGGGACCTGGCTCTGGAGACCCTCTATCAGATCGAGCTCGGGGGAGAGGCCGGTGGCGTCGAGACGCTGACCGGCCGGGTGGCCTTCCTGGTCCGCGGCGTGCTGGAGCACAAGGAGGACCTCGATCACGAGATCGAGTCGGCCTCGGAGCATTGGAGCGTCGCCCGGATGCCGGTGATCGACCGCTCCATCCTGCGGATCGGTCTCTTCGAGCTGCGTCACAGCAAGGAGACCCCGACCGCCGTTGTCGTTGCCGAGGCGGTCCGACTGGCCAAGACCTACTCGACAGACCGGTCCGGTGCTTTCGTCAACGGAGTCCTTGCCGCGTTGGCCAGGTCCGCCCGAGGCTGAGGTTGGGAACAACCCACCATCCACGCTAACGTCGCCTCACCTTTAAAGAACGGTCCTGCGAGGCCGGGAAGGAGTGAGATGGGACTGCTCCCATCGGTGTCGGAGGCCCTCCGATGCCCCAGGTGATGAACGGCGAAGACATCCGGAGAGCCGCCCGCCGCATCACCCATGAGATCCTCGAGCGTCACCGCGGGGCGGATCAGGTCGTCATGGTCGGGATCCACACGCGCGGTGTCCATCTCGCCCATCTGCTCGGGAGCCTGATCGTCGAGTTCGAAGGGGTGGCCGTCCCCGTTGGCGAGCTCGACATCGGTGAGTACCGCGACGACCGACAGCTTCGGGCCGCAGCAACGGGCCGGACCACGATGATCCCGGTCGACATCTCGGACTGCAACGTGATCGTGGCCGATGACGTGCTCTACACGGGAAGGACAGTCCGGGCGGCACTCGACGCCCTGTCCGACATCGGAAGGGCCCGCCAGACCGAGCTGGCCGTCTTGGTCGACCGCGGGCACCGGGAGCTCCCGATCCGTGCCGACTATGTGGGAAAGAACCTGCCGACGAGCCATGACGAGGTCGTACGTGTCCGGCTGGGCCCGATCGACCACGAAGAGGGTGTCTGGGTCGAGAGAAGACACGCTCCGGTCCCGGCTTCCGGCGGCGCGGCCTCCTTCGGGGAGAGGGAAGGAGTGGCGTGAACGGGCTGCTGACCCTTCGCGGCATGACTACAGGACAGCTCGAGTCCTTGCTCGACCTGGGGCAGCGCTATCGCCGGATGATCAGGGCCGGCTCGCAGCTACCGCAGACTCTGCATGGCCGAACCATCACCACGGCCTTCTTCGAGCCATCGACCCGTACCCGTCTCTCCTTCGAGAAGGCAGCTGCGGCACTCGGGGCCGTGGTCATGAGCTTCACACCGGAGACATCCTCGACCTCCAAGGGAGAGACGTTCCGGGACACCGTCCTCACCCTCACCGCGATGGGCACCGATGTGCTGGTGCTCCGGCACAGCCTCGCCGATGCGGCAGACCTGGCCGCCCGGTGGTCGCGGGTCCCGGTGGTCAACGCCGGCACCGGCAGGCGCGAGCACCCGACTCAAACCCTGATCGACGCTCTCACTCTGCGAGAGCACTTCGGCGGGTTGCATGGGCTTCGGATGGGCATCGTCGGCGACATCGCCAACAGCCGGGTGGCCCGCAGTCACCTTGCCGCCCTCCCCACTCTGGGGATTGAGCTGACGCTGGTCGGGCCCCCGACCCTCCTACCGACGGCGAATCCCTGGGGGGTGAGGATCAGCGCCGAACTGGATGACGAGCTCGGCGATCTCGATGTCATCTACCTGCTCCGCATCCAGAAAGAGCGAGGCGCCGGCTCGGGGCTCCCCTCCGAGGCGGCATACGCCCGCCACTACGGGATGAACGAGGAGCGGTTGTCGATGCTGAAGCCGAATTCGGTCATCATGCACCCGGGGCCGATGAACCGGGGAGTGGAGCTCGACGACTCGGCCGCCGACGGTGAGCGATCCCTGGTCCTGCAGCAGGTGGCGAATGGAGTGCCGATGCGCATGGCGGTGCTCGAATCGGCTATCGGGGAGGAGTCGTGATCGTCATCGAGAATGGCCGGGTGCTCCGGGCCAACGGGGTGGAGGAGGCGACGGTCACGGTCGAGGGCGACACCGTCACTGCGGTTGGCTCTGCGCCGGGTCGGAACGGGGCGCGGGTGATCGATGCACGCGGGGCCTGGATCGGGCCAGGCTTCGTGGATCTCCACGTCCACTTTCGCGAGCCTGGCCAGACCTGGAAGGAGGATCTCGAGTCGGGAGCGCGCTCGGCGGCGGCCGGCGGGTTCACTGCAGTGCTCACCATGCCCAACACGGACCCGCCTGTCGACGACGGGCCAAGCGCGCTCAGGGCAATCGGGGCGGCCCGCGCCATAGGGGCCGCTCGTGTCGAGGTGGCCGGGGCCCTCACCCGAGATCGAGCCGGTGTCGAGATGGCCGACTTCGATTCTATGTACGACGCCGGCGTGAGGGTGTTCACAGATGACGGCGACTCCGTCCCCGACGCCGGGTTGCTGCGGCGGATCATGACCTACCTGGCCGGCCTGCCCGGTGCCGTCGTTGCCGAGCACGCCGAGGACGTTCGGTTGACCGAGGGAGGCCAGCTCCACGAGGGCTCCATGTCGGCCCTCCATGGCCTGGTCGGGCTGCCCGGAGCGGGGGAAGACGTGATCGTGGCGCGTGACCTCGCGTTGGCGCGCGCAACGGGAGCCCGTCTTCACATCCAGCACGTGTCAACCGGCGCCTCGGTCGACCTCATCCGTCACGCCCGGGCCACAGGGGTGGCAGTGACCGCCGAAGTCACCCCGCATCACCTCGCCCTGGATGACACCGCTCTCGCCGACCTCGACCCGAACCTGAAGATGTATCCGCCGCTCCGGGCGGGCTCCGACCGGAAAGCAGTGGTCTCGGCTCTGCGTGAGGGAGTCATCGATGCAGTGGCCACCGACCACGCCCCCCACGCCTCCGCCGAGAAGGACGTCCCCTTCGAACAGGCCCCGCGGGGAGTGATCGGGTTGGAGACGGCCGCTGCGATCGCTTGTGCCGCCCTCGGGGCCGATCAGGCCACCTTCTTCGACCGGATGAGCCTTGCCCCGGCTCGATTGGGGGGAATCGACCGGCACGGGGTGCTGGTCGAACCAGGGTCGCCGGCCAACCTCGTCCTCTTCGACCCGGGGCACCGATGGGCCCCCAAGGTCTTCGCCTCGAAGTCCGTCAACAGCCCTTTTCTCGGTAAGGGGTTGGTGGGCAAGGTGTTGGCGACTATCTATGAAGGGCAGATCTCGTATGAGGGGGAGTTGTGACCACTGAACAGCAGCGTGCGCTGCTGGCTACCGCAGACGGCGAAGTGTTCCGGGGGAAATCGGTAGGCGCCCCAGGGGCAACCACCGGAGAGGCGGTGTTCAACACGTCGATGACCGGATACCAGGAGATCCTCACCGACCCTTCATACGCCGGGCAGGTGGTGGTGATGACCACTTCCCACATTGGCAACTATGGGATATCCGACCTGGACGACCAGTCTGCCCGTCCCGCTGTGTCCGGGTTCGTGGCCAGGAGCATTTCCCGGCGAGACTCCAACTGGCGATCCCAAGGGACCATCGGCGAATTCCTCCGGCGTCATGGTGTGGTCTCCATCGCCGATATCGACACGAGACGGCTGACCCGGCACCTGCGGGACCGGGGGGCAATGCCGGTCGCCATCGGCGTCGACGTCGATGAAGCCGAGCTGCGGGACATGGCGGCGCAAGCTCCGTCCATGGTCGGTCTCGACCTGGCCACCGGCGTGTCGATACAGGAGCCGTACCGGCTCGAGCCTTCCGGAGAGCGCCGGGGCACGGTGGTGGCCATAGATCTCGGGATGAAGCGGGACATCCTGGGCAATCTGACCGACCGCGGCTTCTCGGTCGACGTGGTGCCTGCCTCGACCGACGCCGAGGCCGTGCTCTCGTACCGGCCGGACGGGGTGTTTGTCTCCAACGGTCCGGGCGACCCCGAGCCCTTGATTGCGGTCACCGAGACCTTGCGCGGGCTGTTGGGCAGGGTCCCGCTCTTTGGGATCTGTCTCGGGCACCAGGTGCTGGGGCTGGCGGTAGGCGCCACTACCTACAAGCTGCCCTTCGGCCACCACGGGGGCAACCATCCGGTCCGCCGTCTCACCGATGGCCGGGTGCAGATCACCGCCCAGAACCACGGCTTCGCGGTCGACTTGTGGTCTCTCACCGAGGACAGGCCACCGCAACGCTCCGGTCTGGTCGGGGCAGACCTGCTGCCGGCACAGGTCGAGAGCCGGTATGGCCCGGTGGTGCCGACACATCAGAACCTCAATGACGGGACCCTCGAGGGGATGCGCCTCATCGATGTTCCCGCTTTCTCGGTCCAGTACCACCCGGAGGCCGCACCGGGGCCGCGTGATGCCAGGGGTCTCTTCGACGAGTTCACCCGATTGGTCGAGGGCGGTTCCTGATGCCGGCCCGTGCCGACATCAGGACGATCCTGCTCATCGGGTCGGGGCCGATCATCATTGGGCAGGCCTGTGAGTTCGACTACTCGGGAACTCAGGCCGCCAAGGTGCTACGTGCCGAGGGATACCGGGTGGTCCTGATCAACTCGAACCCGGCCACCATCATGACCGACCCCGAGTTCGCCGATGCCACCTACATAGAGCCGATCACACCCGAGGTGGTGGCCGAGATCATCGCAAGGGAAAAGCCCGACGCACTCCTTCCCACTCTCGGCGGGCAGACGGCGTTGAACGTGGCCGCAGAGCTGGCCCGCTCCGGGGTCCTCGAACGGCATGGCGTCGAGATGATCGGAGCCGGCCTCGAGGCGATCGAGCGGGCAGAGGATCGGGGTAAGTTCAAGGAGACGATGGAGGCGGCCGGTCTCCACGTGCCGAGGGCAGGCTATGCCCGCTCGATGACCGAGGCCCTGAAGATCGCCAAGGAGATCGGGTTCCCGGTGATGGTTCGGCCGTCGTACATCCTCGGGGGTGGTGGGACCGGTCTGGCCGACGACGAGGCGGAATTCGTCGAGGTGGCCCGCAAGGGCCTGGCGGCGTCACCCGTCTCCGAGATCCTGGTCGAGGAGTCACTCCTGGGTTGGAAGGAATTCGAGCTCGAGGTGATGCGCGACCGGAACGACAATGCGGTCATCGTCTGTTCCATCGAGAACCTCGACCCGATGGGGGTGCACACCGGGGACTCGATCACCGTTGCGCCAATCCAGACGCTGTCGGACCGCGAATACCAGGAGATGCGGGACGACGGGATAGCGGTGCTCCGCGCCATCGGTGTCGAGACCGGGGGCTCCAACGTCCAGTTCGCCGTGGACCCCGAGACCGGCCGTCGGCTGGTGATCGAGATGAACCCTCGAGTCAGCCGCTCTTCTGCCCTCGCCTCCAAGGCGACCGGCTTTCCCATCGCCAAGATCGCGGCGCTGCTCGCCGTCGGGTACACCCTCGACGAGATCTCGAACGACATCACCGGGGCCACCCCGGCCTCGTTCGAGCCCGCCCTCGACTACGTGGTGGTCAAGGTGCCTCGTTTCGACTTCGCCAAGTTCCCCTCCGCTCCCACGCGGCTGGGGACTTCGATGCGGAGCGTAGGTGAGGCCATGTCCATCGGCAGGACATTTGCAGAAGCCCTGCAGAAGGCTTTGCGGAGCATGGAGAACGGCCGATTCGGGCTCAACGCGGACCCTGCCGAGCAGACGATTCTGTCGATCTCGGACGAGGAGTTGGCCGACGCCGTCGCAGTGCCCCGTCCCAATCGGATCTTCGCGGTTGGCGAGGCGCTGCGGAGGGGCTGGGACACGGACACTGTCTCTCTACTCAGCTCGATCGACCCGTGGTTCGTCGATCAGATCGCCGAGATAGTCGAGCTGCGCTCTGAGATCGAGGCAGGGGACATCGACGACACCGATCTCCTTCGTGACGCAAAGCGAATGGGGTACTCGGATCGTCAGCTCGGGCATCTCTGGGGCATTGCGGAGGAGGAGGTCAGGGCCACCAGGCGCGAGGTGGGCCTGAACCGCACCTACAAGACCGTCGACACCTGCGCGGCGGAGTTCGAAGCGAACACCCCGTATATGTACGGCACCTTCGAGGAGGAATCCGAGGTACGACCGGCGGAGCGACCGCGGGTCGTGGTCCTCGGCTCGGGCCCGAACCGGATCGGGCAGGGGATCGAGTTCGACTACTGCTGTGTCCACGCCTCCTTCGCCCTGCGTGACGCCGGCTATGAGACGGTGATGGTCAACTGCAACCCCGAGACCGTCTCCACAGACTATGACACCTCGGATCGGCTCTACTTCGAGCCGCTCACCATCGAAGACGTGCTGGCGGTCATCGAGGCAGAGGAGCCGGAGGCGGTGGTCGTCCAACTCGGCGGTCAGACGCCGTTGAACCTGGCGCTAGCCCTGGAGCAGGCCGGCGTCCCGATCGCGGGGACCTCGCCGGCATCGATCCTCCTCGCCGAGGACCGCGAGCAGTTCGGGGAGTTGTGCCGCAGCCTCGGACTGCGCCAGCCGCCGGCCGGGTCGGCCACTTCGGCCACCGAGGCGGAGGATGTCGTGGACCAGGTCGGGCTGCCGGTCATGGTCAGGCCGTCCTTCGTGCTCGGGGGTCGGAAGATGCGGGTCATCTACAGCGTCGAAGAGCTGGCCGACTACGTGAGGGAGCTCTACGGGGAGGCCGACCCCGAGCTGACCGGGGCGCCGATATTGATCGACCGGTTCCTCGAGGCCGCCGTGGAAGTGGATGTCGACGCCGTCTACGACGGCTCCGAGCTATTGCTCGGGGGTGTGATGGAGCACGTCGAGGAGGCCGGGGTCCACTCGGGCGACTCGGACTGTGTGACCCCTCCGCCCACCATCTCCGACGAGGCGCACAAGGAGATCCTGCGGGCGACGAGGGAGCTTTCGGCCGCCCTGGAGGTTCGCGGGCTGATCAACCTGCAGTTCGCGGTCAAAGGGGACGATGTCTACGTGCTCGAGGCCAACCCACGTGGGAGCCGGACCGTCCCCTTCATAAGTAAGGCGACCGGTGTCCCCCTGGCACGGATCGCGGCCAGGGTGATGCTGGGAGCCACCATCGAGCAGCTCCGTCGGGAGGGCCTGGTCCCGGTCACGGCCGAGAGGCCGGATTTCGTCGCGGTGAAGAATGCGGTGCTGCCTTGGGACCGATTCCCCGAGGAGGACTCTGTCCTCGGCCCGGAGATGCGCGCCACCGGTGAGGTGATGGGCATCGGCTCGGACGTCGGTGTGGCCTTTGCCAAGGCGCTGCTTGCGGCCGGGCACATTCTGCCGAGTCGGGGCCGGGTGTTCCTGTCGTTCGCCGACCGGGACAAGCCGATGGGCCTCGCAGTGGCACAAGCGTTCACCATGCTCGGGTTCGAGCTCGTCGCCACCCATGGCACGGCCAGGTACCTGCGTCATCATGCCATCGACGCGGAGCCGGTCAACAAAGTTGGCGAAGGCCCTCGCGACATCGGCACGCGTCTCGAGGACGGTGAGATCCAGCTCGTGATCAACACGCCGCGTGGCGGACGAGCCCGCTCCGATGGGAGGACGATTCGCATCGCAGCACGGGTCCACTCCATACCGTGTGTGACGACGATCCAGGGCGGTCTGGCCGTTGCCCGGAGCCTCCGCGCCGGCACCGGGGCGATCCTCCGACCGAGGAGCCTCCAGGAATGGCACCGGACGGCTTGACGGCCCGGCTCGGGTCGATCGAGCTCCGAACGCCGCTCATCGCCGCCTCGGGCACGGTCGGATCCGTGTGGGAGTGGGCCGATGTGGCCGATCTCGCCCCGTACGGGGCGGCGGTGGCCAAGTCCGTGGCACCGGTGGAGTGGAAGGGCCGTCCCGCCCCACGGCTGGCCCCGGCGGGACCCGGGATGCTCAACGGCGTCGGTATCCAGAACCCGGGAATCGAGGCGTGGTCCGAGATGATGGCCCCACGGATTCGGGGGCTGGATGTCCAGGTCTGGGGCTCGGCCGTGGGGGAGACGCCGGATGATTTCGCTCTCGTGGCCAAGGGCCTGGTGTCGGCCGGGGTTCCCGTTGTCGAAGTGAACCTCTCCTGCCCGAACCTCGAGGACGGGACGATGTTCTCACTCGACGCCGATCGGTCCCGCCATGTCATAGCGGCGGTCGCTTCCTCTGTCGGGGTCCCGGTCGGGGCGAAGCTCTCACCCAATGCGGAGGACATCGTGGGAGTGGCCCGTGCCTGTCTGGACGGCGGTGCCGGGTTCCTCACCCTGACCAACACCGCTCTCGGCTTTGGCATCGACCTCTCCACCCGACGGCCCTTGCTCAGTGGTGGGGTAGGTGGGTACAGCGGTCCGGGCCTCAAAGCGCTGTCGCTGCGTTGTGTGTACGAAGTTGCCCGGGCGCTCCCCGGCACCGCGATCGTCGGCTGCGGGGGGGTGACCACCGGCGCCGATGTGGTCGAGTACCTGTTGGCGGGGGCATCGGCGGTTGCCCTGGGCACGGTCCTCCTCGCCGAGCCGCGCGCGGGGCGCCGAATCGAGAGGGAGCTGATCAAAGAGCTTCGCCGTCAAAGGGTGGGTTCGATATCCGAGTTGGTCGGGGCGGTGACGCCGTGGTGAACCGGGTCCTCGTCGCCCTCGACGTCCCGACTGCGGCCGAGGCCATGTCGCTGGCACAACGGCTCAAACCCCACGTCCTCGGGTTCAAGCTCGGGCTGGAGCTCCTCATGGGAGAGGGCCCCTCCATCGTGTCGAGAGTGGTTGAGCTCGGCTCACCGGTTTTCGTCGACGCCAAGCTGCATGACATCCCGAACACCGTCGCCGGGGCTGCGGAGCGGCTCGGCTCCCTGGGGGCGCGCTGGGTGACCGTCCACGCCTCAGGTGGAGAGGAGATGGTCAGGGTTGCCGCAGAGGCGCTGAACGAGGGCTCGGGCGGGACAGCAGGAATCCTGGCGGTCACGGTGCTGACCTCATTGGGAGAGTACGAGCTGGCCAGGATGGGGATCGACCGACCGCTCGACGATCAGGTGACCGCCCTGGCCAGTGCCGCCGCGGGGGCGGGAGCGGAGGGCGTCGTCTGCGCAGTGACGGAGGCACGGCTGGTGCAGGCACTCGGTCTCGGTCTGACCGTGGTGACCCCCGGGATCAGGCCCGCCGATGCCTCCCCGTCCGACCAGAAACGGGTGGCCACGCCGTCAGCAGCGATCCGGGCGGGTTCCGACCTGCTGGTGGTCGGTCGCCCCATCACAGCAGCGCCCGACGTCGTGCAGGCGGCAATGGCGATCTCGGCCGAGATCGAGGCGGCGGTTTCGGCTACTTAGCCCTGTAAAGGGTGGCTATGGTCGGGTTTTCGGACGAAGAAGAGGAACATGGCGCAACCACCCCAACTCAGCGACGAACAGAGAGCTGCGGCGCTGGCGAAGGCCGCCGAGGCGAGACGGGTACGGGCCGAGGTCAAGGAGCTGCTAAAGACCGGTTCGATGCGTCTCTCCGAGCTGATCGACCAAGCCAAAACCGACGACATCCTGGCCGGTCTCAAGGTGGAGAGGGTGATCGCCTCGATGCCCGGCACCGGGAAGATCAAGGCCAAGCGAATGATGGAGTCGCTGGGGATCGCCGAGAATCGTCGAATCAGAGGTCTGGGAGACAAGCAGAGAGAGGCTCTCCTAGCAGAGTTCTCCTGAAGTGGCGGGCCGACTATTGGTCGTGTCGGGGCCTTCCGGCTCGGGCAAGTCGACCATCGTGAAGGAGTTGCTCGATCGGCTCGGCCTCGAATTCTCCGTCTCGGCCACGACCAGGCTCCCCCGGCCCGGTGAGCGTCATGGCAACCAATACAACTTCGTCTCGAGACGCGATTTCGAGGCCATGATCGAGAACGGTGAGCTGCTGGAGTGGGCCCAGTACAACAACCGCTTCTACGGGACGCCGGCGGCGCCGGTCGAAGCCGCTCTCGCCGACGGGGCCGATGTCCTGCTCGAGATCGAGATCCAGGGTGCACGCCAGGTTCGGGAGCGCCGGCCCGATGCCGAGATGTTCTTCGTCGCCCCTCCGTCCATGCACGAGCTGGAGAGGCGGCTTCGGAGAAGGGGAGACACCACCGACGAGGACATCGAGGACCGGCTCCAGATCGCCGAGGCGGAGATCGCCGAGGCGCCCTCGTTGTTCGATCACATCGTGGTCAACGAGAGCCTCGATGCCGCGGTCGAAGAGATGGTGGGGCTGATTACGGGTGGCTGATCGGGTAACCTGATCGTTCCCGCCCTTCAAAGGACCCCATGAAGATCGAAAACGTCATCGACCAGATCGGCAACCGGTTCGCGACAGTGGTCGTCGCGGCCCGCCGCGCCCGTCAGATCAACGGGTACTTCCATCAACTCGGCGTCGGGTTCGGTGAGTTCGTGCCGCCGCAGGTGCATACCCTGTCCCGCAAGCCGCTCACCATCGCCATGGAGGAGATCGCCGAGGGCAAAGTGTCCGTCGACACCGTCGAGGACTGATGCTCCGGGGACGTCACGTCCTTCTCTGTGTGACCGGGGGCGTGGCCGCCTACAAGTCCGCCTATCTGGCCCGCCGACTGGTCGAAGCGGGTGCCGAGGTACGGGTGGCCTTGACCGAGTCCGCTCTCGAGTTCATCGGTGCTCAGACCTTCGCCGCGATCACCGGTGAGAACCCGTTCACCTCCTTGTTCGGCGCCACCACCGTCTCGCCACACACCGAACTCGGAGGCTGGGCCGATCTCCTCATTGTCGCCCCAGCCACCGCATCGACCATCGGCAAGGTGGCGAATGGGATCTCCTCTGACTTGGTGAGCGCAACCTTGCTCGCCACCAGGGCGCCGGTGCTCCTCGCCCCGGCCATGCACACCGAGATGTGGGAGCACCCGGCGACCAGACGGAACATGAAGATCATCGAGGGCTTCGGGTATCACGTGGTGGGCCCCAACGAGGGCGACCTGGCCGGCGGCGACGCCGGCGTGGGGAGGGTTGCCGAGCCCGAGGAGATCGTCGAGGCGGCCAACACGATCCTGGGTGGGGAAGGCAGAGGACGACAGGTCCTGGTCACAGCCGGTGGGACTCGTGAGCCGATCGACCCGGTGCGTTTTCTCGGCAACCGGTCGTCGGGGAAGATGGGCCATGCCATCGCGGACGAGGCGGTCCGGCGCGGCTACGACGTGACCCTGGTCACCACTGCCGACCTCGGGGTGCATCCCGCGGTCAAGGTGGTGCGAGTCGAAACGGCCGATGAGATGCTCGAGGCGGTGTCCGGTACCCAGCCCGACATCGCGGTCATGGCGGCAGCGGTGGCCGATTTCAAGCCGGCGACCACCTTTGGGTCGAAGATAGCCCGGGCCGACGGCCTCCCCTCGATCGATCTCGCCAACACGCCCGACATCCTCGCTTCCGTGGTCTCCCGTCTCCCGAGGCCGTTCACGGTTGGATTCGCCGCCGAAACCGGTGGCGTGGACAGGGCGATCGAGAAGGCAAGGAGCAAGGACGTGGACCTTCTGGTCTACAACGACGTCACCGAGCCTGGCTCCGGATTCGGCACCGACACCAATCGGGTCGTCATCATCGATCGGGAAGGTCATACCGAGGAACTCCCGCTGCTGCCGAAGCCCGAGGTTGCGGCGAGGTTGATGGACCGGGTGGCCGCCGCCACTCTCGAACAGAGTTAACCTCGCACCGAGATGAAGCGCTGGTACTTCACGTCCGAGTCCGTCACCGAGGGACACCCCGACAAGGTGGCAGATGCGATCTCCGACACCGTGCTCGACGCCTCCCTCCGCATCGACGCGCATGCCCGAGTCGCCTGTGAGACCTTTGTCACCACCGGACTGGCGATAGTGGGTGGCGAGATCTCCGAGGGGGCCAAGCCTGACATCGAAGCCATCGTCCGGGAAACTGCCCTTCGAATCGGGTACGACGGGTTCGACCCCGGGTTCTCG
>Ga0105095_10000280_pt1 | contig 23993 bp, 21 predicted proteins | sample PPLLak2March2015_2_FD_79180 | JGI IMG/M metagenome (GOLD analysis project Ga0105095, IMG submission 79180) | Freshwater sediment microbial communities from Prairie Pothole Lake near Jamestown, North Dakota, USA - PPLs Lake P8 Core (3) Depth... | ecosystem: Environmental > Aquatic > Freshwater >...
ACCCCAACGCGTTGAAGGCCTCCCGCCGATTGAAGCCCGAGATCCCCATCACAGGCATCGACGGCATCCCCTTGAGGGATGAGATCGAGCTGGAATTTGTATTGCGAGAGTAGAGAGCAGAGATTCGTATTACGAGAGTAGAGAGCAGAGATTCGTATTGCGAGAGTAGAGAGCAGAGATTCGAGAGTCGTTCTACGAGGGTAAACAGCAGAGATTCTAGAGTCGAGATAAATCGTGTGCAGCAGATATCACATTTTTCCCAAAGGAGAAACAAATGGCCAGATATCATATCCTCTCATTAGATGGCGGAGGCATCCGCGGTGTGCTCACCGCGGCCCTGCTGGAGCGCCTCGAAGACCAAGTGCCGGGCTTCATGGAGCAGGTTGACCTGATCGCTGGCACGTCCACTGGGGGTATCCTGGCGCTGGGGCTGGCGTCTGGAATGACCCCGGCGGCGGCGCGCGAGCTGTACGAGCGCCTGGGAGAGCATGTCTTTCAGGATTCGTTCTGGGATAACCTTCATGATCTGGGGCAGGCAACCGGCGCCCAATATTCCAATACCTACATTAAAGAAGAGCTGACCAAGCAGTTCGGATCGATGACCTTGAGCGACCTGGGCAAGAAAGTCATTATCTCATCCTTTGACCTGGACAATGAAGAGATCAGCTTCGGCAAGGTGCGTTCCTGGAAGCCAAAATTCTTCCACAACTACCCCGGTGAGGATTCTGATGGGCATGAGAGAGTAGTCGATGTAGCCTTGCGTACCAGCGCCGCGCCGACTTATTTCCCGGTGTACCACGGCTACGTTGATGGTGGAGTGATCTCCAACAACCCAAGCATGTGCGCCCTGGCCCAGGCGCTGCAGCCCGATACCGGCAACCAGCGGCTGCGCGATATCCGCCTGATGTCGTTGGGGACGGGGGTCAATCCCAAGTACCTGACAGTGGTTGATGATGATTGGGGATTCGTACATTGGGCGCCGCATGTGATCAGCCTGATGATGGAGGGCAGCATGGGACTGGCAGATTACCAATGCCGCCAGCTGCTGCACGAGCGCTACCTGCGTGTCAACCCGATACTGCCGATTCCCATCGGACTGGATGGGCTGGCAGAGGTGCCAATTATGAAGAGCCTGGCAGCGCAGTTTGACCTGGAAGAGGCGCGCAACTGGCTGAAACGCAACTTCAGATCCGCGAAGAAACAAACGGACCCGCCAGCAGGCAGCTGAGAAATATATAAATCTGTTCAGCGGAGTAGCGAATGCAAGCCCGTCTACATCCCTGCGGCTGAGAGCCAGCCAGGAAGAGATTCCAGCAGGCGGCGCATCGTAGATCGCGCCGCTTGTTGGTAGAAACTCAGATCACCGTAGGCTTCACCCCCTTGCGGGCTTACCAGATCAGTGATGCCGCGTAAGATCAGGCAGCGCTGGTTGTTGCGGCGCGCCACCCAGGCGATTGCGCCGCTCTCCCAATCGCCTGCCACCGCTCCATACTGCTGCGCCAGAGTGACGATATCCTGCGGAAGCAGGTCCCGGTCAGCAGAGACGAGCAGGCTGCGGCGCACCGGTTGCGGGTAATCTGGCTTGAGCCAGGACAGGTCCATGTCGGTGGTGTAGTGGGCAATGTGCGCATCGCGCTCGCCCATCTGCTCGATGATGTCATACACCAGGGTGCGCTCCACCAGCAGGATCTCTCCCCGCTCCACGTGCCCATCGAAGCCGCCGCAGGTGCCAAGGTTAACCAGCAGCTCCGGCTTCCAGCGGTCGATTACATATTGCGTGGAAGCAGCTGCGGCAATCTTTCCCCACCCACCCTGAAAAAACAGCAGCACATCTCCCCCCGCATGAAGGTTGTGAACGAACCAGCCGCCAAAGGGAGATCGCTGGATGCCCCCGGCACCGAGGATCTCTACCACCGCACGCCACTCGGCATCGGCAGAGATCAAGACGATTGTACGGACAGCAGGATCGGGCATCATGTGCTGAATTGAGAGGCAAACCCATGCACCGCTTCGAGAGGCAGCCTCACATCCATCTCTACTTCATGCGGCGTATAATCCGCCAGTCGATTCCATCCAGTCAACAATGCGATCGGCGGCGCGCCCCACATCATTGTCCGAGATATCCAGGGTCAGGACTGGCAAGATGGATTCGCTCACCAGGCGGCGCATCAGCTCCTGGTCATCAATAAACGCCTGCAGGTCGTCGTACTGGGACGGGTTGCCGGAGACTTTCAATCGCTCCTCCCGGGCGGTGGCAAACGATTCTGGGGAGCGGGTCACGAAGACAAGGTGAAAGCCCAGCGGTTTGAGGCGCTGTTCCAGCCAGCGGAACGGATAATCTACTGCGTGGCAGGTGAGCTGGTACATGCGCGTGGAGATATGGAAGCGATCGACGATCCAGGAGTAGTAACGCTGCAGCTCGAACAGGCGCACCCAGGTGTGATACGTCTCCATCGCCTGGGCTTCTTCGTCCGGGTTGAAATTGATCAACCCGCGCCCCCAGGGGAAATTGGTGAATGCACACCATTCCGCAGAGATGAGCGGCGAGTGATAGCGATATTTGCGCGGCCCGACGAAGCGTGGGTGCTCGTTGAGGGTGAAGGCGATCTCGGTTTTGACGGTCAGCCGGGTGCCTTCCAGGATCACTTTGGGACACAGTTTTGAGGACATAAGGTTATGCAATGATCGAGAGTAGAGAATAGAGATTGGAGAGTTGTGGGTGCCCATTTGAACGGAACACGGCAATTATATTGTATGATAAGGATGAGAGGTAGTGATTTGTAGCTTATGGAGAACATGCCCACCACACCCCGCTTGCTGGTTGGCGTAGCAGCCCTGGCGGCAGCGACGCTGTGCCTTGAGAGCGCCCTGACGCGCCTGCTGGCGGTGGCGCAGTTCTATCACTTTGCCTTCCTGGTGATCAGCCTGGCGCTGCTGGGCTTCGCTGCCAGCGGCACCCTGCTCAGCCTGTCCGAGCGGCTGCGCAGCTTACCCCTGGCACACCTTCTTTCCGGCAGCGGGTGGGCTTTTGCAGCCAGCGTGGTCCTGGCCTACGCCGGCGCCAACTTGCTGCCGTTCGATAGCTACAGCATCGGGATTGACCCACGCCAGTATGCCTACTTTGCCCTGTATTACCTGGCGCTTAGCCTGCCATTCCTCTTCAGCGGGCTGGGGATTGGCGCCGCCCTGTCCCAGGCGGGTGCGCACAGCCACACATTTTATGCGGCTAATCTGCTGGGCTCAGCCGCCGGGGTGGGCGTGGGACTGCTGCTGATGGAGCTGGCAGGCGTGCCCGGTGCGCTGATGGGCAGCATCATCCTGGGCCTGGCGCTGGAGCCGGTCATATCCGGGAGAGATGGCGGAAGATCCGCCGGCAGATGGAGAGCCGCCAGCCTGGTTCTCCTGTTTGCTGTGGCGCTGGGCCTGGTCCTATTCGCAGCCGCCAACCTACGCGGGCGCAGTCCGGTCGGGCTGGTGCTCTCGCCCTATAAAAGCCTGTCATACGCCCGGCTGTACCCCGGCTCGCGCTGGCTGTACGGGCGCTGGAATGCTACCGGGAGGGTGGATGTCATCGCCCAGGCAGGGACACGCGCACTTCCAGGGTTGAGCTACACCTTCCCCGAAACGCCGCCTGAGCAGCTTGGCCTGTCAGCGGATGGCGATGACCTCTCCCCAATAACCCTGGTGCCGCCGGACCAGTTCGCGGCTGCTAGCTACCTGCCAGAAGCGTTGATCTTCACTCTGCGACCGGGGGCCGACAGCCTGGTCCTCGAGCCGGGCGCCGGGCTGGGAATCCTTCAAGCCCTGGCAAACGGCGCCACCCGGGTGACAGCAGTCGCTCCAAATCCCCTGGTCCCGCTAGCAATAGAAAAGGTAGCTTCCCCATATAATTTATATCGGAATCCGCAGGTGCAGCAACACATCGCCAGCGCCCGAGCCTTCCTGGATAGAACTGGCGAGCAGTACACCCTGATCCTGATGCCATTGAGCGATGCGTACCGCCCGGTAACGAGCGGGGCATACAGCCTGCATGAGACCTATTCACTGACGGTGGAGGCGTTCGCCCAGGCGCTGAGGCGCCTGTCGCCGGATGGCATCCTGGCCGTCACGCGCTGGATGCAGACCCCGCCCAGCGAATCCCTACGCCTGGCGGCAACCTTGATCGAAGCACTGGAGCAGGATAACGTCCAGGAGCCGTCAAAAGCGTTGGTGCTGTACCGTGGGGTGCAAACCATCACTGCAGTGGTCCAGGCGGATGGTTGGACGACTTCCGAATTAGCGCAAGTGCGCAGTTTTACTGTAGAGAGACGCTACGACCTGGTGTGGGCGCCGGATATCCGCCCGGAAGAGACCAACCGTTTCAACAGGCTGCCCGAAGCTTCTGATTACCTGAGATTGAAGGAGTTGTTCGAGAGCCAGGACAGAGAGCAATTCTACACCAGCTATCCGTTCGACATTCGCCCGGCGACGGACAACCATCCCTTTTTCTTCCATTTCTTCACCTGGGAGCAAATCCCAGATATCTTAGCCGGCCTGGGGCGTACCTGGCAGCCGTTCGGAGGCAGTGGTTTCCTGGTGCTCCTGGCGCTGTTGGGACTGGTGATCATCCTCAGCCTGGTACTGGTGATCGCACCGCTGATCCTTCCCGGTGTGCTGATGGGAGCTCAAAACGACCCCACTCCTCCACCCGTGAACGGCCGCGCAGAGCGATCCGGAGCATCCTCATATGCGCCGCTCAGGCTCATCCTCCTATACTTTACCCTGATTGGGCTGGCGTACCTGCTGGTAGAAATCCCACTCATCCAGCGCTGGATACTGCTCCTGGGACACCCGACCTATGCTTTCAGTATGGTGGTGTTGGCGATCCTGCTGTTCTCAAGCCTGGGGAGTGCCATGGCTCGGGCGCGCTGGCTGCCGCGGCGTGCTGCGCTGAGTGCCCTGGTGGTCTGCGCTCTGGTTACACCGTGGGTGACACAAGCGATAACAGCTGCCACACTCGGTTGGCCGACAGCAGGACGTCTGGCTGTTTCCCTGCTGGGACTGGCGCCTCTGGGCTTCCTGATGGGTCTGCCGTTCCCCCTCGGATTGCGGCAGATGGAGGGTGCGGCTGTCAGCTCGATCGCCTGGGCATGGGCAGTCAACGGCTGCGCCTCGGTCATCGCCTCGGTAGGGGCGGCAATCCTATCGCTGGCATCCGGATTTAATGCAGTGCTGTGGCTAGGAGCGCTGGCTTACGCAGGCGCGCTGGGGGTGTATATCAAGTGGAGGAAACAGTAGGCTATACGCAGATCATAGAGCCCGCGGGCGCGGCTTATTGATGGATAAATGGCACGAAACGCACATCGCCCAGGTTAACCGCCTGCAGCTCGCCGCCTACCACCTCAAACTGCCACAGGGTTTGAACCAATCCTACCGGGCCTATCGGGATGACCAGGCGCCCTCCTTCTGCGAGCTGGTTGGCGAGCGGTTGGGGCAGATGGTCGGGAGCCGCAGTAACGATAATGGCGTCGTATGGGGCGTGGTCTTCCCAACCGTAATATCCGTCGGCGTTGAGCACCTGCACGCCCTTGTATCCCAGCTCCTGCAGCCGGATGGAAGCAGCATCTGCCAGCTCGGGGACAATTTCTATCGTATAGACTTCCATGCCCATCTCTGCCAGGACGGCAGCCTGGTAACCGCTGCCAGTGCCGATCTCGAGCACCCGGTCACCCGGCTCCACACCCAGGGTCGCGCTCATCAGGGCAACGATATATGGCTGTGAGATGGTCTGCCCATAGCCGATCGGCAGCGGGTGATCATCATAGGCCTGGTCGAGGTAGTCATCCAGCACGAAACGATGGCGTTCAACCTGGCGCATGGCCTCCAGCACCAGTGGATCATCCACGCCGCGCAGCTCGATCTGCTGGCGCACCATACGCTGGCGGGCGTCGATGTAGGGGTCCTCGGTTTGTGCAATGGTGGTGGTCGTGGAGGGTGTCAGCGTTGGCGTAGGAGTGCCAGCCGGGAGGCAGGCAGACAGCCCTATAGTTATAGCCAGTAATAACAGCCGGATTCTCATGCGATCAGTTCATTTTATTAGCCAGCCGTTCGATCTCCTCTACCACACGCGCCAGCTCGGTCACCATCGGGGAGCTCTCCGACTGCTGGAAGACCTGCAGCAGCGCCCGGTAGTACCACAGGGTGCCCTCGCGCCCACCGTTGAAGCGCTCGAAAGTATCCGATCCATCCTTGCGCAGATCCTCCAGGATCGAACGGGCATTGTGCAGCTTATCCGACAGGGAGACGCGACGCACAGCCGGGCTAGCATGCCGCAGATGTTCGATGTAGCGCTCCTTGCGCTGGCGCCAGGGCGGCTTGGGAGAGGCGATTGCATCGGTGCAGCCCTCGACGATCTCCGCCACCAGGTCACCATACCGACGGCGGATCTCCATCAGGGTTTTCATCCCGCCCTGGTCTTCGACGGCATCGTGCAGCAAGGCGGCAATGGCTTCATCCTCGCTGCCGCCATCCTCCAATACCAGGGCTGTCACGCCCAATAGATGGGCAATATACGGGATATTACTGCCCTTACGCGTCTGGCGAGCGTGCAATGTGTAGGCATAACGCAGTGCATCTTCAAAGCGATTGCTGAGCGAAGGAGATGGTTTGTTCATCTGGCTGCACTCCTGGGCTCCCCTGATGGTGTGATGTTGGCAGCGATCCCGTCTAAGAAGACTTGAGGAATGCGCCGGACTGTATTGGTCGCCAGGTCGATGAAGGCGTACAGGCTGTTGGCGCGCGCCAGCACAGCTCCATCGCGCGGGCGCTGGATGGTGAAGTGTCGCACCACCGTCGATCGCCGGACGTCGGAGAGCCAGGTGGCGATCTCCAACTCATCGCTATAGCTGGCACCTTGCAGATATTCGATCTGAGTGCGGCGCGCCACCACGCCAAAACCAACCGCCTGGACGCGCTCCCAGGACCAATCCACAGACAATCCGAACCGCCAGCCAGCTTCCACCAGATAATCCAGGTACATAGCGTTGTTCACGTGCTGGTAGGCATCCAGATCGCGCCACTCCACCATGCGATGGTCGAGGAAGACCCCCGGCGGGGGTGGGGGCGGCTCGCTGAACCCGCGATGTGCGGCTAGCATTGCAGGGTTTCCGCCCGGTTGGTATGCCCCAGCAATCTGCGGTGGGATGCTGACCGGCTGGCTGGTCTTTGAATCGACGTAAACCCAATCGGTCCAGGCACGCGCCACCATTTCGTTCGTGCCCTGGCGGTGGAACTCGTAAGCGCGGAGCGAGCGCACCCGGCGCATATCCTCCACCCAGGTGGTTACCTCGATCCGGTCTCCGTAGGTTACCGGCAGAAGATATTCGATATTTGTCAAACGCGCCAGCCAGGCTCGCCCCAGTTGTGCGTAGCGCTGCGTATCATAACCCAGGGCAGCCGAAGCGTTGAAAGCAGCCTCCTGCATATAGCGCAGATAGACGGCATTGTTCAGATGCCCATAGGCGTCGCATTCATAGTAGCGGACTGGAAAAACAGTCTGGTGAGTTAACGGCATAGATAGCTCTTGCGCAACCCTGGGCATGCAGGCTCAGATCGAGATGGTGAGGTTGGCCAGGTCGCGGGGATAGTAGGTCAGGATCTCGATCCCATCCTCGGTTACGACAACCGTATCCGAGTGGCGGAAGCCACCCAGCTCCGGAGCATACAGGCCAGGTTCTACGGTAAATACCATCCCCGGCTGGATGATGGTTTTATCGCCCAGATCGAGGAAAGGTCCTTCGTGATAGCGCATGCCGATCGCATGCCCGACATGGTGCTTCCAGTAAGGCATCAAGTCGTGGCTGGAGTAATAGGCACGCACCGCCTGATCCACCGACGAGCAAGGCATACCGGGCTCTATGGCTGCCAAGGCGATATCTTGCAGAGCGAGCATGTGGTCGAACATGCGTACCTGCTGGTCCCCAGGCGGGCCAACCAGCATCGTACGCTCCAGCTCCGAATGGTAGCCCCATACAGGGGCAGTCGCTCCCGTGACGAGCACATCCCCGGGTTGGAAGGTCAGGTTACCCGACAAAGCATGAGGTATAGCGGCGTTGCGTCCAATCTGGCCCCGGTAGCCGGCTTCCGCACCATTAGAAAAAACGCTCTGTGCCTGGTAAATAGGTCCGATAGCATCCAGCATCGCCAGGGTGGCCTCCATGCTGGCGCGCAGGCTGACCTGGGTTTCGGTCACACCCGGACGGGTGTAGCGCTGCAGGAGGCTGTGCGCCAGGTTTCCCCAGCGCACGCTCTCGCGCAGGAGCGCTAGCTCAGCCGGGCTCTTGATCATCATCCCGTCTTCGACGAAAGATGCCATCTGATAAGGCCGCCTGCCGGTCAGCTCGCTCAGGCTCGGGCCGCGGTAGCCCAGAATCCAGGGATAGCCGTCCTGGTCGGCAGCCACCTCTGCCTGTACGCCCATATCCCGCATAATCCGGACCAGCGTCTCCATCGGATGGGGCCGGTATGGATATTCAACATAATGATCCACACGGTCAACGATGGCGTTAGCTTTGGCGTGTTCGACTTCCAGGTACGGGACGTAAAGAGCCTTCTCGCCCTTTGAATTCATTATTAGTGCAATCGGTCGCTCGGTAGGGATGAAGGCGAAACCGGTGTAGTAGAGAATGTAATCATTGTCGAACAGCACGACGCCGCTCACCTGGCGCTCTTCCAGCAAGGCTTGCAGACGCTGGCACCGCTGGCGGTATTCATCTTCAGAGATGCGTAAGGAAATTGGCTGGACGCTCATGGCATGAGCTCATAGTCGCTGGTGACCGGCACACCCGGGCGCAAGGTGGCGATCACCGAACAATATTTATCTTCGGAGAGCCGGATGGCCTTTTCCAGGCTATCCGGCTGTACTGGCCCGGAAACCTGGTAGTGGATATGGATTTTTGTAAATTTAAAGGGTGGATCTGCCACCTGCTCGCCGGTGCAAAGCACCACCAAATCCTGGAGCGGTTCGCGCTGTTTCTTCAAGATTTCGATCACGTCATATGCGGAACAAGATGCCGCGGCCAGGAGAAGTAAATCGGAAGGTTTGATACCCAGAAAAGTGGCGTCATCTTCCGGAGAGTTGCCGATAACCACCGAATGCTTATTTGAGTCGGAGCCGACCATCAATTTTCCGCCCACCCAACGCAGTGTAACAGTTCCCATACAGTCTCCCAGTCGATCTATCTTTCTGCAACTTCGTCAAGAATAGCATAGATTTGCTCAGCCACATCGCCGGATTCGGGATTTTCGGTGCGATTCGAGAAGATCTGGTCTGCGATCCGGTGCACCAGCGGAGCGTTGACCTTGGCTAATTCCTGGGTCAAAACACGCCAGCGCTTATGCAGCTCAGCATCCGGGTAGGTAGCCACGGATACGGCGATCTGGGCCGGAGAGGCCGCTCCCAGGTTCCAGGAGCTGGTGTTGATATTCAGCTCTCGACCGGCATTGGCCCAGTAATAGGAGAGCATCGGATTGATCAAGCCGCGCATACGGCTCCACAGGGGATCGTCTTCCTGCAGCAAAGCAAAAAACGCCAGGTAATACGGGCGAGCAGCGGCATAGTCCCGGTATACCTGCGACAGCTTGCCGGCATTGGCTGAGGCATATGAGGCCATGTACCAGCGCAGGTCCTGCAAGGTCGCCCCGCTGTCGCTGCGCTCGACAGCATCCCACATCAGCCGGCAGGCAAGCAGCAAATTGCTGGCGGAGGCAACAAAGTCCTGGGAACGCTGCAGCATGGCAGTTTTAGCCAGATCGCGCGCCGAGGCAACACCCGCATCGATGCCCTCCGGCACTTTAACGGCTTCGATATCCCGGCACATAGGCTTTAGGGCTGGCTCATTAAGGAAGGGGATGGCGCCCCGTCCGGGCAGACCGAAGCGCTTACCTTTCTGGGCAATCATGCCGCGAGATTTCAAGTCATCTAACAGGCTTTCGATATAATCAACCTGGGTGCGGTCATTCAGCATGATGTTGGCGAGTGATTCCTGATCAATCTCCAAGCCGCTGCGGATCACCGCATAAACAAAATCGGATTCGGAGCGGCGGACGAAATCGGCTTCGCTGGTGATGCCAACTGCCAGGCGAATGGGTACATAGGGGGAGGCCTCTTTGTCTCCGTAATCGAATGCCCTCTGCCGGAAAGCCATCTGCAGGACATCCCGTAAGGCAGGCTTATTGCGCATCAGGTTTTGGGCTGCATAGCGCTCCTGGAGGCAGTCCAACAGCTCATCCGAGGTGATCTCCCCTCCCCCGTTGCTCAGCTCGCGATAAACATCGCGCAGCACGTCACGGCGGGCGGTGTAGTCCATAGTAGTCAGGCGCATGCGAACAAATACCTGGCGATACTGGATCTCCAAAGGAGGCGCTTTTTCGTCTTTCTTCGCAGTAATTGATTTTACCTCCAACGGGCTGAGGCCCAAACTCCCAGGGACGACATAATCGATGGGAGTCACGTAGAGCTGCAGGTCTTTCACGTACAAGCGGATCTGGTCAAGATTCTCCTCCAGCCAGCTCTTGAACTGGGGGTAGCCGAAATTGGCCTCATTGAAAGCCGAGTCCATTAAGAGCATGGTCTGCTTCAGCCGTGCCGCCAGAACGGGTAGCTCGCCACGCTGCCCGTGTGCCTGCAGGGATTTGAGCAGAGTAGCACGCGCTTGCTCGAGCTCGCCGATGGAGGCCCCATTCTCGGAACTGGTCTCACCCATAATGGTCTCCAGGTAAACGAACTCGTCGCAGGAACGCACCAGCAGGTCGTGGGTGATGCTGCGCGGTCCGATCCCCAGGGTGTAGCACCCGTACTCGCGCAGCCGGGCGACCAACGGGCTGAAGTCGCTATCTCCGGAGACAATGACAAAACTCTTCACCTGGGGGCGGGTCATGGCTATCTCCAGAGCATCGATCGCCATGCGAATATCAGCCCTGTTCTTTCCAGAGCGCCCGCTGTAGATCTGGAACAGATCGATGGACAGGTCCATCAGCTCGTCGCGGTAGCGCAGGAAGCGCCCCCAATCCCCGTAGGCGCGTTTTACCACCGCCGGGCCGCGGCCTTGCAGGTACTCCATCAGCGGGGTGAGCTCAAAGTCGAAGAACTCACGCTCAGCCCATAAGGCAATGTTTTCGAAATCGATGAAAACCGCTTGCTGATTATCCATGCGCCCTCCTATAAAGCCCAGACCTGGCGCGCCCGCCGGTATACGGACTGCCATGAACGTCCCTCCATCTGGGGAGACATGCCGATTGAATCCTGCCATACCTGTCCCAGGAGCGCAGCAGTCACGGATAACGAGCAAGCCGCCGCCGCCTCCAGGTCGTACCCTCCCTCCAGGAATAAGGCTATTCTACCTCCACAGTTCTCATCCGCCCAGCCCACCAGGCTGGCAATCAGCCCCCCGTAACCCGCCGCGCTGAGCTGAAGGTGACCCAATGGATCGCGCCAGTGTGGGTCGAAGCCGTAGCTGACCAGGAGCATCTGCGGCTGGTGGCGGTCCATCAGGGGCAGGATGAGACCATCCATGAACTCATTGAAAGCAGTATCTCCGGATCCGGGAGGCAGGGGGAAATTAGCGGTTATTCCCGCTCCGGCCCCAGCGCCGGTGTCCTCCAACGCCCCGCTGCCGGGATACAGCGGTGATTGGTGGGTCGATATATACAGTACATCCGCCCGCTCCCAGAAAATCCCCTGAGTGCCGTTGCCATGATGCAGGTCGAGGTCGATGATCGCCAGGCGCTGCGCACTGAACTCCTGCACCAGATATTCGGCTGCCAGGGCGATATTGTTCAGCAGGCAGAAGCCCATGCCGTGCGATGGCGTGGCGTGATGTCCCGGTGGACGGGTAAGGGCAAAACCCCGGCGCGCCTGCCCCTGCCAGGTGGCGCTGGCAACCGAAACCGCCCCCCCGGCAGCCTTCAAGGCCAGATCCCAGCTTGCAGGAGTAGTATAGGTATCCATATCCAGGTGCTGCCCACGTCGGGATAATTCCAGCAGCCTTTGTAAATATATTTCGTCATGAACGCTGGCTAACAGCGCTTTGGACAGTTCCAGGGGAGCCAGATGCGGGTAAGCATCCCACCACCCGACCGCATGCAGCGCCTGGCGGATGGTCTCGACACGCTCAGGTCGCTCGGGGTGTCCCAGCTCGAAATGCGCCTGGTGGCCCTCAGGATAGTAAAGTGCCAGATCATGCATGCCGCCTCCCATGGATTGGTTCGGATGTCACCGGATATATCCTGATCAGGTCTGCCGGTTGGGACTAGAGCGGCGGTGGATCAGCTTCCTCAGCCGCTCCCAAATGCCCTTCACGGTTTGCGCCTGCTCGCCAGTGATCTCGTGCCGGCTGTAGCGCGCTTCGGTAAAGTGCTCCGTGAGCCTGGACATCCGGGTGGAAAGCGGGCTGGCTGCCGGGCTGCGCATCCCGTTCCTGCAGAACCTGGGCGAGCACAGCGGCGTATTCATTCGGCGTATGCGAGGCGCGGCGGGGTATACCGCTCTCAGCGCTGCGGCGCAGGAATGCCAGGTAGTAGAAATTCCTTGTGTGGACCTCACCCAGATTATCGAACTGGTATGTGGATTGTATCATTGATCGTTTGACGCATAACGGGGTGGTGTCAAGAAATATTTAAGAGAGATGCGAAAAGTGGTTGCTTCGGAGCCGGTATCCCCTTTTTCGAGATCGGGATTTTTAATTTACAATCTGTACATGAGATGGCAATTTAAATCGGGTTTGGAATGACGAGTCATTAAGCAGCTTTAACCCAACCGTCTTGTTAGCCACAATAGGGGCTAGGTTGGTGTAAAATAAAATCGAATCCACGCTCACGAGCCAGTTCAGTGGGAGGGAGAACAGTCATGCGCCTTATCATCATCATCCTGGGATTTGTTATCCTGGTCGGCGGCAATCAGCTCTACTGGATGTTCACCGGCGTAGCTGGTTTTCTGGTAGGTGCTCGCATCGCAGAACAGATCGGATTCAACCAGTCAGAATGGCAGCAGATTACCTTTGCAACAGCCGCGGGACTGGCGAGCACCTTCCTATCATACTATCTCCGCAAGCCCATGGTGATCCTGGCTGGATTCCTGGCGGGGGGATATTTTATCAACAGCATGCCCGGCGTATTGGGCTGGGATGATATCCTTACGAGCTGGCAGGCTTTTGTAATTGCAGGGGCGATCAGCGCTCTGGCCCTGATCCTGATGTACAACCTGGCCTTGATTGTGATCTCCTCCCTGGCAGGCGCCACGCTCATCGTCCAGAATCTGACTTTTGGATCGGTGAGCACACAGGCGATGTTCGTAGTATTTATCGTCTTCGGTGTGATCGCCCAATGGGTGCTGATGCAGTACACCTACCGTCCGGGTAAAGAATAAGGCGATCGCCCCTCAATCCTTGCCGCCCGGCGTGATCAGGCGCACGGCGCGCTCGTACAGGAAATAATCCCACATCCAGTTGATCAGCACCAGCAGGCGGTTGCGGAAGCCGATCAGCCAGAATAAGTGCACTGCCAGCCACACCAACCAGGCAATAAATCCCGAAAATTGAAAACCTCGGATGCGAGCTACAGCAGAATTGCGCCCGATCGTGGCCAGCGATCCCGGGTCTTTATAGACGAAGGACTCCAATTGCTTACCGGCAATCAAACGCTGGATATTGCGTGCGGCAATTTTGCCCTGCTGGATCGCTACCGGGGCCATCATGGGGAGCGGCTTTCCCTCGTCATCTTCCAGGTATGAGGCATCGCCGATCACGAAAACCTCGGGGATATCTGGTAGCTGCAGGCTGGGCTCGACCCTGACCCGGCGCTGGGCTGCCAGCTCAACGCCCAATCCGGTGACCAGACCCTGCGCCTGCACACCAGCCGACCAGATCAGGGTGCGCGCGGCGATCGGCTCACCCTCGCCCAGGCTGACCTGCTCGCCATCGTATCCGATCACCGCAGCCCCGAAGCGCACCTCCACCCGCTTGCGTTTTAGAGTCTCGACCGCGGCCTCCTGCAGCGAGTCGGGGAAGCCCGCCAGCAGGCTGCCAGCAGCTTCGAGCAAGATGACGCGCATATCGTCATGCTCCAATGCGCGAAAATCCTTGACCAGCACCAGGCGGATCAGCTCGGAGAGCGCTCCGGCGCATTCGACCCCGGTCGGTCCGCCGCCGACCACCACAAAAGTTAGCATGGCGCGCCGCAGGTCTGAATTATTCTCCTGCTGGGCCAACTCGAACAGGGTCAGGGTATGGTTGCGGATGCTGACAGCGTCGTCCAGGTCTTTAAGGCCAAAGGCATTGCGCGCCACCGACTGCATGCCGAAGTAATTGGTCTGTCCGCCCACCGCCAGGATCAGGTAATCGTAACCGACCGGACCGGTTGTCGTATGGACAATGCGTGCCTGCAGCTCGACGCCCGTCACTTCGGCCAGACGGAACTCCAGGTTCGGCTGGCGGCGGAAGATGGCACGCAGCGGGTAGGCGATCTCGCTGGACGCCAACCCGGAGGTAGCCACCTGGTATAAGAGTGGTTGGAACAGGTGGTAGTTGCGCCGGCTGAGCAGGATCACCCTGACAGGTGCGTTCTTCAGGGCCTTGGCAGCCTGCATGCCGCCAAAGCCTGCTCCCACAATCACAACCACGGGTTTATAATCAGCCAAATCGTGCCTCCGGTGCGCCTTATCGGTATAAGCCATGCCTTCGAGGCATAATTCTAACGGACGAATCCAGTTTTGAGGGAGTGAACATGACCGAACTGCTCTACCAGACCGACAGCTATCTGCAGTCTTTCGATGCCCAGGTGACCGGCATTGACTCGGAGAACCGCGGCGTTGCCCTCGACCGCAGCGCCTTCTACCCCGGCGGCGGAGGCCAGCCCTCGGACAGCGGCACGCTCACCGCAGAAGGGCAAACATACCGGGTTGTCCGGGCGAAAAAGCTGGGTGAAGATGTGTTCCATTATCTCGACGGCGATGTGCCCCTGCCTGCGCCTGGCAGCGCCGTCAAAGGACAGATCGACTGGGAGCGGCGATACCAGCTCATGCGCACCCATACCGCCATGCATATCTTGTGTGGGGTGATCTTCCGCGACTACGGGGCATCGGTCACGGGCGGCGATATGGACCCATTGAAGGGGCGCATGGACTTCGAATTCGAGACCTTGCAGAAGGAGCTGGTACAAGAGATCGAGGCTGCTATAAATATCGAGGTCGCAAAAGCTCACCCGGTAAGGGTGAAGATCCTGCCGCGGGAGGAGGCCTTCCAGATCCCCGATCTGATCCGCACCAAGATCAACCTGCTGCCGGAGGACATCCTGAAGGTGCGGGTAGTGGAGATCGTCGGGCTGGACCTGCAGGCGGATGGCGGCACGCACGTCGCCAACTCCTCCGAAGTCGGGCATATCCATGTGCTGGATTACAAGAGCAAGGGCAAGATCAACAAGCGCATCTATGTGGAATTGGACGCATAAAGCTATCTGCAGCGACCTACGTAGAGATAATGACGTCCATGATCAAGTCTGATATCTTAATCTGCGGAGCTGGCATCGCCGGTGTCAGCGCAGCCTATCACCTGGCAGTACAGCATGGGATCCGTGATATCCTGCTGGTGGACGAACGCCCTCCGCTCAGCCTGACCAGCGATAAATCTACCGAGTGCTACCGGAACTGGTGGCCCGGCCCGGGCGATGACATGGTGGCGCTGATGAACCGCAGCATAGACCGGATGGAAGCCCTGGCAGAGGAGAGCGGCAACTTGTTCCACCTCAACCGCCGGGGGTATCTGTACGTGACCGGTGACCAGGCCAGCATTCCCGCCCTGCTGGCGGCGGCGCAAGAACCAGCTAATTTAGGCGCAGGCCCGCTGCGTGTGCACCGCGAGGAGCCAGGCGACCCGGAGTACCACCCCGCGCCAGCTGAAGGCTACCAGGACCAGCCCACAGGCGCAGATCTGTTCCTGGACCCTGAATTGATTCATAAATATTTTCCCTACCTCAGCCGCAAGGCTGCTGCCGCGCTGCATGCCCGGCGGGCGGGTTGGTTCAGCGCCCAGCAGCTGGGGGCTTACCTGCTGGATGAAGCCGGCAAGCGTGGGGTGCGCCGGCTGGAGGGCAGGGTCGTTGCGGTCGACGCAGGTGGCGGGCATGTAAATAAGGTCCGGCTGGCGGATGGAAGGCGTATCGAGACTGGCTGTTTTGTCAACGCAGCCGGTCCGTTCCTGAAGCCGGTGGGCAGGCTGCTGGGCATCGAGCTGCCTGTATTCACCGAGCTGCACCTGAAGGTCGCCATGCGCGATCCGCTGGGAGCCGTGCCGCGCAGTGCCCCGCTCCTCATCTGGAACGACTCGCAGGTGCTGCCCTGGTCGAGTGAAGAGCGAGAGCTGCTGGCGGAAGATGAAGCCACGCGCTGGCTGCTCGAGGAAATGCCTGCTGGGGCGCACACCCGACCAGAGGGCGGATCTGACAGCGACATCATCTTGCTGCTGTGGGAGTACCACGTGCGGGAGGTCGAGCCGGTGATCCCCGTGCCGCTGGACCAGATGTATCCGGAGGCTGCATTGCGCGGGCTGGTCGCCATGCTGCCCGCCTTTCAAGGCTATATCGGCAAAGCGCCGCGCCCCATAATGGATGGTGGTTATTACACCAAGACGCGCGAGAACCGACCGCTGATCGGGCCCCTGCCAGTAGATAGCGCGTACGTGATCGGCGCGCTATCCGGCTACGGCCTGATGGCTTCGTGCGCGTCAGGGGAGCTGCTTGCCGCGCATGTCGCAGGTGCAGATCTGCCGAGCTATGCCCCGGCTTTCCGCCTGGAGCGCTATCAAGATCCGGAGTACACCCGCCTGCTGGAAAGCTGGGGAGACTCCGGGCAGCTGTAAATCCACTCACCGCAAGGTTCGCCGAGAACGCGGAGAATTATTGACATTCATACAAGTAGATTTGGTTGCCATGTTTCTAATGACCTGTCACGCTGAGTGCTTGTGAAAGAATTGGATATCATCCCTTCACGATGTTCAGGGCAGGCTCTGAGCGAAGCGAATGCCGAAGGCATCTCTTCATTACAAAGATAGACTCTTCGCTGCACTCAGAGTAACATGGATGGATTAATTCACAACCTCTGAGCGAAGCGAAGGATATCACGCAAGGAAGCAGACTCTTCGGTCGCAAAGACCGCTCCCTCAGAGTGACACGTCATAACTGGTTTAGATAATAATCAACAGGAAATATCACGATCGAACTGTTTAGAGCTCAAGGTGTGATCCGGTGCAGTTGACGACCGAATGTTTGGTATTGCGCGAATTTGTGGAGGCAGATTGGGAGGCGCTGCTGGCTTACCACAACGACCCTCGCTACCTGCGCTTCTATCCACAGGATGGGGAGAGCGAGGCTGGAGCGCGCCTGTTTGTACAGCGCTTCGTTGACCAGCAGAAAGAGCTTCCACGCACAAAGTTCCAGCTGGCGGCCTGCTTGCGAGAGAGCGGCCGCTTGATCGGGAATGCTGGCATCCGGGTGCGCAGCCTGGGCGGTCACGAGACTGGGGTGCGCCAGGCGGATATAGGAAACGAGATCGACCCAAACTATTGGGGCCTTGGATATGCGACCGAGGCGGCGCAGGCGATTCTGGACTTCGGATTCCAGGAGCTGCAGCTGCACCGCATCTGGGCGCAGGTGCTGGCGGAGAACTCTGCTTCGCAGCGCGTGCTTGAAAAACTGGGCATGCATCTGGAAGGTCGCCTGCACGAGGACGAGTACTTCAAAGGCCAGCGGTGGGATACATTGATCTACGCTATTTTGTATGATGAATGGAAATCAAAGAAAGGATAATCTATCAAAGGACCGGCGGTCCTGAATTCGCCATCAAGATTCAGACTGCGCAGTCAGAGATCACCGGCTGACCTGAAGATCCACTTTTAAGGACTGCCGGTCCTGAGCCGGTAAAATATTAACAATGAGATTCGACAAACCATCCGGCAACAGCCTGAGAACGGACGTTTTGACAAATCCACAAGAGATCGACACCACCCGCAAGTGGTATGTGATGGCGGCGGTGGCGATGGGCGTCTTCCTGGCAACCATCGACGGCAGCATTGTCAACGTTGCCCTGCCCACCCTGGTGCGGGCTTTCGATACGGATTTCCCGACCGTCCAATGGGTCGTGCTGGCGTACCTTCTGACCGTAACTACCCTGATGATCAGCGTGGGCCGGCTGGCAGATATGATCGGCAAGAAGTCGATCTACACGACCGGATTCGTGATCTTCACACTGGGGTCCGGGCTGTGCGGGCTGTCTCCCAGCGTGTATTGGCTGGTGGGTTTTCGCGTGGTGCAGGCAATCGGCGCAGCAATGGTCATGGCGCTGGGCACCGCCATCGTTACCGAGGCATTTCCACCCCACGAGCGCGGCAAGGCCCTGGGCATCGTGGGTGGGATCGTGTCATTAGGCATCATGATCGGCCCCACCCTGGGGGGTCTGATCATCCAATCCATCTCCTGGCATTGGATCTTCTATGTCAATTTACCCGCGGGCCTCCTGGGCATCATGATGGTGCTGCGCTACGTGCCATCCTACCGCCCGACCTCCAGCCAGAAATTCGACTTCGCGGGTGCCCTGATGTTATTCATCTCGCTCTTATGCCTGCTCCTGGCGCTGACTCTCGGCCAGGAGCGCGGCTTCGGCAGCCCACCCGTCCTGGCGCTGCTGGCGGGTTTCGGGCTGTCCCTGGCGCTGTTTGTGATCTTTGAGCTGCACAGCCGGGATCCAATGATTGACCTGCGCCTGTTCCGCAACAGGTATTTCAGCATCAGCCTGGGGACAGCAGTGTTAACCTTTATCGCCAGCGCCGGTACGGTGCTCTTGATGCCTTTCTACCTGGAGAACGTGCTGGGATACGACACTCGCCAGGTGGGCTTAATGCTGGTGGTCGTCCCGGTGATGCTGGGGATCAGCGCCCCGATCTCAGGTGCCCTATCGGACCGGGTCGGCACGCGACCGATCAGCACCGCCGGTCTGGCGATCCTGCTGCTCGGCTACCTGGCGGTCAGCACGCTGAGCATCGAGACGACCATCCTGGGCTATATACTGCGCTTCGTGCCGGTTGGGTTAGGGGTGGGCATTTTCCAATCGCCCAACAACAGCGCCATCATGGGCACTGCGCCGCGAGAGCGGCTCGGGATCGTCTCAGGCATGTTGGCGCTCAGCCGGACGCTGGGGCAAACAATAGGCATCGCCATCCTGGGGGCAATCTGGGCCAGCCGGGTTTTCCACTATGCCGGTGGGACTGTGACGGGTGGAGCCACCCAGGCAGGATCCGCCTTCCAGGTGGCTGGGCTTCAGGACACGCTGCTTATCATAGCTGGACTGGTAGCTGCTGCACTGAGTTTGTCGATCTTTGCGATGATCGGCACCCGGAAGGGGGCGAGTTAGAAATATGCACCGCGGAACACGCCGAGTCCGCTGAGTCGTATAAAAGATATACGAATTCCGTACTGGTTGTTATTTGACTTGTAGGAGGCAACCCATGAACGCCGATCCCATCAAATTATGTAAGGAGCTGGTGCGCATCCCCAGTCTATCTGGGCAGGAAGGCAACTTGATGGAGCGAGTGCAGGCTGAGATGCAGTCGCTGGGCTTCGACCGAACCTGGCAGGACAGGTACGGAAACACAGTCGGGATACTGCGCGGCACCAGGAGTGGACCGGGGCGCCGCCTGTTGGTCGATATCCACGCCGACACCATCGCGGTTACCAGTCCCGATCGCTGGCAGCACGATCCATTTGGGGGTGAGCTGGTCGATGGCAAGATCTACGGGCGCGGCGCGTGTGATATCAAATCCGGTCTGGCGAGCGCCCTAGTCGGGCTGGCTTCTCTGCCGCGGTCGGCTTACAGCGGGGAGATATGGGTGGCAGCGACCACGGTGGAGGAGATGATCGAAGGAGCAGCCACCAGCGCCGTGCTGGAGGCCGCCAGGCAGCGCGGCAGCCCGCTGGATTACTGCATCGTGGTAGAGCCAACCCAGCTCATGGTGGGCACCTCACAAAAGGGCCGCGCCGGCGTGCGCGTGCAAACATCGGGCGTACCGGCGCACACCTCCCGAGCCGAGCTGGGGGTTAACGCAGTCTACAAGATGCTACCCGCCATTGCAGGGGTGCGCGCCATCCCACGGCGCTCTGACCCCTTGCTGGGAGCCGAGATCTTCGAGTTGGTCGAGATCGTATCCGAGCCCTTCCCGGGCAACTCGATTGTGCCGGATAGATGCCGGGTGCGTTTCGACTGCCGCCTGTTGCTGGGCGAGACCGCTGACAGCCTGCTGAAGCGCATCCGCCAGGTAGTTCCCGTTGATGTGGAAGCTGACCTGTGGCCTGTGGGAATCGACCTTTTCACCGGAGAGCGGTTAGAGAAACGCGACTTTCACCCAGCGTGGTCGCGTTCCATTGACCATCCGCTTCCAAGCGCAGTCCTGGCGGCGCTGGCAGCCTCCGGACTGCCGGGTGAGACATACAAGGTGCCGTACTGCTGCAACGCCAGCGCGGTCACGCAGGCCGGTGTGCCGACCATCGTCTTCGGTCCGGGCGATATCGCCCAGGCACATACGGTAGATGAGTGGGTGGATGCTGGGCAGCTTTCCCTTGCGGCGAAGGTATTTGCAGCAACAGCGATGCGCCTGCTGAGTTGAGGGGATAGAAACGCTTTACTTCGAAAAAAGGCGGGCAATTTCATCCCGCTCAGGCCAGGGAAGCTTTGATCGCTCCCCGCCGCTCTCTGCCCAGGCAGCAGGCGGACCAGCCTCGGCGTAGCCGATCTCAGCACAGCGAATGCCTGCTGCCGCTAACTCGGCAATGATATTGCCCGCATCTCCAGGGGGAGCAGCCAGCAGCAACGCACCAGAAGCGATGGCAGCCAATGGGTCAATTCCCACAGCCGTGCAGGCGCGGGCGGCTAACTCAGGCACCGGCACCGAGGCCAGATCGACCACCAGCCCGCAGCCGCTCGCTTGTGCCAGCTCCCAGATGGCAGCCAGCAGGCCGCCTTCAGTCGGATCGTGCATGGCGGTAACACGCCCGGCCTCCATCGCCAGGCGGCTATCCGCCACCACGCTGATGCCCGGCTTATACAGGTAGCCGCGCGCCTGCACTATCTCCTGCGGCGTAAGCGCCGCCGAGAGGCGCTCCGGCAGCTCGCGCGCCAGGATAGAGACAGCTTCAACAGGCACACCCTTGGTGAGCAGCAGCCGGTCGCCAGGAGATAAACCGCGCGGTGTGACCAGGCGCTCGCGAGCCACTTCACCGACCATGGCTCCGCAGATAATAGGACGGTCGAGGCCGACGGTGACCTCGGTATGCCCCCCAATCACGGAGATCCTCAAAGCCTCACAGGCTTTATAGACCTGGGAGAAGATAGCTTCAGCCATGCCTGCTGTAGCGCGGCCTTCCGGTAAGAGCAGCGTCGCCAGGAACCAGACCGGTGCTGCCCCGGTGCAGGCGATGTCGTTGGCGCTGACCTGCACGGCATACCAGCCGATCTCGTCGCTGGCAAAGGTGATCGGATCGGACTTGAATACCAACAGGAGATCGCCTCCCGGATCAACGACGGCACAGTCCAGGCCGACTCCCGGACCTAAAACCAGGCGTCCATCGTGGATGGGCGCCTGGGAGAGCAGCCGAGCGAGCAGGTCCGGCGGCAGCTTGCCCGGCTTAAGTACGCCGGATGGCGATCCACCCGGCAAAAGCATGCCGGATGGCAGACCACCGGGATTAAGTATGCCGGAAGGCGAACCACCCGGCGAGAGCTTGTCGGATGATCCCTGATCGCTCACCGGGTACCGACAGTGTGTATGACTGGCTGTGGCGAGGCAGATACCGCCGCAGCCGCACGGTTGATGGCCGGCATGTACAGAAAAACGGAGAAATCCGGCGGGGGAGGTGTGGCTGTGGGCGTGGGTGTCGGTGTTGGCGTTGGCCCAGGCGGCGTTGCGCCTCCGAAAAGCAGGTTTTCGCGCACCCAGCCTACCAGGTTGCCCACGGCGACGCGCCACCAGTAAGAACCCGTCGCCAGCACGCCATTCACGCCGTTCAGATCAGAGATCACATCACCCTGAGTGCCGCTTGATACGCTTCCAATGGAGGAGTAATTGATGCCCGGACCGAGGCGGACATCCGCGCTGCCGGTGGTAGTGATCTCCTGGGTGGGTGTAAATGTGGTGGTTTGAGAGATCGGCTGGACTGAAACCATCATCATGCTCGTGCCGACCAGCGGCTCGAGGATGCCAGTCGGGTCATCCCACTCGGTCTTGTAGGTCAGCGCAGGATCGAGGATCGTCTGGCTGGGAGGCACTTCGCCTTCTTCTACGGAGCAGCCGCAGTTGCGGGTGAAATTGCAGGTGGTATTATTGACCACCACCCCATCGATGACCATTGTCGAGGAGCCGCCGCTGTCCATTGTGACCGCATCAGTGGCTCCCAGGGTGCCTTCGAGGAAATTGCTCAGCTCGTGAATATTCATGCCGCGGCTTTGCCCGCCGGCAGGCTGGCAGTCGAAGGCATCCACGACCACAAAGAAGACATAATCAGCGCTGTAAGCTACGGCAGTGCGCGAATTCGGCACGCCCGAGTCGCTGGTGCCGGGATCATCAAACACACCATCATTCAGGAAGTGGTAGTCGCCGCCAAGGCTGGCATAGGTCTTGGTCCAGTCATCGGCTGGCACGCCCTGGCACGGTGAGATCTCCTGGGAAATATAGACTTCATCGCCGAGGTTGATCTGCCCGTTATTGATGCGATACAGGAAAGCATCCCGCGTTTCTCCCCAGACAGAGATCACGACGTGGTCGAACGGCAGATCGGTCGAGCCCTGGCTTTCCGAAATATGGCGCAGGATCCCAGTGGCCTTCGCCGGACTGGGGAGGATCTGAGTAGGCCCGGTCATCTCCACCAGCAGCTCCAACACATCTGACCCTGTGCCGGTATCGTCCCCATACTGAGGTGTGTAAAGGATCACTCTTTCATCATCATGTGGGATATTTACGCCGCGGATATTGGTGGTATCGTCCCACAGCTCAAAGCTGACCACATTTTTATTGGCGCGGTGGATGACACACGAGCCGATATGCGCCTCCCGCTCAGCGGTCCAGGCAAAGCCAGCATCGCCGATTCCATCCGAAAAACGCTGCGCGTACCAGCCGGAATTGACCACCCCACTCCACGGGGTGCCGTCATCGTTATCGAAGAAGTAGCCATTGATCGCCACAGCAATATCATTGCGGTTGCCCCAGGTCTGCCCCCAATAATTGATCACGTCATCGTAACGCGCCGCCATGCCGCTGGTGGTCTCTTTCCCAGAGGAGAGGTTGCCGCCCGCGATGCCAGTATCGATCGTAGCGCTTAGCTCGCCACGGTGCATGCGGGCCACATAGATATTGATCTCACGCGGATTACTCAGATGATACTGCCCCCAGTCGATGCCAGCCCGCAGATACTGCCATCCCCCGGGCGGGGGTGTAGGCTCTTGAGCGTAGACATTGGATACAGGCATGGCAAGAAATATTACCAATAATAGTAGCGGAAGGCTGCGTATTTTCATGGCTCCTCGGTTGGTTGCGGTACTTAACGATAACAAGAGTAGAGAATGGAGAGTAGAGAGTAGTGAGATGATACCCGTAAGATGGATATATTTCAAGGGGTATCCATTAAAGCCATAAACTGGGAGAAGGCCTCCGGATTGCGGCGGGACATAACAAACTCAGGGTGCTCGAGCGTCTTAAAGCCGTACTTCTCATACAGCCCGTGAGCATCCCAGGTGGAGAGCATCCAGCCGCGGATATGTCTCAGCTCGGGATATCCCAGAATGCTCTCCACCAGCCACTTACCCAGCCCGCGGCCGCGATGCTCTTTCAATATGTATACGTCCAGCAAATAGGCAAAAGTGGCGAAATCGCTGATCACACGCGCATAGCCGACCTGTGCACCCGCGCAGTACATCCCAAAGCACA
>Ga0105095_10000281_pt1 | contig 23917 bp, 20 predicted proteins | sample PPLLak2March2015_2_FD_79180 | JGI IMG/M metagenome (GOLD analysis project Ga0105095, IMG submission 79180) | Freshwater sediment microbial communities from Prairie Pothole Lake near Jamestown, North Dakota, USA - PPLs Lake P8 Core (3) Depth... | ecosystem: Environmental > Aquatic > Freshwater >...
ACGGGATCGTGCCGCTCGCGCTTTCGTTCGACACCGCCGGTCCCATGGCCCGCCACGTCTACGACGTCGCCGTGACCCTCGGGGTGATCGCCGGGGTCGACCCCTCCGACGACGCCACGCGGAAGAGCGAGGGAAAGGTCGAGACCGACTACACGAAAACCCTCGACCCCAAGGCGCTCGCGGGAGCGCGCATCGGAATCGCGAGGGACTTCATGGGCCAGGACCCGGAGTTCGACTGGGTCGTCGAAGCCTCCCTCGACGCCATGCGCGCCGGCGGGGCCACGGTGGTGGACGTGAAGTTCCCGAAGTGGCTCCTCGACTCCCGGGAGGAGCTCTATTTCACCATCCGCCATCGCGAGTTCAGGGCGCAGATCGCGGACTATCTCGCGACGCTCGGACCGGAGTATCCCAAGACTCTCGCGGAGCTCCTCTCCCGATCGAAGGCGATGACTGCGCCCGGCGCCGGAATCGTTCCGAATCCGGTTCGCTGGAGGCTCCTGGAGCGCGAGGACGCGAGCGGCACGCTCGAGGACTACGACTACCTCGCGGTGCGGGATCACGTCCTTCCCCTGATGCGGGCGATGATCGAAGGAGTGATAAGGAAGGAGACGCTCGACGCCATCGTCTACCCCACGTCCCCGCGCCGCCCCGGACGGGCGGACGAGGATCCCAATCCCGGAGCGCCGCAACCGCTCTCCCCGGTGAACATCGCGAACCTGACCGGCTTTCCCGACCTCGTGGTACCCGCGGGCTTCACCGGCCGGGGCCTTCCCGTGGGAATCTCGTTCCTGGGCGTCGCATTCAGCGAGCCCCGTCTACTCGCCCTCGGATACGCCTTCGAGCAGGCGACTCACGCCGTTCGAATGCCGATCAGCGCTCCTCCATTGGCGGGTGAGACCCTCCGTCATTAGGAGCGGACTCGGCCAACGAAGGCGCCGCCCGTGATGCGCCTCGTGGCGGAGAGAATCCCGGGATCCCGGATGCTGATCGTGCCCGAGGTCGGCCATTCGGCGTATTGGGAACAGCCGGAGGTCTTCAACCGCGCCGTCCTCGAGTTCATCGGGCAACGGTAGGGGGCCGGTTTCGATCCGCCGCCGATCTGGAGCAGTCGCTGCCCCTCCCCGTTGCCGCCGCCCGCGTCCATAGGCGTGGAGGTTATTCGCCTGATACTCGCCGCCTCGGCTGCCGCCCGAGCGCGTGGCTGCGGAACTAGGAGTCGCAGGAACCGGAATCCCAGCGAAAGAAGCGCCGGTGGACGCGGGGATAGAGCGCTGTTCCCGCGAGGATTCCCGCGAGCGTCAGGAGCGCCGGAAGCTTTCCCTCGCCGAGCTGCACCACCGCGATCGAGGGACAAGCGCCCGTCAGGGCCCAACCGATGCCGAAGAGGATTCCGCCGATCGCGGTCCCTTTGTGAATCGGCCGTCGCTCGCCGCGCCCACCGAACGCGATCCGGGTGAGAAGCAGTATCGCCGCTACGGCACCGATGAACGTGAGGAGCAGCCGGAAGTCCTGAAAGGTGAACATCCGATGCACCTCACCGAAGTCGGAGAAGCCGATACGGCTCAGGCCGAAACCCATCGCGATGCCGAAGAAGCCAGCCGCCTCGAACCTCATGATCGAAGGAGGAGCGAGACAACGACCGCCGCACCGAAAAACGCGGCCGTCGCGACCAGGCTGGCCGGCTGGAGCTGCCCACAGCCGTTGAGACCGTGTCCCGAAGTGCAGCCGCCCGACATTCGGGTGCCGAATCCCACGAGGAATCCGCCTCCGAGCAGGGCGGACGCGGCGATCCAGCCGCCTCCCACGACCGAGGCAAAGTCTCGTCCCAGGCCGAGCGCCAGCTCGCCCCCGGAGAGCCAATGCGAGAGCAGTCCACCGAGGAAGAGGCAGACCACGAACGTCGCTCCCTGTGCCGCCGAGAGCGGCGGCGCGGGATTGAGCGTCGTCTTCGCCGCCTCGTCGGCCACGGCCCGATCTCCGAAGCGCTCCATCGTGGCCTTCCGAAGCGCGGACCGGAGGGCTTCGGTCTTCGCGGCCAGCTCGCGCTCGCTTCGAAAGCGCAGAAGCCGCGCGTAGAGCCCCGAGACCCCTAGCGTGCGGCCGGTGGTCAAATGGAAACCACTCATCACGAGAGACAGCGTCGCAGCCCCGAGCCACCAGGGCCAATAGCCAGTCACGGGATTCCCTCGAGTAACGTCCCGTCGGGGAGCAGGTGGGGAGGAACGCGGCCACCTTCGAGCGACTGCTGGAAGCGAGCGCACTTCGTGAATCTTCCCCGGCAGTAGAGCGTTTGCCAGACGCGCAGCGACGTCTCGAGGTTGAAGAGCGGGTAAAGACTGCAGCCATCCACGTGGGGGCACTCTGCGGAGTCCGTCATGCCAGCCGTTTCTGCAATCACGATGCCACGGCGTCCCCGCGTGTAAAGCGCGGAAACCCGGAGGCTTGACGGATATGTGCGAATGGGGGTCGTGGTGAAATGCACTCGCCCCTGAGGGAGGGTCTCCGCGAGGCCGGAAAAAAAGGGGAACGGAGCATGGAAATCCTCTCGCCCTTAGCCGTCTCCTCATAGTGGAGCGGGAGGTGACGATCTCTCTCTGATTCGATACACTCTCGTTTCCGCTCGACCCTCGAGACGACGACCTCCTGGTCGCTCTGGTTCCTCCCATCCAAATGGGAGGCTGCATCAGCCCACGCGTGGCTCCTTCCGGGCGACCGAGAAGAAGTCGTACCAGCTCGAGTCCGAGCCGCCGTAAATGCGCCCGACCTCGACGTCGAGGAGATAGGGGCGTCCGTCACCCACGGCGCGGAGACACCGGGCGAGGGCCTCCTGCAGCTTCTCGGGACGCTCGACCCGTTCGCCTTCGACACCGTACCCCTTGGCGAGCGAGACGTTGTCGATCGCGGGCGAGCCGAGGGAACAGCCGATGTACTTACCCGTCGCCGCCGCCCGCCGTCCATAGGCGTGGAGGTAGCGCCGGTTCGCCTGATACTCCCCGTTGTTCCACACGATGATGCCGATCGGGATCTCGTAGCGCGACGCGGTCCAGAGCGCCTGGATTCCGAACTGAAGGCTCCCATCGCCCACGAGTGCTACGACCTGCCGGTCGGGCTTCGCGATCTTCGCGCCCAGGGCCGCGGGCACTCCCCAGCCGAGAACGCCGCCGCAGGTCGTGAGGTTCCGCCGCCTCTCGCTCTCCTCCCGCCTGTGGTCGATGTCGAAATACGACGGAAGGTAGAACTCCGCCGTGATGAGCTCGGTCACCGCGATGGCGTCGGGATCGAGGGCGCGATTGACCTCGACCATCAGCCGCTCGACCGAGATGGGATCGTCGTTCCACTTCTTCTCGGCCGCGGCATCGAGCCTCTGGCGCCATTCGAGATGGTACTCCTGGACTTTCTCGCGTCGCTCGTCGATAGCCGTCGTCTTTAGATTGCGCTTCTTCAGCTCCTCGGCGATCGCCGCCGCGGCGACGCGCGGGTTCGCCATCATCGCGAGGTCGACGGGGTAGCTCCGTCCGATCTCGGAAGCATCGAGCCCGGTGTGGATGACCTTCGTCGTCCGGGGAACGAGGGGAACGGGAGAGTGCGCCCCGAGCGAGAACATCGTCCCGCCGACGCTCCAGAAGACGTCGAAATCCTTCGGGTAATGAGGGTCTGTCGTGAACATTCCCGCGTAATGAGGGTGGGTCGAAGGAAAGGTCATCGGAGCGTGAGCGGCATAGACTTCCTTGAACACCGGAGCGCCGAGAATCTCGGCGATCTCCATGAGCTCGTCGCTCCCGCCGAAGCGATTCACTTCCTTTCCCTCGGTGATGACGGGGAAGGCAGCTCCGGCGAGGAGGTCCGCCGCCCGCTTCACCGCATCTTCGCCGGGCGCGATGTCGAGGTCGAGCTCCGAGCGCGAGCGCGGGAGGATCTCCGCTCGGGCAATCGGCCTTTCCCACATGTCCTTGGAGAAGGTGACGAAGGTCGGCCCTCCCGGCGGCACCTGAGCGAGGAGGAACGCGCGCCGCATCGTGTCCGGAATGGACTCCGGGCTCAGGACGTCCCAGGTCCACTGCGTGTAGTCCTTGGGAAACTGGTGGAGGTTGACCGCCTCGAGAAAGGCGTTCGTGCCCCGGACGTCCGTGGATTGATCGCCGACCGCCACCACGATGGGAACGCGGTCTTTGAACGCGTTCACCATGGGGCCGAACGCGTAGCCGGCGCCCGCGATCGAGTGGAGCAAGACCAGGGGCGTCTCTCCCGAGGCTCGAGCGTAGCCGTCGGCCATCGACATGACCGAGCCTTCGTGAAGACCGGTGACGAAGTGGAGCGCCGTGCGGTCGACGAGGGCGTCGAGGAAGCCGACCTCCTCGGACCCGCCGAGGCCGAAGACATAAGGAAGCTTCCACTCGAGGAGAAGCTCCGCCATCACCTCGCCGCCCGTCATGTTCTCGACGACCCGCCCCGGTGATTCGCTGGCGGCTACGGAAAGGGACGCAGCAATCTTCGAGGCGGCGCCGCCCGCGACTCCCGCCTGGGCGAAGCGCGACAGAAACGCCCTCCTGCCTATCTTTCGCTCGAGAAAGAGCCTGGCGATTGCTCTCATCGGGATCCTCCCAACACGGACGGTCCTATTCCGTTCCTCCCGCGTTCTGCAGTTGCTCGCCGACCTCGCTGTGGCCGCGCTCCCGTGCCGCCTTCAGCGCCGTCCAGCCGTTCGAAGCGCGCTGGTTCACCTCCGCTCCCGCCGAAAGGAGCGACCGCACCAGTTCCGCGTCGCCGAAGCGAGCGGCCTCGAGGAGCGGGAAGTTGCCGCTCTTCGAGGCGAGATCCGGATCCGCGCCGGCTCTCAGGAGGATCGCGGCTTCGGCGGCGCGGCCTCGAGAGCAGACGAGCAGAAGCGCCGTGCGTCCGCGGCTGTCCCGTCCATCGACCGAGGCGCCCGCATCGAGAAGGATCTGCATCAAACCGGTATGCCCCGCGGAAGACGCGACGATCAGAGGCGTTTCTCCACCGGTATCCCGCCCGTTCACGTTCGCCCCCCGGCCCAAGAGCTCGCGGGCCTTCGCCTCGTCGCCTTTCCGTACGGCTTCGAGGAGCAAGAGCTCTAGCTCGGTGGTATCGGAGGGGAGCATGTCCCGGGCGGGAGCGGCCTCCGTATCGGCGGGGCGCGAGGAAGGGATCGAGACCTCACTGGCGAACCGCTCGACCGTCTCGGGAAAGAAGAAGTAAACCGCGAGGAGGGCCACCACCGCGAGAATGAAGACCTTCAGCACGACCCCTCATTCTACGTTAGTATGACCCGCGACTCAGGTGGGCAAAACAGTGATTCGGACCGCTCTACTGCTCGCGGGTTTCGGGATTGCGGCCTTCTCGTCGGCGGCCTCCGCCCACGAAAAGTGGTTCTACGACGCCTCCCTCCACCCCACCCGGTGGGACGCGCTTCTCCGACCCTCCGCGCTCTTCGCCGTCGGCGTCGCGTTCGTGCTCACCGGCGTTGCCTGGGTTTTCTGGAGGGCTCGCGCCGGACGCGATCTGATACCCGGTCCCGAAGCCCTCGGGGCCGATGAACCCGGCCGGGTGCGGTTCTACTCGCTCGCGCCCCTGATTCTCGGCGTTCACCTGGGGCTTCCGCTCCTGGTTCTCGGAGTGACGGGCACGCTCTTCTCTCCGAACCACCCTCTCTCGGGCTCGAGCCTCCACTGGGTGGGTCTCGCCGAGATTGGCCTCTGTCTTTGTTTCCTCTACGGCGGCCTGACCCGGGCGGCCGGTCTCGGCCTCTCTCTCCTCTGGCTTCTCGGAATCGCTCTCGTCGGACTCGAGCCGATGATGGAGAACCTGCACTATCTCGGGTTCGCCGGCTTCTTCTTCCTCGCGGGGCGGGGACCGTACGCCGTCGATCGCCTGCTCTTCCCCCGCCTCGCGCCCTCCCCCCGACTCGCGAAGCTGGCTCTTCCCGCGCTCAGGGTCGGCGTCGGGCTCAGCCTCGTCGTGGTCGCGCTCACCGAGAAGCTCGCGAACCCGGAGCTCGCCCGCGCTTTCCTTCGCGAGTACCCCCTCAACTTCACGCCGGTCCTCGGCTTTCGCCTGTCCGACGACACCTTCGTTCTCTGCGCGGGAGCGACGGAGCTCCTGATCGGGCTGTTCCTGATTTTCGGCATCTTCCCGCGCTCGATCATCGCAACCGCATGGTTCTTCGTCAACGTCACCCTCACGGTATTCCTCTGGAAGGAGCTTCTCGGCCATCTGCCCCTCTACGGCGCGATGGGGGTGCTCCTCGTCTGGACCCCGAAGGAGGAAGACCAGAGGTTGTGGGTCCGGGGAGTGCTCGCGACCGACTGAGCCGCGGTGTTCGTCGCCGTGACCTCTGGATCCCGGAAGCGGTCCCGGCGCCCGAGGCTGCGCGCTACTTTCCGGCGCGGCCTGCGACCCGGGTCGATCCCATGGCCGCCCTGCGGTCGGAGTAGCCGGTCCGTTCGAGCTCGGCGCGGGTCAACGGACGAGTGCGGCCGGCTTCGAGTCCTCCCAGTCGGATCGCGCCCACGCGCTCCCGGTGAAGGCTGACGACCGGGTAGCCGAGAAGCTCGAACATCCTGCGGATCTGTCGATTTCGACCCTGGCGCAGAACGACCCTCGCGGTCGTCGTCTCTTCTCCACGCTCGAGGATCTCGCACCGAGCGGGACGCGTTCTCCGTCCGTCGAGAAGAACACCCTTCTCGAAGCGAGAAGCGTCCTCCGGACGGAGCGTTCCCCGGACGGTCACGAGATACTCCTTTTCGACGACTCCACCTGCTTCGGTGATCCACGATGCGAGATCGGTGTCGTTGGTGAAGACCAGGAGGCCGGAGCTGTCGGCATCGAGACGGCCCGCCGCCTGAACCCGGGGCGTACCCGCGGGGAGAAGGTCGTAGGCTGTGGGCCGCCCTTCGGGGTCGCGCGCCGTCGTGACGTAGCCGACGGGCTTGTGCAGCGCGATGTAGACCTTCCGCTCCGCGTGAAGCGGCTTTCCGTCGACGAGAATCCGGTTGCGCTCGGGGTGGCAGGGGTGCTCGGGATCGCGGACCACCCGACCGCCGACTTCGACCCTCCCCGCCTTCACCATCGCCCGGGCCTCGGAGCGCGAGGCCAGCCCGCACTTGGACAGCCAGCGGGCGAGAGCGTGTGGACGAAGCCGGACGGAGGCGCGCGGCATGAGCTCGCTACGCGACAGTTTCTGCTAATCTCGGCGGTCGGGAAAGCGAGAGGGCCCTATGTCGATGACGAAACGCCTGACAGATTTCTCCGTGCTCACGTTCGACTGCTACGGGACCCTCATCGACTGGGAGACCGGCATCTGGGATGCGCTGCAGCCCCTGTTGATGGAGAACGGATGCGAGGCGGTCGCGCGCGAGAAGGCCCTGGAAGCCTTCGGCGCGGAGGAGGCCGACCAGGAGGCTCGAACTCCGTCGATGCCCTATCCGGAAGTCCTCGCCCGAGTGCATCGCGCCCTGGCGAAGCGCTTCGGTCTCCTTACCCGCGAGGAGCTCGATTCGAGCTTCGGGGCCTCCGTTCCTCAGTGGCCCGCGTTCCCCGATACAGCGCAGGCGCTCCGAGCCCTGAAACACCGCTACCGGCTGGTGATTCTCTCGAACGTCCACCGCGAGGGCTTTACCGCCTCGAACCGGAAGCTCGGGGTCCGGTTCGACGCGATCTACACCGCCGAGGAGATCGGTTCCTACAAGCCTTCACCGAGGAACTTCGAGTTCCTGCTGGAACGGCTCCGCTCGGACCTCGGAGTCGCGCCCGACGAAGTCCTCCACACGGCGCAGAGTCTATTCCACGACCACGTGCCCGCGCGGGTATTCGGTCTCGCCAACTGCTGGATCGACCGCCAGGGCCTCTCGGGCGGAGGCTCCTTCGGCGCTACGGCGAGAGTCCGCGAGCGGCCGGACGTCGACTTCGTCTATCCGACACTCGGGGCTCTCGCCGAAGCCGTCGAAGCTAGCGCGCGCGATGCAGATCGATGAGCCCGGCGCCGATGTCGTTGTTCCTGCCGGGATAGCCGAGGAGATCCGTAGCCTCCTCGAGTGCCCGCCTCAGGTCGGAAACGCTCAGTCCGGGATTCGCCGCGAGAATGAGGGCCGCCGCGCCCGAGACGTGGGGAGTCGCCGCCGAGGTGCCGGGGAACGGGTCGCCGTAGGAGGCGGTCGAGACTCGATCGGGACCGGCGACGTCGGGCTTCACCCGGCCGTCCGCCGTGGGACCGCGGGAGCTGAACCCTTCCAGCGTGCGCGTGTCCCATCCGATGGCCGCCACGGCGAGTGCGCCGCGGGCGTCTGCGGGCATCGTAAGCGTGCCGATACCGGTGCCTTGCGAGGGGTCGATCCCGGCCGAGCTCCAGACCCAGAACCGCTGTCCGGGGTTGAGCGGACTCGCGGGATCGTGGTGGACGATGATCAGTGCGAGCCCGCTGTGCTCGAAATCCACTTTCTCCACGGGGTCCTGGCTGCCGTTCTGGAGATCGACGCTGGCGGCGATGATGTTGGGGTTCGTGCCCGAAAGCTCGGGGTTGCTGAGAAAGCCCTCGGTGACGACGAAGAGGTCGTAGTCGTGGAAGCTGCCGCCGAAGTTGTCGTCCCATCGAAGCGTGACGGTGGCGCCGCCGCCGACCGCGATCGGAAGCAGCTCTCCGCCGGGAACGTCGAGGTAGCCGTTGCCGTTCTCATCGCGCCAGGGACCCTGAAAATACTTGTCGGCCTCGTTTCCTCCCGCGGTGACGAACAGAACCCCGCGCGAGACCGCCTCGTCCACCTTCCTGGCGAAGAAATGATTGCCGTCGGGCGAGTAGAGGTTGTCGAACCCGACGGAGTGACTGATGATGTCGACGCCGAGGTTCACCAGCTCGTCGACCGCGGCGCCCCAGGTGACGTCGTCCTCGAAGCCCGCGAGCACCAGCGTCGCTCCCGGCGCGACGTCGTGGATGATTTCGGCGCAGGCCGTTCCATGGGCGTCCTCGTATTGAGAGATCCGTTGAAGGACGAAATCGGTCGCCAATAGATCCGCGGGAAGCTCCGAACCGACGAGATCGGCCGCTCCCTTGAACCCGACGTCCAGGATGCCGATCCCGACGCCGGCGCCGTCGACGCCCTTGCGGCTCCGGTAGTCAGGGGCGTGAATGGTATCGACCCCTTGCGACGTGAGCTTCTGGTTCGGCTTGTAGGGAGTGCGCATGCGCTGAACGGACGGATGTCTCGAGAGGTTGCGCAGCGCGCTCGCGGGCACCTTGACCTTGACGAGCTCGCCGGAGGACGCCTCGACCGTGCCCCCGGAATCCCGAACGGCCGACTCGACGTCGAGCGGAATCGATTCGGGAGCGAGAACGATGACCGCCGTCACCATCTGCCTGGACTCGTCCACCCACTGCGAGCCTCGCGCCGAGAGACGCTCACCGCGCTCGGCGGCGAGCGCCATGCGGTGGAGCTCGGACGAGAGCTTCCCCTGGTCGCGTTTGTCCTGCGCGGAAAGCGGAATCGCGAGCACGAGAAACGCGGCAACGCACGCAGCTTTACGCCAGAGAGCCGACATGGACATTCCTCCAACCTTGGGGGGCGGGGTGTTGTTCTAGAGATGGACCTCTTCAAAGCTACGCGGCTGGGAACGCTTTGTCAAATCCTCAAGGTTTTGGCGCGAATTCGAAGAACTGGAACGACTGCGGCACGTGGAAGCTCTCCTCTCCCGTGGGGGACCAGGAGGCGAAGATCGCGCCCTCGGCCGGCTTCTTCCGCCCCTGCGGCCGCTCGATGCGGTAGACGTTGAACCGCCACCGATCCCCAGCCTTCGGGGGAAGCGGGACGTTCGCCGCCGAGGGAAGCGGGCGGAATCCCGTCCAGGGGACGAACATCGTTCCGGTCCAGCCGAGATCCGCCCTGCGGACGACGCGGCTCTGGAGCCCCGCGAGATCGAACGCCAGGTCCATCTCCTTGTCCGGGGAGGCGCGGACCATGCGGACGTCGCAGACGACGTTCGCGGGGCTCAGCTCGATCTCCGCGTAGTGGGTGCCCGAGCCGTCGAGGTCGAGAAAAATCTCGACCACCTCCTCCTCCCAGAGGTGCTGATCCCGCTTCGTCATGGTGTGCCACGGTTCGGGATCGCTAACGTCGAACCTGAGGTAGAGGCCGGAGTCGCTCCAGAGCGCGCGGAACCCGGTGCGATAGCTCGAGGGTCCAAAGGAGAGGCGCTCCGCGGAGCTCCAGTCGTCGTGGCTTCCCGCAAGGAGCCGTTCGGTTTCCGCGCCGGTCGCTTCGACCCGGTACCCCCCCTCGGCGGCCGCGACCGCCAGCGCCAGGGAGACAAGGAGAACCATCGCCGGAAGCGTAGCACGAGCGGCCGCTGGCGGCCTCGTCCTCCGGTTCGCGTATTCCCAGAGGCGAGACGGTGACGAAACGGGCTCGGCGGTGTTCGACGTGCTCACGAACGGCGTGCCCGTCGAAGTCGAAGTCAACGCGGGGTGAAGAACGCCTCGAGAGGAGGATTCGCCATGAGCTCCATCGCCAGGCTTCACTCGAGCTACGACGCCGTCGTCGTGGGCGCCCGGGTCGCGGGCGCCTCGACGGCGATGCTCCTCGCCCGCGGGGGCCTGCGGGTCCTCGTCGTCGAGCAGGGGCGCTACGGGAGCGACACGCTATCGACCCATGCGCTCATGAGGGGCGGCGTTCTCCAGCTTCACCGCTGGGGCGTTCTGCCTCGCATCGAAGCCGCCGGGACTCCGAGGATCACCAACACCTCGTTTCACTACGGCGGCGAGGAGATCGCCGTCTCGATCAAGCCGCGCCACGGAGTCGCCGGTCTCTACGCGCCGCGCCGGAGGATCCTCGACGCCATTCTCGTCGACGCGGCGAAAGACGCCGGGGCCGAAGTGGTTCACGGCGTGCGCCTCGTCGACTTGATGCGCGCGGACGACGGGCGGGTGGTGGGGGCGGTCGTGGAGGAGCCGGGCGTCGGCTCCATCCCGCTCGGCGCCGGAATCGTCATTGGCGCCGACGGCTTCCGCTCGAAGGTGGCGGCGCTCATTGGGGCCGCGCCCTATCGGCTGGGCCGTAACGCTTCGACGTTTCTCTACGGCTACTTCTCCGATCTCGATATCGAGGGGAACCACTGGTACTACCGGCCCGGCGTCATGGCGGGTGCGATTCCGACGAACGGGGGTGAAGTCCTGGTCTGCGGTGGAGCCCCCGAGGCCCGATTCTGGGACGAGTTCCGCTTCGACATCGAGGAGGGACATCGCCGCCTGCTGCGACAGGCGGCGCCGGAGCTCTCGGAAGCTCTCGCGCGCGCGAAGCGTTCGGGGCCCATCCGCGGGTTTCCCGGAGAGCCGGGCTCCCTCCGACAGAGCTTTGGGCCGGGATGGGCGCTCGTCGGCGACGCCGGATACTTTCGGGATCCGGCGACGGCGCACGGAATCACCGATGCCTTGCGCGACGCCGAGCTCCTGGCGCGGGCCGTGGAGCGGGGCACCGACCGGGCTCTCGCCGAGTATCAGAGCCTCCGCGACGACATGGTCCTCGGACTCTTCGAGGCGAGCGACGCCATCGCCGGGTACGATTGGGATCTCGAAGGGGTCAAAGAGACGCATCTCTTCATGAGCGAGGAGATGAACCGCGAGGTCGCGTTCCTCGCCGAGCTCGACTCCGGGAGCGCCCGGGAGCTAAAGCGCCGGACCGCCTGAGCCCGGCTCCTCTCGCTCCTCTCGGAGAAGGACGTAGCTTCCGCTGGCGACGACGATTCCGATCCCGAGCCACGTCCAGCGGTCGGGCAAATCCCCGAACCCGAAGTAGCCGATGAGGACCGCCATGACGATCTCTCCGTAGCCTAGAGGCGCCAGCACCGACGCCGGGGCTCGCTCGAACGCGAGGATGAGAAGGTAGTGACCGAGAGCGGCGACGAGGCCGATTCCCGCCATGTACGGGAGGTCCTCCACTTCGGGGGAGACCCAGAACGAGGGCGCGAGAGCGCTCAAGACGACGGCGCCGAAGACCGCGGTGTACATGAGAGTGACCAGCGGGTGCGCCGTACCCGAGAGCTTGCGGGTTGCGATGAAATACAGGGAGTAGGCACCGCCGGCGCCGATCGCGAGCAGAGCCCCCGAATCGAACGCGACGAATCCGGGCCTCAGGATCACGAGGATTCCGGCGAGCCCGACCGTAACCGCGATCCAGAGACGGGGCTCGAAGTGCTCTCCGAGAAGCCAGGGCGAGAGGAGCGCCACCAGGAAGGGATAGCAGAAGAAGAGCGCGAGCGTTTCCGCCAGAGGAGTCCGAGCGAGTGCTCCGAAGAAGAGCGCCGTCGCCAGCATGAGAAACGCTCCCCGGGCGATCTGGAGGACGGGCTTCCGCGGCCAGAGCTGGCCGCGGTCGAACTTCAAGAAGACGATGGGCAGGAGGACGAGAAGGTGCACGAAGAAGCGGCTCCAGGTGAGCTGCCACGGGGAATACCGCGGGCTCAGGTACTTCGCGAACCCGTCCATGAACGGAATGATCTGGGTCGCCGTGATCATGAGGAGGATTCCCGCCCCCGTCGAGCGACTGGTCACTATGGAAGCGCGAAGGTGAAGAGAGCGCTTCCGGACGACATCGACACGTACTGCTTTCCCTTCACCTCATAGGTGACAGCAGCGGCGTACATCGCGGCTCCCCCACCGATGCCGCCGAGGCCGTCGCCCCCGAGGTAGATACGAAAGAGCTCCGCTCCGGTGTCGCCATCGAGAGCGTAGAAGTAGCCCTCGTGGCTTCCGGCGAAGACGAGGCGGGACGCGGTCGAGAGGACTCCCGCCATCGGCTTTCCCACGAGCTCGAGATCCCACACCTTCCTTCCCGTCCTGGGATCGAGGGCGCGGATGACGCCGTGGCCGGGCTCGTCCTCGAGGATGGCGACCTGCCTTCCCCCGTAGAACGGCTCCCCCGGACGGTACTCGTCTTCCCCTTTCACGTAGAGTCCCGGTCCCTCCCACGCGGCGAGATAGAAGAGCCCGGTCTCGGGGTTGTACGAGGGTGAGAACCAGTTCGTGGCTCCGAGGGCGCTAGGCCACACGACGACGCCCTTCTCCGTGGGATCGATTCCCGGGAGTCGGATCGGCCTTCCGTTCTCGTCGAGGCCCTTGGCCCAGGTCTGCTTCACGTACGGGGCGCCGAAGAGGAAGCGGCCCGTGGTGCCGTCGAGGACGTAGTAGAAGCCGTTCCGGTTGCCCCAGTAGACGAGCTTCCTCCGCTCGCCTTCCCACTCGTCGTCGACGAGGACCGGCACCTGCACCGCGTCCCAGTCGTGCACGTCGTGGGGCACGAACTGGAAGTGCCAACGAAGCGCTCCGGTGTCCGCGTCGAGGGCGATGGCGGAATCGGAGTAGAGGTTGTCGCCGAGCCGCGCGTCTCCGTTCCAGTCCGGCGCGGGATTTCCCGTGCCCCAGACGACGAGGTTCGACTCGGGGTCGTAGGAGCCCGTGACCCAGGTCGGCGCGCCCCCCGTCTTCCACGAATCTCCGGACCAGCTTTCGTTTCCCGGCTCTCCCGGTCCGGGGACGGTTTCGAACCTCCAGCGTCTCTCCCCGGTCTCCGCGTCGTAGGCGTCGAGAAAGCCCCGAATGCCGTACTCTCCGCCCGCGATTCCCGTGAGGACCATGTCCTTGATCGAGAGCGGCGCGCCGGTGATGGCGTACCCATGCTCGTAGTCCGCCACCTCGACGTCCCAGACGACGTCCCCGGTTCGGGAGTCGAGCGCTAGAAGGTGGGCGTCGAGAGTCCCGAGGTAGAGCTTGTCGCCGTACATGGCGAGGCCGCGGTTCACCCGCCCGCAGCAAGCGCGGATGTCGGTGGGGAGACTCCGCCGGTAGCGCCAGAACACGCGGCCGGTCTCCGGGTCGAGCGCGGCGACGTCGCTCGGAGGCTCGGTCAGGTACATGACGCCGTCGACGACCAGCGGGGTGGTCTCGATCTGCGCGTCTCGCATCTGGTGCACCCACGCGAGGCGAAGCTCCTTCACGTTCTCGCGCGTCAGCTGCCGGAGCGGACTGAAGCGCCAGCCCTGATAGTTGCCCGAGTACGTGAGCCAGCTTCCGGGCTCGGAGGAAGCGTTCTTCAGCCGGTCGAACGTGACCTGGGCGGAGGCCTCGGAAGCGAGCAGGAGCAGCAGCAGGAATCTCATCGCGAGGCTCCGCTCCGCCGCGTCGAAAGGAACGAGATCAGATCGTTCAGCTCGCCATCGCTGAAGACGTCGGCATAGGAGGGCATGATCGACTCCCGGGAGGTCTCGACCCTCGCGAGCTTCTCGCGGGAGAACGAGCGAAGGAATCCGTCGAGGTCCAGTATCTGGATCGTGTGCCGGTCCTCGTCGAGGAGGAACCCCCGGACGCTTCCCCCGGCCGCATCGACCACGCTCGCCATCCGGTAGCGGGGCCGGACGTCGCGGCTCGGATCGACGAGAGCGTCCCTGAGGTGGCGGAGCGGACGGCGCGAGCCCACCGAGCTCAGGTCGGGACCGGCGAAGCTCCCTTCGCGCCCGAGGCGGTGGCAGGAGAGGCAGTCGCTCCCGCGGAACAGATCCTCTCCGCGCGCGGGATCTCCCGGAAGCTCGGAGGGCCGGGCCGCTCGATTGAGGGAGCGAATGAACGCGACCAGCTGCGAGATCCGGAGCTCCGAGCCGGAGAATCCCGGCATCTCCGTTCCGGTGATTCCGTTCTGGATCGTTCTCGAGAGATCGGCGTCGGTGTCTCCGTGATAGAAGACGCCGTCCGCGAGATTCGGCCCGCGGCCGCCCTCGCCCTCCCCCCCGTGGCACTCGGCGCAGCGAAGGCGATAGAGCTCTCGCCCCTCGGCGAGATCCGCGGCCGTGGTCTGGAGCATCGCGAAGAGAAGCCCCCACATGGCGACGGGATTGTAGATTCCGGGCCTTTGCGATACAAGCCGCGACCATGAGATCGAAAACGGTGGTTCTGCTGTGGGTGTTTCTCGGCTTCGCTTCCTGCCGGGTGGCTTCGAAGTAAACGCTTAGGTATAGGAGCGGCGCCGGGAGAACGCTTTTGACGATGAGCAGGACACGGCCCCAGCCTCGGCTGCGAGCAACTCCCCTAGAGTGGCCTGCGTGCCTTCGATCCGACAGGAAAGCACGGCTTCCCGCCGGACGAACGGCCGAATGAACAGATGTGGATTCGGCAATCGGCGACCTTCACCCGCGAGCCGGCCAATAGCGCGATCCGCTTGCGAAAGACGGGCTGCAAGGTCAGCGTTCCAGTGGATGGAGGGCTGCCGGCGCCGCGACGCGGCCGTCTCCTTTGTTTGCGACTGCGAAAACATAGCAGACCATTATTAGCGCAGTCTGCCATAATGAAAATAGTGCTCGGTGGCGCTCAGCACTCCTCGCATCTTTTCATTGTTCTTCTCGACGGTGTCAGCTGCCAGAGCCGCTTAACGTCCCAGTGCGCCGGCAGTCCGCCCAGCCATTCAACCGCTGAGTTCTTATTGGCGGGATACGGCTGGTAACGGCTCAATGTCGGGTCGTTCGGCATTACCTCAGGCATCTCCTGTCCTCGTGGTTTCGAGGAAGCCGATGGAACGGTTCAAGAAACCGGCGAAGTAGCCCGGCCCGACATCGGACACACGACCCGCGTGCCTTCGATACTTCTCCATCAACCCTTTGCCGTAGTCGAGCTCGGCCAAGTACGCGTTATGGGTGCGACACATCAGGCAAATGTTCTCAGGACTGCGGTCGCCGCCGAGGCCATACGGATTTCGGTGGTGGAACTCGAGTCCCCGGCGTTCTGTGCAGCGTCTGCCCGCTTCATCGACAAACGTGCATTGGTCGCCATCGCCTCCGTACGATGCGCTTCACCGGAGCCGGGACGTAGCGTCCCGAGGGTGAGGTGTCCGTGTCCTCGAGGTTCTTTCGGGGGACCTTGGTCTCTGCGAACCGCTTGGCTTCAAGGCGTTCCAGCTTCTCCGTGACCGCTTGTTCGAGGATTGTCGCGAGGTCTCCGTCGGCAACCGACGGGCGCATGAGCGCGGTCAGCCGCTCGAGCTTGTCGCAGAACTCGGCACTCGCAGTGAACTGCACTCGGTAGCGGGCAGGAGCGAGTGGCTGCACGACGGCCGGAGGCGCAGGCGGTCCGGGCGGTGCGGGTCGCACCTGCACCAGCGCAGGCGGCGGGGTGAGCTCGGCAGGACCCGACTTGGGTAGAAACGTTACTCGGTCCGGACCGAGTTCGGCGACTGGAGTGGTTTCCGTCCGCATCGGAAGCTTGCGCACAGTCGGCGGGACGTCGGGCTTGGGTGCGAGCTCGGCAACGAGCTCCTCGATCTCACGTTTGGATCTGTGCGCCGCCCGGGTGAGAACCTCCGCGCAGTTCGCATCCGTGAGGTGCGCCGCGAGCTTCGCGATGCCACTCAGGTGCAGACGCCCGTCCGCCAGCATCGTGAGGATCATCGGGTATCTTCGTGCCGCTCTGGCCGCGTTGATGCGCAGGTACGCTTCATGCTCGGAGAGATGCAGCACCTCGGTTGCGTACGTGAACATCGAAGACGCCGCCTCCCGCGCATACAGCCGGCGCTCGTCCACCTCACCGATGTGGGCAACGAGCTCCGATTCGACGCGGCGCGACTGCTTCAAGAGATCCAACAAGCGCCGGAGGAGATCATCATCGGAAATGCGTTTGAGTTCGTTCGCGATCGTCATTCCTTCTTCATAGCACATGGGTTTTTGTGCCCATTCGCGTGGCCTACGCTCCACGAATACAGTCGATGACGACGCGCGACGTTTCCCGATGAAGTTCAGGACCGCGCAGGCGTTCTCAACGCGATAGGAGCCTATCGAGGAAAACATCCGCGCTTTCGTTCCTGGTCACTCCAAAAAGTTGTCAAGAGAAAAATGCGCGTCCGAAAGATTTTTTCGGATCCCTTCGACTCGTCGGGTTGTCGATCTTCTCGGGGTGCATGTCCACATTCTTGAAGCGCTCGAGCACCTGAAACAGAAGCCCAGCTTTCTCGAGCTTCTTGCTCTTCAGCTCACTCCGGCGTTTGAGGTGTCGCGGATGAGGTCGGCGACGCCGCAGAGGAAGCTGACGATCTCGCTATGGTCACGCTTCGTGAATATAGCGTTACCGCCTCCGGGTGTCGATCCAGGCGTATCCCGTTCGTCGTATGAGTGTTTGAAAGTCGTGCGCGAATCTCGCCGACTCCCGACATGATCTCGCCGACGAACGACGAAAGGAGCCTTCAATGGACGAACGCGGACGCTTTTACTGGTACGACCTCATGACGACCGACGTCGAAGGAGCGAAGTCCTTCTATACCAAGCTCATCGGTTGGGGAACGACGACCTGGGACGGTATGGGCCAGCCGTACACCATGTGGACCAACGGGGAGACGCCTCTCGGGGGGGTCATGCCGCTCCCCGAGGACGCTCGGAAGGCCGGAGCCCCGCCCCACTGGCTCTCCTACGTTCTGGTGCCGAAAGTGGACGAGACGCTCTCCCAGGTCCAGAAGCTGGGAGGAAAGGTTCTCGTCCCCGGTATGGACATCCCGACGGTGGGTCGGTTCGGCGTCTTCGCCGATCCCCAGGGGGGGGCCCTCGCCGTCTTCTCGCCGATCGAGCCCGCGCCGGGCGCCCCGCCGAAACCGGGAGACTTCTCCTGGCACGAGCTCGCGACGAGCGACCCCGTCGCGGCGTTCTCCTTCTACCAGCAGCTCTTCGATTGGCAGAAGACCGACGCGATGGACATGGGGGAGATGGGCATCTATCAGATGTACACCCGCAAAGGTGGCGAGTACCCGCTCGGCGGGATCTTCGCGAAACCACCCGAGATGCCCGTTTCCGCGTGGCTCTACTATGCCAGGGTGAAGGACGTCCACAAGTCCGTCGAAGAGGTCAAGAAGCTCGGCGGTCAGATCCTGAACGGGCCCATGGAAGTGCCCGGCGGCGACTTCATCGCCCAGTGCCTGGATCCCCAGGGGGCGGCGTTCGCGCTGCACTCGACCAAAGCATAGTCGCGACCGCGAATTTACGGCCTTCCGGGAGCGCGGTGTATGATTCCGCACGACCAGGAGGTCAGAATGCACTCATTCGCGTCGTCGCGAGCGAGCCGATGGACGGCCGCGCTCGCTCTCGTGCTCTCGTCTGCGGTCTGGGCCGCGGCTCAACCAGCGTCCACGATCGATCCCGTATTTCTCGATTCCATGAAGTACCGCAGCATCGGCCCCTATCGCGGGGGCCGGGTCACGGCGGTCGGCGGCGTCGCTCAGCAGATGCACACCTTCTATATGGGCTCGACCGGGGGCGGGGTCTTTCGGACGGACGACGCCGGACAGACGTGGCGGAACCTGACGGACGGGCAGTTGAAGAGCGGCTCCATCGGCGCGATCGCCGTTGCGCCCTCGGACCCGAACGTGATCTACGTGGGCACCGGCTCCGCCTGCCCCCGCGGGAACGTCTCCGCGGGCGACGGAATCTACCGCTCCACCGACGCGGGCAAGACCTGGATCCATATCGGTCTTCCCGAAGCCGGTCAGATCGGAAAGATCCGCGTCCATCCACAGAACCCCGATCTCGTATACGCGGCGGTCCTCGGCCACATCTTCGGACCGAATCCCGATCGAGGGGTCTATCGCTCCAAGGACGGCGGCGAGAACTGGGAGAAGGTGCTCTTCGTGAGCGACAAGACGGGCGCCGTCGACATCTCGATGGACGTGAAGAATCCGCGGATCCTCTACGCGGGAATGTGGCGCGCCGAGCGTAAGCCCTTCACCATGGTAAGCGGCGACCCCGTAGAGGGAGGCCTCTACAAGTCGACGGACGGAGGCGACACCTGGAACGAGCTCACCGAAGGCCTACCCAAGGGAGCGACGGGCAAGATCGGGGTTTCGGTCTCTCCCGCAAACCCCGACCGGGTCTTCGCTCTCATCGAGGCGGAGGGCGCGGAGGGGGGGCTCTACCGATCGGATGACGCGGGGAAGACGTTCCGCCAGATCAACAAAGACCGCATGTACCTCCAGCGCGCCTGGTACTACACCCACGTGTTCGCGGATCCGAAGGATGCCGACACCGTCTACATCCTCAACGTGATGTTCCACCGCTCGGTGGACGGCGGGAAGAGCTTCGACATGGTGATGGTCCCCCACGGGGACAACCACGACCTCTGGATCAATCCCGAGAACAACCAGATCCTGGTCTACGGCGACGACGGCGGCGCGGCGGTGAGCTTCAACGCGGGCCGCTCCTGGTCGCCGCAATCGAACCAGCCGACGGCGGAGTTCTACCGGGTCACGACGGACCATCGCTTCCCCTATTGGGTCTACGGAGCGCAGCAGGACAACACCACGGCGCGCATCGTGAGCCGCACGACCGGCTTCGGGATCTCCATCAAGGACTGGCACTCCGTCGGAGGATGCGAGAGCGGCCACATCGCCATCGATCCCCGCGACCCCGACGCGAACGTGGTCTACGCCGGCTGCTACGGCGGATCGATCACCCGATACGACCACAAGACGGGGCAGCTGCGGGAGATCACTACGGCTCCCCAGCTCGCACTGGGAACGAAAGCCGAGGATCTCCACTACCGGTTCCAGTGGAACGCCCCCATCCGCATCTCGAGGCACGATCCCTCGGTGCTCTACCACACGTCGAACTTCGTGCACCGATCGACCGACGAGGGGCAGACCTGGACCATCGTCAGCCCCGACCTGACGCGCGCCAATACGGAGATGCTGCAGGACGCGGGAGGCCCCATCACCAAGGATCAGACGGGGGTCGAAACGTTCGCCACCATTTTCGTCTTCGAGGAATCCCCTCTCGCCGCGGGCGAGCTCTGGGCGGGCTCGGACGACGGGCGCGTGCACCTGACGAGAAACGGCGGGCAGAGCTGGACCGAGATCACTCCGCCCGGAAGCCCGGAGTACGGGACGGTGAACTCCATCGACGTCTCGACGCACCAGGCGGGCCGCGCCCACGTCGCCGTCTACAACTATCGGTTCGACGACTTCGCTCCCTACGTCTTCCAGACGAACGACTACGGAAAGACCTGGAAGCGCGTCGCCGACGGGAAGAACGGGATTCCCGAGCGCCATTTCGCGCGCGTGGTGCGCGAGGACCCCGACCGCCGCGGTCTCCTGTACGCCGGGACCGAGTACGGGATGTACGTCTCGTTCGACGACGGGAAGAGCTGGCAGTCACTCCAGCTCAACCTCCCGGTGACGCCGGTGACGGACCTTCAGATCAAAGAGAAGGACCTGGTAGTCTCGACGCAGGGGCGCTCGTTCTGGATCCTCGACGATTTGACGCCGCTCCACCAGATGACGGGCGACGCGATCAAATCGGCCTACCACCTGTTCCAGCCCCGCGACACCTTCCGCGTGCGGGGTGGAGGGTTCGACATTCCCTCGGGATCTCTCGGGCAGAATCCGCCGGGTGGCGTCGTCATTCACTACTCTCTCGCCGAGGATATCCCCGCGGAGCAGGAGCTCGAGCTCGAGATCCTGGACGCGTCGGGGACGGTCGTGCGGACCTTCTCCAGCAAGACGCCGGAGCCGCGGGCGCCGAACCCGTTCGCGGAGCTCTTCGCGGCGTTTTTCGGCGGAGGCGCGCCCCGCACGCTTCCGGTGAAGAAGGGAACGAACCGCTGGATCTGGGATCTCGGCTACCCCGATGGCCGGTCCGCGCCGAACACCATCATGTGGGGAAGCGTTCAGGGGCCGCCCGCGCCTCCGGGCCGGTACCAGGCCCGCATGACGGCCGGCGACTGGAGCGAGACCCGGGAGTTCGAAGTGAAGAAGGACCCCCGGATTCCCGCTACCCAGGCGGACCTCGACGAGCAATTCCAGCTCGCCGTGAAGGTAAGAGACCTCTTCTCGGAGAGCCACGACGCGCTCCGGAAGATCCGCAGCGTGAAGGGCCAGGCGAACGATCTCACGGCCCGATTGAAGGAAGCGGAGGCCGCCGAGGGGGTCGAGGAGGCGGCCAAATCCCTTACCGACAAGCTCACCGCCATCGAGGAGAAGATCTACCAGACGAAGAACGAGTCGTTCCAGGATCCGCTGAACTTCCAGCCGATGCTCGACAACCGCATCGCGAACCTCTACGGCATCGTTCTCTCCACGGACGCGAAGCCCACCGCCGTCGCCCACGAGCACTACGAGGCGCTGAAGACCGAGCTCCAGGGCTACAAGCAGGAGCTCGAGGGGGTCCTCGGGAGCGAGCTCGCCGCGTTCAACCAGGCGGTCTCGGGAAAGAACCTCTCGCCGGTGATCGTCCCCGGCTACTGAGTCGCGGCAAGCCGGTGAAATGTCTACAATAGGAGAACACCGAAGAAAACTCATCGCGCCCGCCCTGCGCGGGGTGTGCGGGCGCCGACAACAAACTCAAGGAGATGCAGAATGACAAAGACACCTAGAATCGCGATCGTCGGTATCGTCTTCGCACTGTTCGTCGGCGGAACGGCTTTCGCCCAGAATCAAAAGAGGGTCGACGACTACCAGCGGACGCTCCAGGGGAAGATGACGGCGATGGCGGCTCAGGGCCAGTCCATCAAAGTCAACATGAACGATTCTCCAGATGGCAAGGGACGGGATGCCGAGATCCGCATGACCATGGGGATCCGCGAGTTCGAGTCCTTCGCCCCCATCGCGGCGCTGGAAGCGGCGGCGATCACCCACAAGTTCGACGTGGTCAATATCTACTTGAGGCATGAGGCGACGGACCGCGTGGGTCGCATCGCCTACAAAGACGCCGAGCCTCTCGCGGCCATGTACGTCGCCGGGGAACGGGAACAGGCGACCGAGAGGATGAAGTCCGCCATCATCTGGCACTGATCTCGAACCGCGGAGGCGTGGCGCTGGGCCGCGTCTCCGCGGTAGTCTCCGGCGAAGCTACTTCGTGAGCTCGTCGACGATCCACCCCGCCCCGTGGACCTCGCGGGCGACGAATAGAGCGAACCGGATGTCGGTCGCGATCGATCTTCCCGTCTTCTCGTTGTAGCTCCAGTCGCTCGCCATCGACCCCTCGTTTCCGTCGAAGAGCAGGCCGACGATGCGGAGGTTCCGGTCGAGGACCGCGCTCCCCGAGTTTCCACCGGTGGTGTCGTTGGTAGTGACGAAGTTCACCGGGAGGCTTCCGTACTCCTTCTCGAACCTCTCGTCGCCAACCGATTCGCGCCAGCGACGAAGCGCCGGGGGCAGCGCGTAGTCACCCCGGTTGCCTTTCTCGTCGGCGAGACGGAAGAGGCCGTCCAGCCGCGTGGTGAAGGGAACCTCCCGCCCCTCGGGATCGACCAGCCCCCGGACCTGCCCGTAAGTCCCCCTCAACGTGAAGTTCGCGTCGTAGTAGAGCTCCTCGCCCTTCCAGGCCGAAAGGGCCCTCGCGAACTTCGCGCGGTTCATGAAGATCTTCTCGTTCAGCACGCGGACCCTCTTGCGCGTGGCTTCGAGAGCGGGATCGAGATCGCGCGCGAACTCCATCGCCGGATCCTTCGAGTCCGCCAGGGCGTCGAGGGGAGCCTCGATCCACCGCCGCCTTTCGTCGAGGGAGTCGAGTTTCGTACCCTCCAGAACGGCGCGCGCGAGCTTCCGCGGATCGCGGCCCAGGCGCTGCGCCAGGGACTCGACCGCCGGGATCTTCTGCGCGCCCTCGAGGGCCAGCGAGAGCTCGAATCCGCGCGTCAGGAGGTCCTCGTCGAGGTCGAGGAGGACGGGGTCGTCGTTCAGCAGCTCCTCTTTCACCTCGGGCCAGCGGCGCTCTTGAAACTGGGGCTCACGGTCCGCGTCCGAGCTCTTTGCCCGGGCGAGCGCGAACTCGTAGAGTCCCGAGGCGTAGCCGAGAACGGTCGACTTCTGGAGCCAGTCGACGGCGGAGTCGAGGGGATCGAAGGCCTCGACGTCCTCGGTGTAGACCTTCGCCTGCGCTTCGAGAACCGAGCCGTACTCGGCCTTCAGCGAAGGTTGGCTTTCCAGGAATTCCATGAGCTCCCGCTCGCGACGCCTCCAGGAAGAGACCACGTCGGCCCCGCGGAGAGCCTGGTGAACGTCCCTCTGGTATTTCAGGGCGTTCGCGAGGCCGAAGACCCGGCTCTTCAAGAGCACGTCGTAAGCCGGCTTCATCGCGGCGTATTTCTGGAGGAGCTCGAGCTCCGCCTCGAGGTTTCGGATGCTGTCCGGCATTCCCTTGCGGACGTTGTAGTCGGCGGAGTAGCTCATCCGGTAACGGTTGGTGTTGCCGGGAAAACCGCTGATCCAGGTGAAATCTCCCTCCCCGACGCCCTCGAGCCCGACCCGGAGGAAGTGGCTCGGCTTCGCCGGGACGTTCTCCTCGTGGTACTCGCGATGGGAGCCGTCCGGCGCGACGTAGGCCCTCAGGATGGAGACGTCGGAGACGTAGCGCGGGAAGCGGAAGTTCATCTCGTCGCCGCCGAAATAGCCGAGGCTCGCTTCGGGCGCATAGACGAGCCGTACGTCCTTGAACTGCTCGTAAACGATGAGATACGAACGGGCGCCGCTCGCGAAATCGACGGCTTCGCAGCGGAAATCACCACCCTTCTCCTTCTCGCAGCTCCGCTCCAGATCCGAACGGACGCGCTCGCGCGCCTCCTGGACTTCGCCGGCGCCGGCGCCCGGCAATACCGCGGCCGAAAGCCGATCGGTCACGTCCTGCGCCTCGCGCTCCACCTGGACCAGGAAGCGTTTGCAGGGAAGCTCCTCGGTGATGACCGGAGCGGTGAATCCCCTCTCGACGTAGTTCTCGGAATCGTCGGCGAGGGTCGAGGTACGGATGCAGTCGAGGGCAACGTGATGGTTCGTGAGGATGAGCCCGTTCGCCGAAACGAAAGTTCCGGTCCCGCCGCTCCGCGCGGCGAGGATGCGCACCGGCGCGTGCCGCAACGTCTCCAGATCTCGAGGGGAGAAGCGCACGCCGTAGCCGGAGGCCAGAC
>Ga0105095_10000284_pt1 | contig 23861 bp, 19 predicted proteins | sample PPLLak2March2015_2_FD_79180 | JGI IMG/M metagenome (GOLD analysis project Ga0105095, IMG submission 79180) | Freshwater sediment microbial communities from Prairie Pothole Lake near Jamestown, North Dakota, USA - PPLs Lake P8 Core (3) Depth... | ecosystem: Environmental > Aquatic > Freshwater >...
CGGGCTCGTACGCTCGCTCATGGCCGGATGCGGCGCACTCTTGCATCCGGCCATGAAGACCGAAGCGGCGCATGCAGGGATACACAGGCTGCGCCTGAACGTGCACTCGACCGCCGCGATTACCTCGTCCCAGAAGCCCGTGAGTGTGACCAGCAACGCTTGGACCGTGCAGAGCATTTCGTTGCGATGGTGGACCGAAGTGACCAAGCCCGGCAAAGCGCGGGGCCTCGTATCAGTATCATCGGCATCCAGCGGAGGCGCCGATCAGCGTCGTTGGTCTATGCTGCCATCCAGGCGGCGCCCCGCTGATGCCGCGCGTTGGGCGTCTCGAAGTGGCCACGCTTTCCGATCCTCGCGAATCGATGTTCAGGAGGATATGTGCACGCGCCCGATGCGCACCAACGAAGCAAGGCTCTGCAGCGACGCTGGCGCCGAACAGGCCGGGGAGACGGTCTTGCGGCCACTCGCGAAAAACGCCTGGTCGTACCGGGCGGGATAGTCGACATACCACTTCACCAAGGTGGCTCCCCCAGCTTGGCCGCGATCAGGTCGCACTGCCGCTGGAGCCTCGACGCGTGCTCCTGCTCGGCGCGTACGGGGTCGTCCTCGAACTCCTTCCGGCGCCGCTCTTTGTCACGCTGCGTGGTCGGGGCATGGTGGATGTAGCGGCCGAAACAGTCGGTGCAGTAGCGGGCGTAGTCGAGCGTGAACAGGACGAAGTTGTGCCACATCTCGTCGATGATGAGCAGCGGATCTGTGATCGACAGGGCTCCCGACTCGACCTGGCTCGCCAGCCAGAGCCACTTCTTGGTTTCCACGAACACATCCCCCGCCTCTTCGAAGCTCACGTCGTAGAGCTGGGCGAACCGACTCACCACTTCCGGGTTTTCGTAGCTCAGCGCCTTGCCTAGCGTGCAGGTGGGCGCTAAAGCAGATCGGCTTTGCTGTGCGTTCAGTGCGTTCAGCATGGGTCTATCCCTCCAGCGCGCCACCGGCTGGCGCCGTGCGAGAGCGACGGCGCGCGCCGGCGAGGCGCGGAGTCGGGGGCGCGTCGCGCGAAGGTGGGCCGCCCCCGCACCGCGGCGGCGCCTCGCTCATAGCTTGAAGTCGTGGCACCAGGAGTTGCAGGCTGGATGGCAGGATCCCGGTCCGCAGTTATCCTCACCGCCGGCAGACGGGGCGAGGCGACGCACCGACAGTGTCGTGCGCATTGCCGCCACGTAGGCGCCTCCGACGATGCGGGCCAGATCGCTACGAAGTTTCACATCGGCCTGTATCTGACCCTGACGGCCTCGTACATCACCCTTGCCACCTCGAAAGTAGGTGGCAAACTTCCGCAACTTCATCCCTGGCTTGCCGCTTTTGCTGTGGTCGCCTTCTTGATTGCGGGGCTTGCCGGCGGCGTGATTGCGAGTAGCATTACTCAATGTGAATGCGCGAGCGCGGCGGAGTTCCTCAAACGGGAGCTTGGGCCTTGGTCCACTAGAGTCTTCACCGGACTCCATTGGACCTATATCGAGCACACGTTCTTCTGGATCGGGATAGGACTCGCAGTGCTGTCCTTCAAGTTCTCGAAGTGAATCTGACTTCGGCATGAGCGACAAGATCCCATTATCCGAGTACCTTGTCATTTCACGCGGGAAGTGGGACAAAAACCTCTCGCGGGAGGAGATACAGAACGCGATCGACGGCTTCTACGCCTGGAAAGATCGGCTCGTCGCCGATGGAAAGATGAGAAGCGGGCAACGGCTGGCCAGCACGGGAAAGACGGTGTCGAGAAGAATGGTGACGGACGGCCCGTTTGGCGAAACCAAGGAGGTGATCGGCGGCTACTGGTTCATCCTGGCCGGCAGCCTCGAGGAGGCTGCGAAGATAGCGGCGGGAAACCCGTGCCTGGCCGCCGGCCTGTTCTACGAGATCCGGCCGATCGACCCGGCGCCGGCCAGCGCCTACACGGTGACGACCGAGACGCTGAGCGACGACAAAGACCAGCCATGACGGCACACGACATCGACGGTGGCTCCATCACCCTGATCGTCCACGGGCCGCGCCGGGCCAGCAGCAGCTGTGAAGGGTGTCATGCGTCATCAACAGGAAACAGGTCACGATCCCGATGAGCATCGATCACGAAGTCTCCGCGCACTACAGCCGAGGCGACCTTCTCTGCCGTCTGAACGTGGCGTTGAGGGAGGACGGCTTTGATCCCGATCGTCCGAGCATGGAGGCGCTGGCGCCCTACGACCAGTTCCATGGCCGCGGTCTGGAGGCGACGGCGGAGATTGCCGAGCTGGTGCAAGCCGGGCCAGGCGACCACATTCTCGACATCGGCAGCGGAATCGGCGGGCCGGCGCGCTACTTCGCGAGCCGCTTCGGCTGCAGGGTCACCGGCATCGATCTGACGTCCGAGTTCTGCGATGTCGCCCGCCACCTCACCCGCCTGCTCCACCTCGGGAACAGGATTGCGTTCGAGGTCGGTGACGCCCTGGCGATGCCGTTCGCCGAGTCCGGCTTCGACGGGGCCTACTCGATGAACGTCTCCATGAACATCGCCGACAAAGGCCGGTTCTACCGCGAGATTCACCGGGTGCTCAAGCCGGGCGCCTGGGTGGTGCTCTCGGAGCTCGCGAAGGGGGAAGGAGGGGAACTCGACTATCCAACGCCCTGGGCGCGCAGCGCGCACGCCAGCTTCCTGTCGACGCCGGAGGAGACACAGCGCGGCCTGCTGCAAGCGGGATTCGACGTTGCCCGGGTGCACAGCACCCTCGACCAGGCGCTCGCGTTCGGCGCCCGCTCGCGCGCGATGGTCGAGCGCGGCGAGAAGCCGCCGCACCGCGCGGTTATCCTGATCCACGGCGAGATCGCGCCGCAAGCGATGGGGAACACGTCGCGCGGTCTGTCGGAGGGCAAGATCGTTCCCATCGAGGTTGTGGCTCGAAAGCGGCCGTAGGATCTCGTGTCGGACCTGGTGGTGAACGTCTGCTACGACGTGTGGCTGGTGGCTGTCCAGCATGCCGGCTCGTTCCAGGTCGGCTGCTTCGAAACCATGAGAAGCGACCCGAGCGCACCCACATGATCGAGCGCTTGATTCCACCGGCGGGTGACTCCGATGTCCGCGCTCTGGCTCGGCTTCTGGTCGACGCGGTCGAGTCCGGAGCTGCCGTGAATTTTCTCGCACCTCTCACGCTCGAGCAGGCCGAAGACTGGTGGCGCGAGGCCATTTCCGCTGCACGACTCGGTGCGATCTTCCTGGTAGCGCGCGATCCCGATGGGGTCGTCGGTACCGTCCAGCTGCACCCGGCCTGGGCACCGAACCAGCCGCATCGCGCGGAGATCGCGAAGCTGCTGGTGCATCGCCGCAGCCACCGCACCGGCCTGGGCACCCGGCTGATGCAAGCCATCGAGGACGCGGCGCGGCATGCCGGGTTTGGCCTCCTGACGCTGGACGCGAAGCGGGGAGAGGCGGCCGAGCGCTTGTATCGGCGTCTCGGCTGGACCTCCGCAGGGGCGATCCCGGGGTATGCCCTCGATCCGGACGGAACCCCGCACGACGCGGTTATCTTCTACAAGAAACTGGTCTGACCACGGCCGACTTCGCCGCCCGCCGGCCCGCGACTACGCGCGCGAGCCTGCCCTCTTGCGCTGGTCCATATCACCCAGCATCATGTCCTGCCATGCACATCACCGACGAATCTCGCAGCGTGAAGTGGCCGACATCGCCCCCCGGTGGACGCGGAACAGTGTCCCTGGAAGGTGCGTGATGCACTCTTGATGGCTGCTGCCGCCTCGCCAGGTTCGCCCGACATGGCCACCGAATGCAACGGGGAACCCGGCGAGGTCACGCCCGTGGTGGACCGCAACCGCTGCGAAGCCAAGGCGGCGTGTGTCGGGGTCTGTCCGTACGACGTGTTCGAGATCCGGCGCCTTTCGGCCGAAGATCGCTCGTCGCTGTCGCTGCGCGGGAAGCTCAAGGCGTGGGCGCACGGCACCCGTCAGGCGTTCGTGGTCCGTCCCGCGGATTGCCACGCATGCGGGTTGTGCGTGAAGGCCTGCCCCGAGCAGGCGATCACGCTTCGGCCTCGGGTCGCGGGTGGGGCGTAACGGCCGGTTGGATATCGCGAAACCGCACATGCCGCGCAGCATTCTGGACGAAGCCCACATCCACCCCGCGATCCGCGACAAGATCGCCAGCAACCATGCGGACATCGTGCGCGAGGTGCAGGCGGCGATCGCAGCCGACGACATCGTCGTGGTCGGCATGGCGCAGAACCCGTTTCCGCGACGGGCGCGCAGTGCGCTCGATGCAGCCGGTGTGCGGTACAAGTACCTCGAGTACGGCAGCTACTTCGGTCCCTGGCGGCGCCGCAACGCGCTCAAAATGTGGACCGGCTGGCCGACCTTTCCGATGGTGTTCGTCAAGGGTGTGCTGGTGGGCGGAGCGAAGGAGCTGCGCGCGCTGATCGACAGCGGGGAGCTGGCGCGGATGCTGGCCGGCTGAGTCGCGGCGGTCGCGGCCAATGAGGCGCCAGGCGGCCGATCATGGCTGACGGCAAAGCTTCAGGTTGGCTGGCACCGAGGTCCAGATCGCCCTGCTCGTCTCCGACCGCTCCCTCCCCGCCCCTCCCCCGCGTCCTGCGGACGCAAGGGAGGGAGGCCCCCCGCGCGGTTCCGCGGGACACTCCCGACGCTCATGTGTGGCGCGGGCGCGTCATGCGTTCTCTCCGGCGAGCGGCCGCATCTCAATAGTTCGGCCCGAACTCCAGAACCTGGTTCTGCAGGAACGCCGGAATGCGTCCGACCAGGGACTCGAGCAGGATCAGCTCCTCGTCCCGGTGGTTGATGACGGGCGCCTTCTCCATGACCTGCGCGCGGCCCTTGCCGTAGATGTAGCGCGGCGATTCGTGGTGGCGGGTGCGTACGACTTCGCTCGCGTCCGGCGCGGCGACCGGCACGATCTCGGCCTCGCCGTAGCACAGGCAGAAATAGGTGCGCTCGGGCTCGACCTCGATGTAGGCGCCGGTGCCGCGGATGCCGATGGTGGCGGTCACGCCCTCGATCTTGCGCGGCGGACCCTTGGAATACACCGACAGCAGCTTGCCCGTGAGCACGCGCGCGAGATTCACCAGCGTCTCGGCGGCGCCACCCAGCTCGAGCTTCGTGTCGCCGCGCATGAGGAATGCGTCCTGACCGACGACGAAGGTGACGTAGCTCTTCGGCCCGGTAGTGACGGTGTCGCCCGGCTTGATGAGGCTGCCCGGCTTCACCGGCTGGCCGTTGACCCGCACGTCGCCGCGCATCCGGTTGACACCCGGCCTGCCCTTCCCCTGGGCAAGCGCTTCGGCGATCAGCCCGCCGATCCCGCCTGGCAGCAGCACGCCAGCGGCCAGCGCCGAGCGGATGAAGTCCCGGCGGGACAGTATGACACCACGTTGCTGCATCACCCTATCTTCTCACGGATTCCCTGACGTGGATGATTGACGAACCGCCCCCTCTCCCTCGATGGGAGAGGGTCGGGGGAGGGTGAAGCAAACGCCGAGGAAGGCCCGCCCCAGCCCTCTCCCGCGAGGGAGAGGGAGATCTTTCTCGGCTGATGGTAGCCTCCGCCTCCCACCCTACGCGCTGGGCGCCACCCCCGCATCCTCCGACACGCTCAGCGTGAACGCGGTCCAGTCCATCTCGCCGCGTCCTTTCGCCACCGCCGAGAGCAGCCGATCGTGCACGATGCCCGCGAACGGCATGGGCGTCTGGCTGCCCTCCGCGATCTGCTGCACCAGCCTCACGTCTTTCAGGCCCAGGCGCAGCGGAAACCCGATCTGGTCCGCGCGGCCGGCTGCGATGACCGGGCCGTAATTCTGAAACACGCCGCAGGCGAAGATGGTCTGCGTGAGGAAATCCGACAGCGCCTTGCGCTCGATGCCGTTCTTCTGCGCCAGCGTCTGCGCTTCGGCAAATGCCTCGAGCACGCACACGATGAGGAAGTTGCCGGCCAGCTTCACGACGTTGGCCGCGCCCGGATCCTCGCCGAAGTCGAACACCCCCTGCCCCATCGCCGCCAGAATCGGCTGCGCGCGCGCCTTGGCCGCCGTCTCGCCCGACTGGACCACCCACAGCTTGCCGGCCGCCGCGGCCGGAGGGCGCCCGAACACCGGCGCGGCGACGTACTGGCTGCCTCGGTGCGCATGCCAGTGCGCCAGCCGGCGCGACGTTTCCGGTGAGACCGTCGACATCGACAGATGCAGTCCGCCCGCGCCGAGCCGTTCGCCGAAGCCGTCGGGACCGGTGGTGAGCGTCTCCAGCACTTTGTCATCCGCCAGCATCGTCACTACCACCCCGCCCGGTGTGGCGACCTCACGCGCCAGCGGCACCACGCGTGCGCCCGCATCGCCCAGGGTGCGCGCCTTGTCCGCGCTGCGGTTGTAAACGGAAAGCTCGAAGCCCGCCTTCAGCAGGTTGGCGGCCATCGGGCCACCCATCAGGCCCAGACCGACGAAGCCGACCGGTTGCATAGTTCCCCCTGCGCGGGCCCAAGAACCGCGCGAACACGCCAGTCTAGCAAAGGGAAGGAAGGGACGAGAAGAGACGGCCGGCCACGAGGGCCGGCCGCAAACTAGGAGGTCGTTCAAACAAACCACTACCGTGCACAGCGATCGTGCGGGGAGGAGCTTACGTTGCAGCGGAGGGCGCCGACAGGGAAAAGCGTGGCGGCGCGCCGGGAGTATCTCCTGCGGTCGGTGCGCGACGGGGAGCCCATGCATCATTCGATCTCGATCTCCCCACGCCTGCCGGCCTGCGGGTGAAGATGAGATCGTCGAACATCCGGGCGCGAACGGGAGCGAACGACGATGAATCGTCGCACAGATAGACACAGTGTTCGATACCGATAGAAATTCCGACCGTATCCCTTGTCGCGGAACGGCTGCCCCAGGATCGTGTTGACGGCAGGCGCCTCGGCGATGAAGGCGATGACGCGCATCCGGAGCCCCGCACAGCGCGCGGCGGAGGGGAAAATGTCATGGAGTCTTCCCGCGGCGCGTGATACGGTTGCATATCCTATCCGTGCGCGGGGAATGGAGGAGGCGGTCATGGATGCGATGGCGAAGAACGTGATGCCGATCGGCTTACTTGCTGCGCTCGTTGTCTCGCTGGGCTTCGTTCGCGAGGCCAGCGCGGAAGAGGACGCCACGTTCGGCACCTGGAGCAGCGGAGCGACGGTGCCGGGACATTTCCTCGCGGCGCACTCGACCCTGCTGCGCAACAACAAGATCCTCAACGTGGGCGGCAGCAGCTACAACTGCTGTTACACCTGGGGCATGGAGGAGGCGCGTCTCTACGACATCGCCACCGATTCGTGGAGCGCCGCGCTGACCTCGCCTGCGCCCTATGGCAGCGACAGGGACGCGTTCTGCAGCGGGCACTCCCAGGACGCCGCGGGCAACGTGATCTTTCAGGGTGGCCTGCACAGCTACGAGCACAACGGGCACGGGGTCGAGGAGTCGGCCCGCTACGACCCGGCAACGGGCACCTTCACTTCCATCACCGGTGGCGCGGCACATTGGTACCCCACGCTGGTCGCCGGCGTGGCACACACCTTCAATTTCCCGGGCGTAAACACGCAGCTCCCTCCCAAGACGGCGGCGGGGGATCGGATTCAGACGCTGGCCTACGGTGCAACGTCGTGGGTGACGACGGACGTGGCGATGCCCACGCTCGGAACCTATCCCCGCGTCAGCCTGCTGCCCGACGGCCGGCTGTTCGTCGCCTCGCCGTCCGCGGCGGACCGGAAGAACTACACGTTCGATCCGGTCTCGAGCACGATCGCGCCTGCGGGTGCGGACGTGGTGCCGGAGAGCCAACCGTGGGAGGTTCACGGCTCCTCCAACAGCTGGAAGGGCACCGCAGTGCTGCTGCCGCTGGTGCCTAGCCTGAATGCCTACCCGCAGGTGCGCTTCGCGATGATCAACGGCGTGCAAGCGCACGTGAAGGATCTCGCGCAAGCCAGTCCCGTCTGGCAGCCCATGGGGATCCGTCCTCCCGAGCTCGGTTCGCCGCCGCCCACGCGCGCCTACGCCAATTCGACCCTGCTGCCGACCGGACAGGTGCTCGTGACGGGCGGTGTCGCGCCGCCCGAACACGATGCGCATGCAGTCAAGAAGGCGGAGCTGTACGACCCGGAGGTAAACCGCTGGCTGCTGACGGCGCCGGCGAGCGTCGCGCGCAATTACCACGGCGTCGCGTTGCTGCTGCCGGATGGCCGCGTGTGGACGGCCAGCGGCAGCCAGGACCACTCCGGTTCGCAGTGCGGGCCGGTGTGCAACACGGCCGCGCCGGAGAGGACCGAAGAAAGGGTAGAGATCTTCACGCCCTGGTACTACCACGTCGCTCGCCCCGTCGTGACCAGCTGCCCGGCGGAGATCGTCGCGGATGGCAGGCCGTTCTCGATCGGGATCGCCCCTTCGAGAGGCGCAGCGGTGCAGCGCGTGGTGCTCATGCGTGCGGCCAGCGTGACGCACTCCTTCGACACCGATCAGCGCCTCATTCAGCTGGACGTCACGGCCGTGACCGGCTCCGCCGTCACGGTGAATTCGCCCTACGTCGCCGCCGCCGCCCCGCCCGGCGACTACATGCTGTTCGCCCTGCGACCGAACGCCCGGTCCGGATTCAAGCGCTGGGTGCCTTCGGTGGCGTGCTGGACGCGGGTTGGAATCGCGCGAGTGGCGGGCGCACCGATCTGGCGCTACACCGGCCCGGCGTGCAGCGGCGAGAGCTGTCCGGGCTGGCAGCGCCTCGACAACAACCCCAAGACCGTCGCCATCGCTGCCGCCGGCTCGCATCACCACCAGTTGCTCTACCAGCTGCACAACGACGGCTGGATCTGGCGCTACACGAACACGCCCTGCAGCGGCGACAGCTGTCCCGGCTGGCAGCGGCTCGACAACAACCCCAAGACCTTCTCGGTCGCAGCGGCCGGAGATTATCTGTATCAGCTGCACAACGACGGCTGGATCTGGCGCTACGCCGGAACGCCATGCAGCGGCGACAGCTGTCCCGGCTGGACGCGCCTCGACAACAACTCCAAGACCGTCGCCATCGCCGCAGCGGGCGGTAATCTGTATCAGCTGCACAACGATGGCTGGATCTGGCGGCATACCGGGGCGGCCTGCAGCGGCGAGAGCTGTCCCGGCTGGCAGCGGCTGGACAACAACTCCAAGACCGTCGCCATTGCCGCGGCGGGGGTCCATCTGTATCAACTGCACAACGATGGCTGGATCTGGCGCTACACCGGCACGCCTTGCACCGGCAACAGTTGCCCCGGCTGGCAACGGCTCGACAGCAACTCCAAGACCGTCGGCATCGTTGCGGCGGGCGGCCAGCTCTATCAGTTGCACAACGACGGCTGGATCTGGCGTTACACCGGCACGCCTTGCAGCGGCAACAGCTGCCCCGGCTGGCAGCGACTCGACAACAACTCCAAGACGGTGGCGCTGGCGGCCACCGACAGCGGGCTGTATCAGATGCACGTCGACGGGCGCATCTGGCGTTACACCGGCACGCCTTGCAGCGGCAACGCCTGTCCCGGCTGGCAGCAGGTCGACAACAATCCGCGCAGCGGAATGATCGCAGCGGGCGATCCCGCCATGGTGGGCTCGGGCGACCACGTCTATCAACTGCACGTCGATCCGCTCTACCAGCTGCACGACGACGGGCGCATCTGGCGCTACACGGGCACCGAGTGCGACGGCGAGTTCTGTCCCGGCTGGGAGCGCCTCGACAACAATGCGCAGACGGCGCAGATCGGCGCCGCGGGCGGGCAACTGCTCCAGCGCCACAAGGACGGCCGCATCTGGCGCTACCTCGGCACCCCGTGCAAAGGCGAGTCTTGTCCCGGGTGGCGGCTGCTCGATAACAACCCGAAGGCGCGCGCGATCGTCGCAGGCGGCAACCAGGTCTTCCAGCTGCACAGCGACGGCGCGATCTGGCGCCACACCGGGGTGCCCTGCACCGGCAGCAGCTGCCCCGGCTGGCAGCGGCTCGACAACAATGCGCGCTCGGCCGGCATCGCGGCCACGGCCACCAGCCTGTTCCAGCTTCACAACAACGGCGCGATCTGGCGCTACACCGGCGTGCCGTGCAGCGGCAACAACTGTCCGGGCTGGCGGCAGTTGGACAACAACCCGCGTACGAAGAGCATCGCGGCCGCCGGCAATCAGCTGTTCCAGCTGCACAACGACGGGCGCATCTGGCGCCATACCGGCACACCCTGCACGGGCAGCTCGTGCCCGGGATGGCAGCCCGTGGACAACAACCCGAAGACGGTGGCGATCGTTGCAGGGGCCAATCAGCTCTACCAGCTACACAACGACGGCGCGATCTGGCGCTACACCGGCGTGCCCTGCAGCGGCAACAGCTGCCCCGGCTGGGAGCGGCTCGACAACAACCCCAACGCCCGCGAGATCCTCGCCACGGGAGGTCATCTGTATCAGCGGCACCAGGACGGCAGGATCTGGCGCTACGTCGGCGGCCCGTGCAGCGGCAACAGTTGTCCGGGCTGGCGGCTGCTGGACAACAATCCGAAGACTCAGCGCATAGCGGTTGGCGGGTTCAACTGAGGCGGCGGGCACATCACGATCGCACCCCAAGCCGACTCGAGCGAGTCAGCTCGCTCACGCGCAAGAGCACGCCTCTTCCGCCGGGAAACGGCTGTCCCGCTTTGTCGAGCCGTTCGATGCCGGCAAGCAGGGCCTGCTTCAGCTCGTTGCCATCGCGAACCCGGATCGGATGCCGGGGCAGGCTTCGCGGCTACCGAATACCGGCGCAGCGTCATTCGATCTCCACCTGCCCGCGCATTCCGGCCTCGGCCAGCCTGCGGGTGGAGATGAGATCGTCGAACTTGCCGGTGCGCACAGGAACGAACCACCACTCCGCCGCTGCGCCCGCCTTCACTTCGAGCCGGCGCACCGGACCGTACACCTCGGCCAGTACGCCTCCGCTGCGGTCGAGCACCGAAACCTTGCGGCTGAAGATGGAGTCCGCCAGACCGGCGGAATAGAAGTAGTAGTCGTTGGGGCTGGGGTTCTCGAGGCGCAGCCGGTACAGCTTGCCCGTCTCGAAGCGCGGCAGCGGCGGAAAGAAGCCGTGGCCGCCCTCGGGCGTGCCCAGGCGCACGGTCACGCTCACCGGCTCCTGGCGCGAGAGGTCGCCGGCCGCATGCACGGGCGCAAGGCCCATCAGGCACAGCAGAAGTGCGAAGAACGCGCAGCGCGAATACGACGATGCCATCCAGCCTCCCGAGCCGGGGAACATCCGATTGATCGTCATCCCCGAGCAGGCGTCGCGCAGGCGGGGATCCAGAAGTGCTCGAACGGCCTGGGTTCCCGCCTCCGCTCGAACGACACCCGAGGACTCGATCAGAGTCTGTCCAGACGCGCGACCGGCGACCCCGGTATCTCGCCAGAGACAAGGTCGCGCTCGCAGGAGTTCCCTCAGTCTGCGGCGTTGCCCACCAGGCCGCGCTTCAGCGCGATCCACACCATCTGCGCCGAGGTGTCGGCCTCGAGCTTCTGCTTGATGAGCGACTGGTAGTTCGCCACCGTCTTCTGGCTCAGCGAGAGGATGCGGGCGATGTCCGCGACCGACTTGCCCTCCGCCAGCAGCCGGAACACCTCGAACTCGCGCGGCGACAGCGCGTTGAGCGGCAGGTCCTGTCCGGGCACCGTCTGCAGCGCCAGCTCCTGCGCCATGTCGTGACTAATGTACAGGCGCCCTGCACTGACCGCCTTAACCGCCTCCACCAACACTTCGGGCGCGCTGGCCTTGGTCACGTAGCCGCGCGCGCCGGCCTGCAGCGCGCGTGAGCCGAACAGCGCGTCCTCGTGCATGCTGAACACCAGAACGCGGGCGTCGGGCTCGCGCGCCAGCATCCGCCGCGCCGCTTCGATTCCGCTCATGCCCGGCAGATTGATGTCCATCACCACGACGTCGGGATTGAGGTCGCAGAACACGCGATAGGCATCCTCGCCGGTAGCGGCCTCGGCCACCACCTCGATCTCCGGCGTGCGCTCGAGCAGCCGGCGGTAGCCTTCACGCACGACGGCGTGATCGTCCACCAGCAGCACCCGCACCGTCTGGCCCATCGCTATCGAGATCCCGGGATCGGAAGCCGCGCCTGGACTTCCAGCCCTTTGCCGGGTTCGCTGGCCAGCTGCAGGTGGCCGTGCAGCGCTTCCACCCGCTCGCGCAGGCCCACCAGGCCCAGGCCGATCCGCTTGGCCTGCAGATCCATCCCGCGGCCATCGTCCGACACGGCCACCAGAACCTCCCCACCGCGCCGCGCGAGGGTCACCGTGACGCGGGTGGCGCCGGCATGCTTGGCGATGTTGGTCAGGCACTCCTGGACCAGCCGGTACACGGTGATGTTCATGACCTCGCCCAGCCCGGACAGGTCGCCGCTCGCCACGAAGCTGCACTCGACGGCGGGGTTGCGACGCCGCCACTGCCCGAAGAGGTGCGCCACCGCGTCCTGCAATCCGAGCGCATCCAGTGCCGCCGGGCGCAGCCGCTGCATGATGTCGCGCACGACGTCGTAGACGTGGCCCGACAGGTCGACGATGGCGGAGGCGCTGGTCTCGATCTCCGGCTGCTTGCCGTGGGTCATGCTGCGAATCGCGACCGCGTCCAGCTTGATCGCGTTCAGACACTGTCCCAGCTCGTCGTGCAGCTCGCGCGCGAGGCTGCGCCGCTCGTCCTCCTGGACCATCAGGCACTTCTGCGAGAGCAAGCGGTTGTCTTCCTCGCGCTCCGCCAGCGCGCGCTGCGCGGCCACGCGCAGGCGCAGCTCGTCCTCCGCGTGCCGCCAGCGCCGCCACGAGAACCAGGCGAGCGACAGAGCGAGCGCGGCGAACGTGAGCGGCAGCTCGTCGATCTGGTAGTGCTCTAGCGGATGGGTGATCTCGGTGAGCCACTCGCGCAGCTCGAGCCCTGCCGACAGCGCGAAGGTCCCGAGTGTGACCGCGACGACCACGATCAGATCGAGGCGGACCCGCTGGCTGAGCGCGGGCGTCGCGGCTGCGCCCGGCATCGGGAGGAAGGTTTGCAGCATGGGTTCGTATTGGGCTGCCGGCGCAGCAGGTTGGGGGCCGTCGAGCGCATCATGGCCCGCCCCGAGCGGACCGGGCAAGGGAGATTTTCCCGAGCCGGCCTCACGGCCCGGGCCGGGTTGGCTTCCCGGCGCAAGCGGGACCGCCTCCGTGGCATACGCCATCCGCGCGGCGCTAGTGTGGGTACCGTCGATAGGAACGTTCATGCTCGCATTTCTCGCTCAAGGGCTCATCGCTCCACTGCTTGCCGCCTACCTTATCACGCTGGTAGCCGGGCTGGCGCTGGTTCTGGCGCACCCCGGCCGACGTCGGGACGAGTACGGGCAGGCCGGGCAGGCCGGGCTCGAGAAAAACTCCTGAGCGTCGTCGGGAAAAACACTCTGAGTGACTGCCCAACCGGCAGTCAAGATTCTTCCCGGGCTCCCCTCCCCTGGTGCCGCGGCGCGCGGCCTGCGCGGCGGCGGCCCTTTCGACACCCGAAAAGACTTCAGGGAGGAGACCACATGACCCATCCGCATCTCACCGCCATGACCCGCGCATTGCTGGCAGCAGGCGTTCTCGCCGGCGCGCCGGCGCTCCATGCGCAGCAGGCCCCGCGTCTGGACCTCGAGGCGCCCAGCGTGGAGGTGATCGGCACCACCCCGCTGCCCGGGCTGGGATTGCCGGTCAACGAGGTGCCGAGCAACGTGCAGGCGGTCACCAGCAAGGAAATCCAGGAGACGCAGTCCGTCAACCTGCCGCAGATCCTGCAGCAGGCGCTGCCGTCGGTGAGCGTCAACGAGATCCAAGGCAACCCGTATCAACCGAACGTGAACTACCGCGGCTTCACGGCCTCGCCTCTGCTGGGCGAGCCGCAGGGCCTGTCGGTGTTTCAGGACGGCGTGCGCATCAACGAGCCGTTCGGCGACGTGGTGAGCTGGGACCTGGTTCCCAACGCCGCCATCTCCACGATCAACCTGGTGCCCGGCTCCAATCCGCTGTTCGGCCTGAACACCCTGGGCGGCGCGCTGTCGGTGCGCACCAAGAGCGGCCGCTATTACCCCAACACCGAGCTGCAGGCCTACGGCGGTTCCTGGGGCCGCTGGTCGGTTCAGGCCGAGCACGGCGGCTATACCGAGAACAACAAGGACTACTACTTCGCCGGCACCTGGTTCGAGGAGGACGGCTGGCGTGATTTCTCCCCCTCCAAAGTCGGTCAGCTGTTCGGCAAGATCGGGCACCAGACCGACACCACCGATCTCGACCTGAGCCTCACGCTGGGCGACACCGATCTCACCGGCAACGGGGTTGCGCCCGAGAGCATGCTCGACCAGCGCCGCGAGCAGGTGTTCACGGTGCCGGACAACACCCGCAACGAGATGGCGATGCTGAACCTGTCCGGCAGCCATCGGCTGAGCGAGCAGAATCTGCTGTCCGGACTGGTGTACTACCGCGCGAACCGGACGAACACCCTGAACGGGGACGCCAACGACGACTTCGAAGACGGGCCCAACGACGGCGCTGCCGGAGCCAACGGAGGCCTGGGCTTCAACGCCGAGACCGGGGTGAACAACCGCACGCGCACCAAGCAGACCAGTTACGGGCTGGGGCTGCAGTTCAGCAACCTCACCGAGCGCAACCGCCTCACCCTGGGCGCCAGCCTCGACAAGTCCCGCTCGGATTTCACGCAATCGTCGGCCGAAGGCGTGCTGGATGCCGACCGGCGCGTGGTGACGACCGAGGACGACGAGCTGGAGAACTCTCTGTACGGCACGACGCAAACCTGGAGCGTGTTCGCCACCGACACGTTCACCCTCACGCCCAAGCTGTTCCTGACGGTCTCGGCGCGCTTCAACAGCACCCGGGTGAAGACAGACGACCGGATCACCCCCACGCCGCCCAACCTGGACGGCGATTTCACCTATGACAAGCTGAACTCCGCGGTGGGCGTCAACTACAACATCAGCCCGGCGGTGGAGACCTACGCCGGCTGGAGCCAAGGCAACCGCGCACCTTCGCCCATCGAACTGGGCTGCGCCGACCCCGCCAACCCCTGCACGCTGCCCAACGCGCTCGCCTCCGACCCGTTCCTCGAACAGGTCGTCGCGCAGACCTTCGAGCTGGGCGCCCGCGGGCGGCTGGCCAGCGGGCTGCAGTGGAGCGCCGCAGGGTTCCACACCCAGAACAAGGACGACATCCTGTTCGTCAGCTCGTCCACCAGCGCCGGCTACTTCACCAACTTCGGCAAGACCCTGCGCCAGGGCGTGGAGCTGGGCTTGAGCGGCCAGTGGCGCCAGCTGACCTGGGGCGCCAACTACGCGTGGATCGATGCCACGTTCCGCAGCGGCGCCTGCCTGCTGTCGGAGAACAACAGCTCGCGCGGCACCTCCACCGCCTGCCCGTCCGACGACGAGATCCGCGTCGAGTCCGGCGACCGCATCCCCGGCATCCCGCAGCATCAGCTCAACCTCAACCTGAGCTTCGCCGTCACCCCGAAGCTGTCGATCGGCGCAGGCATCCTCGCTTACTCGGACCAGTACGCCCGGGGCAACGAGAACAACCAGCACCGGGCCGGCACCTTCACCGATCGTTTCGGCGACACGCGCACGTTCCTGGGCTCGGGCAAAGCGGACGGCTATGCGCTGCTCAACCTCACCGCGCGCTATCGCTTCACACCGCGCTGGGAGGTGTTCGCACGCGTGGACAACGTGTTCGACGAGAAGTACGCCACTGGTGCGATCCTGGCCGAGAATCCGTTCAATGCGGCGGGAGCGTTCCAGACCAACTCCGAGGACTGGGCGCGCGAAACCTTCTTCGCACCCGGTGCGCCGAGGGCCGGCTGGATCGGAGTGCGCTACATCATCGACCGCCGGCCGCTCTGAGCTTCATCAGCGCGAGTCGCCAACGAAGAAAGGCGCCGGGGGCACCGGCGCCGAGTTGGGAGATTCCACGACTCGCCGACCGAGCGGGCTTCGACGAGTTCACGAGCGTGCTTCGAACCCGCACCGTTACCGTAGCGTTGCCCACCTCGGGGCAGCTACCGAGGATCGCCCCGATGCTTCCGTGCATGGGGCCCGGTGCGCTCGGGAATTCCACCCTGACCACCAGGGATAACCACACCCGGACTCGGGAAAAATTCCCAGGGTCGTCGGGAAAAACACTCTGAGCGGCACCCGCTCGGACAGTCAAGATTCTGTCCAGGCGTGCCTGCCCTGACGCCGCCGTGCGCGGCGGCGTTGTTTTCCATACCTCAAAGAACCCTCATCGAAAGGGAGGAGACCCCATGACTCGCCCCACCCTTACTGCCATGAGCCGCGCCCTGCTGGCCGCCGGCATCCTGGCGGGGACGTCGGCCGCGTTTGCGCAGGAGAACCCTGCCGCCGTGCTCGAAGCCCCCAGTGTAGAGGTGGTCGGCACGACACCGCTGCCCGGTGTCGGCGTCCCCATCAATCAGGTACCGAGCAACGTCCAGGCCATCACCGGCCAGACCCTCGAAGACCAGCAGGCGAGCAGCCTGCCCCAGTTCCTCGACGACAACCTCGGCAGCGTGAGCATCAACAACGGGCAAGCCAATCCGTTCCAGCCGGACCTCAATTTCCGAGGCTTCACCGGCTCCCACCTCCTAGGCCTGCCGCAAGGCATCTCGGTGTACGTGGACGGGGTGCGCGTCAACGAGGCGTTCGGCGACACGGTCAACTGGGACCTGATCCCCGACGTGTCGATCTCCAGCCTCAACGTCATGCCCGGATCGAATCCGGTATTCGGATTGAATACCCTGGGGGGCGCGCTTTCGATCAACACCAAGAGCGGGAAGGAGTACCCGGGCGGTGCCGTGACGCTTCAGGGCGGGTCGTTCGAGCGCTTCCAGGGGAGCGTCGAATACGGTGCGCAGTCCGGCGCGTGGGACTACTTCATCGCCGGCAATTACCTGGACGAGGCCGGCTGGCGCGACCACTCTTCCAGCCTGCTGCAGCAGGTGTTCGGCAAGATCGGCTACGAGACCTCGGACTTTGATGCCGACCTGTCCTACACCTTCGGGGACAATGAGCTGCAAGGCACGCAGACCTCTCCGGAGTCCCTGCTGGCCATCGATCGGGCCGCACCCTACACCTTCCCCGACATCACCGACAACCGGCTCGACTTCCTCAACCTCCGGCTGTCCAAAGTGTTCGGGACGGACAAGATCCTGGGGGGCAATGTCTACTACCGGAAGTACAAGTCGAACAACTTCAGCAGCAACGTGAACGACGAGTGCACGGACCTTCCCACCTTCTGCGTGGCGGGAAGCGGCGACCCGCAAGGCTCCAACGACACCAGCGAGATCGACACCGATGGTTATGGTGGCACCGTACAGCTCAGCCTGCTCTCGCGTCTGGCCGGTCGCGACAATAAGCTCACGTTCGGTGCAACCTACGACGGCGGCGACACGCGCTACACTCAGTCCGAGCAGGAGGCGGATTTCTCGGCCGACCGCGGCACCATCGCCACCGAGCCGTTCGAGCTGGAAACCGACATCGATGCCACCAACGACTACTACGGCTTCTACGTGACGGACACCTTCTCCATCAACGAGATCACGCACCTCACGCTCTCCGGGCGCTACAACCAGGCGGATATCAAGATTCGCGACAACACCGGGACCGAGCCGCAGTTGAACGGGGATCACAGCTTCCATCGCTTCAACCCGGCGATCGGCCTGAACTGGAACCCGAACCGCACTTTCAACACCTACATCGGGTACAACGAAGGGCTGCGCACCCCGACCCCGTCGGAGCTGACCTGCGCCGACCCGAATGCCCCCTGCAAGCTCCCGAATGCGTTCCTGGCCGACCCGCCCTTGCTGCCGGTGGTGGCCAAGACCTTCGAGCTCGGCACACGCGGAGCGATCAGCGAAGCGGTCTCGTACAGCGCGGGCCTGTTCCGCACCGATCTGCACGACGATATCCAGTTCGTCTCGGCCAGCGGGAGCGGCACGCTGGGCTTCTTTCAGAACGTCGGCAAGACGCGCAGGCAGGGGCTCGAGTTGGGCATGCAGGCGCGCTGGGGCAAGCTGCAGGTCCAGGGCGCGTACAGTTACATCGATGCAACGTTCCAGGATCCATTCTCCGTCTCGAGCCCAGCCAATTCCTCCGCCGACCCCGTGACGGACGACATCCAGGTCGAGTCGGGCGACACGATCCCCGGCATCCCGAAGCACAACTTCAAGCTGCGCGCCAATTATGCGTTCACACCGCGCATCTTCGGTGGCCTGAGCCTGGTCTACGCCAGCGAGCAGTACGCGCGGGGCGACGAGAACAACGAAGACAGCCACGGGACGGTTCCCGACTATTTCGTCGTGAACGCGGATGCGCGCTGGCAGATCACCGACCGGCTGCAGGTGTTCGGACGCGTGAACAACGTGTTCGACACCGACTACGAAGTGTTCGGCGTTCTGGGCGAGAACTTCTTCAACGGCCCTGGCTACACTTTCGACGCCACCGCGGTGACGAACGACCAGTTCCGCACACCTGGCGCACCGCGCTCCTTCTACGTGGGGGTGCGCTATGCGTTCGGGCGGGCGGGCAAGTCCGCGGCTGGAGGAGAGATCGACAACTAACGGGGCTGGGCGCGTCTGCCCGTCGAACTGCTCGCCGAGCGGAGTGACGATCGGGGCTGGCCGGGGATACCGGTCAGGTCCCCGCAACCCGCCGCTGCAGAGCCAGCGTCAAAGCGAACGCGGCGACTGCCGCCAGCGCAGCGCCCAGCGCTCCCACCACGCTCAGCAGCATCGCGTCGAGCAGCGAGATCCCGGCGATCAAGCTGACCACCGCACGCGGCACGTCGCCAGCAGCCCGTCGCACCAGCAACCGTAACGCGTGGACCACCCAGGCGACGAACAGCGCGAGGAACACCCAAACTCCCGGCGAGTCGAGTGCTGCCCACGCAGCATAAAGAGCGGGGACAGCGAGGCACAGCAGCGGCCACTGGCTGCCCAGCTCGTTGAGATGCTCGCGCTTGGCCGTGTAGGTCAGCCCGATGAGGTATGCCAGCATCAGCAGCGCAGCGACATAGAGCAGCGCCGGTGGATCGGCGCTCACCGCGAATCCCGCGGTGACGTACACGAGCATGCGGCACACGCCCATCACCACCGGGCTGAAGACGTTGCCCTTGTGATGCCAGTCGTAGAAGACGATGGCGCCGGCCAGCGCGATCCCGGCCACGACCGGTCGCCAGCCAGTGCCGCCCGCGAAGCCGTAGCCGGCCCAGGCGAGCAGCACGAGAGCGATGACAAGCAGGCCCAGCCCGGTCGCGAGCACCACGCTCGCGTCGACCTCACCCGCAGGAATGGGCCGGTCCGGCCGCTGGCGCGCGTCGATGTGGCGGTCGAACCAGTCGTTGAGGAACATCCCGGCGACGTACGCGGCGGAAAGCGCGGCCAGCAGCAGCGGCAGCCGCAGGTCGGCCGGGCTGGCGCCGGCGATCACCATGCCGACCAGGACGTTGCTCCACACCGTGGGCAGGTTCGAGACGCGTCCCAGCCGCAGCGCGGCCGACCAGCTCAGGGCTGCAGCTGTTCCCGCAGCCATGACAGTTCCCGCACGATGGCGCGGTCCACCGGGTCGCTGCGCAAGTGCGCGGGCAGAACGCCGAACGTATAGGTCTCCGCCTCGAGATGTGCGCTGATCGGCTGCTCGCGGTGCAGCGCGAGCGTCTCGCGGATGAACCCGGATGTGGAGCGGAACGCGCCGAGGTCGTCGAGGAACACCGGGACGTGAAAGTGGACGCGCCATTCGCGCTCATCGCCGCGGCCGGCGAGCGCCGTGAAGGCCTCGGGCAGATCGACGTAGCGCTGCAAGCCCAGCGCAGAGCGCTCCACGACCTGATGCAGATAGACGTGGTCGTCGAACGGACGCAGCAGATCCACCGTGCGTGCATCGACGCCGGGCACACTCAGGCCGGCGGACAGCTGCAGCTTGAGAACACGGATGCCGGCTTCCCGCAGGTGCGTGAGACATGCGACCGGATCCTCGAACTCGACTGCGGCATGACACAGGTCGAGGCAGACGCCCAGATGGCGGCGCAACGCCGCCTGTGCGGCTTCGCGTCCGAGCCCGGTGAGCCTCATCAAACGCTCCACAGCCTGCTCGCTGAACAGTCGGCCCTTGAAGAAAGTCACTGTTTCTTCCACCGTCTCGAGGAAGCAGCACGGCTCGGGCTCCAGCGCGAGCCCGATCACGCGCCCGGTCTGCTGATGCAGCCGCACCAGGTGGGCCGCGTGCCGGAGCATGAGGTCCGTCATGCGCGCATGCGCACCGGGAACCTTTGCGACCGGCTTGAACGCGCCCGGCACGGTGCTGACGCTGCCTTCCATGTCCGCGGGCAGGATCTCCGCCAGCAGATCTGCCAGGAGGTCGGTGTACCCCAGCCGGTCCTCGCTTTGCCAGTCCGGCAGGTACACGTCGGCCTTCACCGGCGTGTCGTGGAAGCGGCCGTACGGAAAACCGTTGAGCGTGAAGACGTAAAAGTCGTTGGCGTCCAGAAAGCTTTTGAACTCGGCCATGGCCTCGGCGTCGCGCAGCGCCCGCGCCGCGGCGTACGACAGGCGCAGGCCGATACCGAAGCGCGCCCCTGGCGCGAAACCGTCACGCACGCGCGGAACGTAGTACTCCAGATTGCGCCGGACCTCCGCCCAGGTCTCGCCCGGATGGATGTTGGTGCAGTAGGTGAGATGAACGCCCTCGCCGAGGTTCATTGCCCGGTCTCCAGGCGGTGCAGCCAGGCCACGGCCCGCAGGATCTCGTCCGGGTCCATGTGGTGGACCTCCTCGCCGCGGCCGATGTCGCGCAGCAGCGTGATAGTCAGCTCTCCGCCGAGGTGCTCACGGAACTCCTCCAGGCCACGCAGCAACAGCCAGCGGCCCTCGCTGTCATGTGTCTCCATCGCGGGATGCCAGAGATAGAAGCCGAGCCGCTTCAACAGCCGATAGACGCGCTCGTCGCCGCCCGCGGGCAGCATGCCCACCTGCACCGAATAGCGCGTGTCGAGTGCGAGCCCGATGGCGACCGCCTCGCCGTGGCGCAGCTCATGGGCGGTAAGCGCCTCGAGCTTGTGCGCCGCCCAATGACCGTAATCCAGCGGCCGCGCGCTGCCGCTCTCGAAGGGGTCGCCGCCGTGGGCGATCTGGCGCATGTGCAGCTCGGCGCAGCGCCGGATCATGCGTGACATGGCGGCGGGTGCACCGTCGCGCAGCCCCTGGACGTTCGCCTCGAGCCACTCGAAGAACACCGCGTCCCGGATCAGTGCGACTTTGACCGCCTCGGCGATGCCGGCGATCTTGTCCCGCGGGTGCAGCGTGCGCAGATAGCGGGCGTCGTTGAGCACGGCGAACGGCGGAGCGAAGCACCCGAGCAGGTTCTTGATGCCGAATGCGTTGACCCCGTTCTTGACGCCCACGCCCGAATCGTTCTGCGCCAGCACCGTGGTCGGGATGCGGATGTGCCGCACCCCGCGGTGCGTCGTGGCGGCGACGAAGCCGATGAGGTCCAGGAACGCCCCGCCGCCCACCCCTACCACGAACGCGTGGCGGTCGATGCCCAACTCCATCAGGCGATGCTGGAGGCGGGTGACTTGGGCGGGCTCGTTCTTGATGTGCTCCCCCCCGGGCACCAGCTCGGGCGGCGCGACGAGCTCCATGCAGTCGCCGTGCCCCTGTGCATAGGCCGGGATCTCGTGCACCAGCGTGGGCCACCCGGCCGCGACGTTGGCGTCCACGAACACCACGACGCGGTGGCGCTTGGAGGGTTCGCGCCGTGCCAAGGCCTGCGCGAACACCGGGTTGTCGGGCGCAAACAGGTTCTCGGTGTAGTACTCCGGTTAGTCGTAGCGCACCGAGAACTCCTGATGGTAGACCGCGCGCGTCTCCGGCAGGGCGCTGATCTTGCTCGGCTCGACAGTCACTTCGCTCTCCTGCCTACTTGAAGACGATCTCGTCGGCCCGTTCGGGGATCTGGGGCAGCTCGCCCACCTTCGGCTGCTGGCCGCGCAGCACCGAGTTACCTTCGAACAGCACGCGCTGATCGATGGGTGCCGGATTGAGCCAGTGCTCCTCGCGCATCTGCCCGCTCTGACCGAAGGCGGCCAGCGCGTTGCCGTAGCAGATCGCCTCCACGTCCTTGGTCGGGATGCCGCGCTCGAGCATCAGGCGTGCGGTCTTTGGCACGGCCAGCGGATCGGAGACACCCCAATCGGCGCTGGAGTCGATGAAGATGCGCTCCGAGCCGTACTGGCGGGCGATCTCGACCATGCGCTCGTTGCCCATCTTGGTGTGCGGGTAGATGGTGAAGGCGGCCCAGAAGCCACGATCGAGCACCTCCTGCACGGTCTCCTCGTTGTTGTGGTCGATGATGACGCGCGAGGGCGCGACTCCCATCTCCTCCGCGACATCCATGCTGCGGCTCGTGCCGCGCTTCTTGTCGCGATGCGGCGTGTGGATCTGAACCAGCATGTCCAGCTCCTTGGCCAGGCCGAGCTGGGCGCGATAGGCCCGGTCTTCGGCGTCGGTCTGATCGTCGTAGCCGATCTCGCCTACCGCGACCACGCCTTCCTTCATGAGATAGCGCGGCAGGATCTCGAGCACCTGCTCGGCCAGCGCCTCGTTGTTGGCTTCCTTGCTGTTCAGCCCGATCGTGCAGTAGTGCCGTATGCCGAACTGGGCAGCGCGGAACCGCTCCCAGCCGACCAGGCTCGAAAGGTAATCCATGTAAGTGCCGACCTGCGTGCGCGGCTGTCCCAGCCAGAACGCCGGCTCGATCAACGCCACGATCCCCGCAGCGGCCATGCGCTCGTAGTCGTCGGTGGTGCGGGCACTCATGTGGATGTGGGGATCGATGAATCGCATGATGCTCTCCTTCTCCGCTGTCAATTCGTGGGCGCAAGCGCGCGCCAGCTCAACCGCCCGTCGGCGAGCGCGCGCTGCAGGTCTGCATGGGGACTCAGGAGCGCTGCGGCGGCCGGGTCCTGCGAGCGCGAGAGGGCCAGGGCTGCGGCAGCACGCTCAGGCTGGGTGCCTTTGTCCAGGACCCGCTTCAGATCGTCCAGCATCGCGCCCGTAGCGAAGGGGCCGACGCAGCGCCACAGCTCCGGGCTGATGGGCCGGCCCGCGGACCAGCGCTCGTGGGCGTAGTCGCACAACATGCGTGCCAGGGTCGGATTGGCTCGTTGGTCGAGACCGACGACCGGCTCGAGACGGCTGCCGACAAACAGCGCCTTCAGCACCATCTGGTTCCAGGCCGGCTCGGGCAGCTGCTCCGACGGATACGGGTTGCGGTGGGCCACCGCCTCGAACACCGCCTTCATGTTGGTGCGCACACCCTCGGCTGCGCGCAGCACGTAGCGCGGCTGATCGGGGTAGAGGGGCAGCCCGCGATAGAAGGCCACCAGCTCTCCCACATCCGCAGTCACGCACAGCTGATCGAGGCGGCGGGCGAACTCGGCGCCTTCGGCATGCGTGCTCAGCAAGAGATAGATACGCGCGGCCTGATCGAGACTCCAGTCGGTCGGGTCCCAGCCCGCGCGCGCCGCGCCGGCCTGGTGCAGCTCCTGTTGCGTCGGCGCCAGATCGTCCTTGCCCACCTTGCGCTGCACGAAGCTCACCGCCAGGTACAGGTCCTTGTCGCTCCCGCCGCGCAGCTTGCGCGCGCTCTCCTGCAGCCAGGCGGCGGTCGCCGCCGGCAGACGGGCCTGCAACCATCGTTCGATCAGCTGTTCCGGATTCATGCGGCTTTTCTCTTCGCGACGCCGGCCTGCGCGAAC
>Ga0105095_10000290_pt1 | contig 23628 bp, 19 predicted proteins | sample PPLLak2March2015_2_FD_79180 | JGI IMG/M metagenome (GOLD analysis project Ga0105095, IMG submission 79180) | Freshwater sediment microbial communities from Prairie Pothole Lake near Jamestown, North Dakota, USA - PPLs Lake P8 Core (3) Depth... | ecosystem: Environmental > Aquatic > Freshwater >...
CAAATGCTGTCGTTGGGTGGTCATATATTCTCCTTCTCTCTAACTTTCACCATTATTCATTAGCATATACGTATACCAGCGCAGATAGTTGCAATGCCGTGAGCACACGATCCAGTTAGTTAGCGGTCGAGGATTTCTCTGGCTAACTGCAGGGTCCGGTAATGGATATCTACTGTGTCTTCTATGCGCTTGCCATACCCTCCGGACAAGGTGATTGCCACCGGTAGACCTGCATCACTGCACAGCTCAAACACGATCCTGTCGCGTTGCGCCAGCCCTTCTTTACTCAATGTAAGCCGTCCCAGCTTATCGCCGCTGAATGGATCAGCTCCAGCCAGGTAGATTGCCAGTTCAGCTCCCGCCAGCGTGAGCGACCGCCGGACTCCCCAGCGCAGCGCTTCCAAATACTGTTCGTCTTGAGCGCCGTCCGGCAGAGCGATATCAAGATCGGATGGTTCTTTATGGAAAGGGAAGTTTTTCTCACCGTGTATGGAGAAGGTGAAGACGCATGGGTCGTGGAGGAATATCGCCGCCGTGCCGTTGCCTTGGTGAACATCGCAATCCAATACAACGACCTTCTCCAGGCGATTTTCTGACTGCAGCACGCGCGCGGCTACAGCAATATCGTTGAATACACAGTAGCCTTCACCATGATCGGCATAGGCATGATGCGTACCTCCCGCCAGATTAGCGGCAACACGATCATCGAGGGCTGCCCTGCAAGCGGCTATTGTCCCACCGACCGAGCGGCGGGACCGTTCTACCAGCTGCGGCGACCATGGGAATCCTATTCGGCGGATCTCCTTCTCGCTCAGCTTTCCCTCTACAACGCGCATGACATAATCCTGGGTGTGGACCAGGGTTAATTGTTCGACTGTTGCCGGATCCGGCACTTTCAGATCGCTCTCTCGAACCAGCCCAGTCTGGGAAACTCGCTCCCGCAAGAGGGTATATTTACCTGCAGGAAAGCGATGTCCCTCGGGTAGCGGCAGCGTAAAGTGATCTGAGTAGAAGAGTTGCATGATCTCGCCCGGGTGGGAAGCGGTGCAGTGAGGGCGTCCTTCTTAGCGTGGGACGATCGCCCGCGGGCGGACGTCCACATCCAGGCTGGTGTTGACATAATCCAGCCAGACCTGGGAGCGGTTGTGCTTGCCGCGCACCACGTCGTGGAATGCACTTTGCAGCGAGCGGGTGACGGCGCCGGTCTTGCCTTCTCCAATCACACGGAAGTCTATCTCACGCAGCCCGATGCACTCGGCAGCGGTGCCGCAGACGAACACCTCGTCTGCCAGGTACAGCTGGTCGCGGGAGATGGGCTGCTCCACTACCGGGAATCCCATATCCCTTGCCAGGGTGATGATCGTGTCACGGGTGATGCCCTCCAGTATCGCCATCGTAGACGGGGTATAGATGGTGCCGCCGCGCACAACAAAGATGTTCTCACCCGTACATTCCGCAACATAGCCCTGTGGATCGAGCATGATGGCCTCGTCAAAGCCCAGGCGTACCGACTCGGTCTTTGCCAGGGTGCTGTTGACGTAATTGCCGGCGATCTTGGCCTTGGTCAGCATGATGTTGGGGTGGTGGCGGGTGAACGAGCTGATGTTGGCGCGCACGCCCTTCTCGAGCGCTTCTGGGCCGAGGTAGTTGTCCCACTCCCAAACGGCGATACCCACCCCTGGTTTCCCGTTGTCTATATTCAGGTTCCAGCCGCCATCTGTCAGGTAGATCAGAGGGCGGATGTAACATTCCGAAAAACCATTCGCAGATACAGTCAGCCTGGCAGCTTCTGACAGCTGCGCCGCGCTGAAAGGCAGGCTTCGGAATCCGAGCACCATTGCGGAATGCACCAATCGCTCCATGTGCTCTTGCAGGCGGAACACCGCCGGGCCGCGCTCGGTGGCATAACAGCGGATGCCTTCGAATGCCCCCAGCCCGTAATGGGCGACCGGGGTGAGAAAGTGGAGGGTTGCCTTTTCGAATTCCACCAGCTCTCCGTTCATCCAGATATACTTCGATACCATGCTCATCTCTGCTTCTCCTGAGACTATCTGTCGTGGGTAAATAAAACAGCCGCCTGGTTGGGCGGCTGCTGGCTTACTTTAGTTAATCGACTGGCTGTTTACCTTTTCCAGATGTAAGCTTTCGCCTGCCCAACCTCAAAAGGGTTCTCAATGAGGATGAGGACCAGGATGGAAATCGTAAGGACGAGGGAAAGCAAACCAGGCATGTTCAAAGATCGCTGTTCGGCGCAGAATTAATTCCGCATAGTGTAGCAAAAAAAAGCCGCACAGACATTAATAGTACATTAAAAATTAGCTAGACCGGCCTTACCAGTGATCCCAATGTACGATCTCGTCGATACCGGTCCGGCCGCCTTTGTGCGGTGGGCGGGTGAGGGCAGCCTTATCCAGGGGGAAGCCGAATGACAGGGCAATCCGCAGGTGAAATTCAGCCGGGAAGCCCAGCAGTTGCCGTGCGGTTTCGTACTCGTAGATGGTTGCCAGGCAGGAGCCGATGCCCATTTCCCAAGCTGCAAGCTGCATGTAGGCCGCGGATTGACCAGCGTCGAACATAATGCTGAAGCGCTGCTCAGGGGGCGGGGTAAGGATTGCCACACCCAACGCGGCGCCCGCCAGGTGGTCTGCCCAGGTGCCCAGCTCGGAGAGGGCTTTTAGGGTGGCACGCTCCTGGATGGCGATGAAATGCCAGGGTTGGGTGTTCTTGGCAGACTGCGCCCGCCGCCCGGCGTTGAGGATGGCGTGTAAAGCTTCTTCAGGCAGGGGCTGGTCGGTGAATTGGCGTACAGCTCTTTTCAAAAGGATGGCTTCAGAGACATTCATGGGTGCCTGCTTTCTGGGATAACGTTGAATCCACGCTCGCTGAAATGGGGGTCGAAGGTAAAAACGGCATCCAGTCCGGTTTGACGCATGATCTCGAAACTGGTGCAATCGACGAGCGATAGATCGCGCCTGTTGGCGGTCAGTAAAGCGCTCATGCCTTGCCTGTGAACAGTCTCTTCTACCCAAATAATATCTATAATGGGCAATACTTCACTTTCAAACAGCCGCACTGCTTCGACCCCGAACCGGTGCTGGAGCAGGGCTGTCGTTTCGAGGATTACATAATTGCTGCTGAAAACGGCAGAGTCCGATGCCAGTATTGAGTCCCAGTTCTGCCTGGCCGGTAGATGGAACTGGTCATTGGCGTTGAGCACCGCCAAAAAAGCGGCTGTGTCGATAAAGATGTTCATCGGTCAAACGCATCGGCAAGATGCGCATCGTGCTTTTCAGCCAGGTCCTCTGGGCCGCTTAATTTACCCGCTGCGGCGCGTGCTCTACGCCTTAGCTCTTCCGGGTCCCTGGGACTTCCGGCGCGCAGCATATCGTCCAGGCTGAGGCGGATCAGCTCGGCAACCGATTTTCCCTCTTTAGCTGCCAGGTGCTTGAGAGCGCGTGCTTGCTCAGGTGTAATTTGGATTTGTGTGCGAATCATATTCAGCTCTCGAAACGATGGTATTACATCACATTATGCATAATGATAACATAACCAGGGCGATTAGGCAATCATGCGATGGCCTTTGGGCATCCACTTAGAAATCAATTCGGCTTCCATATATCGGCGTCTAGCTTGTCTTCCTCGAACCGGCGACGACCAGTCCACCAGCGACTACCAATGCGCCTCCGATCACGCTCTGCCAGGTCAGCGCTTCTCCGAGCAAGAGCACGCCCAACAGTGTTCCATATACCGGCAGGGTATTGTAGAAAGCCATCGCCTGGTTGGGTCCCAGCAGGCGCACGCCTTCGTTCCAGGCCAGCATGGCAATGACTGTCGGGAAAATTCCGATATAGATGCTTGCCAGGATAATTGGCAGCGATAGATCCAGGGGCGCCACGCGCCACTCGTAAGCCAGCAGTGGTAGCAGCAGCGGCAGACCAATCCATATCGACCTGGCAGTTACCCAAATGGTAGGGCGGCTGCGAGTAGCCAGGCGGGCAAAGATAGAATAGCATCCCCACAGTGCGGCCGCGCCCAATGCGATCAAATCGCCACGGTTGAAGGCCAGTTCGCTGAGGGATTGTCCATTGGCGATGATCAGCCCGACGCCGGTCAGGGAGACAACTGCGCCTACGATCAACCTGGTTGTGATGCGCTCTCGCAGGAAAGCAGCTGCCAGCAGCAAAGTAATCAGTGGTCCACTGGCGTTGATCAGGGCGGCATTGGTTGCCGTGGTCTGCTGCAGCGCCAGGTAGAGCAGCACCGGGAAACCGAAAACCCCGGTTATCGCCATTCCGCCAATCCACACCCAAATCCGTTTCTCTGCACTGGCAGGTGGTCCCGGACCTGATCGCCTGTTGGAGTATTGGATTATTATCGCGAAGACCAGCACTGCGACGGCGAAGCGTGTCACGGTCAGGGTCACTGGCCCGATCATGCCGCGCAAGGCCCTACCCAGGGCGATATTGCTTGCCCACAGCAGAGTCGCCAGGTTCACCAGACCATAGGTCAACCTGGGATTATCGCGTAAACCCGGCATATCCCAATGCTTAATCGCTTGTGAAATCAGGGCATTCTAGCAGTCGATTAACCTGCCAATCCGAACTCCCGGTACAGGCGCTTGAAATCCAGGTGGTCGGCTGCCAGATTCTCGAACTGCTGCAGCTTGACAGATTGCCCAAGGCGGGTCTTGCCAAAGATGCGCTCGATAGCCTCCACGGTCTCGATGGTGTTGGTCGGCACCAGCAGCACCGAGACGCCGAACTCTTCGGCCTGCTTGACGATCAATGGGCTGGGGTGCAGGTTGCCGGTCAGGATAAGGGCGGTGGTGGATGTCTCCAGGGCTGCCAGCTGGATGTCCGTGCGGTCGCCGCCGGTGATCACCGCTTTATGCGTCTGCTTGCGGAAGCGTGAGAGGGCCGCATCGGCGGTCATGGCGCCCACGGTCAGGTTTTCTACCAATGCCTGGGAATTCGCCGCACCTGCCAGCACCTGAGCATCCAGGACATCGACCAGCTCGGCGACGGTCAGTGCGGTCAGGCTGCGCCGTTCGGGGAGCACACCGAAAACCGGGATGCCGCGCTTCTCCAGAAAGGGCACAGCAGTGTCATTGACAAATGCCAGGGCTTCTTCGGGCACCCGGTTGATGATGATCCCTTTGAGCTCACCACCCAGCTGCACTCGGGAGACCAGAGAGTCGTCCAGCACGCGTATATCGTCGCGATATTTGATCACCATCAGTACATGGCTGCCTAATTCATTCGACACCGTGGGGGTCGGCAGCCCGACGGCATGTCCCTCGCGCAAGCTGCCGCCGCCTTCCAGGAGCAGGACGTCCTTGCCTTCACCCGCTGCCAGAGCAGCCGCCTTCACTTGCACAATCAGGTTGATATCTGCCTGATCGCGCAGCCGCTGGTGCAGGAATTCCGGGGTGACGACGACGGGCGAAAGCTCCCAGGCAGGCGCCTCGAGGTTCAGCACCTCCTTTACAAAGGCGGCATCTTCGTCGGCAATCTTGTTTCCAATTCGCCAGGGCTGCAAGCTTAGCGGCTTCAAATATCCCACACGGAAGCCATCCTCGATCAATCGCTTCCCCAGCACCAGGCAGACGGCGGTTTTACCGGAATAACGTTCTACGGAGGTGATATAGATCGATTTCATCACTTTCTGCCCATCCATTCTTCTGAGAGATACTTATTCCTCAAGCGCCAGGCGCATATCGATGGCGATCGCGCCTTGCCCACGCGGGTAAACCATCAGGGGATTGATATCCAGCTCGGTGATCTCGGGAAAATCCATCACAAGCTGAGCAACACGAAGCAAAGCGTCGATAATGGCCTGCTTATCGGCGGCTGGTTTACCGCGCACGCCATCCAGCAGGGCATGAGCGCGGATCTCCGATAACATCTCACCGGCCTCCTGTTCGGAGAACGGAGCAATACGGAAGGTGACGTCTTTCAGGGTTTCTACGTATATGCCGCCCAGACCGAAAGTGACCAGCGGACCAAACTGGGGATCCCGGTTCATGCCCACCAGCACTTCGATTCCACCTTCCGGTACCATCTCCTGCACCAGGCAGCCCAGGATGCGCGCTTCGGGCACGTAGCGCTGCGCCCTGTAGACCATCAGCTCGAAGGCATCCCGCACCTGTTCGGCGTTCTGGAGATCCACTTTCACACCTCCCACATCGGTCTTGTGGAGGATGTCTGGGGAGGCGATTTTCAGCACCACCGGGTAGCCGATCTGGGAGGCTATCGCTACGGCTTTATCGGGATCCTCCGCCACCTGGGATTTGGGTATCTTCAGCCCGTATGCTTCCATGACTGCTTTGGCTTCGAAATCGCCGATGGTTACCCGGCCCTCCGAACGCACGCGGGCGAAAACCTGCTCGACAGGCGCCCGGTTCGCATCCAGGTGGACGAATTCCGGGAGGGGACGGCGGTGGATCTCGCGCGCATCTGCCATAGCCCGAAAGGCGCCAGCTGCGCGTTCCGGGAATGGGTAGTTGGGCACGCTGAACTGGTTGAGGATGTTGATGCCGGGCAGGACACGCGCTTCGCCCATAAAGCATGCCAGGATAGGTTTTGTCGATTCGGAAGCCAGACTCCCGACTTCACGGGCGGTTTCCTCGATCTCGGTCATCGCCTGGGGAGTCAGCAGCACCAGCAGTCCATCCACATTTGGATCGGAAAGGACAGTCTTGAGGGCGAACTGGTAACGGTCAGAGCGTGCATCGCCCAGCACGTCGACCGGGTTCGCCGCGCTGGCAGCATCCGGCAGGTATTGTTCGAGAGCGTGGATGGTCTCGTTCTGGAAGCGGGCCATACCTAATCCGGCGCGCTCGAGGGCATCTGTTGCCAGGATGCCTGGTCCGCCGGCATTGGTGATGATAGCGATGCGGTCACCCGCCAGCGGCGGCTGATAGCCGATCGCCAGGGCCATATCGAACAACGATTCCATCGATTCGGCCCTTATGATCCCTGCCTGGTGGAAAGCTGCCTGGTAGGCCTGCTCGGAGCCTGCCAGTGAGCCGGTGTGCGAGGAGACTGCCCGCGAGCCGGATTGGGTCACTCCGGATTTGATGGCGATGACCGGCATACGGCGCGTGACCTTCCGGGCAACACGGATAAACTCCTGCCCGTTGGGCAGGCCTTCGCTGTAGATCATGATGACCCGGGTATGCTCGTCATGCTCCCATGCCTTGAGCAGGTCGGTCTCGCTCACATCGGCCTTGTTGCCCAGGCTGACGAACTTGGATAGCCCCAGGCGACCTGCCAGGGCAATATCCAGCACAGCGGTGCCCAGCGCGCCGGATTGGGACATGAAAGCCATTGGACCGCTGGGTGGTGTGCCGGCTGCGAAGGAGGCGTTCAATGGGGTAAACGTGTCGATGACACCCAGGCAGTTCGGTCCAATCAGCCGGATTTTATACTCCCGGGCGATCTGGACCAGCTCCATCTCCCGCTCCAGCCCTTCCATGCCGGCTTCACGGAACCCGGCGCTGATCACGATTGCCGCGGGAATGCCTTTTTCACCGCATAATCGCAGCGCTTCAGGCACGTGTTGGTAGGGGATGACGATCACTGCCAGATCGATCTTTCCCGGCACGTCCAGGACGCTCGAATATGCCGGGTAGCCCAGGATCTCCCCGCTGCCGGGATTGATCGGATAGACTTTACCCTTCTTAACGTAGCCGCCATCGACCAGGTTTTTCAGGACCGCATGGCCGAGCTTTGCCGGATTGGTGGATGCGCCGATGACTGCAATGGATTCCGGCTCAAAAAATACTTTCAGCTTCGATGTCATTTGTTCTCGATGGTAATCAACACAGTGGTTTTAGCGCCTCCCGAGGCGGTTGTCAGGACTACGGATGCCCTGCGGTCAGGCTTCTCAAATTGGAGGTTAGCAACCGCTTCTGTTTCTACCCAATCCAGTTCTACCTTACTCCAGCCATTGAGCGGCATCTGATTCTTGTAGAACTCAACTGCCTGCGTGTATAGCATGGGGGTAACATAGGAAACCATCTCGGGAGATTGGTAGAACATCTCTTTCTCCCCTTCGATGAGCGGGATGTCTGCCGGCGCGCCGCCCTGTGCGGATTGGGTGATATAGGCTCGGGCAGTCGCGATCATGCCGGGACCCTCCTGGGTTGCCACGGCCATGACGGTCTCTATCAGGCCCGGGCCCTGATCGGTGGCAAAAGCTTGAGCGGTTGCCATCAGGCCCGGACCCTGTTCAGTGGCAAACGCCTGGGCAGTCGACAGCAATCCGCTCTCATCCGCCTGGGTTGCCAGCGCCTGGGCAGTCTGCATCAGACCTGAACCGCCTACCTGAGTGGTGATAGCCCGGACGGTGCCCAGCAGGTCACGTCCTTCCTGGACATCGGTGGCAATTGAGACAGCGGTAGATCGAACGGTATCGGCACGTTCACCGATGCCTCCCAGGGCCTGGCAGGCGATGGTCAGGATAATCATCACAGCCAGGATCCAAATAAACTTGAGTGAGTTTGATCGCATGGAAATATCCTCCTTGCACCTACTGGGCACCAACAAGCCGTTCGTTGAAGACTGGCAGCCCTGGCAGTCCTCGATGTCCACCCAATTTGGTGGACGACCAAATTAGAGGCTTCACGATCTAAAATCTCTGGCGATGGTCAGCCAGAAGCACGGAAGTGGGGCAGGACTCCCGCCGCCAATCCCTCCAGACCCTCAAAGTCATCCAGGTCCAACCATTGTAGCATAACACGTTCCACGCCGGATTCCTGCAGGATCCCCAGCTGGTCGACGATCTCGGACGATGTGCCGACGATGATGCCGCGCTGGCGCAGCCCATCCATGTCGGACTTGCCCGCCGTGCGCGTCTGGATTTTGCGACGCACTTCCCCTTCCTCACGTCCGAAGATGCAGCCGGTCATCAGGGAGCGGCGTATGCTGGCAGCCGGACGGTATTGGGCTTGAAGCAGCTCATCCAGGCGGCTGTTCAGAGCAGCAAAGCGCTCTGCGGTCACGATCACAGCATTCCACTCATCAGCGTAGCGAGCTGCCAGAGCCAACGTGCGCTGGATGCCGTTGCCTCCTACCAGCAAGGGCGGGCCATTTGGTCTTTGCGGGCGGGGGAGCAGAACGGCATCTCTCAGGTGGAAGAACTGTCCGGTGTAATCCAGCGGCTGGTCGGATTTGAGCAGGTGGTGGATGATTTCCAGACCTTCTTCGAATCTCTGGAAGCGACTGGGTGGGTCCAACAGCTCCCAGCCGTAATTGCTGTGCTCACGCTCCTGCCAGCCGGCGCCGACGCCCAGAACGAGGCGGCCTGCAGATAGATCATCCACAGCCGCGGCCATGCGAGCGGTCAGAGTGGGATGCCGGAAGGATACCGGGGTGACCAACGGACCAAATTCGATGCGGCGGGTATTGCTCGCCAGCCAAGTCAGGGAAATCCACAGCTCCAACGAGTCCAGGTCCGGCGGCTCGGCATTGGTGTAGTGATCTGAGCGGAACAGGCCTGCGAAACCCAGGTCCTCGGCTGCCTGGACGATCTTTTTCCAGCGCGGCCAGTCGAGGCCATTTTGACCTTCGATCATCAAGGCGACATCCAGCATAGTCTTACCCGCTACTCCTGGTCATTTCCCGGGGGAGGAATCTCTGGGATATCCCCGGGCAGCTCATCACCTGGGCGCTCGACAGGAGGTTGGTCCACCGGCAGATCTCCAGGCGGAGGCCCATCTGGAGGCTCTTCAACCGGCTCATCGCCGGTTTGCTCATCTGCAGGTCCCTCGGAATCCGGATTGTCCTCTTCATCATCTCGCTTGTGCCTGCGTTCATCCACCTTAGAGAAATATTCCAGGCGGTCGAAAACGGTCTGGTTGAAGCTGCCCTCCGGATATGTACCATCTTCCTGGATTACCCCGGCGGGCATGCCGGTCAGCAACGGGATGCCATCATCCACGTGCTGGATGGCCCATAAGTGAAATTGACCGCTCTCTACGGCGGCAACCACTTCATCGTTGAGCATCAGGTTGCCCAGGTTGTTTGCCGGAATGATCACCCCTTGTTCACCTGTCAGGCCCTTTATCTTACAGGTGGTGTAAAAACCCTCAATCTTCTCATTCACCCCGCCGACCGGTTGGATCTGTCCGTGCTGGTTGATCGACCCGGTGACCGCTCGATCCTGGCGCAAGGGAACGTCCGCCACCGCGGAGAGCATGGCGTATAGCTCAGCAGCCGAAGCGCTGTCCCCCTCTATCCCTTCATAAGACTGCTCGAAGGTGATGCTGGCTGAGACGTTTAATGGCCGCTCCTGACCGTAGCGCTTATTCAGATAGCCGTTCAAGATCATGATGCCCTTGGTATGGATCGGTCCGCTGAGATCTGCCTGGCGTTCGATGTCGACAACACCGCCATGCCCCGGATAAGCCGAGACGGTCACCCGGTTGGTGCGACCGAAAGCATATTCACCCACATAGGTAATCGATAAGGCATTGATCTGACCAACCACCTCTCCGCTTACCTCGATCATGATCGTGCCATCCTCGACCAGCTCCTGCAGGCGCTCTTCCAGCAGGTTGCTGCGGTAGGTGCCTTCTTGAATGGCTTTTTGAACGGCTTCACCGGAAACAGCAGCTTGATCCTGACCGGCTTCTTTCTTGGCCCAGTATGCAGCTTCGCGCACCAGGTCGGCGATTTTCCCAAAGCGGGTAGTGAGCTTCTTCTGGTCTTCTGCCATGCGTGAGCTGAACTCGACGATGCGCGCAATGGCCGTGTGGTGAAACGGCGGCAGATGGTTATCGTCTACGACCGACTTGACGAATAAACCATATTCTCTTTCTGTCTCAGCAGTTCTCTCCATAGTGGTGCCGAATTCGGCACGCACTTTGAAGAGCTTGGGAAAATCTTCATCGTACTGGCGCAGCAGGTAATACAGCAGCGGGGTTCCCACCATGACGATTTTGATGTTGAGGGGGATTGGCTCGGGTTCGAGCGTCACCGTGCTGATCAAGCCAAGCTGGTTAGCCAGCTCCACGATGCGCACCACACCATCTCGCAAGGCGCGCTTAAGACCCTCCCAGGCGTAGGGATTGTTCAGCAGCTCGCGCCCCGGCAGCACTAAATAACCGCCGTTTGCCAGATGCAGGGCGCCGGGTTGGATCATGCTGAAATCTGTGCGCGACACTCCCATGATGACTTCGTGCTCGATGCGTCCGAGCAGGTTCGTATAGGAGGGGTGGTTCTCGACAACCACCGGGGCGCCGGTATGTTGGCTGTGATCTACCAGGACGTTAACTTCATAGCGGCGGCTCAATTCTCGAGCCCCGCCCTGCACCGCACGCTCGATGGGATTATCCGATTCTTTACTGGTGAACTGGTCAGCATTGGCGACGATGTCGCCCCGGATATCCTCCAGGTGACCCTGAGCGCCAGGGAGACCTTCGTATTTTGTATTCAGGGCCTCCATGACCGGTCCCAGTGTAAACAGCACCGTGCGCTCATTGAGATCCTTAATGTGCTGGCTGGTCGATTTCTCGATCTCCCGCAGTCGCGCCAGGGATTTCTCAACTTCTTCCTGCAGCTTGCTCTGGAGCTTAGTCAGCTTGGCCTTCTGCTCTTCGGAGAGCGCTTCGATATCTTCCGGCTTGAGCGGTTTCCCCTGCACAGCCGGGACGAGCATAAATCCGAATGGGGTGCGCACCAGGAGAAAGTTATATTTTTCCACATGCTGCTGCAGGCGGATGAACTCAGCCTCCTGTCCTTTTTTCATCTCGCCAACCAACCGGTCGCGCTCCTGGGTATACTCATCGCTCTCGAACGCCCGGGTGACATCCGTTTCACAATGCTGGATCAAATCCTGGATATCGCGGGCGAACTCGACGCCGCGCCCCGCCGGCAGGCGCAAAACCTTGGGGTGGCGCGGGCTGTCGAAATTGTTTACATAGCACCAGTCATCGGCGACCCCTTCAGCGGCGGCTTTTCGCTCCAGGTATTCTCGGCTCAATGTGGTGCGCCCGGAGCCTGAAAATCCCATGACGAAGGTGTTATAGCCCGGTCCCGCCAGCTCGCTGCCGATCTCAAGCGAGCGGATGGCGCGCGGCTGCCCGATCACGTTTTCCAGGTCAGGCAGATCGTCGGTCGTCTCGAATCCCAGGCTGGTAGAGTCGCACAGGCGGCGCAGCTGTCCAGGCGCCAGTTCGCTGGCGGGCGTTATCGATGCGTCATCATCCATTATCCGGTTCACCCATAGGTCTTTAGATATTGTTCGGCGGTCTCCACCAGCTCGCGGCTGCCGATGAAGAGCGGTGTGCGCTGGTGCAGCGATGCGGGTTGGATGTCCAGAATATTGCCCTTGCCGTTGGACGCATAGCCCCCGGCCTGTTCAGCGATAAATGCCAGCGGGATGGCTTCGTAGAGCAGGCGCAGCTTGCCCTCCGGTTTGGAAGGATCTTTTCGATCTGCAGGATAGTAGAATATCCCGCCGGAGAGCAGGTTGCGGTGGAAATCGCCTACCAGCGATCCAATATAGCGGGCAGACAGCGGCTTGCGCTCACCGTCCAATCCCTGGAGATGCCGGGTAAAGCGCTTCACTCCCTCGCTCCAATATTTTTCATAGCCCTGGTTGACGCTGAAGTACTTCCCTTCATCCGGGATGCGGATGTTATCGTGGGTCAACAAGAACTCGCCCAGGCTGGGATCGAGGGTGAAACCATGCACGCCTGAGCCAGTTGTGTACACCAGCATGGTGCTGACACTGTAAATCAGGTAGCCGGCAACCACCAGATTGCGCCCCGGCTGGAGGCAGTCTTCTAATGTCCCCGGACCATCTTTGGTGACCCGCCGGTATACCGAGAAGATGGTGCCGATTGTAGTGTTATAGTCGATATTGGACGAGCCATCCAGGGGATCGAACAGCAGGACATATTTTCCTAGCGGGTATTTTTCCGGAATGGGTATCAAGTCGGCATGCTCTTCAGATGCCATGGCTGCCAGGCGACCGGTGTGGTCATTAAAGCGGAAGATCGTCTGATCCGCCAGGCGGTCCAGCTTCATGACCTGCTCGCCCTGCACGTTGTACTCCTCCGTGCTACCCAGGACCTCGACCAGCCCGGCGCGCGCCGTGTGGCTGGCGATATACTTACCTGCCATCGCCAGGTCGTAGAGCAGATAGGTCAGGGTCCCGGTCGCTTCCGGGTGGATCTTCTGCTCTTCCAGGATATGCCGTTCAATGGTAGTGATGCGCATCAACTGCTGATCCGGATCGTACATTAATCCTCCTGCTGCCAAGGGTGTTGAAATACGAAGATAGTAGTATTTTACACGTTCCCCCGTACAATAACCGGTCAATTCATGCTGAATTTAGCACGCGCCAGGACGAGCATATGGGGTGGTCGGTCACGCCGCAGGCAACCATCTGGGTAGTTAGTGGCGCGATCTGCTCCGCAGGCGCAGAGCCACTGCACGAACGATGGGGCCTGTCAGACTGCTCCGTCCCAGGGCCACGATCAGCCGGTAAGGAAGCCCCGGGATGCAGATCACCTTGTTTCTGTCGAGGGCTTTCAGCGATTCCTGAACCACGTAATCGGCGTTCAGCCACAGGAAGCCAGGCAAGGGCACTCTGCGTATGCTGGCCAGCTCAGGAGAATCGTGGAACTCCGTCACCGTAAATCCAGGGCATAAGGCCTGCACCCGCACCCCACTATGATGGACATCAGCCTGCAGCGACTCGGAAAAAGCGACCAGGTAAGCTTTGGTGGCGTTGTAGGTCACATTCCCCCAGGGGATAAACGCTGCCACCGAGGCAACGTTGATGATCCCGCCCTTCTGGCGCGCCATCATGGCGGGCAGGGCGGCGTGCGCCAGCCTGACGCTGGCGATGACGTGCACCTGGATCATCTGTGCGTGTCTCTCAAATGGATTCTTGGTGAAAGGACCTGAGAATGAGAATCCGGCATTGTTCACCAAAAGGTCCAATGCCTCACTGCTGGCGATGAGATCCTCTACCTGCTGCAGGTCGGCATCTACAGTCAAATCGGCGGTCAATGTCTTTATGGGGACAGCGTTGTTCGCCAGCTTGCCGGCCAGCTCCAGCAGGCGATCACCGCGCCGGGCGACCAGGATCAGTCCATAGCCTTGCATGGCCAACTGGCGCGCGAAGGCCGCGCCGATGCCGCTCGAAGCGCCGGTGATCAAAGCGGTCTTACCTGCCTCAGCGCTCATGATCCTGTCTCCGTAAGAATAGGTGGTGGGAGAATCCGTTGTCCAAATATCCAGCCCTCGATATGGCGCAACTCCTCCGTCAGGGCCTCCTGTCCATCATCCCAGCCGGACAGGGTCTGGACCATCCCGAACAGACCGGTCAAGGCGTCGAACCGGTCATCGCCATCGGTAAACACGCCGAATCCGCCTTCGATCTCCTCTCTCAGAGAAGGTTCGAGGGTGATCCGGGATTTCTCCGCAGCTGCTAACAGCGCGGAAGATGACTCCCGCCTGTCGGATGGGTCCCGCTTGCTGAAGCGCCTTTGGGGGGATCTTATCCCCAACGGACCATAGAACTCAGCCGGATAGGTTTCCACTGCTACCAGCCTGCCCGGCTTGAGCAGTTCTGCCAGCCTTCCGGAGAAGGGCCAGATATCGACTGTCTTAGATTTCAATCCGGAGGCAAGTACTTCCTGCCATCCGCTGATGGCGGCTTTACCCACCTGCTGCCCTCCCAGGGTCCAGAACAGCGGGCAGGCGGCATTTCTGCCGGGATGCGCCTTTTCGCATTGGCGATACAGACCGTCGAAGCTGATCCCTAGCCGGCTGCTCAGGTGCTGGCGGCGCCTACCGCCGGGTGAGTCCGGATAAAATGGGCGCTTGAGATAGATTTCTTCGATGGTTGCCGCGACGTGATAAAAATCGGGCCACTCTGTGCCTCCGAACTCGTCCAGCGCCAGCAGGAAACGCTCGATCCCGACCAGTTTGGCGTAGGTATGCGGCAGCCCGATCGGGAAATCGAAGCCGACCAGGACGCTTCCCGCATTACCTGCCTGGACACTCAGGTCTCTCAGCAGGGCGTTAGGGTCCGTCACGGCCTGCGTCGCATAGGCGTGGTAGCTTCCATCCCGGTCCACTGCGGCTATTGCCACCCGGCGCTTCGCCGCATACTTGCTCCAATCCGCATGTGCAACTACCTTTAAACTCTCAAATATCATTAAGACATCCGTACTCGGGAACCTCGATCCTCAGGACGTGAATAACTCTGCCAGTGCAATCCATTCACCGGGATGGTTTTCGACCTCCACCCCCCGGCAGAGAGTATTCGACTGGACCAAGGCCTCAATTGCACCCCTGGCCTGGTCTGTTGGCCAGCCAAACATCTTGCCCAGATCCCCCAGCCTGGCTGCCCCGACCGAGCGGAAGTACAGCTCTGACAGCTTCACCTGAGCCTGCCGCTCGGTGATGAAGCGGGTTTGGTCGATAATCTCCGGATAATGCCGGGCAGTAATATCGTAAGCAAAGGCATAGTGCCAGGCGCCGGCGTCTGTAACCGCGATGGGAAGGATCTTGAAATCAGCTTGCAGGTCAGATAGGGCTTTATTGAAACGCGAATCGCTGTCCTTGCTGGTCAGCCTGGCGGCTTTACGCAGAGCGATTGTATCGAGCGGGCCATGCTCGATCAGGGCTTCGTAGATCCATTTGGCCTCCTGGGTCAGGCGACCTTGCTCGTACAGGGTCAGGTAATCCTCTTCAGGAGCGCCGTAGTTCTCGGTGAGGGCATAGAAGTAGGGCACCACCGGCATGGCGATCATGGTGGACTTTTTGCGCAGCACCTTGGCATAATACCACTGCCGGCTGCCGAGCAAAGCGTCCTTCCATTCCCAGGTGATATGCCCCGGATCATCATGCTCGTCGGCGACCGGTCGATCTCCAGCCACCGCAGTCCATAGGCTGGGATATTCAATGCCTTTGATCGGCCAAAATAAGGCGAAGCCGCGCTGATTAACAAACTCGACGGCTTCGTCACGGTCTTTCAACCTGAGACCAGGAGCGGTGCGGTACGTGTGGGTGCGGTAGGCCTGGATGGCTTCAAAGGGGAGCAGGGGCATGCGCCCAATTATACAGCCTTCTTTGTATAGCCTCTCATTCCTGTTTGGATAATGGCGGTAGTGGATTGCAGTTGGGAGGCTCGCAGGACTGGGTAATACTACCGAATGATACAATGGGCAGGGCGATGCTGTAGGCCGGGCCGAGCAGCGCATGCAGGCCCTCCTGGCAGATGGCGCCCCTGAAAACCCCCGGTTCCTGGGTGAAGATCGCTCCGGAAGGGATGCAGCTTGTGTCCGCCTCCATCCAGGAAGTTCCAATGGATTGATAAAGCGCAAGCTGTGCCGTATCCGTAATTACTGCCGTATCCTCCAGGCTGTACTGGATGGTGACCGACACCGGCACGCTGAAATACTCCTCCAGATCAGTGGGCAGCCCGGTATCGATCGCCAGCTCAAAGGCATGCCCGGCAAAATCGGTGCCGAAGAAACCAGATGCCAGGGTGGGTGTGACCAGGGCGGTTGCGGTGGTCGAGAACAGCCCCGTTGGGAAGATGAAGCTGGTCGGCATCCCCTGCACGTCGGTGTAGGTCAGGGTAGTGGTGGTGCCGGGCTCCAGTGTCGTGCTGACCGGAGCGGGTAGGATGATGAAATCCTGGTCGCCTCGATCTGATGGGATATTGACTTCCCGCTCAGAGGGGTGAAAGACGAAAGAACTCAAGGTAGGGGTGACCACGTAATCTCCAAAGCTGAGGTCTGGGAATAGGTATACTCCATCTGCATCGGACAGAGTATCTGCGCCCGTGCTGAGGGTCAGGGTGACTTCGGCGATGGGATTGGAGTTGTGGTCAGTGACCCGTCCGGTCAGATCGTCCTTCATCGAGAATACGGTAATCGGTCCATAACCTACGGTAGTGTAGATGAACTCATCACCCAGGCTGGCATCCTGAAGTCCACCCGCGTTGGCGCTGGCGATTTGATAGGGGTGAGCTGGATCAGTGAAGTCCACCAGGTTCACTCCGCCGGTATAATCGCTTTCGATGGCGAAATAGACAAAACCGTCTTTCGCTTCAAGAATGGTTGCCCCTAGAATATCACTCCTTAGAAAAGTCCCCAAATAAACAGGGTTTGCCGGATTGCTGACATCCAGAGCCATGACACCTAATCCACTCAAATCAGAATTGGTTCCAGCTAAATAGGCAATTTTTTGATCCCCCCGGTTTTCGGTATCAAGTAAACCATAAACAATGTCGGGTGTATCTCGAAACACTTCCAATGGATGGACTGGATCCGTCACATCCAGGACGATCAGGCTTCCGCTAGAGATGACATACGCATAGATATATTCTCCTTGTGAGGCAATCGACATGTCTTCAGGCGCTAAGTATAGAGATTGGCTCATCAAGGTCGGAGAAAATGGATTGCTGACATCGTTTATTGTGAAATAACCGCCGCTGCCGCCAAGATCTTCGGTGATTGAGTATGCCATACCGTCCAGGACTTCCACCACGGTTGTGAAACTGGGGCTGGGGCGCGGCGCTACAACATGCATGTTTGCCGGGTCGGAAGCGTCAATAATTTCCATGCCCCAACCCGTCGGGACGTAGACAAAGGATCCATCCACGTACGGTTTGCCGAGGGCAATACTATCCAGGATGACATATCCAAGAACCTGTGCATCGAACGGATCTGCCGCATCGATGACCCTGAAGATCGATATGTAATCATAGTTTGGAAAGGAAGATGATTGATTATCCGCTGAATAAACAGTTGTACCCACCGCGGTCAGGTAACGTGCTGATTGGGGCCAGGAATAGAAACCCATTTGTGTAGGATGCGCTGGATCGCTCGTATCCAGCACAGAAAATCCCGTATTGAAATCTAAATAATGCATCCGGTCGCCCAACGGCACCATCCCCGATCCCCAGTAGGATGGAAACACACCAGCTAACTGCGGAGATACTGGATCTGTGGTGCTGAAGATCGCCAGGCCATCCCAGCGTACCGCGTAGAGCATCCCGTCTTTCGCGCCGAGCTGCCGGATTAGCCCAGCCAGCTCGGGCACTTCACCCACCCGTTCAGGATCAGCGGGATCGGAAACATCGATGATGTCGGCGAAGTATTCGGGTGGATCCGGGAAGTGATCAATCGATCCATTCAGATATGCATAGCTGCCATTTACCGTCAAATTAGCCCCGGGACGTGAAGAGTCCTCATAGCGGCCTACCCGGATGATCTGCGCCGGGTCCGAAACGTCATAAATGCTCAAGCCTGGGTAGGTGCGAGCATAGACGTACGGGCCCTGGACTGTCAATTGATCTAAATACAGCTCAAAATATGTTCCCAACAAAGTTGGATAGGCAGGATCGGAGATATCCAGTACAGCCAATCCAAGAGTATGATCCGCTATGTAGGCAAGGCTGCCGGAAATCACCATCTGGGTAGTGACCATGGTTTCAACGGGTTTGAATTGGCCGATCAACCCTGGATTTGCGGGGTCGGCGACATCGTAAATGGCGATTCCATCATAATCGTTTCTCGTGTATAGAGTGTTATTGGCAACAGCTAATGCGAAAGAATTATACGATGTAGCGGGTAGCGAGGCAATCTGGATCGGATGCTCTGGGTCGATCGTATCCAGGACTATCCGCTCAAAACCGGAGCTGCTCGTATAACTCATGGTATCGATGTATACATATCTTCCGTCGGAAATCAAATGATATGTATTCATGTTCTCGAATTGAGTGAGCGGATCCAACGTGCCGCTGTCCAGAAGGCTCTTGCTCCTTCCGGCTCGCCCGTATTCTGCTGTAACTGGATCCCATCCAACCAATAAAGACAGGATTGAGATGAACAGGATTAGCTTTTTCATGGATCGCCTCCCCGAGATGATATGTCGGAGACATCCCCTATGCCCCTGAAACATCGGGCAAGTGAGGGGGTCTCTATCTCAATATACAACCGATCCCCCTCTTTTGCATTACTGGATTGTTATTATTTTATGTCGGGTTCGTGATTTTTCGGACTTGCCTGGTAACAGCTCTGTTTGGACATACGCAGTTGACCCCCCAATTACCCCTGAAGCACATCACCCCTGCTTTTAATGATGTTCTCCACCCTGAGCATCTTCGGGATCGACGTGGATGGTAGCGCTGGAGAGGTAGTCCAGGTGGCGCAAGAGCTGGCGCTGGACTTCCACGGCGATCTCGTGTCCCGCGCGCATCGACAGTGCCGGGTCTACGGCGACGTTCAGCTCGGCATGCATGCGGTGCCCCAGCCAGCGCACCCGCACCTCGTTGATCCCCTTGACCTGCGGCAGGTGCTGCACTGCATGCTCAATCTCAGTGATCACCTCTGGATCCACTCCATCCAGCAGGCGGCGAAACACATCCCGTCCCGCTTGCCACAGGATGCGCAAGATTGCCAATGTGATCAGCAGCCCCACCAGCGGGTCAGCCAGCGGGAAGCCCAGCCAGACCCCTACAGCGCCGAGCAGCACTGCCAGGCTGGTCAGTCCATCCACGCGGGCATGGTAGCCATCCGCCACCAGGGCTGCGCTGCCGATCTGCCGCCCGACCCGCAAACGGAAAATGGCTACCGCCTCGTTGCCCAGGAAGCCGATTACCGCCGCGGCTGCCACCGCCCATAGATTCCTGACCTGCTGCGGCTCGTACAAGCGCAGGATCGATTCACGCCCGGCGATGACCGCGCTGAGCAAGATCATCAGTACCACCGCCAGCCCTGCCAGGTCTTCGGCGCGCCCGTATCCATAGGTGAAACGCCGGTTTGGAGGGCGGCGCGAGAGAAGAAAGGCGATCCACAGCGGGATGGCGGTCAGCGCATCTCCAAAGTTATGGATGGTATCCGCCAGCAGGGCAACGCTGCCGGTATAAGCGACCACGACCACCTGCAGGGCAGCGGTCAGGAACAAACCGACCAGCGACCACTTCACCGCCCAGATGCCGCGCTCCGAACTCAGCAGGGATGGATCGATCGCACCGTGCGTATGGGGGTGATCGCTGCCGGAGCCATGTTCGTGCCCGGGATGTGAGGGAGGGTCTTGGCTGTCAGGCATAGCGGTTCTTTGTCCGGCGATATCAGCCTATTATAATGAAAATATCACCACGAAATCAGCAAGACACGAAGGGTTTAAGAAAGCCTTTCTTGGTGTCCTGGTGACTTGATGGTAAGTGTATTTCTAACCACCCAGTCACCAAGGCACGAAGTACTCTGTCAAGCTAGATTCCGATGGATGTCAGTCTTAGGAGCGGAACGACGAGGGATCTTTACTGAGTAGATACCTGGTACATCGTTACCTGCGGAAGGAATAGCTTGTTGTCCAGCCTGAGCAGTGGATAGACCTTGACGGCTACATCCGTGGTCAGCTGGTCAATTGCCAGATCGAGCGAACCTGTGGCGTCGCTTTGCACGCTGCTGCGGCGGATGAGGCTGCCGGTATAGGTGTTCCACCACTCCACGGTCAGGTTGATCCCGGGCTGGAATCCGGAAACCTGGACCTCGCCTGAAATGGGCTGGATTGGTGCCCCATCGACCACGTTCCGCCAGGTATGGGCGGAGTTCTGCACCCACAGGTGGAGGCGCCCGTTGACCACGTCTTTCTGCCCCCAGGTGCGCAGTCCCGGGTCAGAAACATCAGCTGCGGCATCCTGGTATTCTCCGTTGTTGAGCGGGATATCCTTGATGAAGTTGTAGTAGATGCCATACTGGGGGCGATGGTCGAAGTTAAGACTGCCGTCCTGGTTATAGCGGTAAATATGGATATTCTCATACCAGTACGACTCGATCATCCCCCCGGCGTTGATGCCGGCCCAGATGAAGTTGTGCAGCCAGATGCCGTCGGTATCTTGTAACAGAATGTCGGTGGGCGGTTCGGATCCGCTGTCCACAAAGCCGGTCTCGCCGCGCAGGATGGGCTTACCGGCTCCACCGGGCTGCAGGGCGCCGTAGGTAATGCTGGGATCGTATGTCGCCTGGGCGGAATCATTGAAGTTTGGATCGTCTGCCGGGATGTATCGGTGCAGGTCGGCAAAATCGACATCCGGGAACTCCGGATTAGCCCAGAAATCGTCCCGGGGGAAAGAATGCCAGGTAGACGTGGAGACCAGGTGCTTGTCAGGCTCGAACTGGTGCATGTACTTGCCGAACTCGTCCGCCAGGGTGTAGTGCCTCCCGTTCCATGGATCGCCTTCATTGAGCAGCTCCCACGAATGGATGTTGGTCGAGTACCCCCAGCGGGCCTGCAGGTAGCGCCACCAGGCCTGCTGCAGCCAGCGCACCTTGGTCATCTGGCGCCAGTTCCCGTAGAACCAGTCGTTGCCCGGGCATTCAGCCGGGTCGTTGCCGGGATCCTGGTCATTACAACCCGGATCATATGGGATCGGGTTGCCTTCAAAGTCAATGCGTGTAAATATGTGGGAATTTTTCTCCATGATCACCGGACGGAGGTAAACGCCATATTCACCCGCCAGCTCCACCACCTTGTCGAAAGCGTAGGAGTTACGCTGCTCCATATACTGGTGATGCGCCATCCAGGGGGCAGACACGATGTTCGGGCCGTACTGCCCGTTGCCCAGGTCTTCCTCGATCCAGGCGTAATCCACGTAAGCGGTGCCGGAGGTGACATTCTCAACCACCAGGTAGAAGAATGGCAAGAAACTCGAGCTGCCGGTCGTCAGGCTGCCTTCCAGGATCTGCCAGCCGCTGCTGTCGCCCGGTTGGTAAGCCGTCACCACCGTACCAGTGCCCGGCTCCTGGCAGTCATTGCCATCTCCCCACAGCCAGCCGCCGGTCTTGGCGACAAAGCCGTACGGCTGCCCCGCCACACGCGGTCCGCCCATGTCTTCGGTCAGGTAGCGGATGCGCACCCGGTAGGTGGTGTTCTCTTTCACCGCTGGCGGTGCTTTCATAAAGCCCAGGAACATGCACGGATTGTAGTAAGAAGCAATCCGCATCGAGACATCGCTGCCCGGATAGGCAGTCTGCATGTCTAATTCGGTGAACGGTATGTACTGTCCGTGCATCTGCGGATCGATGCCGTTCCATGGATTCCAGGAAGCGTCGTAGATGCCCCACTGCGAAAGCCAGATGCGCACCAGTTGAATGCCGTTCTGGGACATGGATTGGAAGTTCGCCTGGTTTTCCAGCACGGGATTATCCCAGCTGACGTGATCGAAATTCATGTTGTAGCCCAGGGCAGGGAAGTAGCTGCCGTCTTCGAATTCAAAATAGCGGGGGTCGTCCTGGCTGACGCGGATAAAGCCTTTACTGCTGGATGGGCTGACCTCGAATGCCAGTGCCGGGCTTTCGCTGCTGCCGCCTGCATCCCGTGCAAGGATCTTGAACTGCCAGCTCCCGGCGCGGTGCGGAGAGAATCGCACTTTCCAGGCGAAGTTCCCGGTAGGATAGAACCACTCGCGGTCGTTCACCACCTGGTCGTCAAATTCCTGGTAATAGAAGGCTGGCTGGGTGTACGTGGTCTGCCAGTTGTCCGGGGTGAAGAGTGCATCGACTGAGATGCCCTGACCGGGTTGGATGCCTGCCGGTGGGCTCTCATCGTACGGCATCTGCAGATTACCGGCGAGGGTGCTGACCTGAAACGTGATCTCCAGGCGTTCGTAGCGTGGGACGACGTTGGTGTTGGTGGTTATGCCGGTTATTTCGGGACCGGCAAGGGATTGGTTATGGGAAGCTGTTTGCACTGGCACACTGCTTACAGTCGAAGCCAGTGGAGTAGCCTTCAAACCGGGGTTTCCACAAAACGGGATAATGATGGTATTAACCAGGAATAACAGCAGGAATCGTCGCATGAAGGATCGCTCTCCCAGGGTGGTTTTAACCATTCTACCAACCAGCCTGCACGCCTGGCAATCTAATCTGATTATGGGTGGCTTAAGTGCCGCTTAAGCGATAGGATCCGAACCAGTTCTATCCCGTCCCGAACTGGCGGTCCCCGGCATCACCCAACCCTGGCAGGATGTAGCCGCGCTCGTTCAGGCGCTCGTCGATGGCTGCCAGATGGATCGGTACTTCTGGATGGTGCTTTTCCATCAGCGCCAGGCCTTCCGGCGCTCCGATGATGCCGACGAACTTGATGTTCTTAACCCCCCAACGTTGGAGAACGTCTACGGTGGCAACCGCCGATCCGCCCGTAGCCAGCATGGGGTCCAAGATAAGGCACACGGATACGGTTGGCTCAATGGGCAGCTTGTTGTAGTATTCAACCGGTTTGAGCGTGCGCTCATCCCGGTACAGTCCGATGTGCCAGACCTCAGCAGTGGGCATTAAGTTCCATATGCCCTCTACCATGCCCAGCCCGGCACGTAAGATGGGCACCAGGCCGATTTTTTGCTGTAGCTCAGCGCCCAGGAACGGGCTGAGCGGCGTTTCGACAGACAGGGGCTGCAACGCTAGGTCGAGGGTGGCTTCGTACGCCATCAAGGCTGCAATCTCGCGTACCAGCTCGCGGAACTTCTTGGGCTCGGTGTTTTTATCGCGCAGCAGGCTGAGTTTATGTGCTACCAGGGGATGAGGTGATGGGTATACGTTTGGCATCTACAGGCTCCTAAGTTTGGTTGTGTTAATTATATCTGCAAGTTATA
>Ga0105095_10000294_pt1 | contig 23489 bp, 24 predicted proteins | sample PPLLak2March2015_2_FD_79180 | JGI IMG/M metagenome (GOLD analysis project Ga0105095, IMG submission 79180) | Freshwater sediment microbial communities from Prairie Pothole Lake near Jamestown, North Dakota, USA - PPLs Lake P8 Core (3) Depth... | ecosystem: Environmental > Aquatic > Freshwater >...
AAAAAAAAAAAAAAAAAAAAAAAAAAAAAAAAAAAAGAAAAAAAAAAAAAAAAAAAAAAAAAAAAAAAAAAAAAAAAAAAAAAAAAAAAAAAAAAAAAAAAAAAAAAAAGAAAAAAGACATGGAAGCAGCAATAAGAAGAATTAAAGAAAAATGAGCATAAGAAATAATTTCCTATGACAATATTCTCTGAAAACTTGATAGACCAAATCAAAGAACTGCTTGAAAGAGTGGCAGACCCACACATAGTTAAAACAAGAGTTAAGTTCTATTCTTTCAAGGAGTTCCTTCAATAACAAGTTTATGTTGCCGTCTGCTCTCTAATTGTAGAGTGGTGATAAATGTGAACGCAAAGCAATTCTTCAGAATCGAAGTCAGCACAAGTTGGGGGCATTTGATTAGGGAAAGGAAGACGCTGACTAAAGACGAAGAGAAAGTAAGAGAAGCAAGAAAGGCTTATCGTGATGGAATCAAAAAGGCATGGGACATTTACACCGAAGACAACATGATAGTAAAGGAAGCAAAGAAGACTCTTGACTCAGCAATAGACGAAGCATACAAATCCTGCTTGCCCGAACATGGAGAGAGAATGGCACAAACAGAATATGAACAGGCAACCAAACTTTATTTCAAAACTTTATACAAAGTTCACCGCAAGTTTGCGGATACGATCGGACCAATTTGGGGTGTTTTCATGAAAGACATGGAGACTTCTCCAAGGCTAACCAAGAAAAATACTTAGAAGCTAAACCAAAACCCTATTCATTCTCCACAGACTCATTGTGCAAGACCATGCGACTTTCAATGGGTATCCCTTGAGTAATCAGATCGACTATTTCCTAGGTTTCCTTGATGCACTCCTTCTCATCTGTCTGTATTGTCTCGTTGAATGGAATAGTGAAACGAAAAGAAATACAAGTGAGACAGTAAAGGAACTTACCGCAGTTGAGAGATTCCCGAGCGCAAGAGATACGAATCCCCCGATGCTAAATCCCATCGCCATAATAATGGATGAGGAACTCGGGTATCTCCGTTATTTTCAGATATCCTAAGCGCTTCACCTGCAATTATTGTAACTCTTAAAGCTTCCCTTCCGCTATCAGTCAGACAATACTTTCCTTCAAGATCGGTCTTGACTCTCAGCCGGGTCGTGCAGTCCCAGCTCCCCGTTAACCTTTGAAGAAGATATGTTATTCCGTTGTATTATAGGCTATCTAGCGCGCGACGAAATCCGAAAAAATTATGAAAGTGACTGCATCTCGTATTCAATTCTTTTTTTATGCTGAGAGAAATCCCCCATCAACAACTATTAGTGCTCCATTCACGTAACTTGATAAGTCACTTGCCAGAACCAGCGCCATTCGTGCAATTTCATCTGGTTGCCCCAACCTGCTGAGAGGAGTTCTCATCTTGTACTCTATACCCGACATTACAATATTCGGCTTAAATTTCATCACATCTTTTGCCACGCTTTTAGTACCCGAAGTCCATATTCCGCCTGGAACAAGGATGTTTATTCTAAAACCATGCTTGCCATACTCGGCAGCCAAAGCTCTTGAAAGCACCATGACTCCAGCCTTGCTAATATCATAATGCGCCAATCCTTCCTTCAAAGGCATTACAGCCTCAATGGACCCCATATTGATGATTACGCCGCCTTTCTTGAGTCTGCTTCTTATCATGTGCTGGCACATCCAAAAAACTGAATTGCAGTTGACATCCATCACCTTCTTCAAGAATTTTGCGTCTACGTCCAAAAAAGACCTGGCAGGGTATATTCCTGCGTTGTTCACAAGCACATCGGGCTCTTTTATTTCTAGTTTTTTCCAAAGAGCATCCATTTCGTCTTCCTCTGACAGGTTGACTTTATGAATACCTATCTCCACGTTGAACTGGCTGAGTTCTTTTTTCACTTCAGCAAGTTTTTCTTTATCTAGGTCGACAAGTTCCAAACTGGCACCTGCCTCGGCGAACCTGTAGGCTATAGCTTCTCCAATACCTGTTGCCGCGCCAGTAATCAGCGCCTTTTTGCTTTTTAGAGAAGCAAGTTCTGATAATGGTCGCAGACCTTTCTTGGTTCTCTCTCGCATATGGGCACTTCCAATGATATTTGCGCAAAACGAGAAGGCGCCTCTCGGAATATAAATGTTAAAAATCTGCCAACTTGTTCCCGGGTGAGTGGAGTGTGCTTAGCGCGCGCTGGAGGAAAAAAAGGTCTGAGGAACGTTTCTGCAGGCGTCCTTCCCCTTGCTGTTGATTGCTATCGTTGCACTTAGATGCCTATGAAATTGGGCTTTAGAAAATTTCTATAGAAGACTCTACGGGTTTGTCCATTCAACAAGTGAAAAGCGCGCGCTCGATTAAGACTTATAGGTTTCATACTTCGATATTACTAGTCAGCGCGTGATACAGAGAAATTTAAGGATAAGAGAATAGCCAGGCCTATTGCGTTAGAGCAGTTAATGATGCCTGTAAAGAACACCAGTATAGTGGCTCCATCTAATCAATTATTCCATTACTATTTAGCTTATGTTGAAAGACACTTGAGAGTAAATAATGGTGAAAGAAAAAAGGGAAATAGCTGAAGATGACAAGTTGTTGTGGTATCATCTAAGAAGCTATGCACCACATAAGAAGGTCAAAAAATAGCGCGTGCTCGCTAAACTGAAGAATTTTTAACTCTCTCCAGTTCTATAGAATCATGTGGACTCAGAAAGCATGAATTTCTCGTTTAAGACTTTGAAGGCGGATTGGAGCTTCATAGTCTTGACGACGTTAATATTTATGATTGGACTGGTTGTGGCAGTATGGGACTTCATCCAGCTACAGGAAGCCGTCTGGAGCTTAGGTTTAGTCAACGGCGGGGCATTAGCCATGTTTGTCGGCGGAACTATTCTTCGGCAAGTCGGTAAACGAACGCTCGGGAAATACTATTCATATGGTTTGAGGACGGTGAAGGACCAGAAACTCATTCAGCATGGAGTCTACAGGCATGTTCGACACCCGATAACTCTTGCTGCATTGATCTATACTCCCGCCATACCGTTGGTTCTGTCGAGTCTGTACGGTTTTCTGGTGATGCTGGCTATCATTCCGTTTTTTCTCTACAGAATAGGAATCGAAGAGAAAATGCTTATCGAAAAGTTCGGACCCGAGTACGTTGAGTACATGAAAAGAACCAAGAAGCTAATCCCTTTTCTTTATTGAACGGGCAAGCATGACTTGCACATACTAATTTGTACGTGTTAATTCTGGTTGCAAGAATATTGGAGTTGAAGTAGACACAGACAATGAACAGCGCAATAGATTACGCCAAAATATGTAGGCGCTGAATCCTCCATATCCTCTTTTATGGAGTTCAGGTCTAAGGGCACCATGATTCTCCGCTGGAAACACAAAGATCAAGTTCTTGCGCGCGCTCCTGGAAGGAAGAAAACTAAATCACTAAAATTTTATCCAAACCCGAGAAGGGAGTTCAAACTCGTTTTCGTAGCATAAGCGTCAATCTTCTTTCAGCGTAGATCTTGAAGCCAAATTTCCAGTAAAGCCTCTGCGCAGAAACGTTACCCTTCAGCACATCGAGCTCCAACCACCGCAGTCTCATCTGTTTGGCTAACTTTTCACCCTGAACGAGGATAAAAAAGCCAACGCCACGTTTCCTCTTAATCGGCGAAACAGCCAAACTCTTCACAATCAGGGAATCTTGACGCACCTTTAAAATGACCGTGCCCACAACTTCATTTGCTCCCCTGATGAAGTATTTTGCTCCTCCAAAATTGTAAACCAAAGCGGCGAGCATGTATGGAACCGCTATCAGAGGTGCCAGCCACGCAGGATTGCCAAAAAACATGGGTATGGCTTCTCCGTTTGGACTGTTCCAGAAGAAACGGGAACTCCAGAAAGCTAAACAAAGGGAGTTCGCCCTTGCCGACTGACTCCATTTTCAAATTGCCCCCGTCAACCTCCACCAATCTTCTCCCTCATAGCGCGCGCTAACCCCTCTTTTTTATCTTTGCAGTATTATAGTTCAGTCACTCAACAATATACCGGTGATGTTAACCGTAAGCTTCCGCTTTTTTCAGCAGAAGAAAGGGGCGAAGAAGTCATTAATGAGAATAGACGCATAACCTCTCAATAAACCTCAGCAAGTCTAAGGGTAAGCAAAGAATTATGTCTGAAACCAGGGAAACCAACTATTGGAAATTGCCGAAAGATGAGCTCATTAAAGAGCTCGATTCGTCAGCAACGGGACTTGATGATGCAGAAGCTGCCCGCAGACTCGAGGAATATGGGCTGAACGAGGTTTCTTCAATTCACCGAAGAACATCGTTCAGCATATTCGCCGCTCAGTTTAAGAACCCTCTGGTTTACGTGCTTGTCTTCGCTTCAGTAATAGCTGGTTTCTTAGGAGACGCTCCCGAGGCAATTATCATAGTTACCATCGTGCTAGCCAATGCTGTTTTGGGCTTCGCTTTAGAGCATAGATCGGAAAGAGCCGTTGACGAGCTCAGAAAGTACCTATCGTACACGGCGATAGTTGTCAGAAGTGGAAAGAAGTTTGTGATTAACACAAGCAAACTGGTGCCTGGAGATGTTGTCCGCCTGGCAATAGGCGATGTTGTTCCCGCAGACATCAGACTGTTGGACGCTGACGAATTCCAGACTGATGAATCGGTGCTGACCGGCGAGTCAGCGTCGGTCGACAAGAACACTGCGCCTGTTGCGCTTGACAAACCACTCCCACATCAACTGTCCAACATCGCCCTTATGGGCTCCACAGTGATGAATGGTTCTGGAGTAGGATTGGTTGTTGCCACTGGAGGAAAAACTTACTTCGGCCGCGTAGCCTCCAGTCTCTCTTTGTTGCCTCCAAAGACTGACTTCCAAAAGAACATTGCAAGTTTTGGGAGTTTTCTCGTAAAAGTAATCTTGTTGTTGACAGCCTTCGTCTTTCTAGTTAACTCAGTTCTGAACCACGGAATTTTAGAATCACTTTTATTTTCATTAGCCTTGGCAGTAGGCATCATACCAGAGGCCTTGCCCGTTGTAATTACTGTCGGGCTATCTGAAGGAGCCCTCAGACTAGTCAAAAAAAAGGTCGTAGCCAAAAGACTTGAATCAATAGAAGATATGGGAAACATCGACGTACTCTGCACCGACAAGACTGGAACCTTGACCCAGAACAAGATTAAGGTTCAAGACATCGTCGATCCCAAAGATCATTCAGATCCAGAATTGATCAAATATGCACTCCTCTGCAACTCGGCAGTAGTTGAAGGAGACAGAATTCTCGGCAACCCAATTGATGTAGCAATCTGGGAATACGCCAGAGACAAGGGATTCGATGAAGTAGGCCTCAATGCGTTTGCCTGTATCCATGAAATTCCATTCGGGTTCAATAGAAGGAGAATGAGCGCCGTAATCGAAAGAGGTGACCGCAGACTTTTAGTTTCAAAAGGAGCTCCCGAGGCAATCCTTGACGTGTCGACTGCAGTTGGTGATGAAATCGGGGCTCAACCAATGTTAAATGCAAGAAGTGAAATCGATTCGCTGATTGGAAAGTACAGCCAAACTGGAAACAGATTGATCGCATTGGCGTTTAAGAAAATCGAGGAAAAACCCGAATACTCGGCGTCAGATGAGTCCGGTTTAACACTTGCCGGATATGTTGTTCTCTCCGATCCGCTGAAAGAGGACGCTGCTCCCGCCATCTCCAGATTGAAATTGCTGGGAATAAAGCTGAAAATTCTCAGCGGGGATGATCCTGTCGTAACGGCAGATGTTTGCCGTAGGCTTGGAATCGACTTTAAGGGAAGCGTGCTCACAGGGGTTGATATTGAAAGAATGCAAGAGAGCGAGCTGCGCAAAGCTGTGGAGGAGAATGATGTTTTTGGCCGGGTGACTCCGGAGCAGAAATACGCCATAGTTAGTGCATTAAAGAAAAATGGTCATGTAACGGGATTTCTAGGCGATGGTGTCAATGATGCTCCAGCCCTGAAATTAGCTGACGCAGGAATTTCTGTTGACTCAGGAGTTCAAGTCGCTAAGGAAGCATCCTCGATTATCTTGCTCGAAAAGAGTTTGGGCGCCGTTGCTGATGGAGTAGCTGAGGGAAGGAAAGCTTTTGGCAACATGATTAAGTATATCATGAATACCATAAGCGCGAACCTGGGAAACATGTTTACGTTGGCAGTAGGATCTTTGTTTCTTCCGTTTATACCGCTTTTACCTTCTCAAATACTTTTGACGAATCTTCTCTCTGATGCCCCGCTTCTCACGATATCAACCGACAACCTTGACGAGGAAGGCCTGAGAACTCCAAAGAAGTGGAACATTAGATTGATAGCAAAGTTCGCCTTGTTTTTCGGTCTGATCAGCTCCATCTTCGACTTTGTCACGATTTCATCCCTGATCTACCTTCTCCATGCTGGCCCTGAACTCTTCCGAACGGGTTGGTTTATCGAGTCTGTTATCTCCGAGATACTAGTTACCTTTTCCATCAGAACCAGAAGGAAGTTCTATAAATCAAGACCCAGCAATCTCATGATCGCAGCCTCGATCATAATGGCAATAATAACTCTGGCCGTTGTTTACTCCCCTCTTGGATTGTTTTTGGCGTTTGTCCAGCCCCCGCTGTGGTTTTTGGGATTAATCTTTGGAATACTTGCTTGCTACTTCTTTCTAGTTGAGGGCCTGAAGCACTTTTTCTTCAGTCGTTATGAAGTTTGAGCCACTTAAGAATGGTTACACTCTCCTGAGCCCCTCGCGCTAAGCCAAAATAATCTCAAAATCAATTTGTTTTAACAAAATAAGGCAGAATTGATGTTGATGGGGCCGCTGGGATTTGAACCACAGTTCAGGTGGAGATGTCACCCGCAAATCCCCATTTTTCCAAAGCTTGCGCTATGAGTTTTTGACGAAAAGCGTTTATACCTCACGGTTTCTCATGTTCAGGTTGAGGAATCTTGTATGGCGAAATGTCCCACTTGTGGAAAAGAAGTAGCGCCCAAAAAAACTTGGAAAATGGCCGGCAGACCGGACAAAACAGGAAAAAGAACAGAGCTCACAATCGGTCTTTGCGAGTGTTGTGGAAAAACCTTCAGAACAACACTATGCAAAAGAAAAATCTAAGATGCGGAAAAAGGCAAATATCCTTTTCTCTTTTTTCTTAGCCCACGCTTGGTCCGTGTGATGAATTTTCTGACCGTGCATCATGCCCATGCTACATGTCTGAGATGGGCCAACATATTTAGACGCTGAATTCTCCATATCTTGGTTTAAGGAGTTCAAGTCCTGGGGCACCATGATTCTCCGCTGGAAACACAACAACTACAAGGTCCTCTCGGTCCGCAGCCCCGGAAGAAACGTCTACCACTTCGAATGCCTTGAACTCAGCGTGCGCTGTAAGAATCGTCCAGTCTCTGTTCCTCTCTTCCTTTTTGGGCCCAATTACCTAGTTAGTTCTTAAATGCTTCATTGTGCATTAAAAAGATGGATGTTGAACGATGCCAATCTTTTTGAAACGTGTTTACGAAAAGCCTTCTGACGAAGATGGCAAGCGAATACTCGTTGAACGCCTTTGGCCAAGAGGCTTGAAAAAAGAAAAAGGAAAGATCGACGAATGGCTCAAAGACGTCGCTCCCAGCACTGAACTCCGCGAATGGTATAGCCATGACCCAGCAAAGTGGCCTGAGTTCAAGAAACGCTACTTGAAAGAACTTGAAGCGAAAAAAGATTTTGTATTGAAGTTAGCGAAAGAAGCCAAAGAGAGCAAAGTGACGTTTGTATTCGGCTCCAAAGAAGAAAAATTAAACAACGCAAACGCACTAAAAGAGTACATTGAAATCAAAATGCAACATTCTCTAAAAGATGAATAAAGTGCAAGAAAAACATCAAACTGAAAAAGCCAACTGGAAAGAACTTGAGGTTCCGCTGAAAAAGAAAGAAACTTCCAGACTCCTTGAACAAGTCGTGGGATGGCAACTAGCCAACAGTTCCATAACGAAAAACTTCAAGTTCAATGATTTCAAGCAAGCCGTCAAATTCGTACACGCAGTCGCAGAAATCGCAGAAAAGGAGAACCACCACCCCGAAATTCTGCTATGGAAAATGAGCAACGTGAAATTAACACTTAAAACATATTGCATCAACGATTTATCAAAACTAGACTTTTCCCTTGCCAAAAAGATCGACAAAATAGATTGGCTGGACAGCCAAAACGGCGACCATACAGTTAAACGCAAACACTATTTCACGCTTTGATGGGTGTCGGATGAATTTCCAGGTTGAAGAACCGACAAACGTTATCAATTGGTTTAAATCGAAGAATACATGCCTCCTCAGAAAAAGGCCAAATGTATCGCACTTTGATTCGTTGTCAGTGCGCATAGAAGGCAACTCACGCAGAAAAACTTAAGCCATCATTCTCAAAAGCAATAAAACATCATTCAGAACGTGTCAAAAATAGAAGTCTAGAAGTTTCTTGTCTAGTAATCTTCCTAATTTCATTTTCGTCAAAATATTTTGAGTTTCCAGTATGCTCTTGAAACCCCGATTACTCAAAAAGATAATGCATTTCGCCTTTGGTGGAGTCAACTCTTTTCAGTCTCAACTTTTTCACCGGAAAAGCCCTCGGGAAGGACACAATTACTCTCTTTGAGGTTTGCTTTAAATAGGTTTGTGATTGTGAACCAGTTACAACAAGTATGGTTCTGGAATGCGTGCGCTCGATCAAAAACCGATATTTTGCGCCCTAAAAAGCTGGAATTAAACGGATGAGAAAGGCTTCATACGCGCTGGAGCCGCGCTTTTTAGACAGAAGCGACTACTTCTGCGTCAGCGCACACCGGATCCAAGCGTGTAATCTTCACCTTAACATGGTCACCAGGCTTCGTGTTAGGAGTGAAAATTAAGAACCCCTTGATTCTGGCAACGCCTTCGCCGTTGGGGGTCATTTCTGTTACATCTACTTCGTATTCTTTTCCAAGTTTGACAGGAAGGTCCTCAATACCTCTTCCCCGCTTGTTCTTGGCGTTTCTTGGGCTTCTCTTTTTAGGACTCATCGGACATCTCTTTCCAAGTTATGCAACCTTTCACTAAGCTCCTTTAAGGCTTAAATGTTCCGTTTCCGATTCCAAATTATCTCCCGAATAATGCGAAACGGCACAGAATACGGAATCTTTCGGTAAGATTTTGAAGCGCGTTCTACTTTACAGCGATGAGGAAGCGCGCGTTAGACTTAAAGGCAAAGAGCAGGTAAATAGTGTTTGGTGATAAAAACGCCTTCAGAGGCAGAAGAAACACAGTTGGATAAAGCTATGAACACCTTGACAGAATTTATCAAAATTCTTGTTAAGGAGTATCCGTTAGTTTTCAAGAACGGTTCAGGTGACATCAAGATTCATCCTTCGGTGCAACCATTCTTCCCTTACGAAGTTTTTCTGGAGATAAAAAAAAAGGAATAGAGCAAAGCTTGCTTTGAAGGCTATTTCAGCGCGCGTGCGTGTTCCTAAATTCGTTTAGAGTGAGTCAGGGGCCTCTTCGTTGGGCTGAGTGAGCGTAGGAGAAGAACAACAACACCCATTTTTCCCGAGAAAACGCAACCGTTTTTCTTCCACACACCCACAATTCCAAACCTTTCCGAACAAGCTAACGCACTTTGAATGAGAAAGAAAGTGAATTGTGCCAGTGACAATTCCACCTGAATGGGATTCAGGTCTAAAATGGCTTCGTCTTCTGCTACTGAGGTCCAGTACACATTCTGCTGCAAGAGGCAGTCAAAGGATAGCATTTTATGGCCAAGTGAAGTAGTTGAGAAATTTCTGGAATGTTTCTATTTTGGAAATATGGTTTTTATTATTTGACGAATTTTAGTGCTATTGGAGAGGGAAAAGGAGAAAAGCTCCTTACTGCCAGGGATTAGGAAACCTCATCCTCAATCCCTGGAAAACCTTCTAAAGTCTTTTCAATCTTCTTGGAATGTTTGAAGTGGACCTATGATTTTGATTTTGCTGTAATTTATGATTCCACGTTGAACATGGTACTGGAGATTATCATGTTTGCTGTTGCTCTATTGCAGGCCGTTGGGATATTGTACAAGACTGCAACTCTTAAGACAGCCTTAACGTCAACGTCATGAGGTTGGGACTCTAACGGGTCCCAGAAGAATATCAGGCAATCTAGTTTTCCATCTGCGATTAAGGCTCCAAGCTGCATGTCTCCACCCTGAGGGCCACTCTTAAGCAGGTTGATTTTCAAGCCTGTATTCTCCATTATTCTTTTTCCCGTGGTTCCAGTGGCATACAAGCAATACCGGGAGAGTGTTCCCTTGTTAAAATCACACCATTCGACAATGTCCTGTTTCTTGTTGTCATGGGCTACCAAGGCAATGGTCTTCATGTTGGTTTACTCCATTTGTATTCAACAAAGCAAGTGTTCTAAATAACCATTGGTTCATCAAAGATGAAAGCTACGTAACAAAGCGTAACATTGAATGAAATAATCCTTGGAATGTTTGAAGTGAAAAAGAAGAGAGTCGGCTGTCTATGGTTAACCGCAGTCTAATCTATCTCTTGAAGGAGAGAAAATCCTGTCAAGTGAATATGGCTTCCGCAACTGTTACAATGAATTACAACTTCCTCCAAACCGTTCCCATTGACCTTTGGTTCCAGGACTGAGTATTTCTCTTCCGAGGGGTCATCAGGAGATATCACAATTCCACATCTGGGACAGGGAAAGTCTCCGTTTCCATCTATCTGAGTCAGATCCAATCTATGCACATTGGTTTGTTTCATTTCTTGTCGCCTCTTGCGTTGGATTCAGGTTTTCATTTTCTTCTCCCATTTAAAGATTATTTTTGTTTTTCAGGTTTTTGCTCAAATCACTGCCAAATATGCAATCAGTCCAAAAAAACACTTCAACAAGTGTGTACGGCTATATGACAAAGACTAATCCTGAGGCATCATCCAGGAATGCAGAAATCCAACCTTTGGCTAATATTCTCGGGGAGATTACCTGCAGGTAAAGAAAAATGGGTTTGCGGGTGAACGTCTCCACCTGACTGGGGGTTCAAGTCCCACCGCCGCACCATTATGGAAAAAAGCGTATTACTCTTTTGGAAGCGAAAGCTCATCGTAATACTTAAAACGTTTAATGCGCTAGTTCAATTGGGTTTTTTCGGTCGAAGTGACGGGGGAAAAATCATGAGCCAAACAGGTTTTGTTCTACCCAAACCGATCAATGAAGCGACTCTTTCTTACGGACCAAAGACAAACGAAAGGTCCGAACTTGAGAAAATGCTCTCTGAGCTCCGCAGTCAAGTGATTGAAATCCCATTAATAGTAGGTGGCAAACCCCTAAAAACCGACGATTTAGCGGAGTGCAGGTGCCCGCATGAGCACAAGCATCTTTTGGCGAGATATCACAAAGCGGGCGCGGCTGAAGTTGAAGCTGCCATTGATAGCGCTCTTTCAGCGAGAGCCGAATGGGCTAATATGGAGTGGAACCAACGCGCCACTATATTTCTGAAAGCAGCCGAACTTCTGGCGGGCCCCTGGCGTCAAAAGTTAGTTGCTGCCACGATGCTCTGCCAGAGCAAGAATGTATTCCAAGCCGAGATTGACGCGGCATGTGAACTCATTGATTTCTGGCGCTTCAACGTTTATTACATGCAGCAAATCTACGGTTTGCAACCTGAGAATTCGCCGGGAGTCCTAAACTGGAGTCAATACCGACCGTTAGAAGGCTTTGTATACGCGATCTCACCTTTCAATTTCACTGCCATTGGTGGAAATCTGCCCACCGCACCAGCCATAGCGGGTAACGTGGTGGTTTGGAAACCTGCCTCATCAGCGGTCTACTCTAACTATTTCATTATGGAAATTCTTCGCGAATCAGGTTTACCCAAAGGCGTTATAAACTTCATTCCCGGCAGGTCTTCTGAAATGGGTATGGTGCCTTTTCTGCATCCTATGTTTGCAGGACTGCACTTCACGGGCAGCACCACGACTTTTCGTGACATGTATAAGACGATTGGTGAAAACATTGAGAAATACAGGAGTTTCCCGAGAATCGTGGGCGAAACCGGTGGAAAAAACTTCGTTCTCATTCACAGCAGCGCTGATCTCGACGTTGTGGTTGCAGCTATTATCAGAGGTGCCTTCGAATATCAGGGACAGAAATGCTCTGCGGCTTCTAGATTGTACGTGCCTGAATCCACCTGGCTGAAATTGAGAGACCGTTTAATGAGCGAAGTTGCAAAAATCAAGATGGGCGTAACAGAAGATTTCACGAACTTTTTCAACGCACTAATCGACGGGATTGCTTTCGAGAAGGTGGCAGGCTACATCGAATATGCCAAGAACTCTGCTGAAGCTGAAATAATCGTTGGGGGCGAATGTGACAATTCCAAAGGGTATTTTGTGGAGCCGACGATAATTGTGACGAACAACCCCCAGTTCAAGACGATGCAGGAAGAGATCTTAGGGCCTGTCATAACGGTGTATGTCTATCCAGATGAGAAGTTTGCAGAAACGCTGGTGCTTTGCGATCAGACGTCGCCCTATGCGCTAACAGGCTCGGTTTTCGCTGAAGACAAGGATGCGATTACGCTGGCAGAACGCGTGTTGGTTAATGCCGCGGGCAACTTTTACATCAATGATAAGCCGACTGGAGCGATCGTGGGGCAACAACCTTTCGGTGGAGGGCGACTTTCAGGCACGAACGACAAGAGCGGCGCAATGGGACACATGTTTAGGTGGATTTCGCAGAGGGTGATTAAGCAGAACTTAGCACCGCCAAAATATTGGTCTTACCCCTTTATGCGTGAAAAGTGAGGAGATATTGAACAGTAAGATCTTGGCGGATGATCTAGAAATTCACGCTGGCACCGTTGCTGCACTCCGAGTTTACGCTGCAAATCATATGTAAGCAAAAGCAACAGTTAGGGCTATTTTCAAAAACATAGCTAAACTCCGATTTGCGCTATTTCTGACTATCCTAAACCGGAAAACCCGCCAAACTTGGAAAATTCACCGTGCAAAAACCATAATATTGTACGCGCAAAACTCTTAATTCAAATCGTCTTCTTATATGCTTTGTGGGATGAAATCTGAAGGTGAAAGAGACTAAAGCAGCGATTGAGGCTTTAACGGAAGCGAACAAAGAGAAAAAACAATTGATTGGCGCACTGGAAGGCAATGGCCGCGTTGCTTCCAGCACCAAGAAGCTGTTTCGTGAAGGAAACAAGTCTAAACTCATTGAACTTGGGGTGGCCTTGATTGCTATACCTGAGCCTACACCGGTGACTCCGATTGTCGGGTCGAGTCTAATAGCAGCGGGTGCCGTTCAGAAAGGAATCCGAAGCCGTGCAGCGTTCGCCGAGGACATAGGCAAGGATTTAAAGAAAGCGCTTAAAGACCTAAGTCTCGCAAAAGACCTTGTTTGAATTTAGTTGGGAACAACTCTTATTATTTTTGACTATTTTTGCGCTAAGCTCGATTGTTGTTGTTCCTGAGCAATCACACAAGTTTAAGAGAATGCCGAAAAACATCTGATTGGAGTGCACAAAATGAGAATTGGGATCATAGGTAAGGGTAACGTAGGCACAGCGCTCGCCACAGGTTTAAGCCGAGCCGGTCACGAGATAAAATTCGGACATCGAGATCCTAGAGCCCGTTGACGAGGCGGCAAAATGGGGTGACGTCATTATTATGGCCGTCCCTTTTGGCAGCGTTCCTGATGCAGCAAGGGCAATTGGCTCTGCATCTGACGGAAAACCCTTAATAGATGTTACGAACGCATTGGACAAAAACATGGATTTGGCAATCGGGTTTACAACATCAGGCGCGGAGAAATTGAAGAACTATCTGCCAAATACTCGTGTCGTGAAAGCATTCAACACAGTTCTTGCGCAAAACCAGAGCAGAGGCAGGATCGGTGAGGCTCAGCTGTCGCTTTTCGTGGCAAGCGACGACGAAATGGCAAAGAAAATCGTAATGCGACTCGGCGAAGACATCGGCTTTGACCCTATAGATGCAGGTCCTCTCAAAGCTGCTCGTTATCTAGAGCCGATGGGTGTTTTAATGATAAGCCTCGGATACAAGCTCAAGATGGGGACCAAAATAGGCTACAAACTCATAAAAGGTCTCTGACCTTCAGTCACGAAAAAAATTAGATTAACTCCTTGGCGATTTTTAGGTCGTTAATTGCGCTCTTCAACGCCTTGGGCAAATCATCAAGGTATATTGACTGGCGTTTGATGCCTTCGTGCACTGCTCCCGCTGCCAACAGTGCGGTTCCGAGAACATCGCTGACAATTGGTTCAGGAAACAGGATCAGAGATAAGCCAGCTTTTATCAAGATGGACTTGTTCCCTTTTCTCCACAGTTTCTTTGCAGCGTCTGCTCCGTTTGAGAGACTGCTCAAAGATTTAGCCAAAGCCACATGATCCCTCCCAATCTCCTTAACGGATTCAGTTAACGCCTTAACTTTTTCAGTCTCCATTCAAACAGCACCCGCGGATTGACTCAATAAGAATGTTCTAACAAAAAAGCTTATTCAGAAAACAAGACAAGAAAAAAGCCCCATTTGGATTCCACTCATCAGACATTTTAGTTCAACAATTCAAAAAACCTGATTCCCTGAAGCTGATCTTAGCGCATAAATCTAAATTTCGCCGATCCATTTTTTGGTGCCTGGAACAAGCGCGCAGTAGAATTAATGGGAATCGACAGAACCAATGGAAACTAGCATCGAATCTAATGGTTTCTGAAACATTTAGAATGCCTCTTTACTTCCGAGCAAAATCAATTAAACTCTCTGACCTAATTATTATCTTACCATGAGCGACAGGTTAACCAAAGTCGAATTCACTAACCTCGACAAGATCCTCTTTCCTAGATTAGGAATCACAAAAGCCCAAGTAATCAAATACTACATCAAAATTGCGCCAAGGATGTTGAAGTTTCTTTTCAACAGACCTTTGGTGCTAACAAGATATCCGAATGGAGTAGACGAAAAGAGTTTTTACGAAAAGGATGCTCCGGAAGGCACTCCATCGTGGGTTAAAACAAGCAAAATCTACTCCGAAACCGCACGTCGAAATGTCAGCTATATTTTATGTAATGACCTTGACACGCTCGTCTGGCTAGCAAACCTGGCGGCAATCGAAATTCACATCCCCCTTTCTAGAATTGACTCGAGAACAAGACCTGATTTCCTTTTTTTCGATGTAGACCCCGAACCACCAGCCACATTCGAAGATGCCGCGTTAGTCGCACTTTCTCTGAAGGAAAAATTGGACAACCTTGGACTCAAACCATATGCAAAAACTTCAGGCAAAAAGGGACTCCACATCCTCATCCCGATTATCCCGGAACACACTTTCAAAGAAACAAGAGATTTCGTTCACAAAATCGGACAACAACTCGCTCATGAACAAGAAAACGTGGTCTCAGAATTTTCAGACACCAAGAAGCCTGGAAAAGTATTCATAGACTACCTTCAGAACTCCCATGGAAGGACAAACGTATGCCCTTACAGCCTCAGAGGGGTGCCAACGGCAACTGTCTCAACTCCAATCGGATGGAATGACCTTAAGAAAAGAATAAAGCCAGCCGACTTCAATATCTTCACAGTACCGAGTCTGAAAAAAGACCCGTGGAAAGACATTTTTGAGACAAAGAAAAATTGGAGGTCAAATAGATAATGGCTAAGAAAGAGAAACCTGTTCGAATGCCAAAAAGACCGATTTGGTCTGGAAACATAACAATAGGTTTAGTCAACGTCCCAGTCAAATTGTACGCAATGATCTACGACCGCGGCATAAGCTTTCATTTCCTGCACAAGACAGACAATCAACCACTCAAGTATGAAAGAGTCTGCACCAAAGACGGAAAAATCGTACCTTGGCAAGAGGTCGCCAAAGGATACGAAGTTGCCAAGAACGAATACGTAGTGTTCAGCAAAGAAGAACTCGAAGCTACCAAACCGGAATCCGACAAGCGGATCCGACTGGACAAATTCGTGGACTATTTCTCGGTCGACCCCAAATACTATAACAATTCCTACATTCTGATGCCCGACAACAGCAACGACGCTTACAGTCTCCTGCTCACCGCTCTTCAAAAAATGGGTAAAGCCGGTGCAGGAAGGATAACACTGCGAACAAAGGAATACCCGATTCTGGTGCACGCGTATAAAGGTGCAATAGTGCTTACCACTTTGAGATATTCCTACGACGTTGTGGACCCAAACACCTTCGAAGAACTGAAGAAGCTCAAAACTCCAGAAAAGGCAGAACTCAGCCTAGCCACAAAAATAATCACCGACCTATCAGGCGAATTCGACATAGAGGAATATGAAGACAACTACAGAACAAAAGTCGAAGACCTCATACAGAAGAAGCTGAAAGGCGAAAAAATAGTCGTCGAGAAACCAGCAGAAGAAGAAGTCAAAGGACTCATGGTTGCGCTGCGTGAAACGATTAAGCAGTTGGAAAAGAAATGAATCTAAGCTACAAGCCGATGCTTGCTAGGCTTACCTCCCAACCTTTTTCAAGCGAGGATTGGATCTTCGAGATCAAATGGGATGGATTTAGAGCAATCGCCTACGTGAACGAAAACTTGAGCCTGAGAAGCCGCAACGGAAAAGAACTGAAGTACAGTTTTCCAGAATTGGACGAACTCAGAAAGCTGGCACGTAACGTAGTCCTCGACGGCGAAATAATCGTCATGAGAGAGGGCAAAGCCGACTTTCAGGCTCTCCTAGAGAGAAATAAGGCTCTTTCTGAGACTGAGATCGAGCTTCAATCAAGGCGATCACCTGCAGTCTACATTGTCTTTGACATTTTAGAAAAAGATGGAAAGACACTGATCAAAATACCCCTAATTGAGAGAAAGAAAATCCTGCAGAATTCTGTCAAGGAAGGACCACACATCCTAATCTCGGATTTCGTTGAAACGAATGGGCAAGCTTACTACACAGCGGCCTTGGAAAAGGGCGTGGAAGGAATTGTGGCAAAGAAAAAAGACAGCCTCTACGAACCGGGTTTGAGAAGTGCCAACTGGCTAAAATTGAGAAGACTCAACTTCTGCGACTGCGTGATCTTTGGCTACACAGTAGGGACCGGAATCAGGAAGAAGACTTTCGGAGCTCTACTCCTTGGACTTTACAGTCGGGAAGGCAAGCCAGTTTACATTGGCAAAGTCGGGACAGGGTTCTCGCAGGAAACATTACAAACTTTGTCGGAGAAAATTCAAGGGTTAGAAACTGAAGCTGCTCCTTTTGAGGTTGACATACCTGACAGGGTAAAATGGCTAAGACCAAAACTCATCTGCGAAGTACTTTATCAGACTGTGACCCGAGACATCAGACTGCGGATGCCCCGTTTCCGTGGACTAAGAGAAGACAAACTTCCTTTTGAATGCACTCTGGATCAGATTCAAGGCGGACTTACCGAGTATCTCTCGAAACGTGATTTCAAAGTCACGACAGAACCCAAAGGTGACGCAGAAAAAGGAAATGAGAGAGGGGTTTTTGTCGTTCAGGAGCATCATGCACGAAGGTTACATTATGATTTAAGGCTGGAAAAGAACGGTGTCCTCAAAAGCTGGGCAGTGCCGAAGGGAATTCCTGAAACATCTGATGAAAAACGCTTAGCAGTTGAAACAGAGGATCACCCACTCGAGTACGCAAGTTTTGAGGGCACAATTCCAGCTGGGCAATATGGAGCTGGAACGGTTAAGATCTGGGACAAAGGCGCCTATGAGCCTAAAGTCTGGAAAGAGGACATGATTGAATTCAAGGTAAAAGGCGACAAGCTCCAGGGACACTATATTCTAGTAAGATTGAAAAAAGCAAAAGAAAAGAGCTGGCTGTTGCTCAAAGGAAGAGAGTAGAGTGCCAAGCCTTCACATTGGTACGATGGGTTGGAGCTACAGTTTCTGGAAAGAAAACTTCTACCCCGCGAACTTGTCGTCGAAACAATTCTTAGGCTACTATGCAAAGAATTTCAACACCGTTGAAGTTGACAGCACCTTTTACAGAATCCCTCGCACCAGCACCGTTCTAGATTGGAACGAACAAACACCCAAGGATTTCATGTTTTCACTCAAATTCCCACAGGTCATAACCCACATTAAGAAACTAAAGAACTGCGAAGAAGAGGCCAAGGTTTTCCTGGAGAGGGTTCAGCTGCTGAAAGAAAAACTCGGAGCGCTATTGCTTCAGTTACCATCCACGTTCGAGTCCGATGAACATGTTTCATCTTTGCGTGATTTCCTTCAAGAGCTTCCTGAAGACCACTGCTACGCCGTGGAGATCAGGAACCGAAAGCTACTGAACCCCAGCTTTTACTCTGTCCTCAGAAATAGCAATGTCGCCTTGGCTTGGGTTGAGAGCCCCTTCATGCCGCAAATCATTGAGATGACAGCTGATTTTATTTATGTTAGATGGGAAGGAAACCGAAAACTTGTCAAAGGCACGTTGGGCAAGCGAGAATTGGAAAAACTATCCAATATAAAGTCTTGGGCTGACAGACTGAGACAATTTTCCAATGCCAAAACAGAGACATTTGGTTACTTCAGCAAATACTTTTCTGGATATCCTCCCTCAGATGTCAGAGACCTATTGCAGAGTCTAAGAACTGCAAAACCAGAGACCTAAATCCGTTGGTTCGGGCTAAGACTCTTTTCAGCATATTGCTCCCGACAGATGAGAGGAGAACGCCTTAACTACTCTGACATTCAACGTCTCACCGAGCAGATTCTGCTGGCTCTTGACTGCAACAGGTTTGTAAACAAAATTGCGACCTATCCACGTTCCAGACACTTTTCCTCTTTCGTCGATCAAAACTTCTCCAGTCCAGCCAAGCCATCGCTGGTTCCTCTCAAACGTGATTCTTTCTGCCAACTTGGCCGCAGCTGCGCTTCTCCGCTTGATCTCAGCTGGTTCCAAAAACTCGTTTTGCATCAAGGCAGCTGCCGTTTTTGGTCTGGGGAAAAACTTTGATATGTTAACGATGTCAGGCTTCACTTCCTTGATAAGCCTCAGAGTACTTTCAAACGCTTCTTGGGTTTCTCCTGGAAAACCACATATCACATCTGTAGCGAGAGTCACCTCAGAGAAAGCTGTCCTAAAAACATTCACAATCTCATTGAATTCCTGAACTGTATAGCAACGACGCATGCGCTTCAAAACACCATCATCTCCACTCTGCACGGGCAGATGCAAGAACTTGAAAACCTTTTCGTTCTTGAATACCGCGACAAGGTCGTCCGCGATATCTATGACCATATTGGGCGTCATCATTCCTACGCGGATTCGAAAATCACCTTCAACGTTAACTAAGGTTTCCAACAATTCAACAAGGTTCGTCCCGAGATCCCTACCGTAACACGCCAAGTCTTGAGATGTGACCCAAAACTCTTTAGCTCCGGCCGCCAGGTCCTCACGCAGGCGGTCAGTGATTTCCTCAAGGTTGTAGCTCCTAAGCCTGCCTCTAGCAAAAACTACACAACAATAGGCACACGAACCAAGGCAACCATAGTTTATGGGAATCACACTCACAACGGAGTTTGACCTTAACCGCGGAAGTGATAGACTAGGTTTAGATTCTAACGCAGTGTCAAGAGCCACGACCCTTTTGCCAGCCATAACACGTTCAACCACGGTAACGATATCTTCGCCAAACGCGGGACCCACAAGCCCGTCGAAACGGGCGTCTCGAGATAATCGTTCAAAACTTGTGAGCGGCAAGCATCCAGCAACAACTATCTTCTTTCCTCTTGGGACGCGCTTCAGAAATTCTAATACGCGATTTTCTGTTGGTCCCTTTACAGCACAGGTGTTGACTACAACCACATCAGCTTCAGAAGCTGAATCAACTGATTTGTATCCGGCCTTCGCAAGGCATCCCAATAGCACTTCGCTGTCTGCTTGATTTGCAGAGCAGCCATAACTTTTAAGGAAAACACGCATTTTTTCTTCATCGCAGTACGTTAGATGATTCAACAAGAAATAAAAACATACAGGTCATTTCAAGCGGGAATTGACAGGAAACTGCAACATGGTTTACACAAGATTTATTAAGCGATGAACTAACATATTTGAATCATATTTGTAGCATAATATATAGAAGTATAACCTACAAGCATCTTTGTCGTAGCTTACCAAGGGAGAAGACGATATGAAGCTAATCACATTGTATTTACCTGAAACGTACATTAAAGCTTTAGACCAACTCGTCGGCGAAAGGTTTTACCCTAACAGGGCAGAGGCAATTCGCGTTGCGATCCGAGATTTAATCAGCGCAGAGGTTTGGCGGAGGAAAGGAGTTGACTAAACAGTCCACCGACGAAATAATTGTGAAATGCAACGTTAATCTTGATCACACAGAGAAAATCAGATCTAGCATTGCCGGAGTCCTTGACAAAAACGCTCTAGCAATACGCAACCCATCGATCAGAAATGAAGTCGACGTTAAACCCAAGCTCACCCCAATTGTGACCCGTAAAGAGATTTGTAAGACCAGGTTGGAGAAGATTATGTCAGAGATTCATAACATCGAGAACAGCGTTGAACGGGAAAAACCTGTAAAGATCGAGTTTGATGTTGATCTTTACCAAATGGAAGAGCCATAGGCTTTTCCATAATCGATCGTTTTCCTCTACCTGCCCCCTTAATTGATTTATTGATTTTTGCCTTTTAATGATATGCTATTACTGGGAAGAATGTCCGGATTGTTCCGCATAAAGAATTGTATAGATTGTTTCGTAAACTGAGATACCTCACAAGAAATCCGAATGACTTCTTAAACACGAGAGGATAGTTTGCCACCGCTTCGTTAGAAAAATCAGAAACGAACTTTGTCCATGCGAAGCCTCTTACACTTTGAGGCAATCCCAGAACCAAGAGTTGCTTTAAAATGGCAAAATGTAGCACGCAGTTATCGACAAGAAGACAAAAAATGGAAGTCAACAAACATTTTAGTCGGTACCAATCATAAAGTAACATAGGATAAGAAGAGACATTGGAACAAAAAAGCCTAGACTTCTATTCCCCCGTGCAGAAAAAACCTGTCAGCGCAGAGACAAGAGCGGAAGCACCACCTATAATGGTCAGCGAGGAAAAAAGAGAAAGAAAATACCGTGTTTTCCCTCCTATCGCTCCTGAAAACCTGCCACTATCATACTTTGTTTCCGCAAGCTATGACGGCCGCTCAAGGAAAGCATTCATTAAACTCTACGAACCGACAAGCGGCAAGATCTACTTCTGGTACGATAATACAGGCCACAAACCCTACTGCCTAACCAACTTGTCCCAGCGAGAGCTGGGAAAAATCGACCGGCTAATGAGACATGAAGGTTTTGACCACTTGGAACCGGTGGAGAAATTTGATCCCTTGCTTGATAAAAAAGTTCAAGTGACGAAAATCGTAGCAAGCGATCCCCTTGCCATCGGTGGCAAACCTCAAGGCACTATTAGAGACATAATTCCCGAAGACTTCAACAAAAACTCTGTTGTCATGGCTAGTGATACCGGGGCAAAAGTTTGGGAAGCCAGAATAAAATACTACCAATGCTACATTTACGATAGGCAACTCAATCCTGGAATGATATACGAAGTCAGAAGAAACAGACTTGTTGCCAAAATCTTTGAACAAACTGAACAGACTGTTAAACACATTGAAGCAATTTTCCCCGAATCAACTGCTGAAGAACTCCAATACCTCACAGAATGGGCTAGACTCCTAGAGTACCCGGCACCAAAATTCCGCAGGGCAGCCTTAGACATAGAAGTCTACGCACCAATCTCGACGAGAGTACCCGATCCCCGCGAAGCTTCATACCCGGTCATCTGCGCCTCAATATACACGTCAGACTTGCAGAAAAAAGTGCTAATACTCAAACGTGAAGGCATACGAGAAGGAAACCAACATCTACCAGCAGACGTAGAAATCGAGTACTTTGACACCGAGGAAACCCTCCTCAAAGCCATCTTCGAAGTCCTTTTGGAATACCCGTTCATTTTGACTTTCAACGGAGACGACTTCGACCTAAGGTATCTAACACACCGAGCCCTCAATCTCGGCTTTGTAAGATCCGATATTCCTATTGAGGTTGGAAGACGCGTTTGCCTCTTGAGATACGGGATACACTTAGACCTGTACAAATTCTTCTTCAATAGATCCATTCAGATCTACGCTTTCAACAATCGCTACCGGGATGTGACACTCGACGACGTTGGCAATGCCATAATAGGCATCGAGAAAATTCGTCTGGAAAAAAGTTTCGGAGACTTAACATACACCGAGCTTGCGCAATACTGCCTTCGAGACTCGGAAATTGCTTTCAAACTGACAAGTTTTGAAGACGATTTGGCCATGAAACTCATCCTCGTCCTAGCCCGGATAAGCAGCATGCCCATGGAAGACGTCAGCCGGCAAGGAGTAAGCCGCTGGATACGAAATTTCATGCATCGTGAACACAGAAAAAGAAACATGCTAATCCCAAATCCTGAAGACATTCTTGAAAAGAAAGGCAAGACTGCCACTACAGCGATAATTAAGGGAAAAAAATACAAAGGCGCAATTGTCGTCGAACCTACACCAGGAGTCCACTTCAACGTTGCGGTGATGGACTTCCCCAGCCTATATCCATCCATAATAAAAGTATGGAACCTCGGATATCAATCCATCCTCTGTCAACACTCAGAGTGCCGCACCAATATAATACCCGGCACCCCTCACTGGGTCTGCACCAAAGAACGGGCTTTGGAAAGCCTTCTCATAGGTTCCCTCAGAGACCTGCGTGTGCGATGGTACAAACTCAGGTCTAAAGATAATACGTTACCTAAAGAATTACGAAGCTGGTACAAAATCGCTCAAGGCGCGCTAAAAGTGATCTTAAACGCCAGCTACGGCGTCTTTGGCGCCGACAGCTTTGACCTTTACTGTCCACCAGTAGCGGAAGCCACAGCCGCTATCGGGAGACACAGCATAACCCAAATACTCAATCACGCAGAATCTCTGGGAATTCAAGTCCTTTACGGAGACACTGACAGCCTCTTCATCAAGAACCCATCAAGAGAACAAATTGAAGAGTTAATCCACTGGACTGAACATGAATTGAGAATGAGTATAGACATGGAAAAAGTCTACCGATACGCAGTTTTCAGCAGTCGAAAGAAGAATTACCTTGGAGTTCTTGAAGACGGATCCGTCGATGTAAAGGGGCTGACGGGAAAGAAAAAACACATTCCGTTGTTCATCAAAAACGCATTCAACCAAATGAAGGATAGACTGGCGCAGGTCAAGAACCCAACGGAGTTCGAAAAAGCAAAGAAAGACATCGCGAACATAGTTCGGGAACGCTATACTCGCCTTAAGAAAAGGGAGTGGGAGAACCTTGAAGAGCTTGCTTTTCACGTAGTTTTAGGCGAAGAACTCAATCGCTACACAAAGACGACGCCGCAACATGTCAAAGCAGCGAAA
>Ga0105095_10000298_pt1 | contig 23417 bp, 18 predicted proteins | sample PPLLak2March2015_2_FD_79180 | JGI IMG/M metagenome (GOLD analysis project Ga0105095, IMG submission 79180) | Freshwater sediment microbial communities from Prairie Pothole Lake near Jamestown, North Dakota, USA - PPLs Lake P8 Core (3) Depth... | ecosystem: Environmental > Aquatic > Freshwater >...
CCCGGAAGGCCGGGATCGCGATGGTGAACCTGCGACATGGCGTTAAAGAGGTGGGTTGTGGTCCTGATGCCGCGTTCAAATCCAAGGACCGCTTCTTTAAATGTTGCATTGCTGTGCCCGGCAGCCAATACTACTCCCTTATCGTTCAGATACCTGATAATTTCTTCATCACAGATTTCCGGAGCAATTGTTAACATCTTCACGATTCCGTCGGCGTTCCCGAGCAGGGATTTTACTTCGTCCAGTGTTGGGATCTTAATACACTCTTTAAAGTGCGCCCCGCTTCTTACAGGATTGATATAGGGACCTTCAAGGTGCAACCCCAGAAAAGCAGGATTGGGATTTTCCCCTGCAATTCTTATTACTTCACGGTAAACTTCGAATGTATTTGTTGGCAGAACGATCAGGAAACCTGTAGTTCCGGTCCGTACGATAGCATCAGTAATAGCTCGCAGGGCTTCGGCAGTAGGATATTCGGAAAACAAAAATCCTCCTGCCCCGGCAATCTGAAGATCAATAAGCCCGGGGGCAAGAAAATCATTTCCGCAATCGATCCTTTCAGCATCATCAGGCACTGACCGCCTGTCAATAACAGAGTCGATAATGTTGTCCCGTATCAGGACAGCTTTTCCTGAAACTTTTTCGTTTCCTGTAAATATTGTGGCGTTGATTAAAGCTTTAACCATAGTGTCCTAAAAATCTTTTTCTGTCTCTTCTCCAAACATTATACTTTTAACATGCACTCACTTAAGTTGCATCTCATTTACAGGCACATTCCATCCCGAAACCTTCAGGACAGGATTGGCATTCTTAAGGTTTTCTAGCGGGGAAGTAACCGTTACCGTTGTGCTCTCCGAAGGCGCAAGCGTAAAATAACTTCCCGACCAGTAACAGGGCAAAAGCTCCTCTCCTCCCGACATCAGCTGAGGACGGATGAAAAAAGCTACCTTATCCGATGAATTTGTAATTTTGAATGTCCACGTCCTGTCATTTTTCCCTTTTTCATCATTCAGCCTGGTTACACTGACAGTAGTCTCGGGCATTTTGTTCACCAGTTTGTAGTCATTGTTCGACGAAAGCCAGTATACATTATGAGATATCACCTTCCCCGCTTTATTTTTGAGGTTCAGTACCACAAATGCAATTTCCTTTGTCCCTGCAAGCAATTTTGACAGGTCGGTTGTTTCCGTTACGTCTGTGGCGTCAAGGCTGACATTCTTATTCTCATGGAAAAGTGCTTTTGAATTGAGGTCATAAACATCGACCTGTGAGATCAGACCGGGCATTTTAACATATGTCCGGTTTAGCACTGTAACCCGTTTGTTTGCGAGGTTCAGCTGGATATGCACCGGTTCGCAGGCATTCTGCATGAAGTAATAGCCTGCATTTGGCATCAGGAACCAGTCATAAACCTGCCATACCACGCTGGGGAAAGCAGCATTAAGCTTCCAGAGCATTACTCCACCTATGTCGTTCAGTTTATGCCCGGCGGCTTCAAAGATGCCCTGGTAACCAACGGCATTCATAAGCTGCATCTTATCGCAGAATTCTTCCATGCTTTCAGATTCGCCATACCTGTCTGTCATTGCATTATAATAACGGTCCCAGCGTCCGTTCCCTGTTGCAGCATCGTGGTATCCCCAGGTATGGTTCAATGGGAAAGGCAATGTTTTATCCCAGACCAGGTCAGGAATGATTTTATGCAAAATGTTATAAGGCGGCTGCGAAGGCAGGCCTGTTTCATCCTTGAAGACCCAGTCGCGGCCGGCAATTGCCCTCTTATAGGATTCAACCGGATCCTGCCAGGTATACGGACCCCCGCTATAAACCCCGCCGGGAAGGTTATCGGGCCACGATGCCGGCCAACCCTCGGGAATTTTTGCAAATCCGGATGAACTTGGTATAAATGGTCTTGTTCCGTCTAGAGAAATAATGCTGTTCCGCATGAAATCATATAGCTCCCTGCGGGCGTGACCTTCATTTCCGCCGGTCCAGACAAGGAGACTTGGATGGTTCCGGATGCGCAGGATAGTGCTGGTAACGTTCTTTTTGAATACCTCCCCTTCAAGAGGCCAGTCAGGCGATCCCTTGAATTCTCCCTGTGTATCTCCAGTGATCCAGAAATCGGACCAGATCAATAACCCATACCTGTCGGCTGCTTCAAAGAACTCGTCGCACGGGGTAACTCCGCCACCCCAGATTCTGACAAGGTTTATGTTGGCATTACGGCAAAGCCGCATCTCATAATCATACCTGAGTGAATCGCGGTTAAGCATAAAATCGGGGACCCAGGCTCCACCAGTAAGATGTATCCTCCTGCCATTTACAAAAAAATCGCGGCGCCAGCTGCCATTAACCTCTACCGCTTTTGTTGAAACTGTCCTTATCCCAAAAAGAAATGTCGTATCGTCGGAAATCCCTGAACCATTACTGAACTGAAGACGGATCCTGTAAAGGTTGGCTTTTCCATATCCATTCGGCCACCAGATAGCCGGTTTGCTGATATTCAGTTCATTTGTATTTTCTGCGTTCAGATCGATCACCGTTGAACTCCTCCTTCCTATTGCAGCGCTTTTTGTAAACTCAAAAGAGCTTCCCCTGAAATTTTCGGGAGTTATTTTAACCGACAGTTTCCCTGTTTCGTTGGCATCGGTGTGATTGAAAAGGGTAAGGCTCAGCGAGAGTTTTGCTAATGTCGTATCCTGTTCCTCCGGAAAATCAGTTGCAATTTTCGGATCGCCTATTGTCACTCCCCCTGTTGTCCTCAGGTAAACCGGAAGCCAGATGCCCATGTTGCGGTCACGCACCGGCGGTACCCAATCCCACCCGACTGAACAAAGCATAGTCACGTTCTTGCCAATATCACCGGTAGGACCACCATTGGGATAAAAGTCCCCCATGGCTTCAAGCTGTTCCTTTGAAGGCAATCCCGGATAATCAAGAGGATAGATCTTTACCGCCAAAACATTTTCCTCACCAGCTTTAACCAGCTTACTGACATCCAGGCTGTACTGAGCGAACATGCCGGCCATCTCCGTTGAATCGGCAACCTGCACTCCATTCAGCCACACTCCGGCCCGGTAATTAATACCTTTGAAAATCAACTGGAAGCTGCTCCCCTTATCGGATGAAGGAACATTAAAGGTTGTCCGGTACCAGTAAGGTTTCTTCCATGGATTCAGATCGTTGGGAAGATAACTAAACTGCTCAAGATTATATTGTTTGTTGAATTCATCAGATGCATCGGGAATAAACATATTGTTCATGCCCAGATTTGGATCGGGATAAACGCCGTTGGCGACCAGCCCTGAAAGTACAGTCGAAGGAACCTTTACCGGAAACCAGTACACGTTCGACCGGTATCGGGGAGACGAGATTTCTGCACCCTGGTCGGAAATGACGGCAGATGACTGCAGATCAAACCTTGTCAGTTTTGTCTGTTTTACCTGACCAGGCTGGGAAAAAGCCTGAAGGCTGAAAACAATGATCAATGGAACCAGAAAGCCGAGCTTGTTTTTCATATCATTTAAGTTAAGAAGTAAGATAACAGTTTTACCTGAATCGAATTCTAAATATAGAGCTTTTCGTTGATATTGGATGACACCAATTCCCTACCAGTTGCGGGGATTAACAATAACCGCCTCTTTAACAGGCACGTTTCCCTTCTTCGAAAGAATATTGCCTACCATCATAATGGCAATTGTAAAGAATATCACAAGTGTAAAAACTTCTTCGCTTAAAAAAGGGATCTTCGAAGCCGCAGGAATACTGATGAACAAAAGTACGTTGACAAGTCCACGCGGCGAGAAAAAGAATAATGGCACAACTGGTATTCTAAACAACAGATTGCCAAAAACATACCTGATCAGAAAAATGCCTGCTGTGATCCCTGAGGCTGCAAGTATGTTCTGTTGATTGAGCAGGCCTTCAACATGTGTATAATACCCGAACAGTATAAAGAAAAAGGACCTTACAAGGAACGTCAGTTCTGATAGAATAACCCCGAATGCTTTAAGGTCATTCCTGAATTTGGGAAAATCAACGTAATTCTTTACAGGCGTATTTTCGAAAAAACGATTGTTCGAAAGGGTTAATCCGAATATCAGCACGAGCATCAATGCGGGCAGGTATGCCATTTTAGCCATGACATAGACAAGCACAACCGAAGTCATGATGATGACATAGCTTATATGGTATCTGATCTTATGGAGAAATATTGCCAGGATTGCCGTGGTAACCACTGCAATAATGACGGTTATCACGAAGCTGAGCACGAAACCGGTGATCGCTCCAAACAGAGTTCCCTGGCTTATCAGGATAAAATCGAATATAACGATACCGAAAGCATCCGAGAAAGAGCTCTCATAAACAACAAATTCCTTTTCATCATTCCTGAGATTGGCAGCTGCCGTTATTGCCACAGTGCTACTTATGATAGCCAGGGGAATTCCGTTCAATACCGAATCACGCATGGTGACGCCAAGGAATTCAACAAGAATTAACGTGAAAATGGCGGTGAAGACGGCGAAGAGTACAAAAGCAGATGTTATTGATTTAATTATGAGTCCCTTTTTCCTTCGCTCAAGCTTCAGATCGAGGCTTGCCTCCATTACGATCATCACTAGGCCAAGTGTTCCGATTACAGGAAGCATTGGCTGAAGATCAGGGATATCAAGCTTAATGGCTTTAACAAAATATTGCAGGCCAATCCCAAGGAAGATAAGGAAAATGACGCTTGGGATCTTTACATATTTTCCTGCCAGATCGAACAGGTATGAAAGGATCACAATTATGCAGAGTACCAGAATAATATAATTGGTCATAGGTTTCGCAGAATTATCAAGATCTCTGAAAAGTTCCTATATTCACAGGATTTTTTCCGGCCTTAAATTTAGCATTAATGAAGAAAGGATTTTCATATAAAAAATAGTAATTTACTATTTAAGGATATCCGGTTCCGGTTTATTAAAACGTATGGATCGGACTGGACCTCCTGACGAAAAGATTAAACAATTATCTTTTAAAAGGTGTTTTAACTGTTAGCCATTAATCCAAACCTAATATCCTATGGACAAAGAATTATCAGAGATCAGCGATATCCTGCTGCCCGGTCTGCTTACGCACGGATTAAAAATTATTCTGATAGCTGCCGGATCCTGGATCTTTTACGGAATTGCGAAAAGGATCATTATTAATGCCGTAAGGGTAACAGTTGTGCGGGATAAAAAAATGTCGGAGGCAGAAGAATTAAAAAGGGAAGACACCCTGATAAGGATATTTAACGGAGCGGTAAAGATAGCAGTCCTGACCATTTCGCTTCTGATGATCCTGAGGGAAACGGGTATCGATATAGGGCCTATCCTTGCGGGTGCCGGAATTGTCGGCCTGGCGTTGGGATTTGGCGGACAATACCTTATCAGGGATATCATTTCAGGCTTATTTATTATACTCGAGAATCAATACAGGATCGGTGATGTGGTGGAATTAAATAGTACAGGAGGGCTTGTTGAGGATATCAGTCTCAGAATGACTACATTAAGAAATCTCGATGGAACGGTTCATCATATTCCCCATGGGGAGATCAAGATAGTTTCGAATCTGTCGAAAGACTTTGCAAGAATGAATCTTGATCTGGGTGTGTCATACAGTTCAGATCTTGAACATGTTATAAAAGTCATTAACCGAACTGGTGAAGAATTGGCCGCTGATCCTCAATTCAGGGATTCAATTGTCAGTCCTCCGCGTTTTCTGAGAGTAAATGATTTTGCCGATTCTGCAATTGTTGTTAAAATTTTGGGTGATACTCTTCCCTTAAAACAATGGGAGATTACGGGAGAGTTCCGCAAACGGATAAAGATAGCTTTCGACAGGGAGGGCATTGAAATTCCTTTCCCGCAGAGGGTCATTCATAATATGGAAAGCTGATTCTTTGCCCGCTCTACTTCTGCACACTGATTAACATCCATGTGTCGGAGTATCCCGGATACTTTGCCCAGATCCTTCTCACCTCGGTTCTTGCCGCCATTATATCGTCGGTAGCCATAACCGAGACACGGTAAAGTCCGGCATCATTCTTAAGTATTTCCGATTTAAATCCGTCGCTAAGCACTATGGTCTGGTGTTCCTTTGCATTAACCGGATCTTTGAAACTCCCGATGATTACAAAATACCTGTGTGGATCCGGTGCCTTTTCATCAACAGGCACAAGCTTTTCTTCCACTTCTTTGATGGTTCCGGCTTTACCGATGGGGCCTGCAGGCATAAGCAGAGTCTTTTTCACCGGCTCCTCATTGCTGCTGCGAAGACTTTTATTAGTCCCGGCACAGGAGGTCATAAGCAGGATGGTGCCTACAAAAAGATATGTGAGAATTTTCATAAAAAAAGGATTTGTTTCAGGCAGTAAAGTTGCAAAAATAAATTGTAATCACACAACCCGGCTTTCCGGGGTCCTTCCCATAAAGGAGAGATCAATATCAGAACCGAAATGATCCCTGAAGATCCGGTAGTAATGAAGCTCCTCCTTTGTGTTCACAATAAATCCGCCGTGAATGTTCCTTTCATTCATGAATTCACTGTCAGAAATTATTTTATCGGCATAACCTGAAATAAGTTCTTTTATTCCCGCTCCTTCCCAGAATTTCATTTTGGGCCGCATCAACACCCTTTCGGGGAGTGAACCTTCGAGAGCCTTCCTGAGGATCCATTTTTCAATATTGTTGTAAATTTTATACCTGGAAGGAATCGTAAATGCAAATTTAACAACATCGGGGTCAGTAAAAATGGCATGAGCGATTATACCGTGAGCCGACGCACATCTGTCGACCCGCTGAAGGGCCGTATTATGCAGGCTGCGCGTTAATTTAACAAGCTCATCCTCAAGCTGAGCCGAAGGTATCGATTTCAGGTATCCGTATCCGGCAAATAATTCATCACCCCCTTCTCCCGAAAAGACTTCCTGAACATAGCCGGATGCCAGTTTAGCTACCAGGAAATTAGTGATGCTTGAGCGCACGAGCAAAGCATCAAACGATTCAAGATAATAGATGACTTCAGGTAATGCAGACAACAGGTCATCAAGAGTTACAATTGCCTCGTGATGTTCCGATTTAATAAATCCTGCAACCTCGCGGGCAAATTCAAGGTCAGGTGCATCCTTAAGTCCGGCTGTAAAAGTTTTAAGTTGCCTTAAATGACGGGCAGCAATTGCGCAAATTGCACTTGAGTCGAGCCCACCGGAGAGCCATGAACCTATATTTTCCGAATTAATGCAATCCGTAACGGCATTATCCAGGCGCTCCTTCAGATGCTGAGCCAGTCTTTCAGGATTTTCATCTGTATGGGGACCTGCTTTCAGACTGAAAAAGGACTTTAGAGACGTTCCGTCAAAAAAGTGACCCGGAGACAACTCCTTAATTTCATTTGTCGCCAACAGAAGTGCCTTAATTTCTGATGCAAAACAGAGGTTTCCTGCCAGATCTCTTCCATAATACAAAGGGGCCACGCCAAGTTCATCACGGCACAATATGAACTTTCCTTTTTCAGGTGTTACCCTTGAATAATGGCCCGGGCCATTGTCGTAACCAACATTGCCGGCCGCCAGATAATTCTTGACAGTTTCGATCTCAGCATCATTCCAAACTATGCCCAGGGTAGTTCCCTCATTCTCAAAAACAGCCAATCCCGTTTTGCCCCTGTGACGCATTCTTCCAAGCATCCCTGCAACCTTTTCTCCAGCACCCTTTGCGGCTATTCCTGCTATACCTGCCATAGTCTTCCGGATTTCAATTCTATATTTGCGAATTCGCTAATCTCCCAATCCTTTCCAGTTCTGCCACTTTCTCACCAGTCTCACTGTCGGCAGCATACCACCCTCCGTCAACCAATCTTGTGGTAATCGTTCCGCACAGATGAGGATTTCCCTGGAAATGAGGTGCATCAAGAAGACCGGTCCTGACAGCTGATGAAATTACATCAGGGTCGGTCCACGGGTCTTCACTATGCGATCTGCCTCTCTGGTACAATTCTTCAAGTAAAACCCCCGCTTCAGATTTAAGTTCATTTTTCCGGTCAGTTACCCTTTTATTATCTGAAAGATCGGGCATTCCGTAGAGGGTGTCATGAAGCACGCCATGAATGATGTTGCAGCTTTGTATAAGCTCATCAGCCAGGATAGCATGATCGCCTTCACTATACCCGACCACATGCAGGATATGAGGTTTCAGCGCCAAACTGACAACGGCGGATGCAGCCAGCTGACCCATTGCAAATGAAGGATTCAAAGAAAAATGCGCAAGTCCGGCCCTCACTTCACGGAATATATTAAAGGAGCCATCGGATAATTCTTCAATGAGTTCATTTTTTGCCAGCATTTTGGCGATATCCATTTCCGGTGAAGTGCCGGGAGGAGTATTGAACATATATTGCGACACGTAATTTTCAACTCCCATCTTCTTTGCATTATAGGCTGCAAGGAAAGCCATGGCCACGGCAAGCGAGTCATGGGCATCTCGAAGGCTCCACTGATGGGATTCATTCACCTCAACCGGTATTTTTTTCTTTGCATACCATCCGATAACCTGCTGATGCTCAGTTATAGCTTCACTGATAGTCCGTTTCGACCGCCCGTCTATCACACTGTACCAGCATAAAGGTATGGCACCCCATGCGATGTTAATCGTCTTTATGCTCATTTCGGCCCATTTCATAAGGTCCCGGGTGCCTGCATAACATCTGACGAGCGGGTAATTTCCGCGTCGTGTGGCAGCATAAATAGCCTCGAGATCACCGGGCTTCCTCAGAGGAACACCGCCGGCCCCATCCTGGCTGTGATCCATTTCATCCGGATGAAAAAAATGTTCCTGCGCATTCTGATCCGGCCCTATTGAGAGGACGTCAAGGACCCCGGATTCGGAAATCCTCTTAACCCCTTCAACAGTCTCCTCCAATGAAGGCCGGCCAAAATGATGACGGATCAGGGGATAAGGGTACTTCCGGCTAATCCTTTCAATGAGGGTGGAAGCATTTGAGTCTTCAGACAGATCCCGGGGTTTTCCCCTGAGATACTCCTTTATGAATTCCACAGGTTCAGTCCCGTCAAAAACCTGTTCAAAAAGCCCTGATTTGACAGCTTCAACTGCCACAGGCGGAGTACCTCCGAATATCATCCGGATGTCCTTCAGTCCGGCATATGAGAATTCGGCTTTTAGTTCCCTGAAGAGTTCGGAAGCAGTTTCAGGTGTAAGCCTGTAACTCAGCGCAGTTATCGAAGGCTGTTCTTTTTCAACAATACCGGCCAGCCTTTTGATCGAAACTGCAGGTCCGTATGAAATCGTTTTATATCCTTCCGTTTCTGCAAGTTTAAGAAAATGATGCAGGCCTCCGACATGAACACAACTTCCTATGGCTGCCCCAATAATAGTTTTCATTTTACCGTTTCTCCAATTGCATATAATCTGAGATCCCTTACACTCATACCAGCTATTCCCATATTCTCCACATTCCTTCCAAGCGACCGGTAATCGGTTTCATTCAGCGCTGACCCGAGGTTTATAATGGAATCGATAGCCGGTGTACTGACATTCAGCATGCTCGCTATGGAAGCGATGGGGACGAGGCTGAAAGGGATATCTTCCTCAATATAGCGCACCTTCAGCGACCGTGGAGCAAGAATTCCCCTGTATCCGTTATTTTTCCTCATCGCTTCAAGGAGTGTGTTTCCTGCCGCGCTGTATGCCATATATAACCATTGCCGTGCCGAGATTGCGCTGATCCCTATTGCTTCTGCAACATTAATGCGTTCCTGGTCAATTCTTTCAAGGACTTTGGTTACTGATGGAGTCGCTCCCTCGTGGTAAAACTGGAAATCACTGTCATGTTCTATCCAGCCGGCATTAAGGATACACAATGCCGGATGAAAAACGCTTCCTATATTTTCGAGGCTTGTTTTGAAAACGTTGTCGCCCGGTACAAACTGTGAATAAAATTGCCGGAGTTTGTTTATGACCGTCGGGATCAGATGAGCCCTGATGCATGCCACGGGAATCGAATGCTTGATCCTGAAGATATGAACCTGGGAAGGACCGGTAGCCCGCGATGCATAAATGAAAGTCTGGGCTTCCGCTATTGTTACCCTGGCAGTAACATTAAGTCTTGCAAGGGTCTGTTTGAATTCAATAGCCCCGAAGGTCCGTCCGGGGTGAAGAACTATTATCTGGCCATCGACAAGATATGGAGCCATTTGTTCCGCCATCCACCTGTGGCCATTGGCCGGCACTACAACCATTATAAGCTCGACGCCGTTTATTGCATCCTGCATTGCGGTTGTTGCCAGATTCAGCTCGCCGAATCCTTCCACCTCCCCGGTCAGTTCGATTGACCCGGAAGCCTTGACTCCCCAGAGCCTCTCCTCTCCCCTGTTGAAAAGGTTCACTTTATGACCCATGAGCGCAAGGTGTCCTGCCATGGCTAGCCCGCCATGTCCAGCACCCAGGACGGCAATTTTGTACAAGTTCTTTGCAGTTAGCATTACAATTGTGTGTTTAACAGAAATACTTGCAGAAATTCCCGTATCCGGGAAGTTAGCATCAATACTCTATAAATATACACAAAATTTTTGTAACACCTTCCGGCTGCATCAGTATCCAACCTCAAGGATCTGAAGGAAGCTTTTTTCAGTAATTATCCTGTCGGCTACCATATTCAGGTAATCGTTATTTGAGCGAAAGGCGATTCCTATTCCGCTCTCCCTGATAAGACAGATATCGTTTTCGCTGTCACCGACAGCTATAATGTTCTTTATGTCAATACCATACTTGCCGGCGACCTGGAACAGGACATTCGATTTGCAGAAATCATGGCTGCACTGACTATGTTCATTTTTTATAAATGCTGACGGGATCTTTACTTCGCCCGTCGCCTTGCTTTTTGAAAACTCAAGTTCATTCGCAATTGAAAAGTCCATTTTAAGCTTGTTCTTCAAATGGTTTGTCACCACATCATAACTGTCGCTGATAATGCCGCATATGTAGCCTTTCTTTTTCAGTTCCCTGATCACATAGGCGGCATCGTCAATGATCTTTATTTTATCGACTACACTTAATATCTCCTCAAACGACCTGTTTTTCAATAGGTGGGCAATTGCTTTTGTCCTGGTAAAAGGATTTGTGTGTTCCGTTACAACTTTTATAAGCTTGTCCCTGAAATTGAATTCATCAGCGGCAGATGTAATAAAACTGCCTTCAAGCAGGGTGTTATCCATATCGAATATTATCATTTTCTCCATCCCCATTAGGCTCTCGCGGATGGCATAATCCATTTGCGTCCTGATTATGCTGATATTCTCAAGTGTCTCAAGATTCGAAACCTGGATGTTCCTTGCGCGTTTCAGGATCGATTTTGAAACTTCCCTTGACATCTTTGAAAGCTGTTCCCACGTTTGCATCCTGTTCTCAATATATCCGATATTCACCTCTTTCATCCTTGCACCCAGCATATGCATATCGATAAGGATCCCGATATCGACTCCATAGTCATTTTCAAAATCGAGGCTTTTAAGCATGCTTTTCCTGGCGCCGATCATCCCGCTCAACGGCTGGGAAAACTTCGACAGTTCAGGGAAAAGAAGGCTGATAAGAGGTTTGGCAACGAGTTCCGTGACTCTCCCGGCCTGACGGTCAAAGGACGACTTTACAAAATCGGTTTCTCCGTTCAGAATAGGTTCGGCAAGGCGTTCAACAACATCAGGTGGATAGGTGAGTATATCCGCATCAAGATATACAATTACTTCATTGATCGCCAGGAGCATGCCGTCGCGCATTGAGCCTCCTTTGCCGGGAAAAGGGCTTGTATATATTTTCACCTGGGGCAGCCTGGCCTGCTTGATGGTGTTGTCAATCGATTTATCATCGATCACCAGGATCTCATCAACTAAGGGTGAACTGCTGACAAGATTGATAACCTCCCTGATTGTTTTTTCTTCATTAAGGGCAGGAATAATTACACTTACCATTGTAAAGCTATTTAATACCTAATGTTAAACACGAATTCCCTGCAATTTGTTATTTCAGGTACTTTTTGATACTGTAAAGCTTATTCAGAGCTTCAACAGGAGTCAGATTGTCAATATCGAGACCCAGTATTTCATCGCGGATCTGCTTAAGGACCGGATCATCGAGCTGAAATATACTCAGCTGCAAACCTTCCCTGTGACCGACAATGTCAGCGATAGGCTTTGCAAGTTCCTGTTTTTCATGGCTCTGCTCCAGTTCCTTCAGAATTTCATCAGCTCGTTTTATGACGCTCCTGGGCATTCCCGCCATTTTTGCAACGTGTATGCCAAAGCTGTGTTCGCTTCCACCTCTTTTGAGCTTCCTGAGGAAGATCACCTTATTATTGAATTCCCTTATTGAAACATTGAAGTTCCTGACTCTCGGGAACGAGTTTTCCATCTCATTAAGTTCATGATAATGGGTTGCAAAAAGCGTTTTTGCCCGAAGCTTGTTTTCGTGCAGGTACTCAACCATTGCCCAGGCAATTGAAATTCCGTCATAGGTGCTTGTGCCACGGCCGATCTCATCAAGCAGGATAAGGCTCCTGTCGGAAAGGTTGTTGAGAATGCTGGCAGTCTCATTCATTTCGACCATAAATGTTGATTCCCCCAGGCTTATATTATCAGAAGCGCCGACGCGGGTGAATATCTTGTCAACAATACCGATCCTGGCTTGCCTGGCCGGGACAAAACATCCGGTCTGGGCTAACAGGACGATCTGAGCCGTCTGCCTTAAAAGGGCTGATTTGCCAGACATATTCGGACCTGTAAGGATTATAATCTGTTGATCATCTGTATCAAGGAAAAGGTCATTCGGCACATATGATTCCCCTGCAGGCAGTTGCTTTTCTATGACGGGATGGCGACCGTCGGTTATCTCCAGCACCCTTGAGTCATCAAGGACCGGACGCACATAATTGTTTTCACCCGATACAACAGCAAACGACTGCAGGCAGTCAAGCCTCGCTATCAGCGCTGAATCTATCTGGATTGGCGGAATGAACTCAATTATTGTAAGCAAAAGGTCATTGAAGAGTCTGGTTTCCAGCTCGATTATTTTTTCTTCCGCGCCAAGTATCTTGCTTTCATACTCCTTAAGCTCTTCGGTGATATAACGTTCTGCATTTACAAGTGTCTGCTTCCTTATCCATTCCGGCGGAACCTTGTCCTTATGAGTGTTCCTGACTTCAATGTAATATCCGAAAACATTGTTAAAGCTTACCTTGAGCGATGAGATGCCTGTTCTCTGGCTTTCGCGGTTCTGAAGTTCATTCAGATAATCTTTTCCGCTGTAGAGTATTTTCCTGAGGTCGTCAAGATCGGGAGAAACCCCGTTTGCGATCACATGCCCCCTGCTGACCTGGGAAGGCGGATCGTCGTACAATTCCCTGCCTATCCTGTCAGCGACCGATCTACAGGGATTCATCTGCTCGGCGAGCTGCGTGAGAGGCTGACAACCGCTTTCCATGCACATCCGGCTTAACGGATCGATAGCTTTAAGGGCGTTTTTAAGCTGAATAACCTCGCGCGGATTTATCCTGCTTACCGCAACCTTTGAGATAAGCCGTTCGAGGTCCCCGATCTGCCGGAGCAAGCCGGAAATCTCCTCACGGAAAGGTTGATTTTCAACAAGATGCTGGACAATTTCAAGCCTGTCGTTTATCGGATTAATATCTTTCAGAGGCATTGAGATCCACCTTTTCAGGAGGCGTCCGCCCATCGGTGACAAAGTAGAGTCGATTACATCGATGAGGGTCCTTGCACCTTCATAGGGAGAATGGAACAGCTCCAGGTTCCTGATTGTAAACTTATCGAGCCACACGTACCTGTCTTCTTCGATCCTCGACAGGGTTGTGATGTGACCGAGCTGTTCATGCTGGGTAATATCGAGGTAGTAAAGTATTGCACCCGCTGCGACAATGCCAAATGAAAGGCTCTGAACGCCAAAACCCTTCAGCGAACTGGTCTCAAACTGCTTTAACAGCCGGTCATTTGCCGCTTCGGGCGTGAAGATCCAGTCGTCAAGCTTATAGGTATAAAATTTTGATCCGAAACTTTCGGTAAAAAGCTCTCTTTTGCGCTTTTCAAATAATACCTCCTTTGGCTGGAAGTTATTCAGCATCTGATCTATATACTCTATAGTACCTTCCGAGGTCAGGAACTCACCGGTTGAAATATCAAGGAATGCCACACCCGCAATTTTTCTGTCGAGGTGAACGGCAGCCAGGAAGTTGTTCTCCTTATGGTTCAATACATTCTCATTAAGCGAAACGCCGGGAGTGACCAGTTCTGTTATGCCCCGCTTTACGATCTTTTTAGTCAGTTTCGGATCCTCAAGCTGTTCGCAGATAGCCACCCTCTGCCCTGCCCTTACCAGCCTTGGGAGGTAGGTATCGAGAGCATGATAGGGAAATCCTGCAAGTTCAACGAAGGAAGCAGAACCATTAGCCCTTCTTGTTAAGGTAATGCCGAGAATTTCAGAAGCTTTTATCGCATCTTCACCAAATGTCTCATAAAAATCTCCCACTCTGAAAAGAAGTATGGCATCAGGGTGTTTTGATTTGACATCATAGTATTGCTTCATCAGCGGTGTCTCAACATATTTCTGAAAATCAGACATCTGAAGTTTGTATAAATGATACCTTCAATCTTTCCGGATCAATGGGATTTAACAAAGATACACCGGGAGGAATATTAATGAAAGGCTTTTCGAAAAAAGATTAAACCTTTGAGAAATCTCATGAAATTTGTTAAACAGAGTCCTTAACTTGCAGAGACATTTATCAGACTGATTATGAAAAAGGTTCTTATTCTTGGTGCAGGTTTGGTTGTTAAGCCGATGGTTGAGTACCTTCTTGAAAACAACTTCACCCTTAAGATCGCCACGACCACGAAAGAGAAGGCTGACAGGATGATCAAGGGCCATCCGAACGGGTCATCGCTCAAATGGTCAGCTGACGACACAGACACTCTAGAAAGGCTTGTCAGCGAACATGACATCACCGTTTCATTCCTTCCATACCGTTATCATATAATGGCGGCTAAAGTTTGTATAAAATCCAAAAAACCACTGGTTACTACTTCTTATGTCCAGCCCGGAATGGCGGAACTTGATGAAAGTGCAAAGGTAGCAGGTGTCATCATCCTTAATGAATCAGGGCTTGATCCGGGAATCGATCATATGACCGCCATGAAGGTGATTGATCATATTCACGGGAGTAATGGCAAAGTGGAGGAGTTCTATTCTCTCTGCGGCGCCCTTCCCGCACCGGAATCTGCTGATAATCCCATGGGATATAAATTCTCATGGAGCCCCAGGGGTGTGGTACTGGCAAGCCGTAACGGTGCCCTCTACCTTAAAAAAGGCAGGAAAACAATCATTGAACCTGAAAATCTTTTCAAGGACCGGTTTTCCTACAACTTCCCGGGACTGGGCGATCTTGAAGTTTATCCCAACCGTGATTCAATAAGTTATACCGGCATTTACGGGATACCCGAAACCTCAACCATGTACCGTGGAACCTTCCGGTACAAAGGATGGTGCGAAACACTCGATTTCATCAAAGGTCTCAACATGCTCGATGACAAGGTCGGGAACTACAGCAATATGAGTTATGCAGGATTCCTTGCCGAAAGAGCCGGATGCGATTTAGCCGGATTGCGCGGAAACATTGCGGGCAAAATGGGGCTTGATGAGGATTCAATTCCTCTGAAATCACTTGAATTTCTTGGTTTTTTCAGCGGGGAAAAGCTTAACTATTCGGAGACTTCTCCATTTGAGATCACATCCGACCGCATGATAGGAAGAATGTCATTGTCGGAAAACGACAGGGATGTGGTGATGATGCAGCATATTTTTCTTGCATCATATCCCGGCGGAAAAAGGGAAGTTATCAAATCGTCGATGCTTGATTTCGGATCACCGGCCACAAACACTGCAGTAGCAAGAACGGTTGCCCTGCCGGCTTCAATAGCAGTCAGGATGATCCTTGAGAAAAAGATAACCCTTACCGGGGTGCATCGTCCCGTGCTGCCTGAAATCTATGTTCCGATCCTTCGTGAACTGGGCAGGATGGGAATTGAGATGAAGGAGGAGTATGGTTTGCGGGAAAGTGAGATGATACAATAATAGTGCCCGCTATCAGAAATTCAGATAGAAATCCTTCGTCAGGTTTATATAGTCGTCGGTGAAATCGTGCCGGTTTCCTTTTTCAATCGTAAGGAACTTTTCAGTTACCCTTGTCCTCTGCCGGCTGAAACGTAGTATCAACCTTCTGACCTCTCCTCTCGGTACAGGCTTGATTTTCAGGATGTCATTGCAGTAAAACCCAAATTCCCGGGCTTCGGCAATGAAAACATTTCCTTCCGTCCATGGGAGGATAAGCTGAAGTACACCATCCTCCTGAAGGAGTCTTTCCATTCCTTCCAGGAGATCTTTATTATTGAGCGTCACATTATGCCTGGCTTTCGATTTAAGTGGATCATCATTCTTCAGGGAATCAATAAAATATGGCGGATTCGTCACTATCAGGTCAAAACTGCGATCGCCGGGGAAATACTTCTGCAGAGCGTAATTTTCAACTTTTATCCTGCCGCTCCATTTAGAGCGGCTTACATTGTAACAGGCCTCTGCAAATGAAACCTCATCGGGTTCAATTGCAACAATCGAGGCGTCAAATCTCTGGGCCATCATTAAAGCAATCAGCCCCGTGCCCGTACCTATGTCCAATATCCTTTGTGGTTCCGATACACCGGCATATGCACCCAACAGGACCCCGTCAGTTCCCACTTTGAAGGCGGACTTATCCTGAAACACAGTGAATTGTTTGAATATGAAATAATTGTTGGACATTAAGGACTCTTTGTAATTTTAACTCTAACCAGATCCCAAAAGTGCAAAATATTTCCGAAAGGATTAATCGGCTGCAGGGATCTGACCCTTTGTTAATAATTGTTAAATACTGTTCTTTCAGCCTTGACAACGGATTTCCGGGATGAACAATTGCCATCCGGGGTGGTTATACCCTGAAACCGGTTAAATTATGACAAGGATTTTTAAACTATCGCTCGTATTCATTATACTCACAACCCTTGGAACATCAATGGTTTATGGTCAGGAGGTCAGCAACATTCGAACTGCCGATCTCGAAAAGATCCTGAAGAACCAGGAAAATACCCTGCATGTTGTCAATTTCTGGGCTACGTGGTGTGCACCATGTGTCAGGGAACTCCCATATTTTGAGAAGCTTTCGAAGGTTTATGACAGTAAAAATGTGCGCTTCATCCTGGTAAGTCTTGACTTTCCGAGTGAGGTTGAAAAAAAGCTCAAGCCTTTTCTTGAAAAGAACAGGATCTCGCTTGATGTCGCCCTGATGCAGGATCTTGACTATGACCAGTGGATAGCGAAGGTTGACCCGGAATGGTACGGGAACCTGCCGGCTACTCTTGTGTTCAATAACTCAAAGAAGATCAGGGTATTCCATCCTGGCGAGGTTGACGAAGCCGGACTGAGGAAGTTGATAGATGATAATTTAAAATAAACAGAACAAAACAAATAAAAACAAAAATGTTATGAAAAGAAAACTAGCAGTATTGATAACAGTTCTTTTAATGGTTCCTGCCCTCTCGTTCGGACAGGCACCATACAAGGCTGGTGATGTGGCAGCTGATTTCCAACTGAAAAACGTAAAGGGCGACATGGTTTCCCTTTCAAAGTATGACGATGCAAAAGGATTCATCGTTGCTTTCTGGTGCAATACGTGTCCTTTCGTAAAAAAATATGAGACTAGGCTGATCGACCTGCATAAGGAGTTCGGTAACAAAGGATTTCCTGTAATAGCAATCAACAGCAATGACAAAAAGGTGTCGCCGGGTGACTCATATGAGGAAATGCAGAAAAAAGCGAAAAGCTCGGGTTATCAGTTTGAGTACCTTTATGATGAATCACAGGATGTTGCCAGGAAATATGGCGCAACCAACACTCCGCATGTTTATCTGCTTTCAAAGAAGGATGGCAGGCTTGTTGTTCAGTATGTGGGAGCTATTGATAATAATAGCGACAATGCCGCTGCAGCTGACAAAAACTATCTCAGGGATGCCGTAAACAGTCTTCTTAAAGGAGAACAGGTGGCCGTCAAGGGTACCAGGGCGGTCGGTTGTTCACTGAAATGGAAACAGGGTGACGGAGCCATAAGTCTGGCAGGCGATATCCAACCGTTGCTTTACTACAGGCAGGCAATTGCAAAAGCCGGTTGCTAAGCACTTTCCCCCGGGGTGCACTAATGTATCCGGCTCTTACTATCATCGACTGAGAATTCAGGCTGTATGGTGGAATGGTTTATGCCATTACCCGAAAGTACCCTGTTGATGTCATCCAGGATCTGTTCGAAACCGCTTACCCTGATGTCTTCCGAAATATCGATGTGAGCTTCGAACATCAGATCATGTTCATTTATCTGCCAGACATGAATATGATGGATGTTCTTGACCCCGGGAATCGTTTCAATCTCACCGGCTATCTTCTGAATATCAATTTCTTCAGGAGTAAACTGCATTATGATCCTCAGCGATGACCTGAAAATTCTCCAGGTCAGGTAAAGCAGGTAAACTGCGATAATCAGAGAAAAAAGAGCATCAGCCCTGTACCAGTGAAAATACTTTATGGCGAATCCTCCAAGCAGCACAGCAACTGAAGTGAGCAAATCGCCGAAAAGGTGTATATATGCCGACCGGATGTTTAAATTGCTATGTGAATCTTTTCTGATAAACAGGACGCTCAGCCCGTTTACGAAAATACTTGCAATTGCCAGACCGATGACCCAGTTTGCCGAAATGGCCACCGGATTGATCAAACGCTGAATTGCCTCAACAATAATAATGAATGCAATAATGATCAGTGTTGCCGAGTTAATGAATGCAGCAAGGATCTCGGAACGCCTGAAACCAAAAGTTTCTTTTTCGGTAGCATCTCGCTTTGATAAGCGGTTGGCAAAATAACTGATGATCAGCGAGAGAACATCACTGAAATTATGGGCCGCGTCGCTGATCAGGGCCATACTGCCTGATATGATGCCTCCCAAAGCCTCGGCGATTGTGATCCCGATGTTCAGCAGGATGGCGATGCCAAGGTTCCTGCCGCTTATTGGCTGGTGGTAGTGACCGGTTTCAATCATTGTAAGTTGTTTTACCGGGTGATCCCGAGCCAAAACCTTCAAAAACACCAAGCCCGAATAAGGCAAAATCGTATTTCACTGGATCAGCCGGGTCAAAACTGCATAAAACAGAAGTAAGTTCCTCAACTGCTTTCCAGTCATTCTGCTTCCTTGTCAGCAGGCCCAGTTTTCGTGCTGTATTGCCCGAATGCAGGTCGAGCGGGATATAAAGCAAAGATGGATCTATCCGAGTCCATATTCCGAAATCGACTCCTTTTCCATCATTTCTGACCATCCACCTCAGGAACATGTTTATGCGTTTCCCTGCTGCCCCCCTTTCAACATCGGCAAAATGCTTCTCACTTCTTGTCTGATGATCTCCGGTGAAGAAAAAACGCCTGAAATGTGAAATCCCATGCCTCAGGTTATCCGAACCGTTCATACCTTCGAGGATAACATCTTCAATTGAGCTATAATTCATATATATGTTCCTGAGATTCTTAAGAAAACAAATGCAATCACCGCCATTGAAAGTGCGGTGAACAAAACAGGCCATTCTGTCCAGATCATCTTCTCCAGCAGACATGATGAACTCATACGGAGCATTGTCCAAAGTCTCAAGCAACCTGCTGCTGTTCCTTATTATAAGGTCTCTCCTGCCCCATGCAATTGTAGCCGTGAGAAAACCGGAGATTTCACGGTCGTGCCTTGATGTAAATCTGTGCGGAATAGAAATGGGATCTGTTTCTATAAATAAGGGATTGTTGTATTGTTGAACTTTTTCATCAAGAAATTCCTTCACGTATGCTTTTGATAATTTCATTCCCGTATTTTCAACTTCACAAAATTATGTAAAATGAACAGAAATAACTACCTCCGCTGTTAGCAAATCACAATCGGCAGGATAAAAATTCTTAAGCAGGCTTCGTTTTGCATTTCCGGGTTTTCAGCGGGAATCATCAGGCTGGCTTTTCTCTTACGCGTCCGTTGAGAGAGAGCCTTAAAATGAGCCGCGAGCATGTGAGAATGACAGTGGGTCACTGATAAGAAGTGACTCTGGTTGAAGCTGAGGCAGAGAGCTCACGATCTGATTTATTTCCTGCCAACGTAAAAAGGCATATTTGCGACCGCTATATTCCCATGTCCGTCACGGATATAAACAAACAGCCGGTAGTTTTTTCCGGTATCTGCCGGAACCTGGAACCGGATGGTTCCATTTTCCCTGTTCCTTATAAAACCACCGACAGGCTCAGGTTTTTTTTCTCCCTGCCCGGCATACGCACCGAATTGAGTTGGTTCAGGCAGAAGTTCCCATTCATAAGCCAGCTCATCGTTATCGGTATCATTTGCTTCGACTGACGCTGTATTAATACTGGATGGTGCAACCTCGATACTCTCAAGAGGACTGAGCCCATTCACAGATAAGGAAGTGATTTTCGGTGTACCGTTAGCAGGCCATTTGCCGGTCCACATGTACTGCATCACCTCTACAGTCCCGGTTTTCAGGCTGTCATGAAACATGTTGAACCAGGTATGTGTTCTTTCCTGCCGGTTTGTTGTCCAGAGAAAGACGTAGGAACCCAGGCACAAGGGGTCGCCCAGAATTACCTTTTCATACCGCTCGCGGTAAACCCCGGCCTTTTCCGTGCTTGTCTCCTCGATAACAACTCCCTGGCGCGTAACCGGTACTTCCCACCATCCGGAAGGTCCCCATTCGGTCACAACGTAAGGCCTGTCCCAGCCATACCGGAGCAGCCAGTCCGGTACCTTCAGCAGGGCAGCATAGGCATTTACTCCCAGGAGGTCGAGGTTTGGACATCTTTCCCTGATATCCCTGATCTTCTCAAGTTTTCCGAAACCCACTACGGTCATTACAGGATGATTCGGATCAGTTTCCTTTATCATAGCTGCTATCTCATCGATGGCATCCCAGACTTTCAGATTATAGTCTTTATCGCCCGGGATATGATCGAGTTCATTCCCGATCGCCCACATAAGAAGTGCAGGATGATCTTTATATTCTTCCACGATCTCTTTGTTCTTCAGATATTGTTCTTTTACAGCCTGCTCATCATTGTAATCGAACCCGTTCCTTTCTGCTCCCATTGGAAGATTGACAAGTACAGTAAGCCCTTTTCGATGAGCTTCATCGAGGAATCCGGAGGACGATCTCAAGGAGTTGGCTCCCGATTCTGTCAGTTCTTCAAGAAATCCCCATCCGACAGCGCCTTTTATGAAATAGGGCTGGTCATCCGTATATAACCTGAATGTGTCTGCCACTTTTCTGATTTCCACCTTCAAAGGGCCTGCATTATTTACAGTCCCGGCTTTTTTCGGATTGCATGCATTCAATAAAATGAATACTGAAAGAAAAAGGTGAATATATTTTTTCATTTGTCAGGTTTATAAGGAAAAAAATACAATGACCCTTTAAATATGATCGATATTTGTATTAGGACCCCATGAATACGTATTTTTCATACTTCTTTTACACCGGATGAATCAGAAAGTTTTATTCATACCTCAGGGAGCGCTTCTTTTCAGATCAACTTCTACGGATTTTTTAAGACTCATTTACAATAAGTCCGTCTTTTATCTGAAGTATCCTGTCCGACATTTCGGCAAGGTTCCTGTCGTGGGTCACGATTATAATTGTCTGACCGAATGAATCCCTGAGCTTAAAGAAGAGTTTATGAAGTTCGTTTTTATTCTCGCTGTCAAGGTTGCCCGACGGTTCATCGGCCAGGATTACCGAAGGATTATTTATCAGGGCACGTGCAACTGCCACACGCTGCTGTTCGCCGCCGCTGAGTTCTGATGGCTTATGTTCGAGACGGTCGGAAAGGCTCAGGAAACCGAGAAGCTCCGTTGCCCTGGCTTCGGCTTCTGATTTTGTTTTACCAGCAATATATGCCGGAATACATACGTTTTCAAGCGCTGTGAATTCCGGAAGAAGCTGATGGAATTGAAAAACGAATCCGATATTGCTGTTCCTGAATGAAGAGAGGGCTTTGCCTTTCAAGTGGCTGGTATCGGTCCCGTTGAATTTCACCACTCCGCTGTCAGGCCTGTCAAGAGTACCGATGATCTGGAGAAGAGTTGTTTTCCCTGCCCCACTTGCGCCAACTATTGAAACTACCTCCTTTTCCCTGATTTCGATATCTATTCCCTTGAGGACTTTCAGTTCCCCGTATGATTTTGTAATGCCTTCGGTGGTGATCATATTAAGTAAGTAGATACCCGGGGTTGTGTAAAAAGCCGCAATGAATTAAAGAATTCAATCAGTATAATCGTAATGGTAGTGATTGTCAGTTGAAGGGTCGGGTTCCTTCCTTTCAGGAGTCTTTACTTCACCGTTATCTTTCTCAAGGTTGTCCTTTATCTCATTCACATCCTTCTGAACGTTACCTGCAATCTCATCTACATCCTTCTGAACGTCGGTTTTTATCTCACTGACCTGTTTCTGCACATCACCGGCAACATCGTTGACTTCATTTTCAATGTTATCCTTGATATCAGTCACCTCGCGTGTTATGGTGTTTGTTACATCATTAAAGTCGCGCCTTATATCACTTGTACTCGTTTCGAATTCACGCTTGATATCATCAGTAGCCTTCCTGAAATCGCGCATGCTTTTCCCTATCCCCTTTGCTATCTCAGGCAGCTTGTCAGCGCCAAACAACAGAAGCACCACAATTACTATAACGAAAATCTCCTGACCGCTCATCTAATATACTGCTTCAGATCCTTTAAAAATAACATGACAAAGTTAACAAAAAATATGTTTAAAAGGAGTGTTCAGCTTTTAAACCCTGTTTTCCTTGTAGTGTCGTAAACTATTGAAGTGGCAACAAATATTGAAGAATAGGTCCCGACGACAATGCCGACTATCATCGCGAAAAGGAATCCCCTGATTGTTGCACCCCCTAAAAAGAACATCAGAATAAGAACCAGGATTGAGGTAATACCGGTATTCAAAGTACGGCTCAGAGTGTCATTGAGGGCGAGGTTAAGGACTTCCTTTACCGGGCGTTTCCGGTGAAGCGGGAGGAACTCCCTGAGGCGGTCAAAAACCACCACAGTATCGTTGATTGAATAACCGATAACCGTCAGTATTGCTGCAATAAAAGACTGGTCGATCTCCATGGAGAATGGCATTATTCCCCAGAGCAATGAATAAATTCCTATCACGATCATGGTATCGTGGATCGTTGAAACCA